>Ga0075421_100000783_pt1 | contig 34888 bp, 31 predicted proteins | sample SoiMetdeltSBSDD5_FD_75292 | JGI IMG/M metagenome (GOLD analysis project Ga0075421, IMG submission 75292) | Bulk soil microbial communities from a Populus tree surrounding site in Tennessee, USA - Soil MetaG P. deltoides SBSDD5 | ecosystem: Environmental > Terrestrial > Soil > Tree plantation... | reverse complement strand
GCACCACCGAGAACGGCTGCTTGCGCACGCGCGTGATGAGCGAATCGCTCTCGGCGATCTCGCCGCCGCCGAGGATCTTGAGCGTGGACTCGGGCGTCTGCAGCTCGCTCATGTCGAGGCGGATCATGCGGTCGGCGGAGCCGAACAGGAACTCCGCGGCGGTCTTGGCGAGCTCGGTCTTGCCGGTGCCCGTGGATCCCGCGAACAGGAACACGCCGATCGGCTTGCCGGGGTCGTTGAGCCCGGCCTTCAGCATGGCGACGCGGTCGACCACGGCATCCACGGCCTCCGGCTGGCCCATCACGCGCGCGCTGAAATAGCCGCGGATCTGCTCCAGATCGACGCGCTCGGTGCTGTCGAGGATCGACGCCGGCAGGCCCGTGTGCTGCGCCAGCGTCTCGATCACGCTGTGGGGGTCCATGCGCCGCTCGCCGGCCTTGGCGAGGCGGGCGACGGTGAGCTTCAGGAGATCCAGCACCGGCCCGGGGAAGCTCGCCGAGCTCAGGTACTGGCGGGCCGAGCCGAGCGCCGTCTCCACGCAGCGCTGATCGACGGCAATGCCGGTCGTCTCCCCGAGGCGGCGCGCGAGCGCCTGGGCCAGCGCCAGGGTCTCCTCCGGGTCCTGCGGCTCCATGCGCACCTGCTCCACGGCGCCGCGCAGCACCGGCCGCAGGCGCAGCAGGCGGGTGACGCCGGCCGGCGAGGCCTCGGTCCACACCACCAGCCGGCCGGCGGTGATGGCCGGCAGGATCTGGTCGAGCAGGCTCGCCGCCTGGCCCTGGTGTGTGCCGCTCAGCGCCAGCTGCAGGATGTCGGGGATGTACCAGACGATCTTCTTGGAGACGTGCAGCTCGTCCAGCACGCGCTGCACGCGTCCTTCGAGCTGTCCGAAGTACTGCTGGCCGGCCATGAGATCGGCGCCGCCGGCCTCGAATACCGACCAGCCCTCCTCGCGCAGGCTCCCCGCCAGCAGGCGCAGGAACGAGGTCTTGCCGACGCGCTCCTCGCCGCTCACCAGGATCGAGCGCGCCGGCGCCGCCAGCACCGCCGTGCGCGCGGCCGTGAGCGCCTCGTTCCAGTCGTCCGGCTCGATCAGCGCGTTGACGCCCCTGCTCTCCTCCCAGAACCGGCCGAACGAGGTGAGGAAGGCGCGGTCGACGTTGGCGCTGCGCAGGGTGCCGAGCTCGTCGACCAGGGCGGCCGCGAACGGGTGATGCACGCGCCCGAGAAAGAACTTGATCTGCTCGTTGGCGGTCGCATGGGGCGCGGTGCCGAAGGTCGCGGTGTCGCCGAGGCGCTCGCGCTGGGCGAAGTAGTCGCGAAACAGCATGGGGATGACGTTGTTGTCGCCCCACCAGAACTGGGCGCCGGCCACCGGCGCTCCCACCGGCGGGCGGTGCTTCGACGCCAGGAAGTACTCCAGCGCGAAATACATGGGCCACGGCAGGAGCCGGTCGAAGTCCATCAGGATGTCGCCGACGGTGCCGTCCCCGTCGGATCGCTCCTTGAGGGCAGCAAGCGCAGCCGAGGCGAGCCCCCAGTTGGCGCCCAGCGCGTATTGCAGCACCGTGTCGAGCGGCACGCTGTCGGCCTTCAGGAGCCCGACCGCCTCGAGGAAGTCCTTGTTCTCGGCGAGATCGCGCGGGTGTGCTGCGGTGTGCGTGGTCGGCGCGAAGGCGGCATCCAGCCGGTAGAGGCGAGCGCTGAGCGTCTCCGCGACTGCGCCCTGGGCTCCGGCCGGGGGCTGGTGCGCCGCTGGCGCCTCCTGGCCGGCCGGCGACAGCCACTTGCGCCAGGTACCCACCAGCCGGCTGCGCAGATCGGGCCTGAAGCCGTGCAGCGGCACCCCCAGCAGCCAGACGGCCGCCAGGCCGATCAGCGCTCCAACCAGGGCTGGGATCGCAATGGAAACGAGATACGACAAACGTCCTCCCCCCGGGCCGCCGCCAAGCGATGCGTCCATCCGTCTGCAAGAAACGCTGCCATGGTAGCAGCGCACCCCCGCACCCGTCATCCCGGTCGGAGCGCTGCGAGCGCTTGCGCGGGCAGCGCTCCGAACCGGGACCTCGGGAGGTATCACTCGCTGCTCGAGGTCCCGGACAGCCTCGGGCTGCGCCCTCGGCTTCCGGGATGACGGGTGTGACGCCGGGACGACCGGGGTGTTACAGTCCGCGTGCTTCACGGAGGAGAGACGAAGGTGGCGGACTGGCATCTGTGGCTGCCGCCGGCACTGACTAAGCCGCGCTTCCGCCTCTACGCCGCGGGCCACACGGTGTCGGTGATCGGCGGCTGGATCCAGCAGGTCGCGCTGTCGTGGCTGGTGTTCCGTCTCTCTGGCTCGATCTTCCTCCTGGGGCTCACCGGCTTCCTGCTCAACATCTTCTACCTGCTGCTCGGCCCGCTCTCCGGGCTCGCCGCCGACCGGCTGCCGCGCCTGCCGATGCTGGTCGCCATCGACGTGATCCTGGCGGTCCTCGCCCTGTGGCTGGCGGCGATGGGCCTGGCGGGGGTCGAGAGCATCGGCGCCTATCTTGCGGTCGCCGCGCTGATCGGCATTGCCAAGGCCTTCGAGATGCCGGTGCGCCAGACGCTGTTCAAGGACATCGTCGAGGACCGTGCGCTGGTGACGAGCGCGGTCGGCGTCAGCGCCATGGTGTTCAACGTCGGGCGCATGGTGGGGCCGGCGATTGCCGGCGTCCTGCTCGTCTACATTTCCGAGGCATGGTGCTTCGTCATCAACGCGGTGGGCTTCGCGGCCATCATCGGCGCGCTCCTCGCCATGCGCCTGCCCAAGGCTTCGGCCCCCGTCGTCGTGGCCGGCGCGCACCCCGCGGGAATCCGCGAGAATTTCGGCGTGCTGCTGGCGTTTCCGGCGGTGCGCTACCTCCTCCCCACCGTGGTGGCCATCGGCCTGTTCGCCACGCCCTACGTCCCCCTGATGCCCTCGATCGTGGCGCATTTCTTCGACGGGCGCTCCACGACCCTCGGGCTCCTGATGAGCGCGGCGGGCCTCGGTGCGCTCGCCTCGGCCACCTACCTGTCGCTGCAGCCGGGCTACAGCCGCCAGATCCGCCTGTTGACCGCCGCTCCGCTGGCGGTCGGCGCCGTCCTGGTGGCATTCGCATGGTCGCGCGTCCTGCCGCTGTCGCTCGTGCTGCTGGCCGGGCTGGGGGCCGCGGTGCTGATCGCGGTGAACTCCACCAACGCACTCCTGCAGCAGTCGGTGCCCGACGCCTGGCGCGGCCGTGCCATCGGCCTCTACAGCATGGCCTTCGCGGGGACGGCGCCGATCGGGGGTATCCTGGCCGGCACCCTGGCCGAGCGCATCGGCCTCGCCGCCACCCTCACTCTCAACGGCGCCCTCATCGTCGCCGCCGGCCTGTTCGGCCGCTGGCGCCTCCACAACCATCCCGAGGCCCTGCGCGGCCTCATGCGCAGCCTGAGCCGTTGATTGCCGCCGGCGGTCGCGGCCGCCCCAGATGCCACGCCGTGCATGCGCAAGCTGCGGAGAGGCAGCTGGCTCGCCGCGGGGAAGAGACGGTGCCTCCCGGGTGGCCTCTGCCGCTGCGCACGAGGGCCGCCTGAGGCCCATCCGGCGCGCGGGCTGCGCCTGGGTAGCCCCTCATCGAGGTGGCAGCGCTGGGGCTCCTGCGGGCCGCTGCCGGCATGCGCATGCAACAGCTGCCGGATTGGCAATGCATCTGCTAGGATGCGTACTCAGTGCGGTGCGCGCTTGGTTCAGGGTGCTGACCAGGAGCCGTCCGGATATCGACCCTCTCCAGGCCGAGTTGCAGTTTGGCAAGCATGATGTGAGGCCATACCGCTTTTCTGCACTGCGGTCCGCGTGGGCGTTCTTGCAAGCCGCTGGTCGTCGCAAGCCGCATTAACCTTCGCTGGCCCCGTTGTTCACACATGAAGGCGAGTGGCAGTAAAAGCGCAGAGCGCAATCCACGGCGACCGGCGGCGGGGGGTGAGATGCTGCGCAGCTTCCATAACCAAGGCAGGCTCCAGCACTCCGTTGTCGGGATCGAGCTCGGCGCCGGCCGGTTTCGGCTTTGGATTTCGCAGGCAGCCCGGTGGTGTGCGCCGAGCTTGCAGACACTGCTTCACGGGGCTGCTGTCGCAATTGCTTACTTTGTGCTTGCGAAGGCCTCGCTGGCATTGGCATCGCTTCATCCCAGCGCCAGCCCCGTGTGGCCTCCGAGCGGGCTGGCGCTTGCAAGTCTCCTCTTGTGGGGAAATCGTCTGTGGCCGGCGATAGCCGTGGGTGCATTCCTGGCCAATGCCACGACTACCGGCTCGCTGCTCACGTCCTGTCTGATTGCGGGCGGCAACACACTCGAAGCCCTGACGACGGCTGCGCTGCTGCAGCGATGGCAGGCATCGTCGCAGCCGTTCGAAGGTCCCACCCAGGCTCTCTTGTTCGCGTGCCTCGCTCTCCTGCCGGGCACGATGATCAGCGCCACTGTGGGCGTGGGCAGCTTGGCGATCGCGGGCTACGCCGGCCCGGCGGGCTTCCCCGGCGTTTGGCTCACGTGGTGGCTCGGAGACGTGGGCGGCCAGCTGCTCGTCACGCCGTTCATCGTGCTCTGGGCCAGGAGCAGCCCCAGGAAGATGGGCCGTACCGAGTTGCGGCGGCTGGGCCTGCTGCTGGCGGCAACGATCATAGTCGGTCTCGTCGCCTTCAGTCCCCTGCTCCAGCAGACACCCGCGCGCGGCCCGCTGGGCTTCGTGGCGATCGGCCCCCTGCTGTGGGCTGCGCTGCGGCACAACCAGCGGGATACGGCAACGGTTGCACTCGTGCTCTCCGTGTTCGCGATCTGGGGAACGTTCGCGGACGGCGGACCGTTTGCGCGGCTGCACTTGAACGACTCGTTTCTGCTCACGATGGCGTTCGTAATCGGCACAGCGGTGCCCAGCATGGTACTGAGTGCAGATGTGACCGCACGGCGGCTCAGCGAGGAGCGCTATCGTTCCCTCGTCGAGCACGCGAACGACATCGTCGCGACATTGGACCCGGATTTGCGGTTCACCTCGGTAAATCCTGCGATTGAACGCATCCTGGGCTACGCGCCGGCCGAGGTGATCGGGAGGTCGCTCCGTCACCGCGTGCCCCCGGAGCAGTTCGACACCTACGCCGGAATGTTGAAGCGGAAGCTGCAAGGGGCGCCGAGCACGCAGTACGAGGTCGAGGTGCTCACAAAGGCCGGCGTGCGACGGGTGCTCGAAGTGAATTCGAACCTGATCGCGGACGCCGCCGACAACCCTGTCGCCGTTCACGCCATCGCTCGTGACATTACGGAGCGGATGGAAGCAAAGCGGGCAGAAGCGCAGATTGCCGAGCTCGATCACCGGGTCAAGAACGTGCTCGCCTCTGTGGCCGCCGTTTCGCAACGCACGCGCGAGAGCCACACGTCGCTGGTCGGGTTCCTCGGCGCCTTCGACGGCCGCATCCGGTCGATGGCCGACGCGCATGCATTGTTGAGCAGCGGCCGCTGGCAGGGCGTCAATCTGACTCATCTGGTGCGGCAGGAACTGGCGCCGTGTTTGACCGCCCTCAATACAACGGTGGAGGGGCCCGATATCGCTCTGACCGCCGACGCAGCCCAGCCGGTGGCGCTGGTGCTTCATGAGCTCGTGACCAATGCCGCCAAATACGGCGCGCTGTCGATCCCGAAGGGGCACGTGAGTGTGCAATGGCATCGACGACCGAGCGAAGACGCCCTGGGAGCCTTGGTGCTCGACTGGAAGGAGACAGGCGGGCCGCCGGTCCCGGCTTCGCTGTCATCGGGCTACGGTACCAGTGTCGTCAAGGATCTCGTTCCGTACGAGCTCGGCGGCGTGGTCGACATGGTATTTGCACCGGAGGGAGTGCAGTGCAGGCTCGAAATTCCAGGGAGGTGGCTGATCGATGCCGATGGTCCTCTCAGCAAGCTGCACGAGGCGCGTGGAGGTTCGACCGAGCGCATGAGCACGCGCCCCGGAAGACCAATTTGATCTGATAATCAGCTGGCGCGCTGTTGCGCTTCTGGCGAGTTCACAGTTTTTGCTCTGCGCTGGAGCCCCTCGGCCGCCCACTTGGGGCAGATTGCGTCCGGTCCGCGCCTGTCGGGTTCCGGGTCTTTGCCGGCACGCCTGTATTGGGCCAACGACGAGATTCTGCTTTGGTGTCCGGCATGAAGGACGAGGGAGCGAGAACGGGGATGGGCTCGAGGGTCAGCATTGCATGCCGGCGGTTCGCTCTGGCGATCGTCGGTGCAGGCGTTGGCGCGCTTGCGAGCGCGGCGCTGGCCGATTGCGGCAACGACGGCTCGGGCTTCACGAGCTGGCTCGAGCGGTTCAAGGCAAAGGCCGCCAGGCAGGGCATCTCGGCCGGCACGATTGCCTCCGCCCTCGCTGATGTCACATACGACCGGACGGTGGTCGGGCTCGATCGCTCGCAGCGCTCCTTCAAGCTGAGCTTCGAGGAGTTCTACGCCCGGCGCGTGGGGGCGGCCCTGATCCGCCGCGGCCAAGCCCAGATGCAGAGGCACCGGGCCACCCTCGACCGCATCGAGAAGCGCTTCGGGGTGCCGGCGCCGGTGCTCATAGCCATCTGGGGGCTCGAGACCAACTACGGGGCCGACACCGGCGGGCGGTTCTCGATCCTGCGCTCCCTGGCGACGCTCGCCTACGACTGCCGCCGCTCCGCCTTCTTCACGGCGCACCTCATCGATGCCCTGCGCATCGTCGAGCGCGGCGACATGACGCCCGCGGAGCTGCGCGGCGGTTGGGCAGGCGAGATCGGGCAGGTGCAGTTCCTGCCCACCGCCTACATCAAGTACGCGGTCGATTTCGACGGCGACGGCCGGCGCGACCTCGTCCGCAGCGTGCCAGACCTGCTTGCCTCCACCGCCAGCTACCTGAAGGCGCACGGCTGGCAGCGCGGCCAGTCCTGGGAGCCTGGCACTGCGAACTACGCCGTCATCAAGGAGTGGAACCGGGCCGAGGTCTACCAGCGCACCATCGCTGCCATGGCCAACCAGCTGCGCGGCGGAGCCTGAGTCCCGCTGCGAAGGCGTCAGTTCCGATTGGGGTTCTGGCGCTGCCTGGAGATGCTCTCCCTGACCTCCGCGGCCGTCATGGCAAGCTCGATGCGATCGGGCTTCTTCTGGAACATGTCCGACGCGATGACGACAGCGGTCGCCCCGATGCCGAGGAACTCGCCCATCTCCGCACGGATCGCTTGGTACCCGCCCGGCAGCTCGCCCACCCCGGTGACCTCGCCGAGCTTCTGCCCGTCGGAGCTGAACACCGGCAGGCCGATCATGCCCTTGTCGACCTGCCGCGGAGGCGCCGCCGGCTGGGTCTGCTCGGGCTGGGTCTGCGGGGGCTCGCTCTGCTGGGCCGATACCGGCTGTGCCGCAGGGGCGACAGCGAGGATGCCCGCCGCGAGAACCGGCCACCTCATCATGACTTTCTCCTCTCGTCGGCCGGCGCCTTCAGAAGTGCTCTTGCTGGCCTGAGGTGGGCACCTCGGGCTGCCGCTCGGGCTCGGCTGGGCCTCGAGGCGGGCGTCAGTGCCAGGGGCGCGTGGCTTCGGCGGCGGTCTTGTTCAGGCGCACCGCGCCGTCCTTGACGCTGTCCACCATGTCGAGCGCGATGTAGTGGTACATGCCGCCGGACGCGAGCCGGAGGCGCTGGCCCTCGATGGCGTCGACGGTGCCGATGTGCTTCCCGTCGGACCCTTGCACCTCCATCTGATCCTTGATTTCCGTCGGATTGACCATGGCCCTGCCTCCTATCCACACTGGCGCGCGCACCCGCCGCCCGCCTTGGCTGGGCAACGGTAAAGGCCGCGTGTTGGTTCCTCGGGAGTGCCCGCCTGTGGCTTGGCCGCTCAGCGGAGCGCGTAGGACAGCAGCTTGTAGGCGATGGCAGCGGCCGTGTAGTCGCAGGCGTGCAGGCCGGGAATGGGCGCCAGCTCGACCAGGTCGGCGCCGACCACCTCGCCCCTCTCGCAAATCCTGCGCAGCAAAGCCAGCGCTTGCCAGTACCCGAGGCCGCCCGGCGTCGGCGTTCCCGTCGCCGGCATGAGCGAGGCGTCGAGCGCGTCGATGTCGAACGTCAGGTAGATGGGCCGGCCTTCGAGCGGGGCTGTGATGTCGTCGAGGCTCCAGCGCGCCTGGTCCTTGGCCCAGTGAATCGCGATGCGGTCGCGGTGGGCTTCGTAGAAGTCGACCTCCTCCTGCGAGATGGAGCGGATGCCGATCGAGACGAGCGAGACGCCGGGATGGTCGAGCACGCGGCGCATGGCGGCGGCGTGGGAGAACCGCTCACCCTGATAGCCGTCTCTGAGGTCGGCGTGGGCATCGAGCTGGACGACGACGAGGTCCTTGTGGCGGGCTGCCAGCGTGGCAACTGCGGCCGCCGTCAGCGAGTGCTCGCCGCCCAGAACGAGCGGGAATTTGCCAGCAACGACAACGGTTTGGACGATCGCCTGCAGCTGGGTCAGCGCCGCCGCGATGGGCCGCGCAACGGCCGGCTCGCGCAGCGCCGCGACCCCCCAGCTGCGGTAGGGCTCGCAGCCCAGCTCCTCGTCGTAGAGCTCGAGCTGGTGGCTGGCGGCGAGGATCGCGGCGGGGCCTGCCGCGGTACCGGCGCCGTAGCTCACCGACGCCTCCAGCCCGAACGGGATGACGACGGCGCGCGCGGAGGCGGGGTCGCCGGCATCTGCGCGCACGAGATCGAGGAAGCTCTCGGCGGCCGGCAGGTAGTCGAGCTCGGCGCTCACGCGTGGGCCTGTTGCACCTCGGGCACCTCGGCCTGCTCCGGCCAGGCCGGGTACATGGTCAGCATCGGCTCGTCGAGCAGGATCGCCTCCTCGAACAGGCCGTAGCCGTTGAACCCGCCCCCGATCGCGCGGCAATAGGCCCCGGTGTTGCCGATCTCGATGTAGTCGCCTTCCCCGATCTTCTCCGGCAGCGAGAAGGGGCCCTTCATGCTGTCGATGGTATCGCAGGTCGGGCCCCAGAAGGCGAAGTCCGCCCTCTTTTCGTGAATCTCCACCGGCCGGCTCACCAGCCGCGTCGGATAGGCGAAGCCCAGATGCGCCGCATCGAACAGCCGGCCGTAGCTGCCGTCGTTGATGTAGAGCTCGTTGCCGCGGCGCGCGTTGACCCGCACGATCAGCGACTCGGCCTCGGCGACCAGGGCGCGGCCCGGCTCGCACATCACGCGGCAGTGGTCGCCTACGGGCAGCCGCTCCACGCCGTCGGCAATGGCGCGGACGAAGGCTGAGAGCGGGGCGGGCGCCTTGCCCGAGTAGACCGAGGGAAAGCCGCCGCCCACGTCGAGCCGGTCGAGCACCACACCGGCCTTGACGATGAGCCTGCCCACCTCCTCGAGTGCTGCGACATATCCCTCCGGCGTCTCGGTCTGCGAGCCGACGTGGAAGGTGATGCCCAGCTCCCTGGCGGCCTGGCGCGCCTTGACGAGCAGCCGCGCAGCCTTGGCTCCCGCCACGCCGAACTTGCGCTCCAGCGGAATCCGGCTGTTCTTGGCTGCAACCGCGACGCGCACCCACAGCGTAAGGTCGCGGGCGCCGCCGGTCTCCTCCAGGATCTTCTTGAGCTCGTCCTCGCTGTCGAGCGCGAAGCTGCGCACGCCGAACTCGGCGTAGGCCCGGTTGATCGCGTGGCGCGACTTCACGGGGTGCATGAAATGCAGGTCCGCGCCGGGGATGGTGGCAGCGTCGGCGATCTCGGGCAGGGAGGCCACATCGAAGTGGCGGATGCCGGCGCCGTAGAGGGAGCCGAGCAGGAACACGGAGCTGTTGGCCTTGTAGGCGTAGGCCACATCACCCGGGAAGTTCTGGATGAACCAGCGTGCCGCGCGCCCCGCCGCGTGGGGGCGGAGGCCGATGATCGGAATGTCCGGCTTGGTTGCGCCGATCAGTGCGCTCGCAGATGGGAACCTGCGCATTTCATGGGACCTCCACCAGTCAAGTTGGACCAGGGCGCTGCTCGAACCAGCAGAAGCCGCCGTGACGTTGAAGGGGGGAGATAGGGTCTAGGGGGGGTGCTGTAAAGAGCGAATTGGGAGGCGCGGCAAAAAATCTACCCGTCATCCCGGTCGGAGCGATGCGAGCCGCAGGCGAGCAGCGCTCCGAACCGGGACCTCGTGAGGTGAGGCTTCGATTTGCTCCGGGAGGTCCCGGATAGCTTCGGGCTGCGCCCTCAGCTTCCGGGATGACGGGTGGAGCTAGACCACGTCGAGGGGGCGCGCTTCGCGCAGGAGGCCGTTCTCCAGGCGCAGGACGCGGTGCATGCTGCGCGCGAGCTGCATGTTGTGGGTGGCGACCAGGGCTGCAACGCCGGTGTGCTGGATCAGCTGCAGAAGCTCGCGGAACACCAGGGCCGAGGTGCCGGGATCGAGGTTGCCGGTGGGCTCGTCGGCGAGCAGGATCTTGGGGGCGTTGGCCAGAGCGCGGGCAATCGCCGTGCGCTGCTGCTCGCCGCCGGAGAGCTGGGCCGGGCGGTGGTCGAGCCGCTGGCCGAGGCCCAGCATGCGCAAGAGCTCGGTGGCCCGCTTGGCGGCTGCCTCGCGCCCGATGCCGCGGATCAGCTGCGGCATCACCACGTTCTCGAGCGCCGAGAACTCCGGCAGCAGCTGGTGGAACTGGTAGACGAAGCCCATCTCGACGCGCCGCACGCGCGTGCGCTCGCCGTCGTTCAATTGCGAGCAGTCCCGGCCGTTGACGACGACCCTGCCGCCGTCGGCCGTCTCGAGCAGCCCGGTGATGTGGAGCAGCGTCGACTTGCCCGCGCCGGAGGGGCCGACCAGCGCCACCGCCTGGCCGGCGTGCAGGTCCATGCTGGCGCCTCTGAGGACATGGATCTCGCGGTCCCCCTGCCGGAAGACGCGCCGCACGTCGCGGAGCTGGAGAATCGGGCGGGGGTAGGTGTCGTGCACGGGGTCACTCGTAGCGCAGCGCTTCCACGGGGTCGAGCCGCGAAGCGCGCCAGGAGGGATAGAGGGTCGCCAGGATCGACAGGGCGAGCGCCATCCCCACGATGGACCCGGTGGTCCCCCAGTCGAGGTCCGCCGGCATCTTGGCGAGGTAGTAGATGTTGGCGTCGAACAGAGGCATGCCGAGCACCAACTGCAGGACTTGGCGGATCTCGTCGATCCTCCAGCAGAACAGCACGGCGACGAGGAAGCCGGCAAGGGTTCCGACCACGCCGATGCTGGCGCCGATGATCAGGAACACGCGCATGATCGCCCCCTGGGTGGCGCCCATGGTGCGCAGGATGCCGATCTCGCGACCCTTGTCCTTCACCAGCATGATAAGTCCGGAGATGATGTTGAAGGCCGCCACCACGAAGATGATCGACAGCACAATGAACATCACGTTGCGCTCGACCTGCAGCACCGACAGGAAGCTCATGTTGCGCTGCTTCCAGGTGTAGAAGCGCAGGGACGTTATGCCCACGTCCTCCATCGCGGCTACCGCCCGCTCGACCTTTTCCGGATCTTGGACGAGCACCTCGAGCACGTCGACGGCGTCCCCCTTGCTGAAGAAGCGCTGCGCCTCGGCGAGCGGCATGAAGATGATATTGCGGTCGAACTCCGACATGCCCATCTCGAACACGGCCGCGATCTTGTAGACCTTGATGCGCGGCGTGATCCCGAATGGCCCCCTTACCCCGCGCGGCGCGAGCAGTGTGATGGTGCCGCCTGCGCGGACACCGCCCAGCAAGCGGGCGAGGCCGGTGCCGATGGCAATGCCCTCTTGGCTGTCGAAGCCGTCGATGGTGCCGGATTTGATGTTCTTGCTGATCTCCGAAAGTGCTTTCAATCCTTCCTCGCTCAGGCCTCGGACCTTGGCGCCGTGGCTGAGCTGGGGCGTCTGCGCCAGGACCTGGCCCTCGATCAGCGGGATCGCCTTCCTGACGCCTGCCGCGGCCTCGAGGCGCTTGGCGTAATCCTGGTAGTCGGCGAAATCCTCGGTGTCCGTCCTGACGACGGCCACGTGCCCGTCGAGGCCCAGGATCTTGGCGATCATCTCCTTGTGGAAGCCGTTCATGACGGCCATGACGATGATCAGCATCGCCACCGCCAGCAGGATGCCGAGGAAGGAGAAGATGGCGATGACCGAGATGAACCCTTCCTTGCGACGCGCGCGCAGATAGCGCAGCGCGATGAGCCACTCGAACGCCGCGAACGGCCGCGTGTCGGCGGCCGAAGCGGTCAGCCGGGTATCGGCAGCTGCAGCGGTCATGTGCGCGCAAAATCCCCCGTCATTGCACTTCGTCGCACTTCGACTGGCCGGTCAGGCGAGGATGCGCTGACCCCTCACCTCATCGACCAGCCGCTTCAGGGCCGCCTCTGGAGCAAGGCTCGTGCGGCTACCCGACTGACGCTCCTTGACCTCGATCTCCCCGCCCTTCAGGCCCTTGGGCCCGACGATCAGCTGGAACGGCAGGCCGATGAGGTCCATGCTGGCGAACTTGGCGCCAGCCCGCTCCTCGGTGTCGTCGTAGAGCACCGACACTCCCGCCCGCTCGAGCTTGCCGTAAAGGTCCTCGCACGCCGCATCCGTAGCCTTGTCGCCGACCTTGAGGTTGATCAGGCCAACCTCGAACGGCGCCACCGGCACCGGCCACACGATGCCGGCGTCGTCGTGGCTCGCCTCTATGATGGCAGCCGGCAGGCGCGAGACGCCGATGCCGTAAGAGCCACTCTGCACCGCGATCATGCTTCCGTCCGGTCCCTGCACGCGGCACCCCATCGGCTCGGAGTACTTGGTACCGAAGAAGAAAATATGGCCGACCTCGACCCCGCGCGCCGACACGCGCTTGTCCTGTGGCACCTCGGCCTCGAAGCGCGCAGCATCGTGCTTGTCCTCGGTGGCGGCATAATAGCGGCGGGTCCACGGCGCGATGAGCGGCGTCAGGTCGCGGCCGAAATCCACGTCCGGCGGCGGGATCGGCGTGTCCAGCAGGTCGGCGTGGCAGAACACCTGGCTCTCGCCGGTCTCCGCCAGGATGATGAACTCGTGGCTGAGATCGCCGCCGATCGGCCCGGTCTCGGCGACCATGGGGATCGACTTGAGCCCCATGCGCGCGAAGGTGCGCAGGTAGGCGACGAGCATCCGGTTGTAGGAGGCGCGCGCCGCTTCCTCGGAAAGATCGAAGGAGTAGGCATCCTTCATCAGGAACTCCCGCCCGCGCATTACGCCGAAGCGGGGCCGCACCTCGTCGCGGAACTTCCACTGGATGTGGTAGAGGATGCGCGGCAGGTCGCGGTAGGACTTGGCCCCGCCGCGGAAGATCTGGGTGATCATCTCCTCGTTGGTGGGACCGTAGAGCATCTCGCGCTCGTGCCGGTCCTTGAAGCGCAGCATCTCCGGCCCATACGCGTCGTAGCGCCCGCTTTCGCGCCACAGCTCGGCCTGCTGCAGGGTCGGCATCAGCATCTCGATGGCCCCGGCGCGGTCCTGTTCCTCGCGCACGATCTGCTCGATCCTCTCGAGGACGCGGAACCCCAGCGGCAGCCAGGAATAGATGCCGGCGCTAGACTGGCGGATCATGCCGGAACGCAGCATGAGCTGGTGCGAGACGATCTCCGCCTCGCTCGGCGTCTCGCGCAGCAGCGGCAGGAAATAGCGGGATAGACGCATGGAACCCCGTTGCACTCGCGAAGGTAGCAAGGCCCTCGCGCCTCGTTGTTGCGGTGCAATGCCTCCCGGGCAACAATCGCGCCACCCGGTCCCTCGTGCAGTGGCAGGTGGTCATATCCGGTTCGCGGCGGGGTGGCAACGACCGCTCCGCCCGCGTCGGGTGGCGAGCTTGGTCCTCCAGTCTGGCGGGCGCGCAGATTCGTGCCGCCACGTCCCCCCGCCCGATGCAGACCAGACAACTCGCTCCGAGGGGGCCGTCGCCTTCACTACAAGGGTGACAGAAGGCCGCATGACAGCTATTCTGTCATTGCGTGGGGGGAAAAGTGGGAAGCCCCCCGCTTCGTATGGGGCTCGGGATAAAGCCCAAGTCTGGGGAAGGAGAGGACGCTACAGGCACACGTACTTTCTTTGCCGTAGCCAACAAGCAAAAAGGCATTCTCGAGCAAGGCGGCCGCCTTGCTCGATTTCATTTTGGGCAGGGGTCAGACAAGGTCAGACCACTCGCCTCGGACGGCAGGACACGAACGCAGGCGCGAGGAGTCAGACCCCTCGCTAGCGTCTCATTTGCGCCCGATCAGGGCCTCGAGATCGAGCAGACTGTACCTGATGGCGATCCAGAAACCCAAAAAGATCAAGGCCGAGATGAGGGTGGTGAGCAACACGACACGCACCAGGCGCGGCGTGGTCGGAGCGCTCGCCGGCGTGCCGGGGACGACGCTGCCGTCCTCGCCCTGCGTGCGCACGCCGATCGGCAGCACCGCGAACAGCACCGTCCACCACAGGACGACATAGATGGCGATGGCAAACGAAAGGCTCATTGCCGCTCAGGCCTGCTCGATCTCGATGAGGGTGCCGCAGAAATCCTTGGGGTGAAGGAACAGCACCGGTTTGCCGTGCGCCCCGATCCTGGGCTCGCCGTCGCCCAGCACACGCGCGCCCGCGGCCTCGAGCCGGTCGCGCGCGGCCTCGATATCGGCCACCTCGTAGCAGACGTGATGGATGCCGCCACTGGCATTCCGCGCGAGGAACGCAGCGATGGGCGAATTCGCCCCCAGCGGCTCCAGCAGCTCGATCTTGGTGTTGGGGAGCATCACGAACACCACGGTGACGCCGTGCTCGGGCTGCGCCACCGGCTCGGAGACCTGCGCACCCAGCGCATTCCGGTAGACCGTTATGGCGTCGGCGAGGGCCGGGACGGCAATGGCGACGTGGTTGAGTCGACCGATCATCTGCACCTCGTCTGTCGGGGGCTCTCACCGCGGGGTCTGCAGCAGCAGCACCTTGACGACGGGTCGCTTGCCCCAGGCCTCGTCCACCGCCGCGCGCACCGCGCGGCGCACCGCCTCGCGCACCATCTCGCCGTCCCTATGCCGGTCGCGCGGGATCGAGGCAAGCGTGCCTTCCACCGTGCGGCGCACGATGTCGGCCATGGGCCGGCCGTCGGCGTCGGAGGCCGGAACTCCGTCCAGTACGACCTCGGCCTCCGGAACGACATTGCCGCGGCCGGAGCGGGACAGGGCGACGATGACGATGCCGGCATAGGCGAGCGACCGCCGCTCGCGCACAGGCCCGTCCTCGGCCGGCACCAGCAGGTTGCCGTCGCGGAACAGGCGACCGACCGGCGCGTGGTCGACGACCTCGGAGGGGCCGGGTGCCAACCGCACCATGGCGCCGTTCCTCACGGCGTGCACCTCCCCGATGCCGGCGGCCCGGGCGAGCTTCACGTGCTCGTTCAGATGTCGCGCCTCGCCGTGCATCGGGACGGCGATGCGCGGCCTGATCGCGGCGTACATCTCGCGCAGCTCCTCGCGGCGCGGATGCCCGGTGACGTGCACGAGCCGGTCCGCGTCGGTGACGATCTCGCAGCCGAGGTCGACGAGCCTGTTCTGGATCTGGCCGATCGCGCGCTCGTTGCCGGGGATGGTGCGCGAGGAGAAGATCACGAGGTCCCCCCGGTCGAGCTCCACGTCGGGGTGCTCGTCGGCGGCGATGCGGGCAAGCGCGGCGCGCGGCTCGCCCTGGCTGCCGGTGCACAGGAGCAGCACCTTGCTGGCGGGCAGGTCGGAAAAGCGGGACTGGTCGTCGTACTCGAAGTCGGCCGGCAGGTAGCCCGTCGCCATCGCCACGTCGATCACGCGGTGCATGGCGCGCCCTGCGACCACCAGCCGACGCCCGGCGAGACGGGCGGCGTCGCCAACGGCGCGGATGCGGGCGACATTGGAGGCGAAGATGGTGACCGCCACGCGCCGCTTCGCCTCGCGGACGATCTCGGCCAGCGACCGGGCCACGTCGCGCTCCGAGGGCGAGCGGCCCTCGCGCATGGCGTTGGTGGAATCGCAGATGGCGGCAATGACACCCTCCTCGCCCAGCCGCGCCAGGCGGCTGGCGTCGACCGGCGCGCCCAGCACCGGGGTCGGGTCGAGCTTCCAGTCGCCGGTGTGGAGCACCGGGCCGAACGGCGTGCGCAGCACGAGCGCGCTCGACTCCGGGATGGAATGCGCCATCTCGATGAGCTCGATGGCGAACGGCCCCACGTCGAAGCGGCTGTTGAGGGCCACCTCGCGGATCGGCAGCTCGAGCCGCTTGCCGAACTCGGCGACCTTGCTCCTGAGGAGCGCGGCCGTGAACGGCGTCGCGTAGATCGGCACTCTGATCTCGGGCCACAGCTCGATCACCGCCCCCAGGTGGTCCTCGTGGGCGTGCGTCAGCACGAGACCGGCGAGGCTCCGCCGCTCGGCCTCGATGTATCTGAGGTCGGGAAGGATGACATCGATGCCCGGATCGTTCTCGCCCTCCGGGAAGGTGATGCCGAGGTCGACCATGAGCCAGCGGCGATCGTCGGGCGGACCGAGGCCATAGAGATAGCAGTTCATGCCGATCTCGCCGATCCCGCCTAGCGCCATGAACACCAGCTCGCTCCGGGACTCGCTGCCGAGCATAGGCTCTTGCGTCATCGGCTGGGGCTGGGTCATTGGCGGGTGCCCTGCGGGGCCGGCACCGCGGCACCGAGCGCCACGTCGCCGAAGGTTACCGTGCGGTGCCGCCCCTGACTGTCGCGAAGCACGAGCCCACCCTGAGTGTCGAGATCGACGAATGCGCCGGCGATGCGTTCCGAGCCGGTATCGACGCTGCACGGCTCTCCGGCCGGGCCGGCACGCTCGAGCCATGCACACCGTATGTTGGCAAAATCCGCGCCCAAACGCCACGCCGCGAGCCAGTGCTGCACAGCCTCGTCGAGGTGGCCCAGCATCGCCTCGGGAGCGGCCACCGGCCCGTGGGCCGCGAGATGCGTGGCAGCGCGCCCGAGGTCGTCGGGATGCCAGGCCAGGTTGATGCCGAAGCCGATGACGGTGGTCACGGAGTCCTTGCCGGCCAGCGTCTCGGCGAGGATGCCGGCGCACTTGGCGTCGCCGATCAGCACGTCGTTGGGCCACTTGAGGCGCAAGCCGGGGGGCCCGCCTTGCGCGCCCCGACGGATGGCGTCGAAGGCGGCGACGCCGGCCAGCAGCGCCAATTGCGGCATGACGGCGGGCGTACAGGCAAGCCCGGTGAGCAGGCTCGCGTGGAGGTTGCCTGGCGCCGAGACCCACTGGCGGCTGCCACGGCCGCGCCCCGCCGTCTGACGCCGCGCCATGATCCACAGGGGGCCGGTCTCGCCGCAGGCGGCCAGCGCAAGCGCCTCCCGGTTGGCGGAGCCAACCTGATCGAGAACGAGGCTGCGATAGGGTTGCGCCACGCGCGCTTTCCGTCTCCCGAAGGGGTTAGGCTGGGAACAGGCTCCGCACGGCTGCTCCTGCCGCATCGACCAGGGGCGCCGGCCATACCACGTACAGGAGCACGAGCAGGCCGGTCACCGCTATTACGAGCCCCACCTTGGGCTGGACCGCGGCGAACCTTTCTCTCGGCGCGTCGAAGAACATGATCTTGACTATGCGCACGTAGTAGTAGGCGCCGATCACACTGGCAAGGACGCCGACGATAGCGAGCGGCCAGAGCCCCGCCTTCACAGCCGCCAGAAACACGTAGAACTTGGCGAAGAAGCCGGCGAGCGGCGGGATGCCCGCGAGCGAGAACAGCAGGATCGCGAGCAGGGTCGCGAGCCCCAGATTGGTTTGGGCGAGGCCCGACAGCTCGTCGATGTCCTCCGTCATGCCCTGGGCGCGGCGCATGGCGAGCACGCAGGCGAAGGCTCCGAGGGTCATTGCCGCATAGATCACGAGGTAGATGACGACGCCCTGGGCCCCTTCGGGCGAGCCCGCCGCCAAGCCGATCATCGCATAGCCGATGTTGCCGATGGCCGAGTAGGCCAAGAGCCGCTTGATGTTGCTCTGGCCGATGGCCGCGAACGCGCCGAGCACCATGGAGGCGATTGCAAGCGCGGTGACGACCTGCTGCCACTGCGGCTTGGCGCCTTCGAAGGCCGCGAGCGTCACGCGCATCAGGAGCGCCATGGCCGCGACCTTGGGCGCGGCGGAGAAGAAGGCCGCAACGGGCGTCGGCGCCCCTTCGTAAACGTCGGGCGTCCACATGTGGAAGGGCACGGCGGAGACCTTGAAGGCGAGGCCCACGAGCAGAAACACGAGGCCGACGATGACGCCGATGTTCTGAGCGCCGCCGGCCTTCGCTGCGGCGGCGATGGCGGGGAAGCCGGTGGAGCCCGTGAACCCGTAGATCAGGGAGGCGCCGTAGAGCAGCATGCCGGAGGACAGCGCGCCCAGCACGAAGTACTTGAGGCCAGCCTCGCTGGAGCGCGCGTCGTCGCGCTGGATCGCTGCCATCACATAGAGTGCGAGGCTCTGCAGCTCGAGTCCGATGTAGAGCGCGATCAGGTCGTTGGCGGAGATCATCATCAGCATCCCCGCCGTCGACAGCAGAACGAGCACCGGGTACTCGAACTTCAGCGCCTTCGCCCGGCGCATGTAGTCGAACGACAGGATCAGCGCCGCCGCCGAGGAGACGAGGGTGAGCACCTTCATGAAGCGGGCGAAGCTGTCGACCACGAAGGCGCCGTCGAACAGCGGGTGCGTGCCCGCGGGCTGCTGCAGGACGAACCACACGGCACCGCCGAGGGCGAGCACGGCGAGCCAGCCGATCGCCTCGGCCTCCGTGTCACGCTCGGGCCGGATCACGCCGAGCATGAGGAGCGCCATCGCCGCACCGACCAGGAGAAGCTCGGGATAGAGCGGCCAGTAGGCCTGCAGCTGGGTCATGGGGGAACCGCCCTAGCGTACGTTCATTGCGGCGGCCGCCCGCAGGGCCGCCTCGTAGTTGGAGACGAGGGTCTTGACCGAGACGGCGGTCACGTCGAGCAGCGGCGAGGGGTAGAAGCCGAACAGGATCACGAGCAGCACCAGCGGGGTGAACACGAGGACCTCGCGGTAGCCGAGGTCGGCGATGCCCTTGAGACTGGGCTTGTCGAGGGGTCCGTACATCATGCGCCGGTAGAGGTAGAGCGCGTAGGCTGCGGAGAGGATCACGCCGGTGGTGGCGAGGAACGCGACCCAGGTCGAGGCCTTGAAGGCGCCGACGAGCGTCAGGAACTCGCCGACGAAGCCCGAGGTGCCGGGCAGGCCGACGTTGGCCAGCGTGAACACCATGAAGGCGACAGCGTAGAGCGGCATGCGGTTGACGAGACCGCTGTAGGCATCGATGCGCCGGGTGTGCACGCGGTCGTAGACCACGCCGACGCAGAGGAAGAGGGCGGCGGAGACGAGGCCGTGCGAGAGCATCTGGAAGATCGCACCGTCCACGCCCTGCACCGTGAAGCTGAAGATGCCCATGGTGACAAAGCCCATGTGGGCGACCGAGGAATATGCGATGAGCTTCTTCATGTCCTCCTGCGCAAGCGCCACCAGCGAGGTGTAGATGATGGCGACGACCGACAGCACGAACACGAAGGGTGCGAACTCCTGGCTGGCGACCGGGAACATGGGCAGCGAGAAGCGCAGGAAGCCGTAGCCGCCCATCTTCAGGAGGATGCCCGCCAGGATCACCGAGCCGGCGGTGGGCGCCTCCACGTGCGCGTCGGGCAGCCAGGTGTGGACCGGCCACATGGGCAGCTTCACCGCGAACGAGGCGAAGAAGGCGAGCCACAGCCACCACTGCATTTCGGCGGGGAACTTGTGGTTGAGGAGCGTCGGAATGTCGGTGGTGCCGGCGTGCCAGTACATGGCCATCAGCGCCAGCAGCATCAACACCGAGCCGAGCAGGGTGTAGAGGAAGAACTTGAAGCTCGCGTAGACGCGCCGCTCGCCGCCCCACACCCCGATGATGAGGAACATCGGGATCAGGCCGCCCTCGAAGAAGAGGTAGAACAGCACGAGGTCGAGCGCGCAGAAGACGCCGATCATCAGCGTCTCCAGCACCAGAAAGGCGATGAGGTACTCCTTGACGCGGTCCTGGATCGAGTCCCAGCTGGCGATGACGCAGAGCGGCATCAGGAACGCGGTGAGGACGACGAACAGCACCGAGATGCCGTCGACGCCCATTTTGTATTTGATCGAGCCGCCGAGCCAGTTCATCTCCTCGACGAACTGGAAGGCAGAGTTGCCCTTGTCGAAGTTGGCCCAGATCCACAGCGCCACGCCCAGCGTGAATAGCGTGGTGTAGAGAGCGATCCAGCGCGCGTTGCGATTGGCCGCCCGGTTCTGGGCCGCGATCAGCAGCGCGCCGACGAGCGGGAAGAAAGTGACGAGCGAGAGAACGCCGAAGCCGCTGAAGCCGCTCATTTGAACCATCCGCTGTAGAGAGGCTGGAGGAGGGTGCGGATGTCATTGAACATGAAGGCCGTGACGATCGCGGCCACGCCGATCAGCATGGCAAAGGCGTAGTGGTAGATGTAGCCGGTCTGCAGCTTGACGACGCGCCCGGTGGTCCACAGCACCCGCGCGGCAACGTTGTCGGGACCCAGCCCGTCGATGATGGCGCCGTCACCGCCTTTCCAGAACAGCCGCCCGATCCAGAACGCCGGCTTCACGAACAGCCAGTTGTACAGCTCGTCGAAGTACCACTTGTTGAGGAAGAAGAGGTAGAGCGGCTTGAAGATGCGGGCCGTAAGAGCCGGCAGCCACGGCGCCACCATGTAGTAGAGGTAGGCGAGCACGAAGCCCAACGCCGTGGCGATGAACGGTGCCCAGCCGACCCAGTGCGGGAGCTCGTGCATGTCGTGGCGGATGTGGTTGCTCTTGGCCTCGAACAGGGATGCGCGCCAGAACTCCCCGTAGCCCCCGCCGATGAAGAAATGCTGGAAGGCGTAGCCGGCGGCGATCGACCCCGCGGCGAGGGCCAGCAGCGGCACCAGCATCACCCATGGGCTCTCGTGCGCGTGGTCGTAGGTGTGGTGATCGGCGCGCGTGGGCTGGTGGAAGGTCATGAACATCAGGCGCCAGGAGTAGAACGCCGTCATGAAGGCGGCGACCACCAGCAGCCAGAAGGCGTAGTTCTGCAGCGTGTGCGCGGCGAAGGCGGCCTCGATGATGGCATCCTTGGAATAGAAGCCGGCGAAGCCCAGGACGTGGGGAATGCCCACCCCGGTGAGCGACAGGGTGCCGACCAGCATCACCGCCCAGGTTATGGGCAGCTTGGAGGCGAGCCCGCCCATCTTGCGCATGTCTTGCTCGTGGTGCATGGCGTGGATGACAGAGCCTGCACCGAGGAACAGGAGTGCCTTGAAGAAGGCGTGGGTAAAGAGGTGGAAGATGCCGGCCGAGTAGGCGCCCACCCCGCACGCCACGAACATGTAGCCGAGCTGCGAGCAGGTCGAGTAGGCGATGACGCGCTTGATGTCGTTTTGCACGAGGCCCACGGTGGCGGCGAAGAACGCGGTGATGGCGCCGACCAGGGTCACCACCTGCAGGGCGAATGGGGCCAGCTCGAACAGCGGCGAGAGGCGGGCCACCATGAACACGCCGGCGGTCACCATGGTCGCGGCGTGGATCAGCGCCGAGACCGGAGTGGGGCCTTCCATGGCATCGGGCAGCCAGGTGTGCAACAGGAACTGCGCCGACTTGCCCATGGCGCCCAGGAACAGCAGCAGACACAGGACGGTGAGGGTGTCGAGCTGGTAGCCCAGGAACTCCATGGGCTTGCCGGCGACCGTCGGCGCGGCGCGGAACACGGCGTCGAAGCCGATCGAGCCGAAGACGGCGAAGATGCCGAAGATGCCCAGCGCGAAGCCGAAGTCGCCGATGCGGTTGACGATGAACGCCTTGATGGCGGCCGCATTCGCCTCGGGCTTGAGGTACCAGAAGCCGATCAGGAGGTAGGAGGCGAGCCCAACGCCCTCCCAGCCGAAGAACAGCTGCAGGAAGTTGTCGCTCGTCACCAGCGCCAGCATGGCGAAGGTGAACATGGAGAGGTAGGCGAAGAAGCGGGGACGGCTGTCGTCCTCGGCCATGTAGCCGATGGAGTAGAGGTGCACGAGGAAGGATACGGTATTGACCACCACCAGCATCACGGCGGTCAGCGTGTCGATCCTCAGCGCCCAGGAGACGTCCAGCTCCCCGGAGGTGACCCAGCGCAGCACCGGCACGCGTATCGTCTCGCCGCCGAGGCCGACCTGCCAGAGGGCGATCCAGGAGAGCACCGCGGCGATGCCGAGGAACAGGGTGGTGATGATCTCGCTGGGCCGCGCGCCGATGGCGCGACCCAGGAGCCCGGCGATCAGCGCGCCGGCAACCGGCAGGAAGACGATGGCTTGGTAGATCATCGGCCGCGCCCCTGCGTCTTCCTGTGGCAAATGGGGGAGTAGGGAGTAGGGAGTAGGGAGTAGGGAGGCCGGAACTGGACGCGCATCAGCCTGCTTCCTTGTCCTGCAGCACCCTGATCAGGGATCGCAGCAGCTTTCCGACCTCCTCGGTCATTTCCAGAATCTGTCCTACGTCTGGCGCTTTCATCAGTTCGACCGTCTGCGAGAGCAATACGTGCGTTTCGAGCTCCTTTAGGGAGCCCTGTGATATGCGCAGAAACTGGATGTACGATCCCGTATTCTCGCGGCCATTCCCTTCGGCGATGTTGGCTGGAATGGATGCAGCCGCGCGTCGGATCTGCGTCGTCAGGCCGAAAGCCTCCGATCGCGGAAAAGGCAGCGTCTTGGCATAGCAAAGCGCCGCAAGCGCCATGGCCTTCTGCCAGACGATCAGATCGCGATAGGAACGGACCGGTGTCACGTGCTCTCAACCCCTACTCCCTACTCCCTATTCCCCTCTTTACTTCTTTCAGCCCTTCATCACGCTTACGTCTTCGACGGCGATGGTGCCGCGGTTGCGGAAGAACGTGACGACGATGGCGAGGCCAATGGCCGCTTCGCCCGCCGCGACCGTCAGGACGAACAGCGCGAAGACCTGGCCGACCAGGTCGCCCATGTACGAGGAGAACGCGACGAGGTTGATGTTGACCGCCAGCAGCATCAGCTCGATCGACATCAGGATGACGATCACGTTCTTGCGGTTGAGGAAGATGCCGAAGATGCCGAGCGTGAACAGAATGGCCGCGACGGTGAGGTAATGTCCGAGTCCGATCGTCATGCGCTGCCCGTCCTCACCATCCGAGCACGCGCACGGTGACGGCCAGCGCGCCGATCACGGCGATCGTCACCCAGACCCAGCTGCTGCCGGTGAAGAAGTAGTTGATCAGCTCCATCGCAGCCTTGCCGTCCATGCGCGCCTCTCCGCTCATTGCGCCGACGATTTCGCCGGGGGAACCACTGCCGTCCCCGTGCCCACCTTCACGACCTCGATTGCCGTGGCCTTGCGCCGCGCGACCTGGGCTGCGATCGACTGGCGCTTCACGCCCTCCTTGTGGCGCAAGGTGAGGACGATGGCACCGATCATCGCCACCAGCAGGATCAGGCCGGCGCCCTGGAAGAAGTAGACGTACCTGGTGTAGAGCACCCGGCCGATCGCCTCGGTGTTGGTGATGCCCGATGCCACCGAGGGAATGGGCGCCGCAGGCGTCGCCAGGCTGCCGGGGCTCACGACGGCGAAGCCCGCCACCATCACCAGCTCGACGAGCAGGATGAGCCCGATCAGCGCGCCCAGTGGCGCGTGCCGGATGAAGCCGGCCCTCAGCTCGGCGAAATCCACGTCGAGCATCATGACCACGAACAGAAACAGCACGGCCACGGCGCCGACATAGACGACGACCAGGATCATCGCCAGGAACTCGGCGCCGAGCAGCACGAACAGCCCCGCCGCGTTGAAGAACGCGAGGATCAGGTAGAGCACCGCGTGCACGGGGTTCCTGGCCAGGATCACCATCAGGCCGGCGGCGACCGTGATCGCCGCGAACAGGTAGAAGAAGGCGGCAGCGACGGTCATGGCGCCTCCGCGCCAAAGGCGCTGCGCGGATTCCCCTCCCCCTTGTGGGGAGGGGTTAGGGGTGGGGGGAGCCCCCAGCCTCGATGCTCGGGACTCCCCCCCACCCTGTCCCTCCCCCACAAGGGGGGAGGGGACGATGTGGCGCTGCTTTGCACTACAATCGCCGTCATCATCGCCGTCTCACCGGTACGGCGCATCGAGCGCGATGGCCTTGGCGATCTCGCGCTCCCAGCGGTCGCCGTTCGCCAGCAGGCGCTCCTTGTCGTAGTAGAGCTCCTCGCGGGTCTCGGTGGCGAACTCGAAGTTGGGGCCCTCGACGATGGCATCCACCGGGCAGGCCTCCTGGCACAGGCCGCAGTAGATGCACTTCACCATGTCGATGTCGTAGCGCGTGGCGCGCCGGGTGCCGTCGTTGCGGCGCGGGCCGGCCTCTATGGTGATCGCCTGGGCCGGGCAGATCGCCTCGCACAGCTTGCAGGCGATGCAGCGCTCCTCGCCGTTGGGATAGCGCCGCAGCACATGCTCGCCGCGGAAGCGCGGCGAGAGCGGGCCCTTCTCGTAGGGGTAGTGCAGCGTCTTCTTGGGGGCGAAGAAGTAGCGCATCGACAGGAAGAACGCCGAGACGAACTCCTTCAGGAACAGCGAGCTGACGACTTGTCCGACTGCCATGACGTTTCGCTTTCAGGACCTGTCTTCAGGGTGCGAGCCCGGAGTAGTGGAGGAACCCCGCCACCGCCGCCACCATGATCAGGGAGAGCGGCAGGAACACCTTCCAGCCCAGCCGCATGAGCTGGTCGTAGCGATAGCGCGGCACGAACGCCTTGACCATGGCGAACATGAAGAACACGAGCACCAGCTTGAGCGCGAACCAGACGATCCCGGGCACCCAGGTGAACGGCTCCACGGCGATCGGCGGCAGCCAGCCGCCCAGGAACATGATGGTGGTGAGCGCACACATGGTCGTGATCGCCACGTACTCGCCCAGCATGAACAAAAGGTAAGGCGTGGAGGAGTACTCCACCATGAACCCCGCCACCAGCTCCGACTCCGCCTCCGGCAGGTCGAACGGCGGCCGATTGGTCTCCGCCAGCGCCGAGATGAAGAACACCACGAACATCGGCAGGAGCGCCAGCCAGTACCAGTCGAGCGCCGAGCTGGGCAGGCCGAGGCGGGTGCCGAGCCCCATCTTCTGGGCGTTGACGATCTCGGTCATGTTGAGCGAGCCGACGCACAGGAGCACGGTGATGATGACGAAGCCGATCGAGACCTCGTAGGACACCATCTGCGCGGCCGACCGCAGCGAGCCGAGGAAGGCGTACTTCGAGTTGGAGGCCCAGCCGCCCATGATCACGCCGTAGACGCCGAGCGAGGAGATGGCGAACAGGTAGAGGATGCCGACGTTGAGGTTGGAGATCACCCAGCGACCCCAGCTGTTCTCGTTGACCGGGATGACGGCCCAGGCGGCGAGCGCCAGCACCGAGGCCACGAGGGGCGCGAGCAGGAATACGCCCTTGTCGGCGCCGGCCGGGATCAGGGGCTCCTTGAAGACGAACTTCAGGAGGTCGGCGAACGACTGGAGCAGGCCGAACGGCCCCACCACGTTCGGGCCGCGGCGCAGCTGCACTGCCGCCCACACCTTGCGGTCGAACAGGATCAGGAAGGCGACGGCGATCAGCAGCACGACGAGCAGGACGACGCTCCAGAAGACGATGACCAGCGCCGGCCAGAGCATGGTCAGCAGAGGCGCGAGCCAGGCCTCCCAGACGTTCCACAAGCTATCCATGGGTGCCCGTGTGCCCACCCGTGCTTCCCTTGGCCGCGGCGTGCTTGAAAGCGCTCAGCTCCGCCATCACGGCCGAGGCGCGTGCGATGGGATTGGTGAGGTAATAGTCGCCGATGGCCGGGCCGAAGGCCTCCGCCCCCAGGGTGCCGCGGCGTGCGGCCAGCGCCTCCACGCCCTCCTTCAGGCCGGCCGGCTCCACGGCGTCGAGCCGCGCCAGCTGCGGCGCCACCCTGTACATGGCGGCGCGCAGGGCCCCGAGGGTGTCGTAGGGCAGGCGCTCCGGCAGGTGCCCCGAAAGGGCGCGGACGATCGCCCAGTCGTCCTTGGCGTCCCCGGGCGGGAAGGCGGCGCGCGCGGTGAGCTGCGCCCTGCCCTCCAGGTTCACGAAGGTAGCGCTCTTCTCGGTGTAGGCGGCGCCGGGCAGCACCACATCGGCGCGGGAGGCGCCCGCATCGCCGTGGCTGCCCTGGTAGACGACGAAGGCGTTGCCCAGCTGCGCCATGTCGAACTCGTCGGCGCCCAGGAGATAGACGACCTCCATCGCGCGGGGATCGATGGCCTGCTCGGGCACGAAGCCGAGGTCGAGGCCCGCGACGCGGGATGCTGCCGCATGCAGCACGTTGAAGGGGTTCCAGCCGGCATCCTTGCCGTCCGCGGCGAGCAGTGCGATCCGGGCCGCGGCAGCGAGCACGGCCGCGCCGTCGGGGCGGGCGGCAGCGGCGGCGCCGACGATCACCATCGGCCGCTTGGCGTCGCGCAGGGCGCCGGCGAAGCTGTGCCTGCCGTCCAGCACATCGGCGAGGGTCTGCGGGCCGGCCCCCAGGAACTCGTAGGGATAGGAGAGATCGGCGCGCTCGCCGACCATGCCGACGGCGAGGCTGCCCTGGCGCCAGCGCTTGCGGATGCGCGCGTTCAGCACGGCCGCCTCCAGGCGCGGATTGCTGCCGACGAGGAGGATGGCATCCGCGTGCTCGATGCCCTCGATGCCGGAGTTGAACAGATAGCTCGCGCGCCCCAGCTTCGGGTCGAGCTTGGCGCCGTCCTGCCGGCAGTCGACGTTGCGGCTGCCGAGCCGGGCGAGGAGCTCTTTCAGCGCGAACATCTCCTCCGCACCTGCGAGGTCGCCGGCCACGGCCGCGATGCGCTGCGGATTGGCACCCATCAGCCTGGATGCCACCAGGGCGAGCGCCTCGTCCCAGCCGGCCGGCACCAGGCGCGTGCCCTTGCGGACGAGGGGCTGGTCCAGGCGCTGCGTTCTCAGCCCGTCGGCGACGTAGCGGGTCTTGTCGGAGATCCACTCCTCGTTCACGGCATCGTTGTTGCGGGGCAGGATGCGCAGCACCTCCCGCCCGCGTGCGTCGACGCGGATGTTGGAGCCGAGCGCGTCCATCACGTCGATGGACTCGGTCTTGCGCAGCTCCCAGGGCCGGTAGATGAAGGCCCAGGGCCGGTGGGTGAGCGCGCCGACGGGGCAGAGATCGTTCACGTTGGCGGAGAGCTCCGACATCAGCCCGCGCTCGAGGTAGGTGGTGATCTCCATGTCCTCGCCGCGGCCGATGGCGCCCAGCTCTTCCACGCCGGCAACCTCGGTCATGAACCGCACGCAGCGCGTGCAGTGAATGCAGCGGTTCATGGCCGTCTTGATGAGCGGCCCCAGGTACTTCTCCTCGACGGCGCGCTTGTTCTCTGCAAAGCGCGAGCCGCCGAAACCGTAGGCCATGGCCTGGTCCTGCAGGTCGCACTCCCCGCCCTGGTCGCAGATCGGGCAATCGAGCGGGTGGTTGATCAGCAGGAACTCCATCACGCCTTCGCGAGCCTTTTTCACCATCGGCGTGTTGGTGTTGATGACCTTGGGCGTGCCGTCCCGGTTGGGAGGGAGGTCGTTGACGCCCATGGCGCACGAGGCGATCGGCTTGGGGCTGCCCTGCACCTCGATCAGGCACATGCGGCAATTGCCGGCGATCGACAGGCGCTCATGGTAGCAGAAGCGGGGAATCTCGACGCCGGCCTGCTCGCAGGCCTGCAGCAGGGTGATCCCGTCCTCGACCTCGATAGGCTTGCCGTCGATGATGAGCTGCTTGGGCATCTCGGTGTCTGGGCCGCTCTCGCGCCGCGCAGGCGCAGGGGAGCCTGGAACGAGGATCGTTCCAAGCTCGCCACGCTTCCTACACGGGCAGCGCGGGACGCGCTAGGGCGACAATTGGCGCGGGGGGTGCCATAGCGAGACGTTTCGGGGGGAGGCCGGGCCGACGCGGCGCAAGCGGCTCGAGTTGGCGCGGATCAAGCCTCACCGCTTTATGTCGTCCTCGACTTTGGCGACACGACGCTCGAGCTCGCCCACGCGCTCGCTCAAGCTGCGCTGCTCCCCCTCGCTGAACTCGTAGCGCCGGTCGAACTCCTGCGATCGCAGATAGGCCGTGGTGCTCAGACCGATGGTGTGGCCGAGGAGCAGGCGCATCTCGTCGAAGCGCTTGTCGATCTGGGCGAAGCGGGCTGAATGCTCCGCCTGCGTGGCGCGAATTTCTCGAAGTTGGGCCAGGACGAGATTGTCGGGCTCATTTGCCATTTACGCACCCTTCCTCCCGTTATCACACAAAAATAATGCATTGCCGATGCTAATGCAAGCCCATCAATCCACTCCTGTCGAGGTACCGGGGGCGGGCCTGCGGGCCGTTGGCGAGCGCCGGAATGCCAGCCAGAGCAGCATGGCAGGCTGAATGGCCAAGAACGCGGTCATGACCCAGTCTGCCTCCCCAGGAGTGAAATATCCCAGATCGATGGCGTAGAGCGCGAAGGGGGAAAGACGACAGGGAGCAACCCGAGCAGGGCCCAGGCCCAGCCGTACCCAGCGCGCCGGTAAAGGCGCACGAGGGCCACCGCAACGAGGAGAACCAAGAGATACCGCACGCCGATTCGCGCAAAAGTTCCGGCATGCTGCCAGAGAAGGTTGCGCGCCTCGGTGCTCACTCGGCCGCCTCTTTCAGCTGCGCCTGGCGCTGGTCGATGCGGGCCTCGATGACGTGGCGGAAGTGGCGGATCAGGCCCTGCACCGGCCACGCGGCGGCGTCGCCCAGGGCGCAGATAGTATGGCCCTCGACCCGGGTAGAAACGTCCCACAGGAGGTCGATCTCGCGCTTCTCGGCCTCGCCGCGCTCCATCCTCTGCAGCACGCGCCACATCCAGCCGGTGCCCTCGCGGCAGGGGGTGCACTGGCCACAGCTCTCATGCTTGTAGAAGTAGGCGATGCGGCGGATGGCGGCGATGATGTCGGTGGACTTGTCCATGACGATGACGGCGGCCGTGCCCAGGCCCGATTTCAGCTTGGATAGCGTGTCGAAATCCAAGGTGAGATCCTGGCAGATGTCGGCCGGCAGGCACGGCATGGACGAGCCGCCCGGGATTACGGCGAGCAGGTTGTCCCAGCCACCGCGCACGCCGCCGGCGTGTCGCTCCAGCAGCTCGCGCAGCGGGATGCCCATCTCCTCCTCGACCACGCAGGGCTTCTCCACGTGGCCCGAGATCTGGAACAGCTTGGTGCCGGTGTTGTTGGGCTTGCCGATGCCAGCGAACCAAGTCGCACCCCGGCGCAGGATGTCCGGCACCACAGCGATGGATTCGACGTTGTTGACCGTGGTGGGCGCCCCGTAGAGGCCCACGTTGGCCGGGAACGGCGGCTTGAGCCGGGGCAAGCCCTTCTTGCCCTCCAGGCTCTCGAGCAGCGCCGTCTCCTCGCCGCAGATGTAGGCGCCGGCGCCGTGGTGGACGATAAGGTCGAAGTCCCAGCCGTGGATGTTGCCCTTGCCGATCAGCCGGGCCGCGTAGGCCTCGTCGATGGCGGTCTGCAGCTGGTCGCGCTCGCGCATGAACTCGCCGCGGATGTAGATGTAGGCGGCATGCGCCCGCATCGCGAACGAGGCGATCAGCGCGCCCTCGATCAGCAGGTGCGGATCGTGCCGCATGATCTCGCGGTCCTTGCAGGAGCCGGGCTCGGACTCGTCCGCGTTGATGACGAGGTAGCTGGGGCGCGGGTCGCTCTTGGGCATGAACGACCACTTGAGGCCGGTCGGGAAGCCGGCGCCGCCGCGCCCGCGCAGGCCCGACTCCTTCACCTCGTTGACGATGGCGTCGTGGCCCTTCTCGATGAGGGCCTTGGTGCCGTCCCAGGCGCCGCGCGCCCTCGCTCCCGCGAGGCCCCAGTCCTGGAACCCGTAGAGGTTCCTGAAGATGCGGTCTTTGTCAGCGAGCATCGATACGCCTCTTTGCCCAGCGATAGGCTATCCAAGCGGCAGCCGCATAGAGCAGTATTACCAACAAGGCTCCGATAGCGCCCCGCGCTTCCGGGCCGAGCCCCGGCCTCAAGGCCGGCAGAACGGTGACGAGAAGCAGCGTCTCCAGGCCGGCAGCAGCGGTGCCGAGGACGGCGAACAGCCAACCGCCTTCGAGCAGCCAGGATCGAACGAAAGCCCTGGCAGCGGGGTTCGCGCCCGCAACAGCCCTGCGAAACGGGAGCACTGCGACAATCAATATGAATGCGAAGAGAACCATCGCAGACCCGCCGAAGGCCCGCGGCGAAGCGCTGGCACCCGCCATCGGGAGCACCTTGCCGACAGCGAATGCGCAAGCCGTCTTTGTCAACCCGAAGACGGCCCAGGTGTAGATGACCAAGCCGGCAATCACGTTTCGCCTGAACTCTGCAGGCACCACCACGTGTGCAATCTCCCCAGGCTAGGTCTTTGCCATCTCGATCAGCGTGGTCGGCCCGCCCTCGGGGCACGACGCCTGGCGGCCGATCTGCGACCCCGGCTTGGGCGGCTCGCCCTTGGCGTAGGCATCTAGCACCCTCTCGAACAGCTCCGGCGTCAGGTCCTCGAAGGTATCCTTGCCGATCTGCACCATGGGGGCGTTGGCGCACACGCCCAGGCACTCGACCTCCTCCCAGGAGAATTCCCCGTCGGCGGAGACGTGATGCGGCTCGGGATGGATGCGGCGACGGCAGACCTCCACCAGCGCGTCGGAGCCGCGCAACATGCACGGCGTCGTGCCGCACACCCAGACGTGCGCCTTCCGGCCCACCGGGGAAAGCTGGAACATGGTGTAGAACGTGGCGATCTCGTAGACGCGGATGTCGGCCATGCCCAGCATCTCCGCCACCAGCCGCAGCGCCGGCTCCGGCAGCCAGCCGCCATGCTGCTCCTGGGCGCGCCACAGGAGCGGGATCACCGCCGAGGCCTGCTTGCCCGGCGGATACATGGCCATCGTCGCCTTCGCCCATGCCTCGTTCTCGGGTGTGAAGGCGAAGCTCGGGGGCTGATCGGGGCTCAATCTGCGGACGGACATGCGCGCTCTGGGGACATCGAGGTCGGGTCGGCCGCCTTTATAGGGGCGGTTGCCGCGATTGTCGCGGGTCTCGAGCCGTCCGGGCGTGCGATGAAACGCGACAGATCCGCCGCGCCTGCATTGCTCTGCAGCGGGCCTCCGTCACCGCCCGCGGGCGGCGGCGCGCCAGCAGACGACGGCCAGCACGGCGCAGGCGACGCCGCAGCCGAGATGGAATGCGACCTGCGGCATCCGGCCCGTGGCGCTTGCCGCAATGGCTGCATCGGCAAAGCACACGATGGTGCCCAGGGCAAACCAGAGCGCCAGCGCCCGCCATTCCCGCAAGGCGGCGAAGGCCATCGCCAGGAGCCCCAGCCAGACGTTGCGCAAGCCGATGATGTAATGGAGCTCGTAGCCCGCCGGACGCCGCGGCACGCCGAAGGTGAGCGCGGCCTGCTCCGGTACCAGGAGGTAGCGAGCACCGATCGCGGTGAGCAGGAGGCCGCCGGCGCAACAGACGGCGAGAGCCCAGTATTGCCGGCGGGTCGAGCTCGGCCTGGCCACGCTTGCCTCGACGCGAGGGGTCAACGGGGCAGCTTGGCTACGGCCGCGCGCCACACCTCGGGGTCACCCAGCCGGACGGCGCGGTCAGCGCCCAGGTTCTCGAGGAGCAGGCCGAGAAGCAGCTCACGGTCCTCGTCGGACCACAGGATCTTCCCGTCGATCATCTCGATCTTCTCGGGCGTCAGCTGGAAGCGGTCCCAGGCCTCCTCGCCGCGCCACGAGCGCCCCTCGCCTCTGATGTCCCACGTCGGCTTTGTCATCGTGCCCCGACTCCACCTTCGCCAAGCGGTGTCCAGCGATGTAACCGCCCTCATTCTAGCACATGGGAGGCGCGCGTTGGGACCTCATGGGAGCCGGAAGGCGCATCCGGTCGACGGTTGCGCATGCCCGACAAAATTGACCGCTGACGCGCGCATCAGCGAGAAGGCACCGAGGTGCCGGAGCTGGCCGGAGGCCGCTCCACGGGCTCGCCAGGCCCTCCGGCGGCCATTCTGTGGCGGCCTGCTCGGCGCGGAGGCAAGCGGCGGGGCGCCGCCGCACCGGCCCGGCCGGAGCCTCGGCAGACGGGTCGAACAGCCACTGCAACGCATGGTGTGCCGGCCCCGCAGCGGAAGCCGGCCGGCCGGGCGCCGCCGGAGGCAATCCCGGCCCTCGCTCCCGGCCTATTCGGCAGGCCGTTGGCCGTGCACGCGGACCTCCGCGCGATGGCGCCGTCGCAACAGCAGCCATCCGGCGATGAGCACGATCAGGGCGCCCACCACAGCGGCGGTGTAGTGCACCACGGCGGCAGGGTGCATGCCGAGGGCCGCCTGGTCGTCAGGTACAACCAGCGCGGGGTTCCAGGCCTGCAGCTGCGTGAGGGCGATCTTGTCGCTCACCATCAGCTCGCCCGCGATCCAGCCCAGCAGCGCGGCGCCGGCCCAGACCAGGATCGGATAGCGTGCCAGCAATCCCATGATCAGCGTCGAGCCGGCGATCACCAGGGGAATGCTGACCACGAGGCCAAAGATGATGAGCCACAACCACTGTTCGGCCGGCGCGCCCCTGGCGGCGCCGGCGATGGCGAGCACGTTGTCGAGGCTCATGACGATGTCGGCGATGGCGACGATCTTCACCGCCTCGAACAGGCTGGAGCCGGAGGCCACGCCGTCTCCCTCCGCCTCCTCGGCGATCAGCAGCTTGATGGCGACCCAGAACAGCAACAGGCTGCCGGCGATCTGCAGCCACGGAATGTCCAGGAGAGCAAAGACGAGTACCGTGAAGATGATGCGGAGCACGACCGCGGCACCTGCGCCCAGCAGGATGCCCATCATCCGCTGGCGCGGGGGCAGGCTGCGGCATGCCAGCGCAATCACCACCGCGTTGTCACCCGATAGGATGATGTTGATGCCGATGATCTTGGCGGCGGCGATGGCGGTGAGCGCGTGCGGGCCGAACAGCGTGCCGAACCAGTCGAGCCATCGCTCCGTCATTTGCGATAACCAGCCACTGTCGCTCAGCACAACCAACAGCTCCATCGCCTCCCCCTTTTCTCATATATTTTTTGCTCGGCCCGGCCTTTGGTACCACACCACGCCGACCCGCGCCGCGCCAGCGAATGCGCACGATGGTCGCACGCGCTGGGCTCGGCCGTGTAGATCGGCAGGTAGGTGTGGCCCGGCCAGGACCTCGCACCGAAGTTTTTGACCTCGTCTCGACAGCCGAGGATTATATGGCATATGGTATGCCAATGCGCCAGCATAGAGCGCGGGGCCATGTCTTGGATCGGGCAGGGCCTCGTGAAAACCACAACGCACAGGCTTTTCCAGGCTTCCGAGGATGCAAGACACGCCAACAGGCCCCATTGATGCGCGTCCCTCGGGCGGCCGTGCAATCCATCCCGGCTCCGGCCGGCGCAAGGCGGCGCCATTCCCCCGCGGGCGGGTGCTCCGGGAGGGGGAGATTGCCGCGGTCAAGGCCCTCCTGGGCGAGCGGCCGCGCGAGCGCGCGCTGCTGATCGAGTTTCTTCACCTCATCCAGGACAAGGAGGGGTGCCTGCCCGAAGGGCACTTGCAGGCGCTGGCCGATGAGTTGCGCATCCCGATGGCGGAGGTCTACGAGGTCGCCACCTTCTACGCCCACTTCGACGTGGTGGCCGACAGCGAGCCGAGGCCGCCGAAGGTGACGATCCGCGTCTGCGACAGCCTGAGCTGCATGCTGGCCGGTGCGGAGAGGCTGCTCGCCGAGATGAACGCGGCGCGGTCGGCAGGCGTACGGGTGGTACGCGCGCCCTGCCTGGGCGCCTGCGACGTGGCACCCGCCGCGGAGGTGGGCCACCACCACGTCGCCCGCGCGAAAGCTGCGGTGCTCGAGGACCTGGCGCGGCGCGGGCACGTGCATGCCGGGATTCCCGCCTATCAGGACCTCGCCGCCTACGCCGAGGCGGGCGGCTACGCGGTGCTGCGCTCCTGTGTCTCCGGGGAGCGCAAGGTCGAGGATGTCATCGCCACGTTGTCGGACGGCGGCCTGCGCGGGCTGGGCGGCGCCGGCTTCCCGACGGGCCGCAAATGGGGCCTGGTGCGCGCCGAGAAGGGGCCGCGGCTGATGGCCGTCAACGGCGACGAGGGCGAGCCCGGCACCTTCAAGGACCGGTACTACCTGGAGCGCGAGCCGCACAGGTTCCTGGAAGGGACGCTGATTGCCGCCTGGGCGGTGGAGGCCGCCGAGGTGTTCATCTACATCCGCGACGAATACCCTGCGGTGCATCGCATACTGGCCGACGAGATCGCCAAGCTGGAGGCAGCGGGGCTGTCCAAGCACACCAAGCTCACCATGCGGCGCGGCGCCGGCGCCTACATCTGCGGCGAGGAAAGCGCCATGATCGAGTCGATCGAGGGCAAGCGGGGGCTGCCGCGCCACCGCCCGCCCTACGTCGCCCAGGTCGGCGTGTTCGGCCGCCCGACGCTCGTCAACAACATCGAGACGCTCTACTGGGTGCCAACCATCCTGGAGAAGGGCGCGGCGTGGTTCGCCTCCCAGGGCAAGAACGGCGCCAAGGGCCTGCGCTCCTACTCGGTCTCGGGGCGCGTCAAGAAGCCGGGCGTGGTGCTGACGGCCGCCGGCTCCACCTGCCGGGACCTGATCGAGCTTTGCGGCGGCATGGCTGACGGCCACCATTTCAAGGGCTACCTGCCGGGCGGCGCCTCGGGCGGCATCCTGCCGGCCTACATGGCCGACATCCCGCTCGACTTCGGCCAGCTGGAGAAG
>Ga0075421_100000777_pt1 | contig 34969 bp, 33 predicted proteins | sample SoiMetdeltSBSDD5_FD_75292 | JGI IMG/M metagenome (GOLD analysis project Ga0075421, IMG submission 75292) | Bulk soil microbial communities from a Populus tree surrounding site in Tennessee, USA - Soil MetaG P. deltoides SBSDD5 | ecosystem: Environmental > Terrestrial > Soil > Tree plantation... | reverse complement strand
TCGGCGAGGAGGGACTTGGCGACCTCCGGGGAGTGAAGGCCCTATTTGGCGAAACGCTGGCCGGCCAAGTCGACCGTTTCGTCTCGGTGGACGGAACCGGTCTTGGGATTACACACATCGCAGTCGGCAGCCTGCGGTATCGCGTGACGTTTTCGGGACCAGGCGGCCACAGCTATGGCGCTTTCGGCATCGCCAACCCCATGCACGCTCTCGGCAGAGCCATTTCCAGCTTCGCCGACACGCGCCCACCCTCAGACCCCAAAACGACGTTCAGCGTGGGGCGTATTGGTGGAGGGACGTCGGTGAACGCAATCCCGGCGGATGCCTGGATGGAGGTCGACATGCGTTCCGCCGACCAGGAATCGCTTCGCGCGCTGGAGTCGCGCTTTCGTGGCGTTGTCGCTGCTGCGCTTGCTGCGGAAAATGCCCGCTGGGATCAGAAGGGACGCATCTCCGTGACCGAGACCCTCGTTGGCGCGCGTCCAGCGGGAGCGATTCCGGCGACGGCCCCGATCGTTCAGGCGGTTGTATCGGTTACACGGGCACTCGGCGCAGAGGTTGAGCTCTCCGAAGGGTCGACCGATGCGAATATTCCGTTGAGCCTCAATATTCCTGCCGTCACCATCGACGCCGGAGGAAGCGGCACGGGCTCGCACACGTTGGACGAAGCCTTCGACACCACCGATTCCTGGCGCGGCACACAGCGCGCTGTTCTAGTCGCGATCGCGCTGGCGCAGTAGCAGGGCCCGAAAACTTTCCAGCTCCACCGCCCGCTGGCGTGCGGCGGCAATCCGCGCACGAATGACGCGGAACACGAAGGTCGCGTGACAGGCGGCGACGACGGCAAGCTCGGGCCATGGCGGAAGCGGCTCGAGCGTTGTGATTAGGTTCAGCGCCGCCGCACCGACGAACACCACGGAGAATAGCGGGTCGACGCCGCCGCCCGGAAGTGCAGGCCCGACGGTCATCGCCGCTGTTTCCCACTGTGGACCATCCGCACCCGCCTCGTACTTGACCTGGAGGTACCGGCCGATTCGCTCGGCGCCGACATGCAGCGCATGTATGGCTTCGAACCCACCTACGAGAACTGCCAGCGGCAAGAGGCTCGTCGTGGAAACCTGGCCGAACAGAAAGAGTACGACTGCCAGCGTCGCCCATACGGCGCAGGTGATCGGCATGATCACCATCCTGGCTGTCCCACGGCCGGACACGGTTCGCCGCAGCGCGGCGAACTCGGCCGTTCGGAGCGATACGCGCTGTTCGTAAGTTTCAGAGGGATGGTCTACTGGCATTCTTTTGGATGCTTGTATGCGCAGCCTTATTGGAAAATCCGCGCATCGGCATGCAGAGCGTACCTTCAGAGCCCCTGGTCATGTCAAAACCCCCTTGCACCCTACCGGATTCTTGCTAAAATGCCGAAACATTCCGTAACAACTTGTCGCGTAAGAGGTTGCTCGTGACCAAGGCCCGGGTGCACAGACCGATTCAACTGCTCGGTATCGCTGCCTTCGTGATGTGGGCTTTGCCGGCAGTACACGCTCAAGTAGCCGTTCCCCGCGGGCCGAGCGAGCCGCAGGCGCCGCTTTCCCTCGAAACGATCAATCAGGTATCGACATCCGCTGTCGGCACCGCAGGCCAGAGAGCTACTCATACCGTTCGCCGTGGTGAGACGCTGTACTCAATCGCTCGTCGTTACGGGACGAGCGTCGCGTCGCTGAAGGCGTGGAACGGTCTGCAGGGAAACTCGATTCGAGTTGGCAGGCGGCTGACAGTCTACACATCTGGGTCCGGCGGCTCGGCGACTCAGGCGCGACGATCGACACGTACATCGCGACGGGCAGCCGCGGCACTTGCGTTGCGCGAGGCCCAGGAGCCTCGTTTCAAGCTTGACGAGAACGGATCAACGGTTCCCGATCTGCGTGCGGAAGCCGCCATCATCTATAGCCCTGAGACGGGAAAGGTCCTGTGGGAGGAGAACGCGCAGGATCAGCGGTCGATTGCCAGCATCACGAAGATCATGACCGCCGCGGTCTTCCTCGAAAACGATCCCGATCTCACGCGCGACGTCGTCATCCAGCGCGTCGATGTGCTTCGCGCATCGACCACCTATCTTCGCGCTGGCTACAAGGTCACCAACAGTGACCTCCTGCACCTGCTTCTGATTGCATCCGACAATGCAGCGGCACGAGCCCTTGCCCGCATCTCACCTTATGGGTCGCAGGGCTTCATCGTCCGGATGAACGAAAAGGCTGCCGAGCTCGGACTGACGAACACGCACTACGCAGACCCGTCCGGCCTCTTGTCGGAGAACGTTTCGACAGCGTACGACATGGCACGGCTCATCACGCATGTAGCGAGCGATTCACGGATCGCTCAGATCATGCAGAAGCAACATCACTCCGTCCACGCCGGCCGGCGCACCATTAACATCCACAGCACGAATCAACTCGTTATGAACGGCGACGTCGACGTGCTCGGTGGCAAGACCGGATTCATCCGGAAAGCGGGTTACTGTCTCGCGACGCTGCTGCGTCTGCCGCAGGGTGGGCCACAGGTCGCGGTCGTCGTGCTGGGCGCCCGCTCCAACGCCGGTCGATTCTGGGAGACGCGCCACCTGTTCAACTGGCTATCCAGCAAGGCAAAGGATCTCTTCGGAGGAACGCCCGTTGAAGCTGCGGGCGTGAACAATTAGCCTGAATAACCGCGCTGCATGGCCGCCGCATCGAGCGGCAGCGTAGCGACGCCGTCAACGACCGGCATCACTGGGCGTGTGGCGCGTCGTCCGTCATAGGCTTTCAAGTAACGCGTACACACATCACACGCATAGACGCGGTAGCGCCCGTCCGGCGTTGCAAACGAGGTGATCCGCGACCGGTCGCCGTTGCGGCAGAACGGGCACGTCAACGATTCAAAGTTCCAGCGCAGTCCGCAGCGGCCGCAGATGAGATGGCGTTCAGCGGTCGGCGTGATGACCGCGAGCTCGGGTTCGCCGCCGCACAATGCGCAGTGCGGATGCGCCCACAGACCGAGCTCCGGGCGCTGCTGGATGACCTCCGCACATCGCGACAGAAAAGGCCGCATCGCCAGCGCGAAGACGTCGTCATTGGCACCGGTACCCGGCGCGCCCGCAATCGCAGTCGGTCCCCGCGTCACCCCGGCGGCGGCGTGACGCTCAACCCCTGCCTGATACCAGATGCGCAGAACCGACAACAGGGATTCATCGCGCCCGAGCGCCTGGACTTTCTGGAAATCAGAGTCGTCCAGCGCGCCGAACCGGCGAAGGATGTCCGCTGTCTGTCTGAGGGCCAGTCGCAATTCGGTGAGTTCGAGCGGGATATCCTCGAACCGAAGCAGCGGGCGTCCCTCGGCCTGATGCGATCTGAACGATGCTTCGGTAAAGTCCAGCGACGGAAGCGGGATGCGCGCTTGGATGCGGCGCTGCACCTCGAGCAGCTCGAGGTGCATGTCGACCGCGTCGGCAAGCTCGGGTTGTCGTTGTTTGAGCGCGCGAAGCTCGATGGCCTCTCTCGATTCCAGGCGGCCGGGTCGCGACGGTCGAGCCGTTCTATCGGCCACAAACCGATCATATCAAGGCGGGTGATAAGTTGAGTTGCGAATGCGGGTGCTGATGATCGCGTCCGAGTGCGTCCCGTTTGCCAAAACAGGCGGCCTCGCCGACGTCGTTGGCGCGCTTCCGCGTGCCCTGGCGAACCTCGGACATCGCGTCGACGTCGTCATTCCACGATACCGGGGCGTCGCCGCTGGCGCGCCTGTCGGTCGCGTCACCGTGCCTCTGGAAGGTCGCCTCGTCGATACGGACGTGTACGCCACCGACGATCGTGGCGTCCGATTCGTGTTTATCGATCGCCCCGAATACTTCGATCGTGCGCAGCTGTATGGAATCGGCAATGACGATTATCCGGACAATCCCGTTCGATTCACGCTCTTGAATCGAGCTGCGCTCGAATGGGCCGCAGCATCTGGGGAGCCCTATGATGTCGTCCACGCGCACGATTGGCAGGCGGGTCTCGCGCCGGTGCTGCTTGGCCGGGAGTTCGGGGCAAGCGGCGCCCTTCGCCATGCTGCCGCCGTTTTCACGATTCACAACCTCGCGTACCAGGGGTTATTCGATCCGGGCTGGCTGCCTCGTTTGGGCCTTGACCGGGATCTGATGCACGTTGACGCGCTCGAATTCTGGGGGCGAATTAGTTTCCTCAAGGCCGGCATTACTTTCAGCAGGCTCATAACGACCGTGAGCCCCCAATATGCCAGGGAAATTCAAACGCCGGCGTTCGGGTTTGGCTTCGACGGAATCCTGCGGTACCGCGCCGGCGACCTGATCGGAATCCTGAACGGGATCGATTACGATCAATGGGATCCCTGTCGCGACCGATACCTGCCCGTGCCGTACGACGCCACACACCTCGAAGGAAAGGACGCGGCGAAACGTCTCGTGCTCGAGACGTTTGGATTGCCGACTGAAGACGAAGTCCGTCGGCGGCCGCTCGTGGGGATGATTTCGCGCCTCGTCGACCAGAAGGGATTCGATCTGATGGCCGAGATCGCCGAGAAACTCCCGTCTCTCGGAGCGTCGTTTGTTCTTCTGGGCTCGGGAGAACAGCGGTACGAGGATTTGTGGATCACGCTCGCGCGCCGTCATCCGGATCGGATCGGCGCGCGGATTGGGTTTGACGAGGCTCTTGCCCATCGTATCGAAGCCGGCGCGGATCTGTTCCTGATGCCGTCACGCTTTGAGCCCTGCGGCCTCAATCAGATGTACAGCCTCCGTTACGGCACGGTACCGGTGGTGCGCGCGACCGGTGGTCTGTATGACACCGTTCGCAAATTCGACCCTTCGACGGGAGAGGGCACCGGTTTCATGTTCGAGCCGTACTCGGCGGTCGCGCTGCTGGAGACGCTCCAGAGTGCGCTGCGGATCTACCAGAACCGGCCGGTCTGGCGTCGTCTGCAAGTGGCTGGGATGGAGCAGGACTTTTCGTGGGCCGGCTCGGCCCGGCAGTACGTAGCCGCCTACGAACGCGCGACAATTGGGATATAGCCCGGGTCCGCTGGAAGCGGACCCGGGACGCATCAGAGAGAGAGTGAGATGGCATCCGACAAACTGAAAACGTTGACCGATAGCAACTTCGATCAGGAAATCCAGACTGGTGTCGTGCTGGTGGACTTCTGGGCCGAGTGGTGCGGACCGTGTCGGCGCATCGCGCCGATCGTGGAGGAGCTCGCCGGCCAGTACGACGGGCGCGCGACGGTCGGGAAGCTAAACGTCGACGAGAACCCCAACGTGCCCGGTCGGTTCATGATTCGCGGTATTCCGACACTCCTGTTGTTCAAGAACGGACAGCTCGCAGATACTCTCGTCGGTCTGGCACCGAAGGAAGACATCGCAAAAATGATCGACAAGCACCTCTGACGCGGGTGACACGGGCTGCGACAATGGCTGATCGAAGGGTTGCGATCATCGGGTCAGGTCCCGCCGGATTAACGGCGGCGTTATATACGGCGCGCGCCAATCTCAAACCTCTCCTGATCGAGGGACTCGAGGCCGGCGGGCAGCTGATGCTGACGACGATGGTGGAGAACTGGCCAGGGTTCCGCGACGGCATCATGGGACCGGATCTCATGGTCGAGATGCGGGCGCAGGCAGAGCGATTCGGCACGGACGTGCTCTCGGGCAACGTCATGTCGGTTGATCTGCGCAATCGTCCATTCACGATTGCGCTGAGCGACGGAAATCCAATCACGACCGACGCGCTCATCATCGCCACAGGCGCCTCAGCGCGCTGGCTGGAAATCGGCGCCGATCGAAAGCTGTCGGGCCATGGCGTCTCCACGTGCGCGACCTGCGACGGGTATTTCTTTCGCGGCCGGCCGATCGCGGTGGTGGGAGGCGGCGATTCCGCGATGGAAGAGGCGATATACCTCACACGGTTTGCGTCAAAGGTCACGGTCGTTCATCGACGCGACAGCCTCCGGGCGTCGAAGATCATGCAGGACAAGGCATTGGCCAACCCGAAGATCGAATTCGTCTGGGATTCGGAAATCGCCGACATCACCGACGTCGAAAAAGGGGAAGTCACTGGCATCGTCGTCCGCAACGTTAAGACGGGACAGCTGAGGAGCCTGCCGCTCGACGGCGTTTTCATCGCGATTGGTCATACGCCGAATACTTCGCTATTTAGGGGGCAGCTCGAGTTGGACGCGAACGGGTATATCGTGACGCACGATGGAACCCACACGAGCGTGCCCGGCGTTTTTGCCGCGGGCGACGTGCAGGATCACATATACCGTCAGGCCGTCACTGCCGCAGGCACGGGCTGCATGGCTGCCATCGACGCTGAGCGTTATCTGGACGACGTGCCGCAGCACCTGAACGAAACGCAGCAGGTTACCGTGTAACGTGGACGCGGAAGTCCGGCTGCTCGTCGCGATCCTCGATGCAGCTTACGATCGAAAGTCCTGGCACGGCGCAAACCTGCGCGGCGCTATCCGAGGAGTTACCGCTCGCCAGGCTGCCTGGCGCCCTTCGCGAAACCGGCACAACATATCCGAGCTGGTGGTGCATGCGGCGTACTGGAAATACGCCGTCTTCCGGCGTCTATCGGGCGCCGCGCGGGGGTCATTTCCCCTCAAGGGATCGAACTGGTTTGCGCGCGAGAACAGCAGCACGTCGACCTGGCGCAAGGACGTCGCCCTGCTGGACGAAATGCACCGTTCGCTCCGCGCGGCGGTGACGAGGCTGTCTGCAGGAGATCTGGCCCACACGCCACGCGGCAGCAAGGTCAGCACCTTCGCGATACTGTCGGGCGTCGCTGCGCACGATTTGTATCACGCTGGGCAGGTTCAGCTATTGAAGAAGCTTCAGAAGTAGCGCTTCATCCCGATGGTCAGCGAGACGCCAGTGGCATCGGGCAGCCCGGGCGGATCACTGACGACATCCCATCGAAGCTCGCCCTTGACCGTGGTGAGATTGTTCAGGAAATACTCGACGCCACCGCCGATATTCAGGCCGCCGCGCGTTTCGCCCTCAGGATCCGGCCGGCCTTCCCTAAGTAACCGCACGAAATAAAAACCGGCGCCAGCCGTCGCGTACGGGTGCCACACGCCCCTTTCCCAGTTGTAGACCCCGTTGAACACAAGCCTCACCTGACGGTAGTGATCTTCTGTAAAACCCGTGGCGCCGGGACTGGTCCAGGCCAGCATCGCGCGACCGCTGAAGCGCGGCGTAATGTAGTACTCACCAAAGGCATCCAAGGTGAGAGAGTTCTCGAACTCGTCGTCGGGGAAAAACGCACCAATGTCGCCACCCGCGGCGAGCTGTCCGTCTTCGGGAGTCTGTGCGGAAGCGGGTAAAACGTTCCCGGCGAGTAACGCCAGCATACAGATGAGTTGGAAGTGTCGAGTCATGCGCGCGGTCGTAGCAACCCGACTGCCATCTGTGCAATTTCGTGAAGAACAGACGGCCGTTAGACGTCTTGAAGGCCCTGAATCCGCACCAATGAGTCAAGTTCTTTCACCGGCCCTTCAAGACGTCTCGCCCGCACATAGTGCGGGCAAGCAGATACTGTCACTAGCAAGGCGAAGCCACATGCTCGTCGGTCCGAGGCGGAGCCTCGCTAGTCTATCCAGCCGCCTCCAACCACGATGTCGGCTTCATAGAAGACCACGGCCTGGCCGGGTGTAACTGCCGACTGCGGCGCATCGAATGCGAACTCGGCGCGGCCGTCCTCGAGTGCGCGGACGCGTCCCGGTGAAGGTCGATGGCGGTGGCGAATCTGTGCCGAAACGGAAACCCACGCCGTCGGGGGGGTGATCGAAATCCAGTTCACGTCGGAGGCAAGCAGGGTAGTCCGCTCGAGGGCGGCTCGAGGACCGACTGTAACGGTGCCGGACTCCGCGTCAATCTTGAGCACGTACAAGGGAACACCAGCCGCTACGCCTAGTCCCTTCCGCTGCCCGACGGTGAATCGATGAACACCAGAATGGCCGCCGAGAACACGGCCGTCCTGATCCCTGATTGCGCCCACCTTGACGGCTGCAGGTCGATCCCGCTCGATGAACTCGGCGTAATCGCCCGAGGGCACGAAGCAGATTTCCTGACTGTCGGGCTTGTCGGCGACCTGCAGTCGAAGCCGGCGTGCCTGGGCGCGCACCTGACCCTTCGTGAGCGCGCCGACAGGAAAACTCGCGCGCTCGAGCTGTTCCTGCGTGAGTGAAAAGAGGAAGTACGACTGATCCTTGTCCGGGTCTGCGCTCCGCTTCAGAAGCCAGCGGCCAGGCGATGTTTGCTCCACGCGTGCGTAATGTCCCGTCGCGACCCGATCCGCGCCAAGCCCCCGGGCTCGCTCGAGCAGCGTCGAGAACTTCAGGTCGCTATTGCAGTGGGCGCAGGGAAGCGGTGTGCGTCCGGAGGCGTACTCCTGCACGAAATTGGAGATGACAGAGTCTCGGAACTGCTGCTCGAAATTGAGGATGTAGTGCGGGATGCCGAGACTGGCAGCAACCCGCCGCGCATCGTGCAAATCATCCAGCGTGCAGCAGCTTCCGAACGTTCGGCCATCGCTCTGATCGTAGAGCTGCATCGACAGACCTACGACGTCGTGACCCTGCTCGGCAAGCAGAGCCGCGGCGACTGACGAATCGACGCCGCCGGACATCGCTACGACAATGCGCATGAATCAAACCTTGGAACCCGCTTTCGCTCGCATCGCTTTGTCACAAGCTACGGCGAGGCCTCGCTATAGCTTTGCACGGGCGATCCTGCGTGCAAAGCGGAAGCGGGGCTCATGCCCGAGCCGGCACCCGTGTCAGGCTCCGCAGCTTGTCGACGATCCCGGGAAGAATGGCGACGACTCGATCGACGTCGGCTTCGGTATTCGCGGCGCCCAGGCTGAACCGGATGGAGTTCTGCGTTCGGTGTGGAGGAAATCCCATGGCCTTGAGCACATGTGACGGCTCCAGTGTGCCTGACGAACATGCCGATCCCGTGGAGACCGCCACCCCTTCGAGGTCGAGGGCAATCAGCAGCGATTCGGCCTCGATCCGATCGAAACTGATGTTCGTGGTGTTGGGCACTCTGGGCGACCGGGTGCCATTCACAATTGTGCCTGGAACGGCACGCAGCACCCCTTCCTCCAAACGGTCGCGGAGCGCGGATATCCTCTTCGCCTCTTCGTCGATCTTCGCGGCCGCCAGAGTCGCAGCCACGCCCATGCCCACTATGCCAGCTACGTTCTCCGTCCCTGCCCGACGGCTCCGCTCGTGCTTGCCTCCGGTCAGCACTGGCAACAGACGCAGCCCCCGGCGGATCCAGAGCGCGCCCACACCCTTCGGTCCGTAGAACTTATGGGCCGAAATCGACAGCAGGTCGACCTCGAGCGCCTTAACGTCGACGGTCACCTTACCCGCCGTCTGCACGGCGTCGGTGTGGAGCAGCGCACCACGGTCGTGCGCGATTCGGGCCAATTCCAAAATTGGCTGAATCGTACCGATCTCGTTATTGGCGTGCATGACCGATACGATGGCTGTGTCGTCTGTCAGAGCCTCCTTCAGCGCGTCTGGTGCCACTATGCCGGTGCCGTCCACGCGGAGGAGAGTGGTTGGCCGCCCGCGCCTGGCCAGCGCCTTCAGGGTATTCAGGACGGCTTCGTGCTCGATCGTCGTCGCGATGAGATGGCGCCGGCGCGTGGCATCGAGCGCCTCGGCGGCGCCACGGATGGCGAAGTTGTCGCTTTCTGTCCCACCGCTCGTGAAGACAACCTCCGACGGGTCCGCACCGATGAGGGACGCCACCGAGCTCCGGGCCTGGTCCATTGCAGATTTGGCCCGCTGCCCGAAATGGTGGACGCTCGACGGATTGCCGAAGTCCTCCCGGAGGACCTTCGTCATCGCCTCTACCACGGCGGCGTGGACAGGCGTGGTCGCGTTGTGATCGAGGTACACCCGCTGCACGTCAGACCCTCTTCGGCATCGTAGCATCCGCGCTAAGTCTCAGCAATAAAACGCCTAGACAATAATTTCTTCGCGCCGATATACTCTGTGGGCTCTTGCCCAGGCCGTCCGCCTTTTTGGATCGTGACGGGCCGCTAACGACCCTTTTATGGGGCGGAGGACGTACATGTGGAAGCGCGATGAAGCGGTGAAGCCGACGACGAGCGGCCAGGCAACCTCTACCGGGCCGACCGTCCAAAGCAGTCAATCCAGTTCGTCGACATCGCAGCCCGAACCGCGGCAACAGACCGGGAGGGACGTTGTGAATATTGGCAAGTCAGTGGTTATCAAGGGCGAGTTGAACGGCAGCGAGGATTTGACGATCGAGGGACAGGTCGAGGGCAAGATTGAGTTGAAGGACCATGTGCTGACGATCGGGCCGAACGGTAAAATCAAGGCGCAGGTCTTCGCCAAGGCGCTGATCGTTCTGGGTGAGGTCAATGGCAACGTAACAGCCACTGACAAGGTGGAGATCCGCGACGGCGGTTCGGTCGATGGCGACATTATCGCCCCGCGGGTGGCCATCGCCGACGGTGCGCATTTCCGGGGCAGCGTGGACATGCAGCGTCGCACCGGGCAGCCCCAGCAGCAGGGCTCACAGCCGCAGCGATCGGCTGCTGCTACGGTGGCGTCGCAGACTCCTGCGGCACAAGTTGCGCAACCGGCCGCCCGATAGTCGGGCACTCGTCATTCATGGTGATTAGCGATTTGTGATTTGCGGCTCGTGATTGGCTGCGAGAGGCGACCACGAATCGACGATCGCTAATCACCAATCAGGAATCGCGGATCACAAATCGCCTGTGGCACTTTCCGATCTTTTTCCCCGACGTCGCAAGGACGATCAAGAGACCGTCGGGCCCGTGCAGCCGACCAGGGTGCTGGAGAAGTTCCTGGCAGGGCTCAGCGGCCGTGCGGAACCCGTGCTGCTGGATCTCGGTCCGGTCGTTGGCTCCAATGTCACTTTTTTCCGCGAAGAAGTCAGCTGCAAGATCTGCCTCGAGGATCTCCCCAAGGACATCGATCGTCATGTCACCGAGGGCAAGCTCGATCAGCTCGCGTCCTTCTTCGACACGCGCTTTCCCTACGACAACGAGACGATCGACGGGATTCTGTGCTGGGACATCTTCGACTTTCTGGACCGGTCGTCCGCGGAACGACTCGCGCGCCAGCTGAAACGCGTCCTTCGACCCGAAGGGCTCCTATTGGCGTTTTTCAGCACTGCGGATCCCCGGTCGGTGCCGCGGCCCACATACACCAAGCACGTTGTCGTAGACCGGACGCACCTTCAGTACCGGTCGTACGCCGCTGCGCGCGCCAAAGAGCGCCCCTTGCTCAACCGAGACATCCAGCGGCTGCTCGAACCGCTTCGGATCACCGAGAACGTCCTCCTCAAGAACAATCTGCGCGAGGTGCTCTTCCGCAAGCCGGCGGCGGCCCAGACGCCCCCGACGCCTTCGCCGGCGGATTGAAACCCAGCCGCCGATGGCGCGCCCGGTCATCGCATTTCTGACCGATTTCGGCACAAAGGATCATTACGCGGGCACTGTAAAGGGCGTTGTATTGAGCATTTGCCCCGAGGCCGCGTGCGTCGATATCACCCACGAGGTACCCCCGCACGATGTCATGGCCGGCGCCCTCGAATTAGCCGCCGCGTACAAGTACTTCCCCTCCGGGACCGTCTTCGTTGTAGTGGTTGACCCGGGTGTCGGCTCCGCCCGGCGGCCGATAGCCGCCGAGGCCGGCGGTTATCGGTTCGTGGCGCCCGATAACGGCGTGTTGACGCTGGTGTTCAAAGAGGCACCACCCAACCGCGTCGTGGAGCTCATGGAGCGGCGATACACCCGACCAACCGTCAGCCGGACGTTCGAAGGACGGGACCGCTTTGGACCGGCGGCGGCATGGCTGGCCAAAGGAATCGAGCTCTCGGCGTTCGGGCGAACACTGACCGACTGGCAAACGCTGAATGTGCCGGAGCCGATAGTGACGGATGCGGAGATGATCGCGGAAGTGGTGCGCGTCGATCGCTTCGGCAATCTGGTCACGAACGTCGACCGACGAGCGTTCGACCGCTTTGTGAACGCCGAGCGCATTGAAATCGTTGCGGGCACGGCTACGGCGGGAACGGTCGTCATGACATATGCCGACGCTGATCCAGGGGCGCTCTGTGCTTTGTTCGGCAGCTCGGAGCATCTCGAGATCGCGGTCAACGGCGGCAGCGCGGCCGAACGCCTGGCGCTCGGGCGGGGCGCGAAGATCACGATCTCGAAATTGGATCAAGGAGCCTAGGGTGCCTGGGGTGCCTGGGGCGCCTGGGGGGCGTAAGGTGCCTGGAGTGCGTAGAGTGAGTACGGTGTCTGGAGCGCGACTTTGACATCCGTAGGGCGGGCCTTTACGGGCCGCCTAGGCGCACCAACAATGTGGTACGTTTCGGAGGATGGTCAACTTCGAGCTGGGCGACGACCACAAGCTGCTGGAACAGTCGGTTCGTGAATGGGCAGCCAGAGAGGTCGCGCCCCGCATCCACGACCTCGATCGAGCCCACCACTTCGACCGGTCGATTCTTACTCAGATGGCGTCACTCGGACTGCTCGGCATCTCGGTGCCTGTGGAGTACGGCGGCGCCGGCATGGATTACATATCCCTGGGCCTCGCGTGCGAGGAGCTCGAATACGTCGACACTTCGCTCCGCGTCATCATGTCGGTTCATGCGGGCCTGAATTCGCTCACCCTGCTGTCATGGGGCACGGAGGATCAGAAGCAGCGATACCTCGCTCCGCAGGCGCAGGGCGCCAAGATCGCGTCCTACGGCCTGACCGAGCCGTCGGCAGGCAGCGACGCGCGCGGCATTCAGAGTGTCGCCATCAAGCGCGGCGATCGGTATTTCCTCAGCGGCGAAAAAATGTGGATCTCGCTCGCCGACGTCGCCGACTCGTTTCTGGTGTTCGCCTGGTCGGATCTCGATAAGAAGAGAGACCGTGACCCAGCCGGGCTCAGCGCCTTCATCGTCGAGCGCGCGTTCAAAGGCTTTTCGAGCGGCACGCTCAAAGAGAAGTGGGGAATTCTCGCCGGCAATACCGGGTTCTTCAAGATGGACGACGTCGAGGTGCCTCGGGAGAATCTGGTCGGGCGGGAAGGCGAAGGCTTCAAGATCGCCATGTTCGCACTCGATCAAGGGCGCTACACTGTCGCCGCTGGCGCAACGGGCCTCATCCGCGCGTGTCGCGATGCCAGCGTTCGATACGCAAAGGCGCGAAAGGCCTTCGGTGTCGAGATCGGCTCACATCAACTGGTGAAGGAGATGATTGCCCAGATGGAATCGGACTACGAGGCCGCACGTCTGTTGTGGCTCCGGTCCGGTTGGCTCAAGAACGTCGGGAAGCGCAACACGAAAGAGACCGGACTTGCCAAATGGTTCTCTACCGTCGCCTCTGAACGCGCGGCGGGCGACGCGGTCCAGATCCATGGGGCAAACGGATACTCAGACGAATATCCGGTAGGACGCTTCTACCGCAACTGCAAAGGCGCGGTGATCTACGAAGGAACCCGCGAGATCCACAAGATCATGCAGGCAGATTACCTGCTCGGATACCGGACGGATCGGCCGACGCGCTGTACGCTGCCGGCCTGGCACGACGCCAAGTCACAAAGCACAAGGCACAAACCACAAGTCACAACTTCCACGTCACAATAGATGGTGCCTCTGCATTGTGCCTTGTGACTTGCTGAAGGGGAGACCCCGATGACGCTCACGCGCGCGGCTGACTCGAAAGATTCGGAGATTGACGACGCAACCGGCCGCAAATTCATGGATTTCGACCTCTCGCTCGACTTCCTTCGAGTGGTGGAACAGGCGGCGATCGCCTGTGCACAGACAATGGGGCAGGGCGACCGCCACAAGTCCGACCAGGTGGCCGTCGAGGCCATGCGCCGCGAGCTCGACTCGGTGCCTATCGATGGCACGATCGTCATCGGCGAGGGCGAGCGGGACGAAGCACCGATGCTGTACATCGGTGAGAAGGTCGGTCAGTCGCATCGCGAGAACAACGGCCGCAAGTATCCGCAGGTGGATATCGCCGTGGACCCGCTCGAAGGGACAAACCTGTGTGCCACAGGGGCGTCCAACGCCCTGGCCGTTCTGGCGGCCTCCGAGCACGGAGGCCTACTGCACGCGCCGGATATCTACATGGAGAAGCTGGTCGTCGGACCCAGCTCGAAGGACGTGGTCGATCTCGATGCGCCCGTCCGGTTCAATCTCCGCGCCATTGCACAGGCGCTCGGTCGTCGCGTCGAAGACCTGGTCGTGATAGTCCTCGACAGGCCGCGTCACAAGGACCTCATCGACGAGATTCGCGCGACCGGCGCGCGCATCAGGCTGATCGGAGATGGCGATCTGTCAGCAGGTATCGCTGCAGCCGTCGTCGGCAGCGGCGTGCACGCGGTGATGGGCACCGGAGGCGCGCCCGAAGGCGTGCTGACGGCGGCTGCGATGCGGTGTCTGAATGGCGAAATCTATGCGCGCCTCGTCATCACCAAGCCGGAAGACGAGGAGCGCTGCCGCGCGATGGGGATTACCGACCTGAAGCGCATCTATCGTTCGAAGGATCTGGCGTCGGGTGAGCGGATCATCTTCGCCGCGACAGGTGTGACCGATGGGACGCTGATGCGCGGCGTGCGGTTCTTCGGCGACGGCACACGCACCGCTTCGATCGTGATGCAGACCTACCAGCACCAGATCCGGTTCATCGACAGCATACAGGTGAACCCGACGAAAGATGTCAAGATCCGGTTCTGAGCTCGCGGGTGCACTCCTGGAAGCGTAATCAGGCGGCCGTCACGGCAGCCGCGTTCGTAGGCTTTACCGGCTTCACGCTGGTAATGCCATTCCTGCCTCTGTATATCCGTCAGCTTGGCGTCACCGACATAGGCGAAATCGCGCTCTGGACCGGCGTGACGCTCGGCATATCACCGGCGATTGCGGCACTTACTGCGCCGCTTTGGGGTCGTGTAGGCGACCGGTTCGGCAACAAGCTGCTCGTACAGCGATCGCTCGTGAGCTTCATCGTGGCGATGACGGCGATGGCGTACGTCACCAGGCCTTGGCACTTGTTTGCGCTTCGTGCTGTCCAGGGATTTTTTGCCGGATACGGTCCATTGACGCTGTCGATGGCCGCTCTCTCGGCTCCGCGAGAGAAGATGGCGCTGGCAATCGGCACGGTGCAGACGGCCCAGCGCATGGGACCCGCCATCGGACCGGTGATCGGCGGCGTACTGGCGCCCGTCTTTGGCCTTCGTAACTCGTTTTTCGTGGCGGCGGCGCTTTATTTCGTCGCGCTGGTCATGATCACGATCCTGTTCAAGGAGCCGCCGCGACCTGCTCGGCCCGCCGCCGGACGCGCGCGGACGCCGCTCGCATCGATCCTCGCGTTCGAGAACTTCCTGCTGGTGATGCTCGTCCTGTTCGCGCTCCAGCTCGTCGATCGCAGCTTTGGCCCAGTGCTGCCTCTGCATCTTGACGAGCTCGGGTATGCTCCGGCCGATGTGCCGGTGATCGCGGGAATCCTGTTTTCCATCCTGGCGTTGACTGCCGCCTTCGGCAATCAGCTTTCGAGCCGCGTTTTGAAGCGACACTCGCCCCGCGTGGTGATCATCTGGGCCGTCGTGACCGCGGCGGCCGCGCTTGGGGCGTTTACAGTGTCCACGAGTATCTGGCTGCTAGCCGCGTCATTGGCCGTGGTGGGCCTGTGCCTCGGCACCTCCATCACGACCGCGTTTGCCGCCGGAGGAGCCGTCATTCCTCAGGACGTGCACGCCACGGGGTTTGGTTTTCTGACGAGTGCCTCGTTGAGCGGAGTGGCGATCAGCCCCGTGCTGAGCGGTCTTGTCGCGTCCTACAGCATTCGGGCGGTTTTCCTTATGGCCGTCGTTGTCCTGTTGACGCTTGCGGTGGTGGTCCGACGGGTCATGGTCGAGCGGAACCCGCCCGTCGAACCCACGCCGGTGGTGGAAGAAAGCTAGTCGTCTTGCTTTCCCTTGTGCTTCCGCCGACGCCATGGGCGTTTCGTCTTGTCCTCGTGCACCCCGCCCGTCTGCCGCGGCAGTGGCGCACGCGGCCGCGGCGCTGAGTTCCGTTTCGATCGTCGAGGGGCCACGTTCGTGGTGCTATTGTAGTGAGTGTCGCCAACGAAGCCCGAACGTGCAGCTCTTGTGAGCCTTGTCACGGGCTCGCATCGACGCGTCGACTCGGAACGATCTCTAACCGAGCTGGCCGGCTTGGCCGAAAGCGCGGGAGCCATCGTCGTGCTTCGTGTGACGCAGGACAGGCCAAAGCCGGATCCCGCCACGTACATTGGCAGCGGCAAGGCATCCGCGCTGGCCGCAGCGTGCGCGGAAGCGCGTGTCGACCTCGTCGTCTTCGACAACGAGTTGACACCAGCCCAGTTGAGACAGCTCGAGGAGAGGCTCGACCGCAAGGTCGTCGACCGCACGCAACTGATTCTCGACATCTTCGCGAGGCGGGCCCGCACACGCGAAGGCAAGTGGCAGGTCGAGCTTGCCCAGCTCAAGTACCTCCTGCCCCGGCTCGTCGGCACCGGCACCGCGCTGTCGCGTCTTGGTGGAGGGATCGGCACGAGGGGTCCTGGCGAGACGAAGCTAGAGAGCGACCGCCGGCGCATCCGTACGCGCATTCGGTCGATCCAGCAGGAGATCGACCAATTGCGTCAGCGCCGATCGCAGCTGCGCGACCGCCGGCACAAGCAGTCGGTCCCCACCGTAGCGCTGGTCGGGTACACCAACGCTGGAAAGACCACGTTGTTCAACCGAATCACCAACGAGGACGCGCTTGCGTCCGACGCGCTCTTCGTCACGCTGGATCCGCTGGTCCGCCAGGTTCGACTTCCGGATCGCCGCGAACTGCTCGTCTCCGACACCGTGGGTTTCATCGATCGTCTGCCCCATACGCTGGTCGCGGCCTTTCGCGCCACGCTCGAGGAGGTCGCCGAAGCAGACCTGGCGCTGCACGTTATCGACGCTGCGTCCCCCGAACGCGACCACCATATGGCGGCGGTTCGGAAGGTTTTGGAAGAGGTCGGCGCGGCGGATGTGCCAAGCCTCGATGTCTACAACAAGGTGGACGCGATTACGGCCGACGAGAGGCGCCGCATTGCCGACCGCGACCCGGCGGCGGCCCTGATTTCGGCGCGTACCGCCGAGGGGATAGACGAGCTGGTACAAATGATGGCTTCCCGGCTCGCGCTCGATACGCGGCGCATTACTATTACCTTCGACAGCTCACGAGCCTTCGACCGTGAACAGATTTCACGCTTATATCGCGTGGCGCGCGTCGTCAGCCACGTCGCCACCAACGGGCGCGTCGTCATCGAGGCAGACGTGCCACGCCGGTACATCGCGCGCCTGACGGCGCCAGAGACACCCGGAGATAACGCGAATGCGAGCTGATTGGCTTGTACTGGGGTTGATGGTGACCTGCCTTAGCGCCTGCGCTCCGCGGTCTGCACCGCCGGTCACGACCTCGCCGGCTTTCCCGGACTTCATGTATCCCGGACTCCCGAAAGGTCTTGGGGGTACGGACGATGCCGCGCGCGTGGACCGGGGCTGGCGGTTCCTGCAGGGCAACGACCTTCAGAGCGCAGATCGAGAGTTTGCCGACGCGTTGAAACGGACGCCCGGGCTTTACCCCGCACGCGCCGGCAGCGCGTACGTCGCGCTCGCTGCCGCAGACTTCGACCGGGCGCTCGGTGCGTTCGACGGCGTTCTACGAATGGCGCCAGCCTATGTACCGGCGCTCGTCGGGCGCGGTCAGGTGCTCCTGGCGCTCAAGCGCGACGCCGCGGCGCTCGAATCATTCGAAGCGGCCCTGGCTGCTGATGCATCGTTAACGGATGTGCGGCGGCGGGTCGATGTACTGCGTTTCCGTGGTCTTCAGGATCTGATCGACACCGCGCGCGCCGCGACCGCAGCCAACCGATTGGACGAGGCGGCAACTGCCTACGAACGCGCTATCGCAGCATCCCCCGACAGCCCATTCCTGCACCGTGACCTTGCTGTCGTGAGGCAGCGGCAGGGTAACGCTGACGCCGCGCTAAACGGATTCCGACGCGCCGTCCAGCTCGATCCCGCCGACGCGGCGTCGCTGATTCAGATAGGGGAACTGCTGGAATCGCGACAGGACTTTGCGGGCGCGGAGGCTGCGTATCGACAGGCCGCGGCCATGGAGCCGAGCGCCGATTTGGCGGCGCGACTGGCAAGATTCGCTGAGCGAGCGCGTGACATCAAGCTCCCGGCCGAGTTCCGCGCCATTGCCGCCGCGCCGCAAATCACGCGCGGCGACCTGGCAGCCCTCATCGGCGTTCGGCTGGAAGACCTTCTGGCGTCAGCGCCTGCTCGAGAAGTCGTCGTGACCGACATCACTGAGCATTGGGCAGCCTCGTGGATTGCGGCCGTTGCGCGCGCGGGCGTGATCGAGCCGTTCGCGAATCACACGTTCCAGCCCGGCAGCCCTGTGACGCGCGCGGACCTCGCGAGTGCCGTCAGTCGCACCGTGACGCTCGCGGCGGCCAGTCGACCGGAACTGCGACCCTTCCTCACTGCACGACCCAATTTCGCCGACATGCCTACTGCGCATCTCAGCTATCCCGCGGCGTCGGTAGCCGTTGCGTCCGGAGTCATGCCTCTCGCTGCCGGCTCTCGCTTCGAAGTGGCCCGGCTCGTGTCCGGCGCCGAGGCGGCCGATACCATCCTTCGCCTTCGCGATCTCGCCGTTCGGCGCTGAGCTTTCCGCCCGTGGGCATTCTCACCGTCGCGAATCAGCTCACGATTCTCCGGATCATGCTGGTCCCGGCGTTTGTGTTGCTCGTGGTGTACGGCTATCTCGGGTGGTCGCTCGTTACGTTCCTCGTCGCTGGCATCACTGATGCCCTGGACGGGCTCATCGCGAGGCGCGCTGGTCAGCGCACGAGCCTGGGTGCATGGCTGGATCCGATGGCGGACAAGCTGCTGCTCGTGACCACGTTCATCGTGCTGACGACGCCCGCCGTTCCGCTCACCAACCATCTGCCGCTGTGGCTGACGATCCTGGTGATCAGCCGCGATATCGTCATCGTAGCGGTCGTGGCGATCATCAGGCTCGCGCTCGGCCCGCGCACATTCACGCCCTCGTTCTGGGGCAAGCTCGCCACCGCCACCTACATAGTGACGAGCGTCGTGGTCATGTACTACAACTTCCGCCAAGAACAGGCGTTGATCGTGGAGCTGTTCGTCTGGGCCGCGCTCGGAGTGACGCTGATTTCAGGAATCGATTACTTCCTGAAGCTGCGCCGCCTGATCAATGAACCGGAACCTCCCGCCTCGCGTGTGTGACCGCCGTAGTGAACCGGACCACGTCTCGACCGGACCGCGGGATCTGTTTCCACTTGTATTCGTTCGAGGCGTGTCGGCATGCTCGTGGCGGAACTGGGAAACTCTCAAACGAAGCACATCGCCGCAATTACGGCACTACGTTGTTAGCTTGTGCCTGAAGTAGTCAACGGTGCTGAGAAGCCCTTCTTCGAGTCCCACCTTTGGCTCCCAGCCAAGCAGAGTCCGAGCGCGTGTAATGTCAGGCTTCCGCTGCTTCGGATCGTCCACCGGAAGAGGACGGTAGACGACCTTGCTCCGTGACCCGAGAAGTCTGATGATGATCTGCGCGATTTCCTCGATCGTCACTTCGTGCGGGTTGCCGATGTTGACCGGATCGTGGACGTCGGAGTCCATGAGCCGGAGCACGCCGTCGACCAGGTCGCTCACGTAGCAGAAGCTGCGCGTCTGAGTGCCATCGCCAAAGACCGTCACATCCTCGCCGCTCAGCGCCTGCGACATGAACGCCGGCACGGCACGCCCGTCGCGCAGCCGCATACGGGGGCCGTAGGTGTTGAAGATGCGGACGATTCGCGTGTCGAGGCCGTGATACCTGTGATACCCGAACGTGATCGCCTCGGCGAAGCGTTTCGCCTCGTCATACACGCCGCGCGGGCCGATCGGATTGACGTTGCCCCAGTAGGTTTCCCGCTGCGGATGTTCGAGCGGGTCGCCGTAGACCTCCGACGTGGAGGCGAGGACGAATCGAGCGCTCTTGGCGAGGGCGAGCCCAAGAGCATTGTGCGTGCCGAGCGATCCGACCTTGAGCGTTTGAATCGGAAGCTCCAGATAATCGATCGGGCTGGCCGGACTGGCCCAATGAAGGATCACGTCGACTGGGCCGTCGACGTCGATATAGCGCGTCACGTCATGGCGGATGAACTCAAATGCACGGTTGCGCAGATGCTGAAGGTTCGCGAGATCCCCGGTCAGGAGATTGTCGACACCCACCACCGTGCAGCCACGGTCGAGGAGTGCCTCGCAGAGATGCGAGCCGAGGAACCCTGCGGCGCCAGTGACGACGACTCTCAATATGCGACTCCGCGCTGAAACAGACCCCGAAAAAGGGTAAGCCACATGATCTTGAGATCGAGGGTCACCGACCAATTCTCGATGTAGTAGAGATCGTACTCGATGCGCTTCTCGAGTGAGGTGTTTCCGCGCCAGCCGTTCACCTGCGCCCAGCCGGTGATGCCTGCCTTTACCTTGTGGCGGAGCATGTATTGCGGAATGCGATGCTTGAACTGTTCGACGAAGTAAGGGCGCTCCGGCCGCGGACCGACGATGGACATGTCGCCCTTAAGCACGTTCCAGAACTGCGGTAATTCGTCGAGATCGAACCGGCGGAGCCAGCGCCCGACGACGGTGGCGCGAGGGTCGTCATCGCGCGCCCAGACCGGCCCGGTGCCGTCTTCGGCGCCCTCGTACATCGATCGAAACTTGTAAACGTTGAATGCCCTGCCGTCGAGCCCCATCCGCTCCTGCCGGTAGAAGATCGCTCCCGGGGAGGTCAGGCGCACGAGGGCCGCAATGATCGCCAGCGGCAGAGCGAGAAGCACGAGGGCGACGGCAGAAACGGCGACGTCGATGGCGCGCTTGACCCAGCTGTTGAACCCATGCAGCGGGACGTCGTTGACGTTGATGATGGGAAGCCCGTCGAGATCCTCGAGCCGCGCACGGAGCGCGATGAACTGCAGCAGGTCTGGTACGACTTTGACGTCGATCACCTCCCGGCTCGTAATCTCGATCAGGTCGAGCAGCTTCGAGTGTTCCTCGAGCGGCAGGGCCACGTAAAGGTGGTCGATGCGCTCGCGCTGGGCGATTTCGCCGACCTCGGTGAGCGTGCCGAGCAGCGGTAGCCCGCGATACCCAAGGTGATCCCCGCCTGCGCGATCGTCAACGAACCCGATCACTTGATATCCAAGCTCGCGGTGCTGCAGAACGCGATCGGCCACCATGCGCCCAAGATCGCCGGCGCCGGCAATGAGGATGCGCTTCAGCCCGATGCCGGCGCGCCATCGCCGCTCGAGGAGTTCGCGCACCGCTTCGCGCGAGCAGTACGTAAACAAAACGTTGAGCACCAGAAAGAGCGCCCACACGATTTGTGAGACTTCGTACGCGCCCCGTGCTTTGGCTTCGTCCGACGCGTAGTACACCTGGACGTACAGCGTAGAGATCACGCCGAGCACGACGGCGAGGATGGTACCGATCAGCACGGCGAAAAAGTCGTCCACGCGCGACCGGCCACGGCGCAGGCGATAAACGCCTTGGAGCTGAAACGCAAGCGGCGTCAGGACAGCGATGAACGGCAGCACGTTCACATACTGCTCGAACGGCGGATAGCCGTGCGTGACCGGGACGAGGCCGCTTTCGAAACGGATGCCGTAGGCGAGGATGAACGCCCACATCGCCAGGATGACGTCCATGACGACGTAGCAGGCGACGAGCAGGCGGTTGTAGCGTCTTACCATCGTGTTCCGGCAGGCGCGCTGATCGTTTCGTCGATCACCGCACGCATCCGGTGCAGGTGGCGCTCGCGGCTGAAACGGGCCGCCGACGCTCGTATCTTGCTAGAGTCGAAGCGGCGGCTGCCTGCACGCTCGAGCGCGCTGACGAGCGCTCCGACAGTGGGCTCCTCGAACAATACACCGTTCTCGTCCCTGACGACGGTCTCCACGGCCCCGCCGCGCGCAAGCGCGACAACAGGGCGCCCGCACGCGTGAGCCTCGACCGGGACGATGCCGAAGTCCTCCTCACCCGGAAGAATCACCGCGAGCGCCTTGCGGTACTCGTCGCGGACGTGTTCGTCGGCCAACCGGCCGAGAAATTCCACCTTCTGCCCGGCGCGCGCTTCGAGCCGCCGCCGATCGGGACCGTCGCCGATGATTCGCAGCGATGCACCGACGCGCTCGCACGCCTCCATCGCCAGCTCGATTCGCTTGTACGGAACGAGGGCAGACACGATCAGAAAGTGTGTGCCCGCGGGGATTTCAGCAGGTTGGAAGAAGACCGTGTCGACCGGTGGATACACGATCGTCGCCTCGCGATTATAGTATCGGCGGATCCGCGCCGCAACGTGCGCGGAGTTGGCAACAAACCGATCGACGCGCGTGGCAGTCGCCGCGTCCCACCGCGCCAGCCGTGCCATCATCGGCCGATATACCCACCGGTGCGCGAAGCGGCCTACGCGCGCCGGACCGAAGTAGGCTTCGTACTGATCCCACGCATACCGCATCGGCGAATGGCAGTAGCAAATGTGCCGCGCCCGGCCAGGAGGCACCACGGCCTTCGCGGCACAGTGGCTGGAGCTGATGACGAGTTCGTACGGATCCAGGTCGAACTGCTCGACGGCCAGAGGAAACAGCGGCAGGTACTGCCGATAGTAGGCCGACGCGAACGGCAGCCGCTGGACGAACGACGTCTCGATGCGGTGGCGCTCGATCGCCGCGGACACCGAGCCGCGGACGTGGCACAACGTGAAGATGTCTGCATCGGGATGCAGCTCGCACAATGCTTCGAGGACGCGCTCGCCGCCGCGCATGCCTGTCAACCAGTCGTGAATGAGCGCTGTCCTCAGCTGCGCCCTCCGACCTCCTGATAGAGCTCCCGGGTTCTGGCCACCGAGCGCTCCCACGAGAATTCGCGCGCGCGGGCCATGCCCTTGCTGCGGAGCTCCGCGCTGAGTGCAGGATTCGTCAGCACACGCTCCATGCCCTCTGCAATCGATTCAACCTCGTACGGATCGACCAGCACCGCGGCATCGCCCGTCACTTCCGGCAGCGAGGAGACGTTCGACGTCACAACCGGCGTCCCGCATGCCATCGCCTCGAGCGGTGGCAGACCGAATCCTTCATACAGCGATGGAAACACGAATAGCTCGGCCAACCGATATAACACCGCGAGCGTCTCGTCCGGCAGGTAGCCGAGGAATCGCACGTGCTTGTGGAGCTTGTGTTTGTGAACGGCGCGTCTCAGCGCCGGGAGCTTCGAGATCTCGTCGCCGATAATGAGCAGCTTGAGGTCGTCGAAGCCGCGGTGTCGCAGCATGTCGTACGCCTCGATGAGCCGCACGAGGTTCTTGTGTGGCTTGATATTGCCGACATACAGCACGAAGCCCTGTGCGAGCTGGTAGCGTTCGCGAACGCGTGCTACATCCTCCTCGGCAGGTGCCCGGCGGAACCGTTCGTCAATCGCGTTATAGACGACGACGATCTTTTCGGGCGGCACGTTGAAGAAATGGATGATGTCGCGCTTCGATGCTTCTGAGACGGTGAGAATGCGATGGGACCGCCTGACGGCCATCCACATCGACAGGCGCGCGTACGCGTAGGCGGCCCGATGCCGCAGATATTGCGGAAACATCAGGTGAATGCAGTCGTGAATGGTGACGACTGAACGGCACCCGGCCGCCGGAGGCAGCACGTAATGCGGCGCATGGAAAACGTCGGGGCGCTCGCGGTAGAGCACCCACGGCACATGGAACTGTTCCCGAATCGAATAGTTGGGCGACGGCTCGAGCACCGTCCGGAAGTTCGGGCCCAGCTGCGAACCGACCTCGAGGTCGGACTGCTGGCACAGCAGCACGTATTCACTGGCGCTATCAATGCGTGCGAGGTGACGCAGCAGATTGCGCGTGTACGTCCCGATGCCGAAATCGTGGAGCTTGCGCGCGTCGATCGCAACCCGCATCGTTACTCGACCGTTGTGGTGAACTCGAGATCCCTTTAGCCATTATATTGGTGTCACTCGGGCGGCAGGCGATTGCTCAGGGTCAAATACGCACGGAGAAGCGGCACCCAGCCCGGGTGGTGTTTCGCGTAGAAGGCGAGCTGACTACGACGGTACGCCACCTCCGTCGCCCGCGGTAGCGATGCGACCGATTGGCCACGAAAGTGAGATACTTCCGCGTCCGCGACGAACAGCACCTTGCCGCCGCGTGCGCGTATCGCGGCGCAGAAATCGACGTCCTCTGCGTACATGAAGTACCGCTCGTCGAACAGGCCAACAGCCTCCGCGTAGGATCGGCGAACCAGCATGCAGGCACCGCTCACCCAGTCCACGACGTGCGACCTCCGTGTCAGCCGCTGCACATAACCGTGGATGACCGGCGCTCCGCGGTCGTTTCCGCGGACGAGCAGTTTTTGACGCAGTTCTGAAACCGGACCGATCATCGAACCGAACGACAGCTCTGCACGACCGCGTCCGTCTATCAGCCGCGGGCCCACGACCGCTACGTCCTTCGTCGAATCGAGTACCTCGAGAAGCCGTTTGATAGCGCCGGGATGGAGTACGGTGTCGGGGTTCAGGATGAGTACAAACCCACCGGAGGACTGCCGAATCCCGATATTTGTGGCGCGGGCGAAGCCGAGATTGCCCGCTGCATCGATCACGCGCACGGCAGGCCACCGCTGTCGGACGGCGACGCCCGTGCTATCGGGCGAAGCATTGTCAACGATGACCGTCTCGTACTCGACAGGCGGGAGCGTCTCCACCGCGGACTCGAGGCACGCATCGATGTGACGCCTCGAGTTGTACGTCACGATGACGATTGAGACGAGCGGCGTCATTCCCGTTTGGCCGTCGCTGACAAGACTGTGAGTACCTGCTCGGCGCACGCGCGCCAGGAATAGCGGGGGAGCAGACGCGCCGACGCCTCGAGAATCCGCACACGTTCCGCGTCTTCAAACAGCACCCGCTCGAGAGCAGCATGGACCAGCGACGCGTCGGGACGCGGCACGTAGACGGCCGCATCCTGATACACCTCACGCGCTACAGGGGTGTCGAGCACGACGATCGGCACGCCGGCAGCGAGCGCCTCGAGTGGAGTGAGCCCGAATCCCTCGTATTCCGAGAGGAATACGAATGCTCGCGCGCGACCGTATAGCGTCTGCAGCGTCTCCTCCGCAACGTACGACCTGAGCGTGATGCGGTCGGCGGCTCCGCTTGCAGAAACGAGCGCCTGAAAATCGACTCGAGGTGTCGTGCGGTTGTCACCGACGATCTCGAGCGTCACCCCTGGTCGCTGGCGCGCCAGCTTCGAGAATCCATCGATGAGGGCGGGAACGTGACGACGGGTGAAGAGCGAACCCACGAAGAGCACCAGTTGGTCCTTCTCTGTTGAACCGGCGTGCCTCACGTTTGAATGTCTCACGGGGTAACTTGCGCCAGGGTATGCCACTTCGATCCTCGACTCGTCGATGTGCAGCCGCCCCGCGATCTCACGTTTGGAGAACTCCGAGATCGTCAGAACCCGCGCAGCGCGCCGCGCAGTGAGCCAGGCGAGGATCCGGCGCCGCAGTCCTTCTCGTGGGGCAAACCATTCAGGCCGCGCAGCAAAGGAGACGTCGTGGATGGCCACCACAAGCGGCACTGGACAGAACACGGGGCCCGTGTAGGCGGGCGCAAAAAGTACGTTGGCTCCGATCTCGCGTACAAGCGCAGGCAGCGTGAGTTGTTCCCACGCCGTGCCCGCCTTTCCGATCGCGCCCTGGCGGACGACAGTTCGTACGCCACGGCCGGCGCGTTCAATGGGCCCGGGCGCGCACAGAACAAACTCATGCGACTGTGCGGCGGGAAGCGTCTCCCACGCGTCAAGCAGCCCGGCGAGATACCGACCGACGCCGGTTGGTTCCCCTCTCAACTCACGCGCGTCAATGGCGACCCGCATTCCTATTGGACCGCTATACGGGCTTCATAGGAGAGTGGTGCCCCGTTCCGCTCGGAGCCTGGCGGCGTGCGATCGCCTCCTCATACGCCCGGTGCAGTGTGGCGGCAGCAGCACCCCACGTGAATGCCTGTGCGCGGGCCAACCCCGCCGCTCCTGCTTCCGCCGCCGCCGCGTCGTCAAACGCGAGCCGCTCGAGCGCCGTTGACATCGCCGCGACGTCATCAGGGTCGACGAGCACGCCGGCGGAGCCGACAACTTCGGGCAGCGATCCGCGGTTCGAGGCGACGACCGGCACACCCGCCGACATGGCTTCAAGAGCTGGCAGGCCAAACCCTTCGTCGAGCGACGGGAGAACAAGCAGCCGGGCCCCGGAATAAAGTTGCTCACGTTGTTCATCGGGAACATAGCCCGCGTATCGCACTCGCCCGGCCAGCGGTGGGGCTTCAATGCGTGAAAGCCACTCACGCGCTTCCGCTGTGGCCCGCCCGGCAATCAGGAGCGTGGGAGGCGAAGGCCTGCGGCCGAGCAGAACCTCATACGCGTCGAGCAGCTTTCCTATGTTTTTCCTCGGCTCGAGCGTACCAACGAAGAGGAGATAGCCTTCGCGCGGAATATTGGGCCCTTGCCCGATTGACTTCCACGAAGGCGCCCCTGGACGGCACACGTAAATCCGCTCCTCAGAAACGCCGAGACGGTCGCGCACCAGCCGTTTTCCATAATCGGTCGACGTAATGACGGCGTGCGCGCGCCGAGCGTGGCTCCCCGCCAGCGCAGGGTAGTCGCGCCGGATCTCGGCGCCGTTCCGGGCACTATCGGTCAGAAAGAACAAATCGTGGATTGTGACGACCTGCGCCGCGTAACGAGCAGGCATGAGCAGCGGGTGCGCCGAATGAGCCAAATCCACAGGCCCGGCAACCGCTTCGATCGTCGGCCATTCCGCACGGTGCCAGAGCAGGTTCAACACCCGCACGGGTATGCGGCGGTCGATTATCGGCACACCGAGTTCAGACGATACCTGCAATGAGGGACGGTCTTTCCAGGAGCTGGTAAAAATCGTTACCTCGCCCGGGTACGCAGCTGCGTATGCCCGGATGAGCTGATGGATGTACTCGCCGACCCCGGTGCGTTGACGAAGAGCGGACCGGTAATCGACGAGAATTCGCATTCGAGACGTTATGATAGCCTCAGCCGTTTGAGGCGAACCGGCGACGAAAGTCGCAGGAGGCGCATGAAGATCGCGATCATAGGCACTGGTTATGTCGGGTTGGTTGCAGGGGCTTGCCTCGCGGAGAGTGGCAACGATGTCGTCTGCGTCGATAGCGACGCCGAAAAAGTGCGCAAGCTTCGCCGGGGTAAGATGCCATTTTACGAACCTGGGCTGGAGGAGCTGGTCCGGCGCAATCGTGTCGAAGGCCGTCTCGAGTTCACATCAACACTGCCAAAGGCTGTTCGCGCTGCTTCCGTGATTTTCATTGCGGTCGGCACGCCGCAGGGGGAAGACGGCTCGGCGGACGTAAACCAGGTGCTCAGCGTTGCGCGCGACGTCGCGCGATCCATGAATGGATACAAGGTGATCGTCGACAAGAGCACCGTTCCAGTGGGCACAGCGAGCCGTGTTCGCGAGGTGATCCGTCGGGAAACCACGCACCCGTTCAGCGTCGTCAGCAATCCCGAGTTTCTCAAGCAGGGTGCCGCGGTCGAGGACTTCATGAAACCCGATCGCGTCGTGATTGGCGCGGAAGATCCACGGGCAGAAGAGCTGATGCGGGAAGTCTACAGCCCGTTTACCCGCACCGGCGCGCCGATCATGGTGATGGACTGTGGCAGTGCGGAGCTGTCGAAGTACGCCGCGAATGCCATGCTCGCGACGCGCATTTCATTCATGAACGAGATCGCCAACGTGTGTGAGCTGGTTGGAGCGGACATCGATCAGGTGCGCCGCGCCGTCGGCTCGGATCGCCGGATCGGGCCGTCCTTTCTGTTTCCGGGCATTGGCTACGGCGGCAGCTGTTTTCCAAAGGACGTCCAGGCGCTGATTCACTTCGCCGCCCAGAAGGAATACGACATCAGAATCCTGCAGGCGGTCGAGGCCGTGAACGCCTGTCAGAAAACACGACTCTTGTCGAAGATGCGCAAGCACTTCGGCAGCCTCAAGGGCAAGAACGTTGCGGTTTGGGGGCTGTCGTTCAAACCCAGGACCGACGACATGCGCGAAGCTCCATCGATCCCGCTCATCGAAGGCCTCCTCGCTTCGGGTGCGAAAGTGCAGGCGTATGACCCTGAAGCGATTCCGGTTGCGAAACGAATCTTCGGTAACCGTGTGGCGTTTTCATCCGGCAATTACGAGGCGCTCAAGGGCGCCGACTGCCTGGCCATTGTTACCGAATGGAACGAGTTCCGGCGGCCCGATTTCGCGCGAATGCGAAAGCTGATGCGCGGACCCATCGTGTTCGACGGCCGGAATCTCTATACGCCTGAGCAGATGAAACAGAACGGCTTCACCTACTACTCCATTGGCCGCGCCTGAGTCCCACTCTCAGTCCGGTGCGGTCCTGGTCACTGGAGGTGCGGGCTATATCGGCAGTCACAGCGTCAAGGCCCTGCGCCATGCAGGCCGCGGGGTAGTGATTTTCGATAATCTGTCCGCCGGGCATAGAGAAGCCACGCTGGGCGCACCGCTCATTGAGGGTGATATTCGCGACATCGATGCTGTAAGGCGTGCAATCCGTGAGAGCGGCGCTACCGCGGTGATGCATTTCGCGGCGCTCCTTGTCGTAGCGGATTCGGTTCGCGATCCCTCGGCCTACTATCAGAACAACGTCGGAGGGACGCTGGCAACACTCGAGGCGATGCGGGCGGAGGGGTGCCGGCACTTTGTATTTTCCTCGACCTGTGCGGTTTATGGTGAACCGACCCAGGTTCCACTCGTAGAGACGCATCCGACGTCGCCCATCAATGCGTACGGGCAGACGAAGCTGGCGGTCGAGCACGCGCTCCCGCATTTCGAACGCGCTTACGGCATCCGCTCGATACGGCTGCGGTACTTCAATGCTGCGGGAGCCGATCCCGACGGTGAACTCGGTGAGGACCATCTGCCGGAGGTGCACGCAATCCCGCGAGCGTTCGATGCGGCACTAGGCGGACCACCATTCGAGATCTTCGGTGAGGACTATCCAACACCGGACGGCACATGCCTTCGCGATTACGTGCACGTGACGGATCTCGCGGATGCGCATGTGCGTGCCCTGCAGCGGCTGGAAGAAGGCGGCGGCGCCGCCACATACAACGTGGGCACGGAGCAGCCTTCATCCGTACGAGACGTGCTGGCCGCAGTGGAGCGGGTGAGCGGCAAGTCGGTACCCCTCCGCGTGGCTCCGAGGCGCGCCGGAGATCCGGCGGTCCTGTACGCGTCGGCGGGCCGTATCCGGAGCGAGCTGGGATGGGCGCCACGCCGCCCCGCGCTCGACGTCATCGTCGCCGACGCATGGCGATGGCACTCGACACATCCCTCCGGCTATCGCGTGACGACACGATAATGTCCAAAATTCGAGGTGTTCTCGACGATCCGCTGCTCTCGGTCGTGATGCCGGCCTTCAACGAGTCGCCAACCATCGATGAAATCGTGCGACGCGTAATGGCCGTACCGGTCAGGACGCAACTGATCGTCGTGGACGACGCATCCACGGATGGCACCCGGGAGGCACTGCAGCGGTTGCAGCAGGAACTGGGGTTCACACTGCTTTTGCAGCCGCACAATCAGGGCAAGGGCGCCGCATTGCGCCGCGGGTTTGAAGCCGTGCGCGGCGACCTGGTGGTCATCCAGGACGCGGACCTGGAGTATTCACCGGAAGAATTTCCGGTGTTGATCGAGCTGATATGCCAGGGAAGAGCGGACGTCGTCTTCGGGTCCCGCTTTCTCGGCCGGCATCGCGTCTTTCTCTTTTCGCATTACCTGGGTAACCGCGTGCTGACCCTGATCACAAATATCCTTTACAACACGATGCTGACCGACATGGAGACCTGCTACAAAGTGATGAGAGCCGAGGTCCTCCGGTCGATGAAGCTGCAGTCGGACGGCTTCGGCATCGAGCCCGAGCTCACAGCGAAAATATTCAAGCGCGGCTACCGGGTATACGAGGTGCCAATCACATACGACGGCCGCGGATATGACGAGGGCAAGAAGATCGGGTGGCGCGACGGGGTCGTAGCGCTATGGGTGCTGCTGCGGTACCGATTCAGCGAGTGAATGTACTGGCCCGACTGCTGCGGTACGCGCGCCCGCATCGCGCGCGACTGCTGGCCGCCGTGGTCGCCATGGTCGTGTACGGCGCCGCGTCGGCGGCGCTCGCGGCCCTGATTCAACCCATCTTCGACGAGGTGCTGCCGAACCGCGAGAACCTCGTTCCGATTGCGGCGGCGATCCTGGTCGTGTATTTGGTCAAAGGCGTCGGCGCGTACCTCTCGGGGTACCTGATGACCGACGTCGGTCAACGTGTCGTCTGTGATCTTCGGAACTTGTTGTTCCGCCACGTCCTCGGACAGTCCGTCGCCTTCTTCGCGCTGCAGACGACCGGCCGGCTACTTTCGCGACTCACCAACGACGTTGCGCTGGTTCAGCGGGCCGTCTCCGAGACGATGGGCGATCTGGCGCGTGAGTCGCTGGCGCTCATCGGCTTCGCGGCGCTTCTCTTCTACTACGACGCGCGTCTGGCGCTGGTGTGTCTGACTGGCGCCCCGCTGGTTGTGTATCCGCTCGTCCGCCTGGGCCAGCGTGTACGCCGTACCGCGAGACGCAGCCAGGAGGCGCTGGAGCAGATGTCCCACGTGAGCGCCGAAGCGATCACCGGGCACCGCATTGTCAAGGCGTTCGGGGCCGAGCAACGAGAGGCGACGAAGTTCGAGCGCGCCTCCCAGCACTTCTACCGCACCAGCATGAAGGTGACGAGCGCATTGTCGGCGCTGCCGCCGCTGATGGAGTTCATCGGCGGCGTGGCTTTTGTCGGCGCGCTCGTGTATGGCTCGCAGGAAATAGGAGCCGGCCGACTCTCGCCGGGCGAATTCACTGCGTTCGTGGCGGCGCTGTTCATGATGTACGCCCCAGCCAAGAAGCTGAGTCGTGTCAATGCGGATCTTCAGCAGGCGATGGCTGCCGGTGAGCGCCTTTTCGAAGTGCTCGACGCCCACAATGAAGTGCAGGAGCGTCACGGCGCCCCGGCGTTGCCACCCTTTTCCCGCCGAATCGAATTCCGCGACGTGCGGTTCAGATATGGACCCGACGAGGGGGCCGCGACGCTCGACGGAGTGAGCTTAACCGTAGGTGCCGGTCACATGCTGGCTATCGTCGGCCGCAGCGGCGCCGGCAAGACGACGCTGGTTAACCTGATCCCTCGCTTCTACGACGTCACAGGAGGCGCTATTCTCCTGGACGGTTGCGACGTGCGTGACGTAACCCTCGCGTCGCTCCGATCGCAGATCGGTATGGTGACGCAGGAAACGGTTCTCTTCGACGACACCATCGCGGCGAACATTGCATACGGCAGACCCGACGCCACTCGCGATGAAATCGAATCGGCCGCGTTGGCCGCGCACGCCCACGAGTTCGTCGTACGACTTGACGACGGGTACGAAACGTTGATCGGCGAGCGCGGGCAGCGGCTTTCGGGTGGGCAGCGGCAGCGAATCGCGATTGCGCGCGCAATTTTGCGTGACTCACCGATCTTGATCCTCGACGAAGCGACGTCCTCGCTCGACGCCGAAGCCGAGATGCTGGTCCAGGACGCCCTCTCGAACCTCATGCACAACAGGACGTGTTTCGTAATCGCCCATCGACTCTCGACCGTGCGGCGTGCCGATGCCATCGTGGTCCTGGAGCGCGGCCGGGTCGTCGAGTCCGGAACGCATGATGAGCTGATGGCGCGCAACGGGGCGTATGCGAAACTCTACGAATTGCAGCTGCAGGAAGAGCCGGCCGAAATCGAGATTTAGTAAATGATCAAGTCGATGACGGGCTTCGCATCGCTCACGCACGAAGACGAGCGCGCCACCATCGGCCTCACGATCCGGGCTGTCAATCACCGGTTTCTCGACGTTCAACTCCGTATCCCCCCTTCGCTCGGTGACCTCGAGGCGCGCATCCGCGCGCTGCTCCAGAAGCGGCTCGCACGTGGCCGCGTGGAACTGGCGATCAGCGTGCAGCTGCGGTCGGCCGCGGTGCCGACCGTCGAGCTGAATGCGGAGTTCGCCACCGCGCTATCGGCGGCGCTCGATCGGGCGCGAGAGCGCGGCCTTGTATCAGGCGCCTTGACGCCCGGCGACCTGCTCCGCCTCCCGCAGGCGCTCACCGTCCGCGAACGGCCCGTCGAAGCCGATCCGGCTGTCGAGGCACGGCTTGCTGCAAGCGTCGAGGCGGCGGTCGAACAGGCGCTGGCAGATCTCGATGCGATGCGCACTCGCGAAGGGGAGCATTTGTGTGCCGATCTCGACGGGAGGCGTCAGACCCTCGGCAGTCTCGTGTCGCAACTGGCCGTGGCAGCCGATGAGGGGCGCAGTGCTCTCGAGGCACGATTGAAAGAGCGTGTGCGCGAGATCGGCTTCGAAGTGCCGCTGGACCAGGCCCTCATCGCGCAGGAAATCGTCCGGACAGCAGCACGCTCGGACATCAGCGAAGAAGTGACCCGGTTCCGTGCCCACCTTGCGCACTGGGAAGCGCTGCAGGCCAGCTCCGAACCGTGCGGTCGAAAGCTCGATTTCCTGCTCCAGGAAATGAATCGTGAGATCAACACGATAGGCGCAAAAGCCGACGGGCTGCACGTCTCCGAGCTCATCATCACGGCGAAGGCCGAGCTCGAGCGAATGCGCGAACAGGTTCAGAATGTCGAATGATGAAGCGCGCAGCAGTCGAGCGGGCCTGCTGTTCATCGTCTCGGCACCCTCTGGGACAGGCAAGACGACGCTTGTCGAGCGACTGGTGCAGGTTGTGTCGAACCTCACGATGTCAAGGTCTTACACCTCGAGACCCGCTCGTCCCGGGGAGCAAAGCGGCGTCGACTATAATTTCATCAGCCGCGAACACTTCGAGGCAATGGTGCGGCAAGGGGCGTTTCTGGAGTGGGCTGACGTCTTCGGCCACTTTTACGGAACATCGAAAGCTGACACCGACGCACTGCTCGGCGAAGGACGGGACGTGGTTCTCGTGATCGACGTGCAGGGCGCGCGGCAAGTGCGAAGCCGTGGAATTCCCAATGTGGGGGTCTTCGTACTGCCTCCTTCCGCAGCCATTCTCGAGCAGCGGCTTCGCGGGCGAAGCAAGGATTCCGAGGATCAAATCCGCCGGCGCCTTGAGGTGGCATGCCGCGAGGTCGACGAGTATTCGCAGTACGATTACGTTGTCATCAACGACGAGCTCGATGGGGCGGTCGAGCGCTTGGCGTCGATTGTGTGGGCGGAGCGGTCGCGCGTAAACAGCACGCGGCCCGACGCAGAGAGGATCATCAGGACATTCAGACATGCAGAGAGTACCAAAGCAAAACCGGTTTGAGTTCGTCGTCATCGCGAGCCAGCGGGCGCGCCAGCTCCTGGCCGGGGCGCTGCCGCGCGAAACGGGCGAGAAAAAGGTCACCATCGCGCAGCGCGAAGTCCTGAAGCGGAAGGTCGAAAAGATCGACACCGAGTGAGATGGCTCTAGTCGCGCTCGGCGTCACCGGCGGGATCGGCGCTTACAAGGCGATTGAGGTGTGCCGAGGCTTGCAGAAGCAAGGGCACGACGTCGTCGCCGTGATGACGCGATCGGCGGCCCGATTCGTCGGTCCTGTGACGCTCGAGGCGATCACGAGGCGCCCGGTCATCACGTCACAGTGGCGGCCGGGCATGAACGCGGACATAGAGCACATCGCAATTGCCGATGCCATCGCACTGCTTGTGGTGGCACCGTGTACAGCGAACACGATCGGCAAGTTCGCTCACGGCATCGCCGACGATTTTTTGAGCTCGCTGTACCTTGCGACACGAGCGCCGGTTCTTCTGGCGCCTGCGATGAACACCAACATGCTGGCGCATGATGCGGTCCGCGCGAATCTGCAGCTTCTCGCGTCACGCGGCGTGCGCTTCGTCGAGCCAGGAGAGGGATATCTTGCGTGCGGCTGGATCGGCAAAGGGCGCCTGGCCGAGCCGGCCGACATCGTTGACACGGCCGTTCGGATTCTATCGCCCGCCGAGTCGCGGCTGCGTGGGCGTCGAGTGCTGGTCACGGCCGGGCCTACCTACGAGGATATCGATCCGGTCCGATATATCGGTAACCGCTCGAGCGGCCGGATGGGTTTCGCGCTGGCCGCGGAAGCACACCGCCGCGGTGCACGGGTGACGCTTGTAGCAGGCCCGACGCGTATTGAGCCGCCGGCCGTCGACGAACTGATTCGCGTGCGCAGCGCCGCAGAAATGCACGCGGCCGTCATGGGAGGTTCCGGCCGAGCGGACATCATCGTCATGGCTGCCGCTGTAGCGGACTACACGCCGGCGACACCATCCTCCGACAAGATCGCGAAAACGAACGCGCCACTGGCGCTCAGACTCGAACGAACCCCGGACATCCTCGCCGAGCTTGGGCGTCTGCCATCGCGGCAGGCGACAGGGCTTCCCATTCTCGTAGGATTCGCAGCCGAAACCGGAGACGTCGTGGCCAAAGCGCGCGAAAAGAGGACCCGGAAAGCGATCGATTTGATCATTGCGAACGACGTTTCGCGGCCCGATGCCGGCTTCGACGTCGGGACCAATGCGGTGACCATCATCGGCCCGACCAGCGAAACCGACCTTCCTGTTCAGTCGAAAGAGGCCGCGGCTGCCGCCATCCTCGATCGGGTCGAACAACTCATTCAGACACGCGCT
>Ga0075421_100000776_pt1 | contig 35006 bp, 32 predicted proteins | sample SoiMetdeltSBSDD5_FD_75292 | JGI IMG/M metagenome (GOLD analysis project Ga0075421, IMG submission 75292) | Bulk soil microbial communities from a Populus tree surrounding site in Tennessee, USA - Soil MetaG P. deltoides SBSDD5 | ecosystem: Environmental > Terrestrial > Soil > Tree plantation... | reverse complement strand
TCGAGAGCGACCACCCGGCGCAGCACGCCGAGCGGGACGCCGGTCAGCCGCAGGAGGCTGAACGGCCGCTTGCGGTCGATCAGCCCGGCCGCGACGCTCACCGCAAGGCTGCACCCGGCGACGACCAGGCTGAGCGCGACGACCACGTTGGCCAGCTGCTGCCACGACCGCATGACCCGGGTCGACTCGACCTCGAACTCGTCGACGGTGGCCGCCCGGTGGGCGTCGGGGTAGCCGGCTTCGAGCACCGTGCGGGCCTCCTCGATCGCCGACCGGGAGCCGTCGGTGGCCACGGCCAGGGCGTTGAGCGGCAGGTCGCCCAGCTCGTCCCGTGTGAGGCCGGCGTCCGGCCAACCGGTCGCCGCGTCCTCCGGCTCCCAGGGACCACCGAGGAAGGCGGGGATGGTCGCCACGTCGACCCCGGGGGCGCAGCGGCCGAGCGCCGGGGTGCGAGCCAGGTCGGCGCAGGCCACCAGCGCCGCGGGCGTGAGCCAGCCGTCGCCGACCGTCAGGTCCCGCCGCTGGGGATCGGCGTGGACTGTGGCGACACCCGTGACGCCCTCGATCGAGGTCAGCCGGGAGCGGGTTGCGTCGGGCAGCGGGGCCAGCGGCTCGCCGAACTCGATCGGCTCGAGGGTCAGGGTGCTGCGGCCATCGTCGCCGCTGTCGGGCGTGGTCCGCTCGGCGACGAAGGTCGTCATCGTGCCAACCGCCACGCTGGCGATGAACAGCGCCAGGACCAGGCCGCTGACGGCCCGGAAGCCGGCCTTCGGGTTGTCCGCCAGCCGCTGTCCGGCGAGCAGGGCGGCGGGCCGGCTGGTGCGGTGGGCCACGAGGCGGGCGCCGACCATCGTCAGCCACGGTCCGGCGAGCATGAGTCCGACCAGGATCAGCACGAAGCCGATGAAATAGACCGTGATCTGGGTGGACGAGCCGTCGGGCCGACCGACCACCACGACCGCGACCAGCTCGCCGAGCCCAGCGACCAGGGGCAGGAGCCGCCAGGCGCTCGGCGCCGCGGGCGTGACCCGGCGGCTGACGCCGAGGGGCGAGATCTGGACCCGGCGCAGGGCGATGCGCGACGCGACCGCCGCGACGAGCGGCACCCCGAAGACGACCAGCAGGATCTGGAGCGGGCGGAGGCTCAGATCTCCGGTGAAGAACTTCGCCCCGGTGAACGGGATGCCGGCGACCGGGCCCCGGATGAGGGCGAACACGGCGAAGGCGCCGGCCGCACCGGCGAGGCCGACGACCATCGACTCGATGGCCGAGATCACCGTGACCTGCCGTGGGGTGGCGCCGACCAGCCGCATGGCCGCGAAGCGCTGCTCGCGGCGCGCGGCGGCCAGCCGGGTGGCGGTGGCGATGAAGATGGCGACCGGGAACACCAGCGCCGCGGCCACGACGGCGAGGAGGACGTTCATGGCAGTGGCGTCGATGCCGATGGGCAGGCAGTCACCGGAGCAGCTGCTCGGCGACATGGTCGAGATGGCGGTGATCTTCGTCGCGCCCGGGGTCTCGGCCATCTCCTCGGAGGTGTGGCCGATGACGACGATCAGCGAGTCGGGGCCGGGCAGGGCCTCGTCGCCGAGGATGCCGACCTGCCGACCCCGGAAGCGGTCGCCCAGCTCGGCCGCCGGGGTGCTGGCGAGCAGATCGCGTAGCGCCGGCGACACGACCAGCTCGCCCGGGCCGGGCAGCTCGCCCAGGCCCGGCGGGACCGGGGCGTCGGGGCCGGTCGGGGCGACGTCGATGCGGCCGATGGACTCGCCGTCGAAGAAGTCCGACTTGAGCCGCCACCAGAGCGGGTCGGCGTCGCCAGTGGCCTGGGCGCCGTCGCTCCCCGACATCAGCCAGGCGTAGCGGGCGTTCTGGCTGTTCACGCCGTTGAACGCCGCCAGGGTGGTCAGCAACAGGCCGACCCCGATCGCCACTCCGACTGTGGTGGCGACCAGGCGGACCGCAGCTTCCTTGCCGCCGGTGACGAGCAGCCGCAGGCCGAGGCGGATCATCGGCCCGCGCCCGTGAGCGTCCGCACGGTGCCGTCCCTCACGACGACCTCTCGGTCCGCGTAGGCAGCGACGCGGGCGTCGTGGGTGACGAGGACGACGGTCGCGCCGTGGTCGCGGGCCGCAGCGACGAGGAGCTCCATGACGTGCTCGCCGGTCAGCGAGTCGAGCGAGCCGGTGGGCTCGTCGGCGAACAGCACGTGGGGGTCGGTGACCAGCGCTCGGGCCAGCGCCACCCGCTGGGCCTGGCCGCCGGACAGCTCGCCGGAGCGCCGCCGCTCCAGCCCGCCGAGGTCGAGCCGCTCGAACCACGTGTGGGCCCGGGCCAGCGCCTCCCGCCGCCGCAGGCCGGCGAGCAGCAGCGGCATCGCCACGTTCTCGTCGGCGGTGAGCTCCGGCACGAGCTGGCCGAACTGGAAGACGAAGCCGAAGTGGTCGCGGCGAAGGGCGCTGCGGTCGGCCTCGCTCAGGGGGTCGACCCGCCGGCCGGCGAAGGTGACCTCGCCGTCGTCGGGGGTGAGGATGCCGGCGAGGCAGTGCAGCAGGGTCGACTTGCCCGAGCCGCTGGGCCCCATGACCGCCACGATCTCGCCGGCGTCGACCGCCAGGCTCGCACCCCGCAGTGCCGGCGTCAGCCCGAAGGACTTCACTAACCCGTCGCCCTGGATGGCGGTGGTCATGCCCGGACCTCCCGGGTGAGGGCGTCGAGGCGTGCGGTGGTGAGGTCGATCCAGCGGAGGTCGGCCTCGAGGTGGAACAGGCCGTGGTCGGCCATCAGGGCGTCGAGCAGGCTGCCGGTGCGCTTGAGCTCGGTGAGCTCCCGCATGCGCTGCAGGTGGGTGGCCCGCTGGGCGTCGAGGTAGGCGTCAGCCGAGCGGCCGAGCATCAACGCCAGCACGACCTTGACGAACAGGACGCTCTGCAGGTGGGGCTCGGGGGTGATCGGCTCGGCCAGCCATTCGGCGAGCTCCGACTCTCCCATCGGGGTCACGGCGTAGCGGCGCCGCTCGGGGCCGGCGCCGTGCTCGGCGTCGCCGGCGGTGACCTTGCCGTCCCGGGCGAGGCGGCCGAGGGTGGCGTACACCTGGCCGAAGGGCACCGGCTTGCCCCGCCCGAAGTAGGTGTCGTAGTCGCGTTTGAGGTCGTAGCCGTGGCTCGGCTCCCGCTCCAGGAGCCCCAGCAGCGCGTGAGGAACGCTCATGACCGGACACTATACACCAAGAGTATTCACTCAGGAGATAGTCACTGTTCTTGTTCCGACATATAGGGCCGTAGCTGCGGAAACAGCCCCACCGACCGCCAGCGAGGCCGGAGCACTGGCCTGCTCGGCGATCCAGCCGACGATCGGCCCACCGAGCGGCCCGGTCCCGAGCATGAGCATCGCCCCGAGCGACATGACCCGGCCCCGCATCGCCGGTTCGGTCCGCAGTTGCATCAAGGCGTTGGTCCCGGCCAGGGCCACGACGCTGAGGAACCCGGCTGCAGCCGCGACGACTGCCGCGGTCGCGATCGTTGGCGCCAGACCGACCAGCCCGTTGCACAGGCCGAAGGCCACCGCGGCGCGGGAGGTGCTGCGGGAGGTCAGGCTGCGGTGGTAGCGGGCGGTGTGCAGCGATCCCGCCAGCGAGCCGACGCTCAGCGACCCGAGCAGCAGGGTGAATGTGCGGCCGTCACCGCCCAGGTCCCGCTCGGCCAGCAGCGGCATGACGACGGTGTGGGTGGTCAGACCGAACATCCCGAGGCCGGTGAGGAGAAACAGCGACAGGCGCAGCTCCCGCTGTTGCCACGCGTAGCGGAAGCCCTCGGCCAGCTGACCCCGGGCGGGCTCGAGGCTGGCGCGGGGCTGGAACACGGCCCGGTCCATGCCGGTGAACAGCAGCAGCTGGGGCCCGAAGCACAGGGCGTTCAGGACATAGCACCACCGGAGGCCGGGGCCGCCGACGAGGGCGCCGGCGAGGCCCATGCCGACCACCTCGGAGGTGATCATGATCGTGGCGTTGAGGCTGGTGGCGTTGGCGATGAGGTCGTCGCCCACGAGGTCGACCGGGAAGACCCGGCGCACCGGGTTCTCCAGCGCCCAGACGACCCCGGCCGCCAGCGTGCAGAGGTAGAAGGCCCAGAGCGGCGGGTCGCCCCAGGTCGTCGCCACGGCGAAGGCGCCGGCGACGACGGCGCCCGCCACCGTGAGGCCGACCAGGAGGCGGTGGCGGTCGACCCGGTCGCACACGACGCCGGCCCACGGGCCGAGCACCAGCAGCGGCAGGAACTGGGCGAAGGTGACCCCACCGAGCGCCACGCCCGAGTCGGTGATGTGCAGCACCTGGATGCTGACCGCAGCGATCCGCATCCAGTTGCCGCTCTGGGAGATGACCTGGCCGGCGAAGAACCGGCGGTAGTTGGGGCTGCGCAGTGACGCGAAGGTCCCCTCGGCGACGCCCCCGACCGTCGCCACCTTCAGAACTCGAGCAGGTTGTCGCGAAAGTGCTCGTGGGTGTAGCCGGTGCGGGCGAGGCCCCGCTTCTGGAGGGCGGGCACCAGGCCGTCGGTGATCTCGGCGATGTACTTCCGGGTCAGGCGCAGGTTCTGCCGGGTGATCAGGAAGCCGTCGCCGCCGACCTCGTCCATGATCTCGCCCATCTGGGCGGCCACCGAGTCCGGGGTGCCGACCAGTTCGACCGATTGCGACACGCCCTCGGACGCCAGCTGGCGCAGGGTCTTGCCGCTCCCCCGCTGGATGAACTTCTCCATCGAGCCGCGCTCGCCGTTGGTCTGGATGTCGTCGGGCAGCGGGCTGTCGAGATCGAACTGCGAGAAGTCGATCTCGGTGATCGACGAGATCGAGACCAGGGTCTGCTCGATGAACTCCGGGTGGGTGTACATGGCGGTGTGCTTGGCCCGGGCCTCCTCCTCGGTGTCGCCGAGCACGGGCGAGACCAGGAACAGCACCTTGCAGTCGTCGGGCTTGCGGCCGATGTCCTCCATGTGGCCGCGGACGTCGTCGCGGTACGCCTTCATGGCCTCGACGCCGGTGGCGGTGGCGATGATCGAGTCGGCGCTCTTGGCCGCGAACCGCTTGCCCCGGGGCGAGGCGCCGGCCTGCACGAACACCGGCTTGCCCTGGGGCGACGGGACCACGTTCAGCGGGCCGCGGGACTTGAAGTACTGGCCCTCGAAGTCGACCGTGTGGACCTTGGTGCCGTCGACGTAGGTGCCGGTCTCGCGGTCCATGACCACCGCGTCGGGCTCCCAGGCCTCCCAGAGCTGCGTGACCAGGTCGACGTACTCGTCGCAGATGTCGTAGCGGAGGTCGTGCTCGGGCAGCTCGCTCATCCCGAAGTTCTGGGCTGCCCGGTTCTCCGCCGAGGTCACGATGTTCCAGCCGAAGCGGCCGCCGCAGATGTGGTCGAGGGTGCTCGACAGGCGGGCCAGCAGCCACGGCGGATAGAAGCTCGTCGACATGGTGGCGACGATGCCGAGGCCGTCGGTGGCCTGGGCCATGAGCGGGACCAGCGGCACGGGATCGTGCTTGGGGGCGAAGACGCCGTGCTTCAGCGAGGTCACGAAGTCGCCGCCGTAGGCACTGGACACCATGCAGGTGTCCTCGAGGATGAGGTAGTCGAAGCAGGCCCGGTCGAGCGCCCGGGCGAGGTCGACGTAGAACCCGCCCTTCCAGTCCGGTCCCTTCCCCGAACCCCAGGGCGTGTTCCAGGCGTCGAGGGTGAAGTTGGTGAACCAGCCGAGGTGCATCTGCTGCGCTGCCATGCCTCGCAGCCTCCCGGCACCGGGTCACGGCCCCGGGTCCACCCGGTTCCCGGTCGATTACGCCATGGATCGACGGCGACGGCGACGGCGCAATGGTGCGTTGACCGGGTGGTGGCTGGGCGGCAACACCCCGTTGCGAACGTCGGGGCATGGACATCGCAGTCGTCGTGGGCAACCCGAAGCCGGCCTCCCGGACCCTCGCGGCCGCCGTGATGGTGGCTGAGCAGCTGGCGGGCAGGCCGCCGTCGGTCGTGGTCGACGTCGTCGAGCTGGGCGCCGGCCTCCTCGGCTGGGGCGACCCGACGGTCGCGGCGGCCGTGGAGTCGGTGCAGAAGGCGCCGGTGGTCGTCGTGGCCAGCCCGACGTTCAAGGCCACCTACACCGGCTTGGTGAAGCTGTTCCTGGACCAGATCCCCGCCGACGGGCTGGCCGGCGTCGTCGCCGTGCCGCTGATGCTCGGCGCCGGGCCGGCCCACGCCATGGCGCCCGAGCTGCTGCTGAAACCGGTCCTGGTGGAGCTGGGCGCCACCTGCCCGACCAAGGGCCTGTACCTGATGGACACGGCGTACGAAGACCCGGCGGCCGTCGAGTCGTGGCTGGCCGCCGCCCGGCCACAGGTGAAGGTCTGCCTCGGGGAGGGCGGGCTGTGATCCGGGTCGAGGCCCACGAGGAGCTCGACCCAGGCGACCTGCGCAAGGTCTACGGCTGCTTCCCGAGCGGCGTGACGGCCGTGTGCGCCGAGATCGACGGGGTTCCGGTGGGGATGGCGGCCAGCTCGTTCACGTCGGTGTCTCTGGAGCCGCCGCTGATCCTGGTGTGCGCGGACAACGGGTCGTCGACGTGGGCTCGCCTGCGGGAGGCGTCCCGGCTGGGCGTGAGCATCCTGAGTGCCGAGCAGGCCGTCGCCTGCCGCCAGCTGGCGTCCCGGGATGGCGACCGCTTCGCCTCACTCGGCTGGACCTCGACCCCCGACGGCGCCCTGTTCGTGGAGGGCGCGTCGGCCTGGCTCGATTGCGCACTGGTCCAGGAGGTCCCCGCCGGCGACCACCACATCGCCCTCCTCCGGATCGTCGCCCTCGAAGCCGACCCCACCATCGAGCCCCTGGTCTTCCACGCCTCCCGCTTCGCCCGCCTCGCAGCAACCTGAGCGTCAGTCGCCGATCGGCACCAGCTCTGCGACGTCGGCGTACGTCTCGGCAAGCCCTCTGTCAAAGGTCGCGAGCTGGGCGTCGTGCAACCTCGCCAGCTCAGCCAGGTAGGCGTCGGTCACCTGCCGATGCCCGATGACCGCCTTCATGTTGACCCGGTCGTACCCGATGTCGTCGGGCCAGAACTCGTGACGCTTCGGACTCGTGATGTTGGCAAGCACTTGGACCGCATCCCCGCCCGACATGCCGTTGCGAACCAGAAGGCGGACGAGCGTCCCCTGGGTGATCGGGCAGGTCGCGAACCGCTTCCGCGGTGAGAACCAGTCGACTGCAGCCTGGTGGTGAGCATGGTCCTCGACGACAAGGGCCACGAGGACATTGCCGTCGAGCAGCGTGGTCACAGGTCGTCGTCCAACGCCCGAACCTCCTCGGAGGTGATCGTCGTCCCGAGGCGAACGCTTGGCAGGCCGGTGTCAGGGTTCGACCTGATCTCGACGTCGCCCCCCTGACCCAGGGCCCGGCGCAGCAGGATGGTGATCGTCTCGCTGAACGTCCGCCCCTCGTCCCGCGCCAGCGCCCGCGTGATCCGATGGAGGTCTTCCGGCAGATCCACAGTCGTGCGCATCAATGCATCATAGTGCGCAACGCATCAGAGTGCCGAGGTGATTCCGGCGGTGACGGTAGCGGGGAGGGGGTTGCGACCGGTGAGCTCGCCGGTGACGGCGTAGGGGCGGAAGCGGACGAAGGAGCCGGCGCGGTGGAAGGTCTTCTTGCCGTCCTCGGCCATGGCGCGGGTGTGGCCGGTGGTCGTCGTGGCGAAGCCGGCGGCTGCGGCGCTGGAGCCCCATAGCGAGAAGGTCGACACCACCGCCTGGCCGACGTTGGCCAACCCGGTGCCCCAGAGGAACCCCTCGGCCGCGGCGACCTGGGCCTCGGCTCGCCGACTGGCCCGCAGGAACGGGACCACCCGGGCTCGACGGAGCAAGCCGATCGTCAGCACCGCCACCGGAGCATCGCTGGGCCCGTCGGCGGCACCGCTGGGGAGCTCGGCCGGGATGCCCGGGAAGTGGCCCCGGGCCTCCGGCACCGCCCGCAGCGGCTCCAGCCGGGCCGACCAGCCAGCGGCCAGCGCCTCGGTCAGGGGGTCGTCGGAGGCGAGGTAGGCGTCGATGGCCTCGTCATCGTCCCAGAAGGCGACCAGGCCGAAGCGCCCGAGCTGCGGCACCGGCGGCCGGGCTCCGAGCGGTGCCGCCACGAGGCCTCGGGCCTCTCGCAGCCCCGGCGTCTCCCCCACCGCAGGCAACCGCCCCAACGACCGCAGGGCCGTCAGGGCACCCAAGTCGGCCAGCTGCACCGTCGCTCGCATCGCACGACCTCCTCGTCGACTGCGCCGGCGACGCTATGCCCACCACCTCCCCCGGTCGAACCAACGTGACAGCCGTCTCAAGCAGCCGACTGCTCACCAGCCGCCCACCGCCCGGTGCACGCGCGTGCTCTCAGGCGACGGTGAGCGCGGCGTCGATGATGGCTTCTTGCTCCTGCACGTGGATGGTGTGGGAGCCGGTGGCGGGGCTGCCGGACTCGTAGCGGGAGACCCGGAGGATGGCGTGGGTCTCGACGAAGTGTTCGGCCAGGCGGTCCTGGGCGAAGGCCCAGGCGCCCATGTTGGCCGGCTCCTCCTGGAGCCACACCAGCTCCTGGGCGTTCGGGTAGCGGGCGATGATCTCGGACAGCCGGTCGTACGGCCACGGGTACAGCTGCTCGACCCGGACCACGGCCACCGACACGCCCCGCTTGTCCCGCTCGGTCAGCGCGTCCTGTGCCACCTTGCCGGCGGCCAGCACGATCCGCCGCACCGCAGCAGGATCGGCGACGGCGGCGCCCGCGTCGTCGAGCACCTCCTCGAACGAACCGGTCGTCAGCGCCTCGATCGGCGACCGGGCCGCCTTCGAGCGCAGCAGCGACTTCGGAGTGAACACCACCAGCGGCTTGCGGACCTCCCGCCGCATCTGCCGTCGCAGCAGGTGGAAGTACTGCCCGGCCGTGGTCGGCACCGCGACCTGGATGTTGTCCTCGGCCGCCTGGGTGAGGAACCGCTCGATCCGGCCGGACGAGTGCTCCGGCCCCTGGCCCTCGTAGCCATGCGGTAGCAGCAGCGTCAGGCCCGACGTCTGGTTCCACTTGTCCTCGGCCGCCACCAGGTACTGGTCGATGACGGTCGACGCGCCGTTGACGAAGTCGCCGAACTGCGCCTCCCAGATGACGAGGGCGTCCTTGTTGGCCACCGAGTAGCCGTACTCGAAGCCCAGCGCCGCGTACTCCGACAGCAGCGAGTCGTAGATCCAGAACTGGCCCTGCTCCTGGGGATCGGCCAGGTGCTTGAGCGGCTGCCACTCCTCACCGTTCTCGTAGTCGACCAGCACGGCGTGGCGCTGGCTGAACGTGCCGCGCCGCGAGTCCTGGCCGGCGAACCGGATGTCGGTGCCCTCCAACAGCAGCGAGCCCATGGCAATGGCCTCGGCCGTGGCCCAGTCGACCTCGCCTTCGTCCTGGAACATCTTGTCCCGGGCCTGGAACTGGCGGGCCAGCTTCGGGTGGATGTGGAACGTGTCGGGCCACGCCGTCAGCCCCGCGTAGACGCGGTCGACCGTCGCCCGGTCGACGCCGGTGGTCACGTGGGGCAGCACCCCGACGGCGGGCGGCGGCGCGGCAGCCCGCACCCCGGCCGGCGGCGCCGACTGGCGGGTCTCCTCCAACGCCTGCTGCAGCCGCTTCTGGAAGTCGTCGAGCGCCTGCTCGGCCTCCTCCAGGGAGATGCGGCCCCGCTTGACCAGCGACTCGGTGAACAGCTTCCGCACCGAGCGGCGCTGGTCGATCTTGGCGTACATCAGCGGCTGGGTGTAGCTCGGGTCGTCGCCCTCGTTGTGGCCGTAGCGCCGGTAGCCGACAAGGTCGATGACGACGTCCTTGTGGAACCGCTGGCGGTACGCGTAGGCCAGCCGGGCGACCCGGACGCACGCCTCGGGGTCGTCGGCGTTGACGTGGAAGATCGGCGCCTGGACCATCTTCGCCACGTCGGTGCAGTAGATGCCGGACCGGGCGGCTTCAGGGGTGGTGGTGAACCCGATCTGGTTGTTGACGACCACGTGGATGGTCCCGCCGACGCGGTAGCCCCGGATGTCGCTCATGTTGAGGGTCTCGGCCACCACGCCCTGCCCGGCGAACGCGGCGTCGCCGTGCATGAGGATGGGCAGCACCGAGAACGCCTCGGGGTCGTTGATCTGGTCCTCCCGGGCCCGGGCCATGCCCTCGACCACCGGGTCGACCGCCTCCAGGTGGCTGGGGTTGGCCGCCAGCTCGACGGCGATCTGGGCGCCCTTGCGGCTCTGGAACTTGCCGACCTGGCCGAGGTGGTACTTGACGTCACCGCTGCCCTGCACGGCGGAGGTGTCGACCGTGCCCTCGAACTCCTTGAAGATCTGGTCGTAGGACTTGCCGACGATGGTGGCCAGCACGTTCAGCCGGCCCCGGTGGGGCATGCCCATGACGACGCTGTCGAGGTGCTCGTCGGAGGCCAGCTCGAGGATGGCGTCGAGGATCGGGATCAGGCTCTCGGTGCCTTCGAGGCCGAAGCGCTTCTGGCCCACCCACTTGGTGGAGAGGAACTTCTCGAAGGCCTCGGCGGCGTTGAGCCGCTCGAGGATGTGGCGCTGGTCCTCGGTGCCGAGCTCGTGGTTGTTGGCCTCGACGACCGACTGGATCCAGTGCTGCTCCTCGAGGTCCTGGATGTGCATGTACTCGACGCCCGAGGTGCGGCAGTAGGCGTCGCGCAGGACCCGCAGGATCTGGCTGAGGATCATCTTGTCCTTGCCGGCGAGGCCGCCGGTCAGGAACTCCCGGTCGAGGTCCCAGATGGTGAGCCCGTAGCTGGCCGGGTCGAGCTCGGTGGCCATCTGCGGTTCCTTCCACCGCAACGGGTCGAGGTCCGCGATGAGGTGGCCCCGCACCCGGTAGACCCGGATGAGCGTGGCGACCGCCATCTGCTTCTCCAGCGCCGACTGCTCGCTGTGGGCCGGGTTGACGTCCTGGCGCCACTTGATGGCTTCGTACGGGACGCCGAGGCTGCGGAAGATCTCGTCGTAGAAGCCGTCGGCACCGAGCAGGAGCTCCTCGACCCGCTTCAGGAACAGGCCGGACTCGGCGCCTTGGATGATGCGGTGGTCGTAGGTGGAGGTGACCGTGACGGTCTTGGAGACGCCCAGGTCGGCGAGCATGACCGTGTCGGCGCCCCGCCACTCGGCCGGGAAGTCGATGGCGCCCACGCCCACGATGACGCCCTGGCCCGGCATCAGCCGGGGCACCGACTGGACGGTGCCGATGGTGCCGGGGTTGGTGAGGGTGACCGTGGCCCCGGCGAAGTCGTCGACTGTGAGCTTGTTGGACTGGACCTTGCGGATGAGCTCGTCGTAGGAGGCCCAGAAGGTCCGGAAGTCCATGGTGTCGGCGTTCTTGATGACCGGGACGACGAGGCTGCGGCTGCCGTCGGACTTCTCGACGTCGACCGCCAGACCCAGGCCGACGTCGTCGTGGCGGACGACGCGGGGCTTGCCGTCGGGGCCGGCGACGTAGGTGCGGCTCATGGCGTGCCCGGCCCCGGCGATGGCCTTGACCACGGCGTAGCCGATGATCTGGGTGAAGCTGACCTTGCCGCCCCGGGTGCGGCCCAGGTAGCCGTTGACGACCCGGCGGTTGACCTCGAGCAGCTTGGCCGGGACGTTGCGGAAGCTGGTGGCCGTGGGGACCTTGAGGCTGGCCTCCATGTTCTCGACGATCTTGGCGGCGACGCCCCGGAGAGGCTCGCCGGGCACCTCGCCCTCGGCGGGCTTGGCGGCCGCAGCCGGCGCGGCGGCCTTGGCGGGGTTGGCGGCCGGCTTGGCCGGAGCAGGAGCGGCCGCCGGGGCCGGGGCGCTCGCGCCGTTCGTGGTGGGCGCGCTCGGCGCCGCGGGTGCTGCGGCGGGCGCAGCCGCAGTGGGCGTCACCTCGGGGTCGATGTCCCGCCGGTAGTCGGCGAAGAAGTCCCGCCACGCCTCGCTGACCGACGACGGATTGGCCAGGTACTGCTCGTACATCTCGTCGACGAGCCAGGCGTTCGGCCCGAGTGAATTGGTTGCTTGTTCCGTCGCTCGCGGTTGGTCACCCACAGTGCGATCGTACCGGGCGGCCGGGTCCGTCCTAACCAGGTTGGGGGGCTGACCCGAGCCGGCGCGATCAGGCGGCCGTGAGCGCCCGCCGCAACCGCCAGGTGGCGACGGTGAGCAGCGCGGCGGCCATCGCCGCCAGGACCGCGAGGTTGGGGAGGATGTCCCCGAGGCCGCCGTCGTGCTGGACGAGCTCGGCGAACGCGTCGATGGCCCATGCGTGCGGGGTGACGTGCGCCACGTCCCGCATGGCGCCGGTGAACAGGGCGAGCGGCATCATGCAGCCACCCAGCGCGCCGAGGCCCAGGCCGAGGAACACGCCGATGCTGCCGGCCTGGTGGTCGTTGTCGAACAGCGAGCCTGCGAGCATGGCGACCCCGGTCGTTACCAGGCAGAACACCACCAGCAGCGGGACTGCGGCCGTGAGGTCGCCCCAGTTGACGTCGAACAACGCCCAAGTCGTGACCAGGATGTAGAGGCCCTGGATCAGGCTGGTCGACAGGCTGGCGAGGGCCTCCCCGGTCAGGACGGTGCCGGCCGACGTCGGGGTCGAGAGCATCCGCCGGGATATCCCGAGCCGCCGGGCGGCGATGATCCCGGCCGACCCGGCGATGCCGCTGACGAACACGAACAGCACCAGCTCCGACGAGGCGCCGAGGTCGAACTGGCCGAGGCCCTCGAACTCGTCGCTCATGCTGTCGCCGACCTCCTCGGTGTGGACCGGGAGCGGCCGCAGGCCGGCGGCGAGCTTGTCGACCTCGAGCAGCGCGGTGTCGAGGCCCACGTCCCCGTGCTCCGCGGCGAACCGGGCCGCCTGGATGCGGGTCGACTGCTCCTGCACAGCGTCGTCGACCGACGGCCGGACCAGGGCCCCGGCGCCGCTCGGCCCCATCAGGAAGCCGACGTCGACCTGGTCGCCCGCCCGCAGCGAGCGGCCGTAGCCCTCGGGGATGACGACCCCGCCGTCGACGTGGCCCTGCTCGACGGCCCGGCGCAGACCCCGCTCGGTGCCGTAGTGGTGGACGTCGAGGCTGTCGTTGCGCTCCAGAGCTTGGACGACGTTGGATGCCAGCTCGTCGCCGGCGGGCGCCACGACCCCGATGGCGCTCGACGCGTCGCCGCCGAAGGTGAGTCCGATGACCATGACCAGCACCATCGGGAACACGAACAGGAAGAACAGCGCGGTCCAGTCTCGGGTGATGCGCCGCAGCGAGGCGCCGGCGATGGCCGCGGCCTTGCGGAGATCGATCACGCTTCCTCCACCCGGCGCATGAGCACGACGGCGCCGAGGCCGCCGACCACCACGGCGAACAGCAGCAGGACCAGCACCGGACCGACCACGGCGCCGAGGTCGTCGGCGCTCGCGGCCCCGAGGCCCTGCAGGAACCAGTGGTGCGGGGTCAGCACCGCCAGCTTGCTGAGCAGGCCCTCGCCCCGGCTGATCGGGAACATCGAGCCGCCCAGGATGCCGAGGCCGACGGCGACCACCGACTGGGCGTTGGCCGCGGCCTCGGGTGTCTTGGCCACCCCGGCGACGACGCCCATGATCGACACCGCCGCGAGGACCACGGCGACCACGAGCACCACGATCCCGACGGGGTTGCCCCAGTCGGCGCCCATGATCAGCGTCGAGCTGATGGCCAGGACGATCAGGGCCACGACGCCGAGCACCACACTGGTGAGGGCCTTGGCCGACGTGATGGCTAGTCGCGGGATCGGCGCCGCCAGGAGCCGCCGCATGGTGCCGAGCTGGCGCTCCTCCAAGATGCCCCGGACGCCGAACTGCACGAGGAAGAACGAGAACAGCACGCCGAGGCCGGCGGCCAGGTAGGTGGTGGTGTCGAGCTGGTGGTCATCGGCCGGCAGCTGCACGAGCTGCACAGGGGACCGCTGCTCCTGAGCCTCGGCGGCGAGGCGCTGGGGGTCGGCCGCCGGGTCTGATGCCAGGCTGGCGGCGACGCTCAGCCGGACGGCCTGACTGGTGGCGCTGAACGAGCGGCCGATCGACCGGGCGATCTCGGCGGTGATGTCGTCCTCGGGGTCGATGACGACCAGCAGCGGCTTCGGCTCGGCCGCCTCCCGGGGGTCGAGGCTGGCCTCGTAGTCCCGGGGGACGATGAACACCGCGTCGAGGTCGCCGGCGTCGACCTGCCTGCGGGCCTCGGCCTCCGTCAGGCCGGTCGTGACCTCGATGCGGTCGTCGACGTGCGCCAGGCCCTCGCCCAACCCCTCCCCCGCCGCACCGCCGTCGACGTTGGCCACGCCGTAGTGGGCGCTGAAGTCCTCCTCGTTCACGCCGCCCATGACGAGGTGGAGGATCAGCGCCAGGCCCAGCGGCGCGGCGATGCCGATGATGAACGACGAGCGGTCGCGGATCCGCAGGCGCAGGTCCTTGGCGGCGATCGTGAGCGCAGCCCGCACGGTGGCTCAGTCCCGCAGGGCCTTGCCGGTGAGGTGCAGGAACACGGCTTCGAGGTCCGGCTCGGTGACCTCGACGGAGGTGACCTGGGCGCCGGTCGCCGCGACGGCGTCGAGCAGTCCGGGCAGCAGCTCGCGGGCGTTGGCCGCGACGACGTCGAGCCCGCCGGTCCGGGCCGAGGCCGAGGTGACTCCGGGCAGTTCGGCGGCCGCCTTGACCGCCGCATCGAGCGGCCCGCTGGCGGCCAGGGCGATGCTGTCGTGCCCGCCGACCAACCCGACCAGCTCGCGACGGGTGCCCTCGGCCTTGATCACGCCCTGGTCGATGATGCCGATGCGGTCGCAGAGCCGCTCGGCCTCCTCCATGTAGTGCGTGGTGTAGAGGACGGCCATGCCCGCGCCGGCCAGCTGCTCGACGTTCTCGAGGATGGCGTTGCGGGACTGGGGGTCGACGCCGACGGTCGGCTCGTCGAGGATCAGCAGCTGGGGCCGGTGCAGCAGGCCTATGCCGACGTTGAGGCGCCGCTGCATGCCGCCGGAGTAGGTCTTCGTCAGGTCGCCGGCTCGATCCCGCAGCCCGACGACGTCGAGCACCTCGTCGACCCGGCTGCGCCTCGCCTTGGTGCCCAGGCCGTAGAGGCGCGCGAAGAAGTCGAGGTTCTCCCGGCCGGTGAGGTCGGGGTAGATCGCCAGCTCCTGGGGCACCAGCCCGAGCGCGGCCCGGGCCTTGACCGCCCGGGTGGTGACCCGCCGGCCCGCCACCACGACCTCGCCGGCGTCGGCCTCGAGCAGCCCGGCGATCATCGAGATGGTTGTGGTCTTGCCGGCGCCGTTGGGGCCGAGCAGGCCGTAGGTCTCGCCGGAAGCGATGGTGACGTCGACCCCGGCGACGGCCTGAAGGTCACCGAAGGCCTTGCGGAGGCCGCTCGCCTCCAAGACCACTTCGTCCGTCATCGTCCCGATCCCTGTCGCAGTCCGACCACTGTCCCCGCCACTCTCGGCGTCGTCCTTCGCCGACTTTGTAGCGGACCTGTCATGCCTCCCGGGCGCGCCGCAGGGTAATAGGTCCGGCGATGGACGGACACGGCGAGCAAAGGGGGTTCCGGAATGAACGGGATCGTCACCCTTCCGGCGCCGGGGATCAGCAACCGAGCGTTGCGGCCGCTCCTCGGAGCCGGAGTCATCGTGCGCACCTTCGCCGCCACCATGCGTGGCACCCTGTTGTCCTGCGTCAAGGACAGCGCCTGGTTCGTGGTTGACGACAGTGACGTCGTGCTCCACCTCGACGAGATCATCTCCATCGCACCCGACCGCTAGCTGAGCTCTCCCCAGCCAGGGTCCAAACGCTTCTGGCGTCGCTCCGGGGCCGCCGCCGGTTCCGGGGCGGCGCCAGAAGTGAGGTAGCTTCGCTCGTTCTATGAGCGCCCAGTTCATCTTCACGATGCAGAAGGTGAGTCGCTTCCACCCTCCTGACAAGGAGGTGTTGAAGGACATCACGCTCGCCTTCTTCCCCGGCGCCAAGATCGGTGTGCTCGGGGCCAACGGCGCCGGCAAGTCGTCGCTGCTGCGGATCATGGCCGGGGTCGACGACGGCTTCACCGGGTCGGCCCGCCTGACGCCCGGCTTCGGCGTCGGCCTCCTGGAGCAGGAGCCCCAGCTCGACGCGACCAAGGACGTGCAGGGCAACGTCATGGACGGCGTCGGCCAGGTCGCGGGGCTGCTCACCGAGTACGACGAGGTCATGGCCGGCTGGGCCGACCCCGACGCCGACTACGAGAAGCTCGGCGCCCGCCAGGCCGACCTCGAGGCCAAGATCGAGGCCGCCGGGGCCTGGGACCTGCAGCGGACCGTCGAGATCGCCATGGACGCGCTACGCCTGCCGCCCGGCGAGGCCGACGTGGCCACGCTGTCCGGCGGCGAGCGTCGCCGCGTCGCGCTGTGCCGGCTGCTGCTGTCCCGGCCCGACCTGCTGCTGCTCGACGAGCCGACGAACCACCTCGACGCCGAGTCGGTGGCGTGGCTGGAGCGGTTCCTGCGCGACTACCACGGCACCGTCGTGGCGATCACCCACGACCGCTACTTCCTCGACAACGTGGCCGGCTGGATCCTCGAGCTGGACCGGGGCCGGGGCATCCCGTTCGAGGGCAACTACTCCGGTTGGCTGGACCAGAAGCAGGCCCGGCTGGCCCAGGAGGAGCGTTCCGACTCCGCCCGCCGCCGGACGCTGCAGCGCGAGCTGGAGTGGGTGCGGATGGCGCCGAAGGCCCGCCAGGCCAAGGGCAAGGCTCGCCTCAACGCCTACGACAAGCTGCGAGCCGAGGCCGAGGAGGCCGAGCGCGGGCCCGAGAAGCTGCAGATCCACATCCCACCGGGCCAGCGGCTGGGCGACCAGGTCATCGAGGTCGCGGGGCTGTCGAAGGGCTTCGGCGACCGGCTGCTGATCGACGACCTCTCGTTCTCACTGCCGCCGGCCGGCATCGTCGGCATCATCGGCCCGAACGGCGCGGGCAAGACCACGCTGTTCAAGATGCTGACCGGCGCCGAGAAGCCCGACAGCGGCACGATCACCATCGGGTCGACCGTCGACCTGGCCTACGTCGACCAGAGCCGGGACGCTCTCGATGCTTCCCGCTCCGTCTACGACGAGATCACCGATGGCCAGGACCTGCTGAAGGTCGGGTCGCGGGAGGTCAACGGCCGGGCCTACGTGGCGTCGTTCAACTTCAAGGGCTCCGACCAGCAGAAGCAGGTGGGGGTGCTGTCCGGCGGCGAGCGCAACCGGGTGCACCTCGCCAAGATGCTGCGCCGCGGCGGCAACGTGCTGCTGCTCGACGAGCCGACCAACGACCTCGACGTCGACACCCTTCGGGCGCTGGAGGACGCGCTCGAGGCGTTCCCGGGCTGCGCCGTGGTCATCAGCCACGACCGCTGGTTCCTCGACCGCATCGCCACTCACATCCTGGCGTTCGAGGGCGAGAGCCAGGTCCGCTGGTTCGAGGGCAACTTCAGCGAGTACGAGACCGTCCGCCGCCGCGAGCTCGGCGCCGAGGCCGACCAACCCCACCGCATCAAGTACAAGCCCCTGACCCGCTGACCGACCGACGTTGGTTGCCGGGAGGGAGCCGCCTGCTGCGTTGGCTCCCTCCCGGCTGCCGGGCGACTGACTGGGACGAGCCGCCCGACGATCTGCGTGAGCCCGGGTGGACTACTGCGTGCCGCCGTAGTCGTCGAACTCGACGAGCATCGCCTGCCTGGTACTCCCCACCATCGACGGCCAGTTCGGCGTGCGTATGACCTGCACCCGGCTGGCGTCGCCCCGCGGGTTGTTGGAGAACGTGATCGTCCCGTTCGGGCCCCCGGCCGCCGGCATGTAGACGTCGACGCCGGTCTGGAACGCCTGGCCCGAGAAGTAGGAGATCAGGCCCAGCGACGACGTCCCCGGTGTGCCGTTGTCCTGCACGTGGACGCCGGCCACGTCACCGGTCACGTTCTGGAGCACGTTGACCGACGGCTGGTTTCCAGCCGAGCCGGCCGTGCCGATGTTGAGGTTGTCGCGCTGTGCGCCATGCGAGCTGGCCCGCCACCACTCCCGGTACCGCAGCACCACGGCGACGGCGTGGTTTGGCCCGAAGTTGGTGTTGGTCACCAGCCCCGACCCGGCCTCCGGCACCTGCAGCCGCAGCAGGTATGTGCTGTGGATGAACGGTTGGTAGTAGAAGTGCATCACACCGGTCGAGTTGCTGAGCTGGATCTCGTAGGGCTGGCCGGCGGTCACGTTCAGCGGCCCGAAGTTGCCGTCGGCCCCGATCGAGAACGTTGCGACCGGCGAACCACCCACCCGGGCGCCGGTGGCGGCGTCGACGGGCCACAGCTGTCCCGCCGTGCCGGTCGCCGGCGTGTTCACCTGGAAGTTGAGCGCCCGACCGGCGATCTGGATCGTGCCGGTCTGCCGGGTGATCCTGGTCGTCGTCGGCGCCACCCCGGTGAAGAACTGGTACTGCCGGGCGAACGACTCGGGCGACAGCGACGCCTCGATGTGCGTCTGGCCCAGGCTCGAGGCCGAGATCGACGTGCACTGCGTGCCCCAGACGCAGATGGGCGACACGCCGTCGAGCGCGACGTACTTGTCGACCTTGGCGGCCTGGAACGGGTTGAGCAGGTAGCCGAGCATGACCAACGTCCCCAACGAGTGGGCGGCCACGTGTACCTGCGTCACGTTGAACTCCCGCCGCACGCTGTCGATGAAGGCGTCGAGCCCGCTGGCGTCCTGGTTGTAGTCGAACGCCCGGATGCGGTTCGCCGGATAGCCGTTGCTGTCGAAGCGCATGGCCGGGCTGCGGTACTGCGCCCCCGACCCGAGGTACCCGTGCACGAACACGATCGGGATCTGGGTGTTGACCTGAGCAGGCGCCGCCGACCCGGCCGGCACCGCCGACGCGTCGGGCACTGAGCCACGGCCTGTCGACGCGCCGGCGGGTGCCGTCCCATAGGTGGTCGTGAGCAGAACCACCACCAGGAAGCAGAGCGTTGCGCCGAGTCCGGCCCGAGCCCGGCGCGTGGGTTTCCAAGAACGGTCCATCTGAAGCATCCCCCAAAGTGCAAGACCGTCCCGTTAACTCAACTGTATCTGAAAATCAGTCAGCTGTGTCAAGTAGTATTACACCCGACATGGGTACTGACACACGGCTGCAGATCCTCCGGGCCGCCGAGAAGCTCTTCGCGGCGCACGGCCTCGACGGTGTGTCGCTCCGCGAGATCAACCGGGCCGCAGCCCAGAGCAACACGGGCGCGGTCCAGTACCACTTCGGGGACCGCGACGGCCTGATCCGCGCCGTGGTCGACCGCCACCGGATGGACAGCGAGCCCCGCCGGCACGCTCTCCTCGACCAGTACGAGGACAACGGGCAGCCCGACCTCCACGCGCTGGCCGCTGCCCTCGTCTACCCCATCGCCGCCAAGCTGCACGACCCCGACGGCGGCCTCGACTACCTCCAGGTGGCCTGCGAGCACTACAGCCGGCCCCGGTCGTTCGAGCAGTTCTTCCCCAAGCGAGACCCCAACAACAGCATGGAGCGGTGGAACAAGCTGCTCGACGAGCTCGACCCGACCCCGCCGGCCTCGTCCCGCACCGCGGCGATCCGCTTCACGTTCGTCGAGCTCGCGCGGCGGGCCGCATCCCGCCGCCGCAGCGACGACCGAGCCTTCGTCCGGCACCTGACCGACATGGTGGCTGCCGTCCTCGGCGTCCAGGAGCGCTGACCAGGGCCTAAAGCAACTGTCTGAGATCTTTTGACAACTGCTGAAATCGGTGCGCGTAGTGGAGCGACCCATCGTTTGCGAGAGGGGACGCACCGATGACCCGCATCCGCACAGCGTTGATCGCAGTGGCGGTCACGCTCCTCGCCGGTCTGGTCGCTCTGGGGGATGTCGCACCGGCCGAGGCGCACGGTGACCACGGTCGCCGGCCGCAGCTCCGGCCCGTCATCTTCGTCCACGGCGGCGCCGGCTCCGGCGCGCAGTTCCAGACCCAGGCGCTGCGGCTGACCAGCAATGGCTACCCGGCCAGCCTGATCGCCGTCCACGAGTACGACTCCACCTTCGGCACCAACACCATGGCCGAGGTGCAGGCCGGCCTCGACCACCTGATCGACGACATGCGAGCCCGCACCGGCGCCGACAAGGTCGACCTGCTGGGCCACTCGCTCGGCACCGCGGTGTCCCAGGGCTACCTGCGCAGCTCGCCGGAGCGGGCGGCCAAGGTGGCGCACTACGTCAACATCGACGGGGCCACCGGCGCCGACCTGCCCGGCGGCGTGCCGACGCTGGCCGTCTGGGGTGAGGGCAACCAGGCCCGCACCATCGTCGGGGCCACCAACGTGTACTTCCCCGACCAGTCGCACGTGCAGGTCGCCACCGGGCCCCAGACGTTCGCCGAGTTCTTCAAGTACTTCACCGGGCGGGCGCCCCGGACCACCCAGGTCCGGCCGCAGCTCGGCCGGATCAAGCTGTCGGGCGAGGCCAACCTCTTCCCGAGCAACCAGGGCGCCGACCTCGCGACCCTGCAGATCTGGGAGGTGAACGGCCGCACCGGGCGCCGGCGGGGCAGCCAGCCGAAGGCCACGTTCGACATCGGGCCCGACGGGGCGTGGGGGCCGTTCCGGGCCAGCAGCCACAAGGACTACGAGTTCGCCCTCGTGTCACCCGACGGCTCGACCCACCACTTCTACGGGCAGCGCTTCCGGCGCAGCGACCACCTGATCCGCTTGCTGACCAGCAATCCGGGTACCGGGCTGGACCTGCTCCGGGAGAAGAGCGACCGCCACACCACCTTCACCATCGTCCGGTACAAGGAGTGGTGGGGCGACCAGGGCGCCGGCTCGGACGTGCTCGCCATAGACGGCGCGAACGTGTTGAACGCTGCGACGGCGCCGCGGACCAAGCGGGTCAATGCCGTCTTCGCCTTCGACATCGGCTCGGACGGCGTGACCGACCTGAGCAAGCCGCACCCGGGGCTGTTCGCGCTCCCGTTCCTGACCGGCGTGGACGTGTTCGTGCGGGCCGCCGAGCCGCCCGACGCGACCGTGCACCTGACGATGACCGCCCGCACCGCCGGCGGCCGCAGCGCGACGGTCAACGTGCCGAACTGGCAGTCGTCGCGCAATCACATCACGGTGCAGTTCCGCGACTTCGACTAGGCGCTAGCTGAGCAGCGCGAGGACGAGCTTGGCCTGGGCGGCGGCGTCGCCGTCGCCCGGGCTCAGACGCAGCTCGGGGTTGGCCGGCGACTCGTACGGGTCGTCGATGCCGGTGAACCCAGTGAGCTCGCCGGCCCGGGCCTTGGCGTAGAGGCCCTTGGGGTCGCGGGCCTCGCAGACCTCGAGGGGAGTGTCGACCCACACCTCGACGAAGCGCAGACCGGCGGCCTCGTGGATGGCCCGGGCTCGGGCCCGGTCGGCGGCGTAGGGGCTGATCACCGGGACCAGCGCCACGACGCCGGCGTCGGCGAACAGCCGGGCGACCTCGCCGACCCGGCGGATGTTCTCGGTGCGGTCGGCGGCCGAGAAGCCGAGGTCGGCGTTGAGGCCGTGGCGCAGGTTGTCACCGTCGAGCAGGTACGCGGCCCGGCCGGCGGCGATCAGCTGCCGCTCGACCTCCACCGCCACCGTCGACTTCCCCGACCCCGACAGCCCGGTGAACCACACCGTCGCCCCGACCCACGGCCGCTCCCCCGAACCGACCACCCCTGCGTGCCACGTGACGTTGTCAGCCACGCCGCCACCCCGGACCCCGGTGCCCGATGCCCATGCCGACCACGCCGATCGCTCCGGCCACGGCGGCCGCTGCGTCAGATGCCACCGCGACGCTGGCGGCGGCCGTGCTCACGACACCTCGGTCGGGCCGATGATCATGCCGGCGCCGACGGTGTTGTTCGTGACCTCGTCGACCAGGACGAAGCTGCCGGTCGAGCGGTTGCGGCGGTACTCGTCGAAGAACAGCGGGACGGTCGTGCGCAGCTGCACCCGGCCGATCTCGTTCAGCGTCAGCTCCGGCGCGGCCTCGTCGCGGTGCAGCGTGTTGACGTCGAGCCGGTACTGCAGGTCCTTCACCAGCGCCCGGCCCCACCGCGTCGTGTGCTTGACGGCCAACTTGGCGCCCGGCCGCAGGGACGACTCCGACGTCAGCCACGCCACCATCGCCTCGAGGTCCTGGCCGACGTGGGGACGGTTGCGGTTGCGGCAGATCATGTCGCCCCGCGACACGTCGACGTCGTCGGCCAGCCGGACGGTGACCGCCATGGGGGCGAACGCCTCGGACACCGGGCCGTCGGCCGTGTCGATGGCGGCGATGGTGGTGGTGAACCCGGACGGCAGCACGACCACCTCGTCCCCCGGCTTCAGCACGCCACCGGCGACCGTGCCGGCGTAGCCCCGGTAGTCGTGGTGCTCGTCGTTCATCGGCCGGATGACGTACTGCACCGGCAGGCGGGCGTCGATGAGGTTGCGGTCCGACGCGATGTGCACCTCCTCCAGGTGGTGCAGCAGCGGTGCGCCCTCGTACCAGGGGCTGTTGTCGGACCGGGTGACGACGTTGTCGCCGTGCAGCGCCGAGATCGGCACGAACGACAGGTCGTGGCACTCGAGCTTCATGGCGAAGCCCCGGAACTCGGCCTTGATCTCCTCGAAGCGCTCCTGGGACCAGTCGACGAGGTCCATCTTGTTCACGCACACGACGAGGTGCGGGATGCCCAGCAGCGACGCCAGGAACGCGTGGCGGCGGGACTGCTCCAGCACGCCCTTGCGGGCGTCGACCAGCACCAGCGCCAGGTCCGCGGTCGACGCCCCGGTGACCATGTTGCGGGTGTACTGCACGTGGCCGGGGGTGTCGGCGATGATGAACTTGCGCTTGGGGGTCGCGAAGTAGCGGTAGGCGACGTCGATGGTGATGCCCTGCTCGCGCTCGGCCCGCAGGCCGTCGGTGAGCAGCGCCAGGTTGGTGTAGGCGTCGCCTCGCTCCAGCGACGTGCGCTCGACCGCTTCGAGCTGGTCCTCGAAGATGGCCTTGGAGTCGTAGAGCAGGCGCCCGATGAGCGTCGACTTGCCGTCGTCGACCGACCCCGCGGTGGCGAAACGGAGCAGCTCCATCAGAAGTAGCCCTCCCGCTTGCGATCCTCCATGCCGGCCTCCGAGATGCGGTCGTCGCCCCGGGTGGCGCCCCGCTCGGTCACGCGGGTGACTGCAGTCTCCTCCACGATCTCCGCCGCCGTCGACGCAGTCGACTCGACCGCGCCCGTGATGGTGGCGTCGCCGACCGTGCGGTAGCGCACCAGCTTCTCGACGACCTCCTCGCCGGGCAGGAGGGTGGTGTGCTCGGTGTCGGCCAGCCACATGCCGTCGCGCTCGAACACCCGGCGGCGGTGGGCGTAGTAGATCGACGGCAGCGCGACCTCCTCGACCGCGATGTACTGCCAGATGTCCAGCTCGGTCCAGTTCGACAGCGGGAACACCCGGATGTGCTCGCCCTGGCGGTGGCGGCCGTTGTAGAGGTTCCACAGCTCGGGCCGCTGGTTCTTGGGGTCCCACTGGCCGAAGTCGTCGCGGAAGCTGAAGACCCGCTCCTTGGCCCGGGCCTTCTCCTCGTCGCGGCGGCCGCCGCCGAACACGGCGTCGAACCGGTTGTGCTCGATGGCGTCGAGGAGGACCGCGGTCTGCAGGCGGTTGCGGCTGGCCCGGGGGCCGGTCTCCTCGACCACCCGGCCGGAGTCGATGGCGGCCTGCACGCTGGCGACCACCAGGCGCACCCCGAGCTCGGCGACCCGCTGGTCGCGGAACTCCATGACCTCGGGGAAGTTGTGGCCGGTGTCGACGTGCATGACGGGGAACGGCAGGCGCGCCGGGGCGAACGCCTTGACCGCGACGTGCAGCATCACCGCCGAGTCCTTGCCGCCGGAGAACAGCAGCACGGGCCGCTCGAACTCAGCGGCCACCTCGCGGATGATGTGGATCGCCTCGGCTTCGAGCGCCTGCAGGTGGCTGAGCTCGTAGATGACGGGGGGAGGCATGAGCGCTCCAGGTTAAAAGCCGACCACAGTGGTCAGCAATCCGAATCAGAGGTCGGCCGTCACGGAGGGTGTACTAGAACTGCCCGGATGGCCATTGCTCCCGAGGACCACGCGCTCGCCGCCGAGCTGGCCACCGAGGCCGGCGAGCTGTTAGTCGCCCTGCGGGCCCGCAACGAGGACATGGCCCGCTGGCGGCTCGGCGACACCGGCGACTGGGAGGCCCACAAGCTCCTGGTGTCACGGCTCGCGGCCGAGCGGCCCGACGACGCCGTGCTGTCGGAGGAGGGCGTCGAGGACCCGGCCCGACTCCGGGCCGCGCGGGTCTGGATCGTCGACCCGCTCGACGGCACCCGCGAGTTCTCCGAGATCCCCCGCACCGACTGGGCGGTGCACGTCGCCCTGGTCATCGCCGGTGCGCCAGCTGCAGGCGCGGTGGCGCTGCCGGCCCGGGGGATGACCCTCGCGAGCTGGCCGGCGCCCGTGCTGCCACCGCCGGTCGAGGGGCCGCCCCGGATGGTGGTCAGCCGCAGCCGCCCGCCCCATCAGGCCGAGATGGTCGCGGGGGCACTGGGAGCGCGGCGGATCCCGCTGGGCTCGGCCGGGGCCAAGGCCATGGCTGTGGTCCTCGGCGACGCCGACATCTACGTGCACGCCGGCGGCCAGTACGAGTGGGACTCGGCGGCGCCGGTGGCGGTCGCCCAGGCGGCCGGGCTGCACACATCCCGGCTCGACGGCTCGCCGCTCGTCTACAACCGCGTCGACCCCTACCTCCCCGACCTGCTCATCTGCCGCCCCGAGCTGGCCGACCCCATCCTCCGCCTGACTGCCCGCTGAGCGGCGCGCAAGACTGCCGGGCATGGCATCGGCTCCGGCCCCCACGGACCTCGCCCGCGGCGCGTACAGCGACAACCCGCCCTGGACCATCGACGACCCCGAAACGCTGCCGTGGCGCCAGGGCCTCGCCTCCGAGCGGGCCCGGGTCAAGGCCCAGGTCCCCGAGCTGACGAAGCCGAGCCGCTGGCCCCCGGGCCTCCGGGTGATCACCGTGGCCCGCCACCTGGTCCCGGCCGTCGGGCTGTGGGCGCTGCTCGACCGGCGCAAGGGCGACAGCGCCAGCAAGACCGGCATCTCCCGTCGCCTGCGTGAAGCCGCCGAGAAGCTCGGCCCCACCTACATCAAGCTCGGCCAGATCATCTCGTCGGGTGAGGGCATCTTCCCGGCCGAGCTGACCGACGAGTTCAAGAAGTGCCGCGACCAGGTGCCGGCCGAGCCGTTCGCGGTGGTGCGCCGGATCATCGAGGAGGACTTCGACCGGCCGCTCGACCAGGTGTTCCGCTGGGTCGACCGGACGCCGCTGGCCGCCGCGTCGATCGCCCAGGTCCACGCCGCCACCCTCCGCACCGGCGAGCGGGTGGTGGTCAAGGTCCAGCGCCCGACCGTCGCCACGCTGGTTCACGACGACCTCCGGGTCCTCGCCTGGATCGCCCCGCACCTGGTCGGCCGCATCCCGATCTCGGCGCTCGCCAACCCGCCCGCGCTCGTCGAGCTGTTCGCCGAGATCATCTCCGAAGAGCTCGACTTCCGGCTCGAGGCCGAGAACATGCTGGATGTCGCCGCGATGTTCGCCGCCCTCGACCAGCGCCACTACGTCATCCCCCGCCCCCACCCGTCGCTGGTCACCAAGCGCGTCCTGGTCATGGAGCGGCTCGACGGCTTCGCCTTCGACGACGTGGCCGGCATGAAGGACGCCGGCGTCGACACCGAAGCGGTGGTCCGGGCCGGCATGATCGGCTCGATCGAGGGCGCCCTGCTGCACGGCATCTTCCACGGCGACCTGCACGGCGGCAACCTGTTCGTCCAGCCCGACGGCCGGACCGCGCTGCTCGACTTCGGCATCACCGGACGGCTCGACGAGAACCGCCGCCTGGCGCTCTTGCGGCTGATGATGGGCAGCGCCGGCAACGACCTCATGGCCCAGCTCGCCGCGTTCCGGGACCTCGGCGGCCTGCCCGAGGACGTCGACCTCGACGAGGTCGTCCGGGAGCTGCAGCTCGACCAGCCCGTCGTCGACCCGACCACGCTCACCGGCGAGGAGCTGACCGGCGAGATGCAGCGGGTCATCAAGGCTCTGCTCGGCCTGGGCTTCAAGTTCCCGAAGGAGCTCATGCTCTTCGTGAAGAACATGGTCTTCCTCGACGCGGCCATCGCCCGGCTGGCGCCCGACCTCGACATCTTCCGGCAGATGACCGAGATGTCGCTGTACTTCGCCACCCGCCACGGCGACCGCATCACCGCCGAGGTTGGCATCGACCCCCGTCAGGTGGAGGTCGACCTCACCGGGGTGAAGGCCAGCTTCGGGCTCGAGGCCGACGCCGAGGGCCTGACCCACCGGGACATCCAGGCCCGCCGAGCGACGATGCGCGAGAACCTCGCCGCGTCCCGCAAGCGGCGAGGCTCCCGCAAGTAGCTCAGACCGCAGCCGGTTGGCCGGTCGGCACGACCGTCAGCTCCGAGATGTTCACGTGGGACGGCAGGGCCAGGGCAGCCACCACCGCGCTGGCGATGTCCCGGGGCTCCAGGGCCGGGATCTCCTTGAACCCGGCCGCCAGGTCCTCGGCCACGCCGTCGAGGATCTCGGTCTCCACCGCGCCCGGCCGCACGTTCAGGGTGCGGATGCCCTGGGGCGAGAGGTCGAGCCGCAGGTCATGGGTCAGCTTGGTGACGGCCGCCTTGCTCGCCCCGTAGAGCGCGAACGCCGGGAACGACAGGGCGTCGACCACCGACGAGATCACCACGAGGTCGGCGGCCCGGCCCTGCGCCGCCGCGGCGGCGAGGTGCGGGATCGTCGCTGCGACAGTCGCCACCACGCCGGAGATGTTGACGTCGATCTGGTGCTGCCAGTCGTCGAGGCGGATGTCGTCGAGCGGGCTGCCGTGGGCGACACCGGCGTTGGCGACCACCAGGTCCGGCACACCCAGCTCCTGGACGACGTGGTCGACGGCGGCGCCCAGTGACGTCGGGTCGGTGACGTCGGCGGCGACGGGGGTGATCCCGGCGCCGAGCTCGGCGACGCGCTCGGTCCGGCGGGCGAGGCCGGCGACCTGCGCGCCGCCGTCGGCCAGCGAGCGGGCGATGGCAGCGCCGATGCCGCTCGAGGCGCCGGTGACGATGGCTACTCGGTCTTGGAAGGGGGATTCGGTCATGGCTTCGCATCCTCGGGCCGTTCCGGCGCAGCAGACAGGCCACGTCGTGCGTGGTACTCGCAGGGACAGGCTGGTCCGCTCCGCAGCCGGCACACTGGGTCGATGGATTCCGGTGCCCCTGCGCTCGGAGCGTTCCTCCGAGCCCGACGTGAACGGGTCGATCCCTCGGACCTCGGGTTCCCGGCCAACGCCCGGCGCCGCACCCCGGGCCTCCGCCGGGAAGAGGTCGCCAGCCTCGCCGGCGTCAGCGTCGAGTACCTGACCCGGCTGGAGCAGGGGCGCTCGTCCCGCCCGTCGCCCGAGGTGCTCGATGCCCTCGCCCGGGCGCTGCGCCTCGACCGCAACGCCCACCGGCACCTGCGGATCCTGGCCGGCGTCGCACCGCCGCCCCCGCCGCCCCAGACGTCCAGCGGAGTGCGCGAGTCGTTGATCGCGACCGTCGCGGCGCTGGCGCCGAAGGCCGCCTACCTGGTGAGCCCGACGCTCGACATCCTGGCGTCGACCCCGGCGGCGCGGATCGTGTTCGGCCCGGTGTGCGAGCACCCGGAGCCGAACTTCCTCCGGTGGTTCTTCCTCGACGCCCGGTCGCCCGAGCGGCACCCCCGGTGGGCCGACGATGCCGCCTCCGCCGTGGCCGTGCTGCGCATGGCCGACCGCCCGGACTCCCAGGACGAGCGGTTCGACGCCCTGGTCGCCGAGCTCAGCGCCGGCAGCGCGGAGTTCCGCCGACTGTGGGCCGGACACGAGGTCCGGCCCTGCATGTCGGGGTTCAAGGTCCTCCGCCACCCCGAGGTCGGGGAGTTCTCGCTGGCGTACGACTCGTTCGCCTCACTCGACCAAGCGGCGACGTTGATCCTGTTGCGACCCGCCGGCGACGAGCGCTCGCAGACTGCCTACGAGCTGCTCACCACCGTGGCGCTGGACTTCAGCGCTGCGGAGCCGCGGTGAAGCCGGCCTCTGCGTCGGCGGCGGTGACGTCCTTGTGGAAGCGCTTGTGCACCCAGTGGCGCTCGCCCAGCAGGTTGATCTGACCCCAGACGCCTGACACCGGGCCGAGCTGGGTGGCTCGGGGAATGGTGCCGACGAGTGACTTGGGCTTGGCGCCCCCCGTGAGCTTGCTGCCCTCCAGCACGTAGATGCCGTCCTGCGTGACGGCCACGAGCCGGTACTTGATCCAGAAAATCGTGAGGTAGGTGAGGAGGAAGAACCAGGGGCTCGGCCCGGTCTGGCAGACGAACACCTGCCGTACTTGACTCCCCTGGGGCAGGAAGGGCGCCGCGCGCTCCGCCAGCTTGTCCCGCAATGCCATGTGACCGCTCTCCTTGGTTGCCTGTCCGGTCGTTTCGACAGTACGCCGGTTGACGCCCAGTCGGATGCACCCTCAGGACGCGGTTCCCGCAACCCTCCCGCGGTCGCTCGGCAGCCAGTAGTAGACGATGAGGAAGGCGTAGAAGGCCAGACCGGCAGCGGGGAGGGCGAGGCCGATGAGGGCGCCGACCGCGTAGAGGGCGGGTCCCCGCCGGAACCTCTGGCCGATGGCGCTCACCTCGGCGGGGGTGATGTGGTCGCCCATGAGCCGGTGGCCGCGGCCGGCCCACCACCAGATTGCGTTGAAGAAGAGGCCGCCGACGACCAGCGTGAGGCCGTAGACCGCGACGGCGATGCGGAGGCCGTCGCCGTCGTGGAGCGACCGGGCCAGCACCGACGTGACGAACGGCAACAGCACGACGTCGAGCAGCAGCAGGGTGTTGAGGAACAGCAGCGGCCGGTCGAGCCCGCGGATGTGCTCGAACATCGTGTGGTGGTTGGCCCAGACCAGCCCGATCAGCAGGAAGCTGACGGTGTAGGCCAGGTACGAGGGCCAGAGGTGCAGGAGCTCCCGGCCGAGGTGCGCCGTGTCCTCCGGCGCCCTGAGGTCCAGCACCAACAACGTGATGGCGACGGCAAAGACCCCATCGCTGAAGGCACTCAACCTCCCCGTATCCACCCCCGGACCCTACGCCCCCACCCCCCTCCCTCCGAGGTTTCCCACCCTCCCGCGCCCAGGCCGTTCTCGACGCCCCGCCGAGACGACGCAAGCCATGCCCACCCGGTACGGCCCGAGGCCGGCCCCCACGACAGCGCCCCGCAGAGCAACACGAGTCGGCCGCCAGGCCGACGCCATTTTCCTTAGGCATCGGGTTAGTAGTCATGGAAACAGTTGCCATGTAGAGTTTTGGGCATGAAGCGGGAGCACTTTCCGACGACGGGGTCGCTGGTCTGGCATCTCGCCACGAGGTGGCGGGCGGTGGTGGACCGTGAGGTTGCGCCGTTCGGGTTGACCCACGCCCAGTACTCGGCGCTGGCCTCGCTGCGGTCGATGACGAGCGGCGGCGCCACCCCGACGCAGCGGGAGCTGGCCGAGTTCACCGGCCTCGGCCCGATCTACGTGTCGAAGCTCGTCCGCACCCTGGAGCAGAACGACTTCGTCACGCGGACCCCGCACCCGACCGACGCCCGGGCCGTGCAGCTCACGCTCACGCCCCACGGCACCGAGGTCATCGACCGGGCCGTGCCGGTCGTACGGGCGCTCGACCGCCGGCTCACCGCCCCCCTCGGCGGGCCCGGCAGCCCGGCGATCCAGGCGCTCACCGAGAGCCTCACCACCCTCCTCGAAGCGACAGGACAAGGAGACACAGCATGAGCACCCCCCTTCCTCCCCGGCTCACCCGCGACATCGGCGTCGCCGAGCGGACGCTGCGGGCCATCCTCAACCACCACATCACCGCCGCCGGCCTGACCTTCACCGAGTGGGTCGACCTGACCCTCCTCACCAGCGAAGGCCCCCAGACCGACGACGAGCTCGTGGCCACCCAGGTCGCCGGCCAGGTCGGACCGGCCGACGAGATCCGGGAGGGGCTCGACCGTTTGCTGGTCAACGGGCTCGTCGCCCGCGACGACGCCGGCCAACTGACGGTCACCACCGCCGGGCACGACGTGTTCGGGCCCCTGCGTGAGCAGGTCGGCGCGGTCAGCGCCCGGGTCAACGGAGGCCTGCCGGCGGACGACGTCGAGGCCGCGCTGCGGATCCTCGACGAGGTCATCGCCCGGGCGGCGAAGATCGTCGCCGAGCTCGAGGCGGCCTAGAACAACCGTAGGACGTTCGACTCGATGCCTCGCAGAGCGTCGTAGTCGACCTCGACGCACGCGATGGAGCGGTCGGTGGCGAGCACCTTGGCCTGGGGCTTGATCTGCTGGGCCACGAAGACGCCGCGCACCGGCCGCAACATCGGGTCCCGTTCGAGGAACTCGAGGTACCGGGTCAGCTGCTCGACCCCGTCGATCTCGCCCCGCCGCTTCACCTCGATGGCGACGGCGTGGCCCTCCGAGTCCCGGCACAGCAGGTCGACCGGCCCGATGTCGGTCGGGTACTCGCGGCGCACCAGCCGCAGCCCCGGCGCGATGGCCTCGGGGGTGGCGGCCAGCAGCTCCTGCAGGTGGGCTTCGACCCCGTCCTTCTGCAGGCCGGGGTCGACGCCCATCTCGTAGGTCTCGTCGGAGACGACCTCGTGCAGCGTGATCGTGAGCGCCTCGCCCTTCGGGTTGCGCACGACCCAGGTCAACTCGCCGTCGCTGTTGGAGTACTCCCGGGTGACGCACGGGGCGGTCATCCAGTTGAGCGGCTTGTAGGCGCCACCGTCCGCGTGGATGGCCACGCAACCGTCGGACTTCACCATCAGCAACCGGACCGCCGACGGCAGGTGGGCGGTGAGCCTGCCTGCGTAGTCGACGGTGCACCTCGCAACGACCAACCGCATCGGTCCGACCGTAGCGCCGGGCCTGCGCGACCCCGGGTTACCGCCGGGTCATTCGTCGTAGCCGAACATGTTGGCGTTCGGCCGGGCCTGGTTGACCAGGTCGAGGACCGCCTGGCCCAGGGTCTCGGGGTCGTCGTCGGGCCCCTCGATGGTCGGCCCGCGGTGCCAGCCCTCGGAGACCGACAGCATCCGGCCCGACACGTCGAACACCCGGCCGGTGACGCTGGCCGACAGCGGGCTGGCCAGCCAGCAGACCACCGGGGCGATGTGGCGGGGCGACATCGTCTCCTTCACCTCGTCCGACGCCTGGCCCATGCCGAGGTCCTCGGTCATCCGGGTCAGGGCCGCGGGGGCGATGGCGTTGACCGTGACCCCGTAGCGCGCCAGCTCCTTGGCGGCGATGATCGTGAACGCCGCGATGCCGGCCTTGGCGGCGCCGTAGTTGGTCTGGCCGACGTTGCCGTAGATGCCCGACGGCGACGACGTGTTGATGATCCGAGCGTCGACCTCGTCACCGGCCTTGGACCGCTCGCGCCAGTGGTTGGCGGCGAAGTGCGACGGGCCGAACGTGCCCTTGAGGTGGACCTGGATGACCGCGTCCCACTCGGCCTCGGTCATGTTCACCAGCATGCGGTCCCGCAGGATGCCGGCGTTGTTGATCAGCACGTCGAGCCGGCCGAACGCGTCGACGGCGGTGCCGATGAGGGTCTCCGCGCCCTTGAAGCTGCTGATGTCCTCGGTGTGGGCGACCGCCTCGCCGCCGAGCGCCTTGATCTCCTCGACCACCTGCTGGGCCGGCCCGGCGTCAGCGCCGGTGCCATCGGCGGTCCCGCCCAGGTCGTTGACCACGATCTTCGCGCCCTGCTCCGCCAGGAGGAGCGCGTGCTCACGGCCGATCCCCCGGCCGGCGCCGGTGACGACCGCCACCCGTCCCTCGCAGATACCCATGGTTCCCCCTTCGGTCGAGGACGAAAATCCGGACGGACGGTAGCGGGAGACGCGGATCCGTCGCACAAACGACGCGCAACCGTCACCTGAGGTGGTTGGGAACGCGAGAGCCCCACGTGGCAGGGTTGTTGGCTTCTTATCCCCCAGGGCAGACCATCGAGAACGGCATGACCGACTCCAACGAGCCCGAGAATACGCAGCAGCCGGGCTGGCTCACCGGCATGGCCGACGCGGCCTCCGACCCCTCGTCGGACGAAGCTGCCGATCCCGCGGCCGACGAACCGGCCGTCACCCGGCAGATGCCCGCGGTCGACGCGCCCCCGCCGGACGACGTCGAGCCGCCCGCCGCGGCCAGCGAGGCGCCCGAGCCCCCCGCCGCGGCCGAACCGGCAGCCGCGACCGAGCCTCTCGCAGAAGAGTCGTTGTCGCTCGACCCGGCCGACCCCGACCTGGGCACGGCCGCTTCGGGCGAGGAGCCGGCGGTCACCCAGCAGATGTTGGCCGTCGACGCTCCGCCCCCGCCCGACGGTCTCGAGGCCCCGGCGTCGACCAGCAGCGCGGTGCCGCCGCCGTTCCCGAACCCCAGTGAACCGGCGGCCCCGCTCGCCGGGCCGAACGGGCCGCCCGACCTACCGCCCCCGCCCGTCGGACCGATCGGGCCCAACGTGGCGCCGCCGCTCCCGAACCCCAGTGCGCCCCCGGGCCCGCTCGCCGGGCCGACCGGGCCGAACGGGGCGAACGGGTCCGAGATGCCGCCGCCCATCGGGCCCATCCCGACCTCGGTCGACCCGACGCTGGGGCAGGGGCCGCCACTCCCGCCGCCCTCCACGGTCGAGCCCACCGTCTACGAAGCACCCACCATGGCGACGGCCACCAGCTCCGACAGCTGGGCCCCACCCAAGGGCAAGGGCGGCGCCTACCGTCAGGACGAGCCCGGTGAGGCCCCCACCCAGGTCGAGGCCCCCGTCGGCGTGCCGTACGGCCCCGGCGGCGCCCCCAGCGGCGACTCGTTCCGCCACCGCCCCTCCGCCGAGCGCCCGGCCGTAGCCGGCACCGGCGGCCCCGGTGGGTTCAAGACCCCCGCGTTCCTCCAAGGCCGCGACCCCAAGCGCGTCGCGGTCATCGCCGCGCCCATCGCCGTCATCGTCCTGCTGCTCGTCGCCTGGGGCGTCGACACGGCCAGCAGCTCCGGCAAGGTGGGGCGCAACGTCGAGCTGGCCGGCCGCTCGATCTCCGGCGTCAGCGAGGACGAGCTGCCGGACATCGTCGCCGAGGTCGCCAAGGACATGGCTGCCCGCAAGGTGACCATCACGTCGCCGAGCCGACAGGCGTTCGCCGGCAACTCGGGCACCGGCCGCGCACAGACCTACACCACCACGGTCGGGGCGCTCGGCGTGTCCGTCGACCAGAAGGCGACCATCGAGGCGGCCATGGACGCCGGCGGGGGCGGCTCCCCGCTCACATGGCTCGGCTCGTTCTTCTCGACGCGCGAGGCACCGGTCGAGCTCACGGTCGACGACGCCAAGCTCAACGAGGCGCTCAAGCAGCTCGAGGGGGCCGACCGCACCCAGCCGGTCGAGCCCAAGATGCAGCTCGCCGGCAGCGGCTTCACGGTGGTGCCCGGCAAGGCCGGGGTCGGCGTCGATCCCCGGAAGCTGTCCGAGGCCCTGGAGGACGCCGCCCGCGAGGAGCCGACCGGGGCCATCAAGCTCACCGCCGTGCGCGAAGAGGTCGAGCCCACCTTCGCCGACGACCAGGTCCAGGCGCTGGCCGACCGGGCCAACGACCTCACCGCCAAGGGCCTCAAGCTGAAGGCCGACGGCCACACGTCCGAGGTGCCCGCCCAGACCCTGCGGGGCTGGCTGAGCCAGACCGCCAAGGACGGGAAGCTCGACCTGGCGTTCAACAAGGAGGCGGCCGAGAAGGCGCTGCCGATGCTGCTCGGTGGCGTCACCGAGAAGCCCAAGAACGCCACGGTGACCCTGCAGAACGGCGCGCCGGTGGTCGTTCCCGGCGAGAACGGCGTCACCTGCTGCGGCGCCAACGCCGGCGACAAGGTCTGGCAGGCACTCAAGGCCAAGACGCCCGAGGTCCAGCTCGAGGCCAAGGTCACCGAGCCCGAGTTCACCACCGAAGAGGTCAAGGCCTGGGGCATCAAGCAGGCAATCGGCGGCAACCGCGGCTACCGGCTCGGCTCCGAGATCAACGGCGGCGTGGCCCCGGGCTTCACCACCTACTTCATCAAGCCGGGTGAGCCGCGGAACAAGAACATCATGCGGATCGCCGACGAGGTGCGCGGTGCGGTCATCCCGCCCGGCGGTGACTTCTCGATCAACGACTACGTCGGCCAGCGGAGCTACGCCGACGGCTACGTCGACGCCGGCGCCATCCGTGAGGGTCGGCACGTCCAAGAGGTCGGCGGCGGCATCTCGCAGTTCTCCACGACCACGCTCAACGCCGCCTACTTCGCGGGGCTCGACATCGTCGAGTCCCAGGCGCACTCCGAGTGGTTCAGCCGCTATCCCCCCGGGCGGGAGGCCACCATGGGCTTCCCCCATCCCGACCTCAAGCTCCACAACAACACGCCCTACGGCGTCATGATCTGGACCTCGTACACGCCGAGCACCATCACGGTCACCTTCTACTCGACCCAGTACGCCAGGTCCGAGCAGACCGGGAAGTCGGAGTCGATGAACGGCGTCTGCCGGGTCGTCGTCACGACCAGGACCCGCACCTACCCCGACGGCAAGTCGGAGAAGGACAACCTCAAGGCCACCTACCGGCCCGAGGGCAAGCTCTGCAACGGCCAACCGGTTCCGGGCGAGGAAGAACCGCCCCACGGGTGACGGACGTCGTCGTGGTCGGGGGCGGCCCGGCCGGGAGCGCTGCGGCGATCACGCTGGCTCGTGCCGGCGTCGACGTCACGGTCGTGGACAAGGCGCGGTTCCCGCGTGACAAGACCTG
>Ga0075421_100000775_pt1 | contig 35010 bp, 39 predicted proteins | sample SoiMetdeltSBSDD5_FD_75292 | JGI IMG/M metagenome (GOLD analysis project Ga0075421, IMG submission 75292) | Bulk soil microbial communities from a Populus tree surrounding site in Tennessee, USA - Soil MetaG P. deltoides SBSDD5 | ecosystem: Environmental > Terrestrial > Soil > Tree plantation... | reverse complement strand
CCCCCAGTGGTCAATCCGCCTCGCCGGAGCGGCGGGCGATCTCGCGGACGACGGCGTTGATCTTCTCCACGGCGCCGGCGATGCGTTCGGTGGCTTCGCTGGTGGCGTCGCTGGGCGCCTTCATCTCGAGCAGCTGCGCGCTGGCGAGGATCACGGCCAGCGGATTGTTGATGCGGTCGCCGAGGTATTCCCCGAGTTCCCGGAGCACCGCCAGCTGCGCAGCCTGGACGTCGCGGTCGGCGTTCAGGCTGAGCGCCTGGCGCTCCCGGTCGAGGCGGGTGAGCACGGTGTCGAGCGCCTTGGCGCTTTCCGCCACGAGCTCGCGCATCTCGAGATGGCCGACGCCGCCGAGAGCCTCGAGCACCACCTGGTGGTAGCGGCGGGCGAAATCGGCGTCGTCGAGCGCTTTCGACAGCCGCTCGGTGTACTCCTCGCGTTGCGCGCGCCGCACGAGGGCCTCGAGCTGGCGGGCGACGTCGCCCGGCGGCACGTCCTTGGCGTCGATGTACGCGGTGGCGCCGATGTCGCGGCCGAGGTCCTGAGCCGGCCGTCCGATGAACACGCTGCTGTAGAAGATGAATGGCAAGCGCGACCATCGCGGATCACGCCGGATCGTGCGGCAGAGCTGGAAGCCGTCCATCTTCGGCATCCGGACGTCGGAGACGACCGCGTCGACCGGCTCGGTGTGCAGCAGCGCCAGCGCGGCCTCGCCGTCCGGCGCCGTGACCGCCTGGTGGCCGGCACCGCCGAAGACCGCCGTGAGCATCCGACGGTGCGGATTCGAGTCGTCGACGACGAGAATCTTCATCGCCCGACCATCATCGCATACGAGTTGCTCGGGGCTACTCTCCTCTCAGAGTCGGATCGAGAAGATCGCGCAGCCAGTCGCCCGTCCGGCTCACCGCCACCGACGTCAACATCAAGACCAGCCCGGGAAACGTCGCGATCCACCATGCCGAGTCAAGATATTCGCGCCCTTCCTGCACCATGCCGCCCCACGAGGGCGTCGGCGGTTGAATGCCGAGCCCGAGAAACGACAGCGTCGCCTCGAGCACGATCGACCGCGCCAGCTCGAGGGTGCCGATGACGACCACGGAGGACAGGACGTTGGGCAGGATGTGCCGCGCCACGATCCGTACGACGGTGCCGCCGAGCGCATGGATGGCGTCGACGAACTCGCGAGAGCGGAGCACGAGGACCTGGGAGCGCAGCACGCGGGCGTAGCCCGGCCATCCCGACAGGCCGATGACGAGGACAAGCGTGGGGAAGCTCGGCCCGAGCACGGCGATGATGCCGATGGCGAGCAGGATGAACGGGAAGGCCAGCTGGGCGTCCGCGACCGTCATGATCGTCGTGTCGACCCAGCCGCGCCGATACCCGGCCATGATGCCGAGCGTGGCGCCGACCAGCCCGCCAACGACGACGGCCGCGAAGCCCACGATCAGCGAGACGCGCGCGCCGTAGATCGTCCGGGACAGGACATCGCGGCCGAGGTGATCGGTCCCGAGTGGATGCGCGCGGCCGTCGGCGCCCTCGAGCGTCGGCGCCGCCAGGCGCGCGCGGAGCGACTGACGGATGGGATCGTGCGGCGCCAGCCAGGGCGCCGCCGCCGCCACCAGCAGCAGCGCGGCCACGAACGCGCCCCCCGCGAGCGCCAGGCGCCGCGTGCGCCGCGCCACGCGGCCGCCGCTCGGCGCGGCCAGCGGCGCCGCGTCAGCGGGGACGGATGCGGGGATCGAGGACGCCATAGATCAGCTCGACGGTCAGGTTGATGACGATGAAGAGCAGGGCGGACAGGAACACGACGCACTGCACGACCGGGTAGTCGCGGTTGTAGATCGACTGGATGGCGAGGCGGCCGATACCGGGCCAGGCGAACACGGTCTCGGTCACCACGGCGCCGCCGAGGAGGGTCCCGAACTGCAGTGCGGTGATGGTCACGATCGGAATGGCGGCGTTGCGGAGCGCGTGCTTGATCACCACGACGCGCTCACGGAGACCTTTCGCGCGCGCCGTGCGCACGTAGTCGGCGCGCAGCACCTCGAGCAGAGCCGAGCGTGTGAGGCGCGCGATGGACGCCATGGCGAAGGCGCCGAGCGTCAGCGCCGGCAGCACGAGGTGCGCCCAGCCTCCGCGTCCGGACGTCGGCAGCCAGCCCGCCTTCAGCGAGAGGACGAGGATCAGCAGGATGCCGACGAAGAAGGTCGGCGCCGACTGACCGACGAGAGCCACGGCCATGGTCAGCTGGTCGATGAGCGAGTTACGCTGCACCGCGGACAGGATACCGATCGGGATGGCGATCACCAGCGCGAGCGCGAAGGCGGTGAGGCCCAGTTCGGCCGTCGCCGGCAGGTATCCGAACACGACGGCGGCCGCCGGCTGACGGAAGTGGATCGAACGGCCGAAGTCTCCGCGCAGGGCGTTGCCGAGGAAGACGCCGTACTGCACCGGCAGCGGCCGATCGGTGCCGAGCTCCTTCGCCACGCGTGCGTACTCGCTCCGCGGCGCGTCCGGTGGCAGGAGCAACGGCACGGGATCGCCCGACAGGCGCATGACCACGAACACGACGGTGGACACGAGCCACACGGCCACGAGGGCCCGGGCGAGACGAGCGGCGAGAAATGCGACGACGGCGCGCATTGATGAAGCCGGCCGGGGCCTGGGCCCCCGGCCGGGCGTCTCCTAGACGCGGCGGAACTTGAACGCGAAGCGGCGGATCTCGAACTGCTGATTGGGATTCGGCGTCCACTCGACGTACTTCTGGAGGCCGTAATCCTCGTACGGCTGCACCACGGGAATCCAGGGCAGGTGCTCCAGGAAGATCTTCGTCATCTCCTTGTACGCCTGACCGCGGAACTTCTCGTCCACCGAGAAGCGCGCGGCCTCGCCGAGCTCGTCGAAGCGCGCGTGGCGCCAGTAGTCCTGCGGCCCGCCCGGCGCCAGGAGGCGCCAGAACATGCCGTCCGGATCGCTCAGCGTCGACGTCGGATCCGACCACCAGAGCCCCTTGAAGGTCTTGTCACGGTTCTTCTGCGCCCGGACCGAGTACTCGAGGACGTCGACGCGTGCGTTGACGCCGATGTCGCGCCACATGGCCACGATCGCTTCCGACATGGGCTTGTCGTTGGCGGTGTAGCCGGAGGTCGTCTCGATGAGAATCTCCTCGCCCTTGTAGCCGGACTTCTTCAGACGCTCGCGCGCCTCTTTCGGATCGTACTTGAGCGGCGGCAGCGAGGCATCGTAGTGGTTGTCGCCCTTGGCGATCTGCGAGTTCGGCACGATCCCGCGCCCGCGCCAGAGCTCCTTCACGATCACGTCGCGATCGATGCCGAGCGAGAGCGCCTGCTTCACGAGCGGGTTGTCGAGCGGCGGCGCCTTGCTGTTGACGGCGAGCACGTAGAGGCCGGCATAGAGCGCTCCGGCCACCCGCGTGTTGCCGCTGTTCACCCGCTCGCCGTGATCGGGTGGCAGCTGCGTGATGATGTCGACCTCGCCCTTCAGAAGGGCGGCGATCCGGGCGGCCGTCTCGGGAATCGGCCGGACGACGAGCCGGTCGAAATCTGGCTTGCCGCCGAAGTAATCCGGGTTGGCGTCGAGCACGAACTTGTCATCCTTCGTCCACGAGACGAACCGCACGGGTCCGGTGCCGATCGGCTTGGCGTTGAACTGGTCGCCCCCCACCGCCTCGACGTACTTCTTCGGCACGATCTGACCGCCATAGAAGGCCGCCCGCGCCGCCAGCAGCGGATCGGGCTTCTTCGTGGTGAAGACCACCGTCATGGGGTCCGGTGCCTCCACCTTCTCGACGGTGGTGAAGACGGTGTTCACGCGGGTGGCCACCTTGGGATCCCACGTCCGCTCGAAGCTGTATTTCACGTCGGCCGACGTGAACGGATCACCGTTGTGCCACTTCACCCCCGGGCGCAGCTTGAACGTCCAGGTGGTCGGGTTCGTGAGCTTCCACTCGGTGGCGAGCCCGGGATAGAGCTTGCCGTCGGGATGCCGCGAGACCAGGTTGTCGAACAAGTTGAATGTCCAGCGGATCTCGTTGGAGGACGTGCTGAAGTGCGGATCGAACTTGGCGATGTCGCCGCCCTGGGCGACGACGAGCTCGCGCTTTTGCGTCGTCTGGGCCTCGGCCACGTCCGGCCGCGCCGACGGCAGCATCGCTGCCGCCCCGGCCACACCGGCGGCCTTGAGCAGCTCGCGTCGGGTGAGATCGCTCATGGAAAGGCACCTCCCGGGAGAGTGCTGCTATTTGTGGGCAAGCGGGTCCGCCTGTCAAGCGCTGGGGTGGCTGCTACAATGCGGCGCACATGCGGACGGCCGACGTTGTCGTCATCGGCGGAGGCGCCATCGGCGCCAGCGCGGCGTTCCACCTGACGTCCCTGGGCGTGCGCAACGTCGTGCTCGTGGAGCGTCGCCACCTGGCCGCGGGCGCCACCGGTAAGTCGGGGGCGCTGGTGCGCATGCACTACACCAACGAGGCGGAGTCCCGGCTCGCCCTCGCGAGCCTCGAGATCTTCCGTGACTTCGAGGCGATCGTGGGCGGCGCGTGCGGCTTCGAGGCGGTCGGGTTTCTGCAGCTCGTCGGCCCCGAGTATCGCGAGGCGCTTCGCCGCAACGTCGCGCGCCAGCGACGGCTCGGCATCGACACGCGCGAGCTATCGCTCGACGAGACGCGTTCGCTGCTGCCGGACCTCGAGCTGAGCGGTGTGGGGGCCGTCGCCTACGAGCCAGGCTCGGGCTTTGCCGATCCCACGGCGACCACGTACGCGTTCGCCGCCGCGGCCCGGCGGGCCGGCGCCACCATTGCGACCCACTGCGAAGCGCTGCGCGTGGTGACCGAAGCCGGCCGCGTGGTGGCCGTCGAGACGTCGAGCGGCCGCGTCGCCACGCGCGCCGTCGTCATCGCGGCCGGCGCGTGGGCGCAGCCGCTGCTGCAGCCGCTCGGGCTCGACTGGGCGCTCGTGCCGTATCGCATCCAGGTCTCGATCTTCCGTTGGCCGGCCGGCTTCGGTCAGCGCCATCCCGCGATCATCGATGCCACCCAGAAGTCGTGGTTCCGGCCTGAGGGCGCGGCCGCCACGCTGATCGGTGTGGAGCTCGGCTCGGCCCACGCCGATCCCGAGAAGTACGACGAGCCGGTGGACGCCGCCTACGTCGCCGGCTGCCGGGCCGCCCTGGCCGCGCGCTTCCCCGCCTTCGAGGACGCGCCCATGCGCGGCGGCTGGGCCGGCATGATCATGATGTCGCCGGACGGCCGCCCCATCATCGAGCGCGTCGCGTCCGTCGACGGATTGTGGGTCATGGCGGGCGACTCGGGGACTTCGTTCAAGACCTCACCGGCGATCGGACGCGGCCTCGCGGAGTGGATCACGACCGGCGCGCCCGCCACCGCCGATCTCGCGCCGTTCTCCTCGCGCCGCTTCGCCGAGGGTCGCCCCTGGCACGACCCCGACCACTACGGCCGTGAGCGCCTCAGCGTCTCCCGGTAAAGTCTCCCGTTAAGACGGCGGTCGTGGTCGCCGACGCATTGGTGCCTCATCGAGGCGCGCCACGGCTTCGCCGGGGCGCGACCGAGCGCTGGGGGGTGCGGGGGCCACTTCGGGGCCCCCCACGTCCACATACAGCTCGATCTCGTGGCCGTCGGGATCGTGCACGCAGAATCCGCGCGCGTACTCGCCGAATGGCGTGAGCCCGTGCGACTCGACGTGGCGGCGCGCGGCCACCAGCTCCGCGGCGGAGGAGCCGACGTCGAACGCGATGTGATAGAGGCCCGGCACGCCCTTGGGCTGCGGGCCCGGGCCGTCGGCGCGCGTCAGCTCGCACGAGAGGTCGTGGTGGTGCACGCCGGCCGAGAAGAACACGATGCGGCCGTCCTTGCCGGTGCCCGTCTCGGTGAGGCCGAGCACGCCGTGATAAAAGCGGCGCGTGGCGTCGAGGTCGCGAACGAACAGCGAGACGTGCCCGAGCTCGCGGATCTTCATCGCGTCGGATGTCTCCGTGGCGCGGTTAGTGTACCATTGGCCAGTCATGGCAGATGCGACGCGCGCGGCCCTGGAGGCCACGGCCGCGGCCCCGCCGACGAGCGCGTTCGACCGCGCGCGGCCCAACACGCAGCTCATCGGACGATGAACGAAGGAGCCCCGTTTCAAGACGGCGAGCAGGTCCTGCTCATCGACCAGCGCGGCAAGCGTCACCTGATCTTCCTGCGGAAGTCGGAGACCTTTCACTCCGACCGCGGCTGGATCTCGCACGACGCCGTCATCGGTCAGCCGGAGGGCACGTGGCTGCGGAGCTCGATGGGGCTGCGATACGTGGCGCTACGGCCGACGCTGGCCGAGTTCGTTCTCGACATGCCGCGCGGCGCGCAGGTCATCTATCCCAAGGACCTCGCGATGATCCTGTTCTGGGCCGACGTCTACCCGGGGTGTCGCGTGCTCGAAGCGGGCATGGGCTCCGGCGCGCTCACGCTGGCGCTGCTGCGCGTGGTCGGTCCCGACGGCCGCGTGATCACCTTCGAGCAGCGCGAGGAGTTCGCCCGGCGCGCGCTGGCCAACATCCACATGCGCTGCGGCGAGGTGACCAACCTCACCGTGCGTCTCGGCGCGGTCGAGGACGGGGTGGCGGACGAGGAGCCCGTGGATCGGGTCGTCCTCGATCTGCCCGAGCCGTGGAAGCTCGCGCCGGCGATGGCGCGCGTGCTCCGGCCCGGCGGCATCTTCCTGTCCTACGTGCCGACGATCATCCAGGCGCAGCAGACGGCCGACGTTCTCGGGCGGGATCGTCACTGGGCCCTCGTCGAGACGTTCGAGACGCTGTTCCGCCCCTGGAACATCGAGGGCCAATCGGTGCGCCCGTTCCACCGGATGGTCGCGCACACCGGCTTCATCACGGTGGCCCGTCGCGTGGTGCCGGAGGAAGGCGCGGCGCCGCCCCCGCGCGTGGCCGCGTCCGACCGCGACGAGTAGTCCGTCCTTCCACACCAACATCGAGGAGTCCGGATGATCACGCTGATGCGACGATACCGACTGATGCTGCAGATCGGCCTCGGGCTGGTCATCGCGGCCTTCGTGCTGACGAGCGTGTTCGTGGGGACCATGAGTGGCCGCGGCGATCGCACGGACGCCGTCGCGAGCGTCAACGGCGAGGCGATCCCCGTCGAGCGCTACCAGCGCCGCTATCAAGCCTATCTCGATGCGTATTCGCGCGTATACCGCGACCGCTTCTCGCCCGAGCTCGCCGAGCAGCTCGGCCTGCCGCAGCAGGCCGTGAACGACCTCGTCCAGGAGGCGCTCGTGGTGCAGCGCGCCCGCGCCGAGGGCCTCGAGGTCACCGACGAGGAGCTCAACGCGCAGATCCAGGCGGTGCCCGCGTTCCAGGACAACGGCCGCTTCTCGCTGCGTCGCTACGAGGACTTCCTCAAGCGCCGCGGCACGAGTGCCGGCGCGTTCGAGGGCGACGTGCGGCGCGAGCTGACGCGCATGAAGGTCGAGTCGACGGTCAAGGGCGGCATCAAGGTCTCGGAGACGGAGCTCGAGCAGGCATTCGTCGCGCGGCGCGAGGAGGCACGGGCGGCGTGGGCGCTCGTCGACGTCGGCGCGCTGGCCGCCAGCACCGCGGCCAGCAACGATGAGGTGGAGGCCTATCTCAAGGAGCACGCCAGCGAGTTCAAGGAGCCCGACCGGCGGCGCATCGAGTACGTGACTCTCGCTCCCAAGGACTTCCGACCCTCGATTCCCGAGGCGGACGTCGAGAAGTACTACACCGAGCACACGAAGGAGTTCGAGACGCCGCGTCAGGTGCGGGCGGCGCACCTGCTCGTCTCCGTGGCCCAGACCGGCGGCAGCGAGGCCGAAGACAAGGCGCGCGCGAAGGTCGCCGACGCGATTCGTCGCGTGAAGGCCGGCGAGGACTTCGGCAAGGTGGCGGCCGAGATCTCGGAGGACCCGGGATCGAAGACGAAGGGTGGCGAGCTGGGCTGGGTGAAGAAGGGCGAGATGGTGCCGCAGTTCGAGGAGGCCCTCTTCAACCTCAAGCAGGGTGAAGTCACCGCGGAGCCGGTGCGGACGCCGTTCGGCTATCACGCGATCAAGGTCTTCGAGGTCAAGGCGGAGTCGCGCAAGCCGCTGCGTGAGGTCGCGCCGCAGATTCGCGAGCGGCTCGCCGTCGAGGCGGCCGACAAGGCGGCGCGCGCCAAGGCCGACGAGGTGCGGCCACCGCTCCAGACCGCGAAGGACTTCATGGCGGAGGCGAAGCGCCTCGGTCTGGCGCCCGTTGAGACCACCCTCGCCAAGGTGGAGCGACCGCTGATGCTCGGCGGCCCCGATCCAATGGAAGAGGCGGCGTTCGGGCTGACCGTGGGCGGGGTGTCGGCGCCGGTGAAAACGCCGGCGGGCTGGGTCGTGCTCAAGTCGATGGAGGTGATACCCTCCGGCGTGCCTCCGCTGGCCGAGATCCGCGACAAGGTGGTAGCCGCGGTGAAGCGCCAGAAGGCCGACACGGCCGCCCTCGAGCGCGCCAAGCAGCTGGCCGCCGACGGCAAGACGGGGGATCTGCAGGCCGTCGCGAAGAAGGCAGGCGCCCAGACGGGCGAGACGCAGCGTTTCTCGCGGGCGAAGCCCGCCGAGCGGTTGCCGGGCGACGCGCAGGTGGCGGCGCTGCAGACGGCCGCCGGCGAGGTCACGGCGCCGGTGAAGAGCCCGCAAGGCTATTACGTCCTCAAGGTGCTCGAGCGCGCGGCTCCCAACATGTCCGAGCTTTCCGCCGAGCGCGAGCGACTCTCGAAAGAGGTCCTTTCACAGAAGCAGAGCCAGGCGTGGGAAGCGTGGATCAACGGGGCCCGCGCCAACGCCAAGGTGGAGACATTCGCCGGCGCCGCGCGCGCGCCGCGACGCGGCTAGGAGGCAGGCCATGGTCCAGGACCTCAAAGCGTTCCTGACGCGGGGCAACGTGGTCGATCTGGCCGTGGCCCTCGTGGTCGGCGCCGCGTTCGGCGCCATCGTCACCTCGCTGGTGAACGACATCCTCATGCCGCCCATCGGCCTCGCCCTGAAAGGCGTGGACTTCACGAATCTGTTCGTGACGCTGCGCGGTCAGAGCTATGAGACGCTGGCGGCCGCCAAGGCGGCCGGGGCGCCGACGCTGAACTACGGCCTCTTCATCAACACGATCATCAACTTCGTCATCGTCGCCTTCGCGATGTTCGTCATCGTGCGCCAGACGGCGCGCTTCCGCCCTCCGCCGCCAGCGCCGGCCGCCAGCACCCGTGACTGTCCCTTCTGCCTGTCCGCCATCCCGCTGCGCGCCACGCGCTGCGCGCATTGCACCTCCGCGCTCGGGTAGCGGCCGTGTCGGTTCAGCGCACGCCGATGACGCGGGTGGGGTTCGAGCGGCTCCGGGACGAGCTCGATCGTCTGAAGCGCGTCGAGCGTCCGGCCATCATCAAGGCGATCGCGGAGGCGCGCGCGCACGGCGATCTCTCGGAGAACGCGGAGTATCACGCGGCCCGCGAGAAGCAGTCGTTCCTCGAGGGCCGCATCAACGAGCTCGAGGGCAAGGTGGGTGGCGCCGAGGTCATCGACGCGCCGACCGGCGGCGATCGCGTCACCTTCGCCTCGACGGTGCGGCTCGAGGACGAGGCCGGCAAGGACGTTCGCTACTGGATCGTGGGCTCCGACGAGGCGGATCCCACGAAGGGGCGCATCTCGATCCTGGCGCCGCTGGCGCGCACGCTCATCGGCAAGCGCGTGGGCGATTCCGTGACGGCACAGCTGCCGGGCGGCAAGAAGACCTTCGAGATCCTGGAGGTGAACTTCCCCTGGCGGGAATGAGGTTGGACTAGCGGAGCGCGTCGCGCAGCTCGCGCGTGAGCACCTCGACGGTGCCGCGCGTGCCACCGGCGAGCTTCAGCTTCCACTCGCCCTCCGTCTCGAACCGCCGGTCGCGAAGGCGCTCGCCCCACGGCTTGATCGCCTCGCGGATCGCGTTCAGGTCGAACGGATCCTTGCGCAGCTCCCGCGCGCGGGCCATGACGTCAGGCGCCGTGCGAATGAAGGCGCGCAGGGCGGCGCCGGTCTTGATGGAGTACTTCCGGCCGGCCCACGCGCTCGGGAACGTGGTCGACAGCGCCTTCATGTAGTTGAGGAAGAACCGCTTCGCGCCCTGGCGCATCTCGTTGATCTTCGACCCGCCGCCGACCTTCTCCACCGTCTCGAAGAAGTCGACGATCTCCTCGGCCAGTGGCGCCTGGCTCACGCGCCCGCGGCCGGTGCCGAGCATCTTGATCTCGCCGGCGAGCGGCGAGGTGTCGTCCTCGTTGAGCGAGCGGATGACGTCGTGCGCGAGCGCCTGGTTGGGATCGGGATAGAGCTTGCGCCCGGCCAGGCTGATGATGTGCGAGGGATTCAGCCGCGTGTGCTTGGCGTTGATGGTCACGAACAGCTCGACGATCTGCCGAGCATCGAGCGAGTCGAACAGCACGGCCGGCACCTCGATGCCCGCCGCGTCACCGCTCTGGCTGAGCGAGTGCAGGGCGAGCAGCCGATGCTGCCCATCGAGCACGCGCAGCACGCCGTGCTCCTCGGGAATCTGCAGCAGCCCCAGATCATGGTGGCCGGCGACCGGCGTGAACGTGAAGCGCTTCTCGGAGGTGATGATCACGGCGCCCGGAATGGCGGGCAGCGTCGCCGCGTCCTTGCACTCGCGATAGTAGGCGGCGAGCTCGTCGATCTTGCGACGGATGATCGGACGCTGGTAGGCCGACTCGCTCTCGCTGATGCGCCGCTCGAGCATGTCCCAGTTCACGCGCGAGCGGGTCGTCGTGCTCTTGCGTGACTTGCTCTTCTCGTCGGATGCGCCGTTGGTGCCCGAGTAGCCGAGGACCTCGAACTTCACGAGACGATCGATGTCCTTGGCGTTGAGTCCCGCCTGATAGAACTCGACGCCGAACTGCTTCACCCGGCGTGCCGGCACGGTGATCATAGGGCCGACACTGTACGCGATCGGCAAACCCCTGTCAACAGAGGCCTTTTTGCTTTGGACCTACCTTAGCTGGAACGTTTCGGCGGCCAACCCCGCGATATGTCGACCGATCGCGAGTGAAGCGGTGGCCCCCGGAGACGGCGCGTTCAGCACGTGGATCGCGTCGGCGGACTCGACGATTCGAAAATCGTCCACGAGCGCACCCGCCCGGGTGACGGCCTGGGCGCGCACGCCCGAGCCGCCGGGATGGATGTCGTCCGCGCGCAGCGCAGGGAGCAGCCGCTGCAAGGCCTTGACGAAGGCCGCCTTCGAGAGTGAGCGATACACCTCATAGGCGCCGGTCTGCCAGTACTTACCCGCCATGCGCCAGACGCCGGGAAACGCCAGCGTGCGCGCCAGCTCGGCCGGCCGCACGTGCGACCATCGGTAGCCTTCGCGGCCGAAGGCGAGGACGGCGTTCGGCCCCGCCTCCACCTCCCCGTGGATCGTGCGCGTGAAGTGGACGCCCAGAAACGGGAACTCGGGGTCGGGCACCGGATAGATCAGGCCGCGCACGAGGTCGTGGCGCTCGGGCCGGATCATGTAGTACTCGCCGCGGAACGGCACGATCTGCACGTCGGTGGTGGCGCCAGCCAGTCGCGCGATCACGTCCGAGTAGAGTCCCGCGCAGTTGACGAGCCGCCGCGCGGTGATCACCCGACCGTCGCCGGTACCGAGGCGCAGCTCCGCCGCCGCGCGCGTGATCGACGCGACCGCGAAGCCCCGCTCGATGACGGCGCCGCCGGCCAGCAGATCGCGCGCGAACGCCTGGGACACCAGCCCGTAATCGACGATCGCCGTCTGCGGTGAGTGGATGGCCGCCACGGCGTTCGCGTGCGGTTCGAGCTCCTTCAGGCGCCCGAGATCGATGAGCGCCACGCCTGGCACGCCATTGGCGACACCGCGCTCGTACAGGGTCTGGAGCCGCGGCACTTCCGCCTGCGAGGTCGCGATGATGACCTTGCCGCACGTCTCCACCGCGATGCCTTGCTTCTCGCAAAAGGCCTTCATCAACCGGACGCCCTCGACGCAGAGCCGCGCCTTGTAGGAGCCGGGCTTGTAGTAGATGCCGGAGTGGATGACACCGCTGTTGTGACCGGTCTGGTGCTGCGCGATCTCGCGCTCTTTCTCGAGGAGGACGAGTCGCGCGCCGGGTGAGCGCTCCGCCAGGGCGCGCGCGGTGGCCAGCCCGACGATGCCGGCGCCGACGATGGCGATGTCGTACGTCACGAGGCGGTATTGTATGTCAGCTCACGCGGGGGTGCTGCCGCATGGCCAGCGGTCCGATCTGTCGCGTTCCCCACCATCGTCTCGGCCGGCGTCCCGTGATGAGCGCGCTCGTCGGTGCGCCGCGCGCGATCGCGCAACCAGCCCCGTCGCATGTGCCGCGCGCAGCGTCGCGCGGCAGGCCGGGATCCGGAGTATGGCCGTCTCGGATCGATCAGATCCTCACCCACTGGGCGGAGCACGACCTGAATCACCTCGAGCAGATCCGCGCGGCGTTGCGCGCGCACCGTCAGCGGAGCGCGGTCAGTAAGTAAACGCCGGCCACGATGAGGACGGTGCCGACGACGATGCGCGCGTTGAGCAGCTCGATGCCGCGCAGGAAGAAGAACGACAGCGCGAGGACGAAGATCGGCGAGACGCTCGACAGCGGGGCCACGACGCTGACCGATCCGGCGGTGAGCGCCACGATCAGCAAGAGCACCGACAGATTCTCGGCCACGCCGGCGGCCACGAAGTAGGGGAGGCTTTCCCGCCGGCAGGCCATCACCGCCGACTGGCCGGCCACGACCAGAAAGACAGTGAACGCGACGAAGGCCGCGCTGACGTTGATGGCGAAACCGGCCACGGGGCCCATGTCGGCGAGGCCGATCTTCCGCAGCACTGCCACCACCCCGAAGCACACGGCGGCCACCATCGGGATCACGAGCTGACGCGGGCGGACGCCACCACTACGCCCACCGGACGACAGGAGCGTGGTGCCGGTTACGATCACGAGCGTGCCGGCGAGAATCGGCAGCGTCACGCGCTCGCCCAGCACCACGATGGCGAGGGCGGAGGAGACCAGCGGGCTCAGGTTGATGATCGCCGCGGTGATCGCGGCACCGACGAGGTCGATGCCTCTGAACCGGAAGATGCGGCCGCCCACGGTGCCGATGAGTCCGGCCAGCGCGAAGAACGCGATGCTGCGGACCGATGACGGCCCGAACCCGCCGCTGAACGCCACCGCGAGCCACACGAGCACGGTTCCGACCGCGAGGTTCATCCAGACGGCGGTGTAGGGGCCGTCGTGGCGGAGTCCCCGCCGGAGCAGGATCGTGGCGGACGCGGACACGAGAGCGCTCGTCAGCGCGACCGCGGGAACGGCGGCCGGCGTCACGACGCGGGCGAGGTCGATGCCATGGCGGTTCGCGGATGATATACCATCGGCGCACCGAGGAGGCCCGCATGGCCGGCAAGTATTACGAGGAGTTCCAGGTCGGCGTCGTGCTGCAGCACCAGCCCGGTCGCACGGTGACCGAGGCAGACAACATCTGGTTCTCGTGCCTGACCATGAATCCGCAGCCGCTGCACGTGGACTTCCACGCCGCGGCGAAGGCTGAGTTCGGCAAGCCGCTTGTCAACAGCCTGTTCACGCTCGGCGTCGCCGTCGGCCTCTCCGTCGGCGAGACGACGCTCGGCACCACCGTGGGGAACCTCGGCTTCGAGAAGGTCGAGTTCCCGAAGCCGGTGTTCCACGGCGACACGATCTACTCGGAGACGGAGATCGTCGACAAGCGCGAATCGAAGTCGCGTCCGCAGTGGGGCATCGTGACCTTCGAGCACCGCGCGAAGAACCAGCACGGCGAGCTGGTGATGCGCGCGCGACGCCAGGCGATGATGCGAAAGAAGACGGCCTGATGCCGCGGCGCTCGATCCATTTCGTCCCGGGCGGTCAGCAGAAGATGCTCGAGAAGGCGCTGACGCTGCCCGCCGATGGGCTCATCCTGGACCTCGAGGACGCCGTACCGCCGGACCGCAAGACGGCCACGCGCCCGATCGTCCGCGAGTGGCTGGCGCGTGACTTCGGCGGCCGCGAGCGCTGGATCCGCATGAATCCCATCTCCACCGAGCTCGCGCGCGACGACCTGGCCGAGACGATCGCGGGGCGGCCGGACGGCTACGTGGTCCCGAAGCCGCGGCACGCCGGCGACGTCCGCGAGATCGCCCAGCTGCTCGACCGCCTCGAGCATCGCCATGGCATTGCCCCGGGCTCGACGCGGCTGCTGCCCATCGCCACCGAGACGCCGGAGGGACTGCTCAACATCCGCGAGGTCGCGGCGGCCAGCCCGCGGATCGTGGCCATCTCGTGGGGCATCGAGGATCTCGGGGCCGCCATGGGATTGCCGCGCGTGCGCGACGAGCGCGGCCGCTATCTCGACATCCCGCGTTACGCGCGGACGATGTGCGCGGTGGCCGCCTCCGCCGCCGCCGTGGACTGCCTCGACACCGTCTACACGGACATCGCGGACCTCGAGGGCCTCCGCCGCGAGTGCGAGGACGGCGTGGCCATGGGATTTTCCGGCAAGATCTCCATCCATCCGAGCCAGATCGAGGTCATCAACGCCGCCTTCACGCCGGACAACGCCGCCGTGGCCGAGGCGCGCGAGCTGGTGGCGCTCTTCGACGAGCATCGCGCGCGCGGCGCCTACGCCTTCCGGTTCAAGGGCCAGATGGTGGACGCGCCGCACCTTGCGCGCGCGCGCAAGCTCATCGCGCGCGCGGGCGGATGACCTCTGGTATGATGGCGCACCTTTCGTCGGAGCGGGGAGTGTGCATGAGTGACCAGAACAATCTCCTCGAGCGCGCGGCCCGCGTCCTGCCCGGCGGCGTGCTCGGCAGCCACCGCAGCGGTCCCGGCCTCGAGTTCGTTGTGCGCGAGGGGCGCGGCGGCCATCTCTACGACGTGAACGGCCGGCGGTACATCGACTACCTGCTCGGGTCGGGACCGATGGTGCTCGGCCACGCACATCCGGCCGTGGTGGAGGCCGTCCGCCGCCAGATGGATCGCGGCACGTCGTACATGCTCCTGAACGAGCCGTCGATCGAGCTGGCCGAGGAGATCGTGCGCGCCGTCCCGTGCGCCGAGCAGGTGCGCTACACCTCGAGCGGGAGCGAGGCAACCTTCTTCGCGCTGCGCGTGGCACGCGCGTTCCGCAAGCGCGAGAAGGTCTTGAAGTTCGAGGGCGGCTTCCACGGCTCGCACGACTACGCGCTGATGAGCGTGGTACCGCGCTCGCCGAAGGCGTTTCCCGCGCCCATGTCCGACTCCGCCGGCATCCCGCACGCCATCGAGGGCGAAGTCCTCATCGCGCCGTACAACGATCTCGCCACGACCGAGGCGCTGATCGCCGCCCATCACGAGGAGCTGGCGGCCGTGCTGATCGAGCCCTATCAGCGGACGATCCTGCCCGCGCCAGGCTTCCTCGAGGGCCTGCGGCGCGCCACGCAGCGCCACGAGGTCCCGCTCGTCTTCGACGAGATCGTGACGGGCTTCCGCTTCGCGTACGGCGGCGCGCAGGAGTACTACGGGGTCGTGCCGGATCTGGCCGCCTTCGGCAAGGTCGTGGCCGGCGGGTTTCCGCTCGCCTGCGTGGCCGGACCGAAGGCGATCATGCGCCACTTCGATGCCGCCCTGGAGGGCACGCCGGAGTACGTCTGGCAGGCCGGCACGTTCAATGGGAACGCGATCTCCTGCGCGGCTGGGCTGGCCACGCTGGCCGAGCTGCGCAAGCCCGGTGCGTACGAGCGGCTCTTCCGGACCGGCACGCGCCTGCGTGACGGTCTCGTGGCCGCCGTGCGCAAGCACGGGCTGGCAGCCCAGGTGAGCGGCGAGGCGCCGGTGTTCGACATCTTCTTCACGGATCGCGAGATCCTCGACTACCGCGCGACGCTCACCGCTGACCGCGATCAGATCAAGCGCTTCAACCAGGAGCTGGTGCGTCGCGGCGTGGTGAAGGCCGTCAACAAGATCTACATCTCGGTCGCGCACACCGACGCCGACGTCGACGAGACGCTCGGTATCTTCGACGAGGTGCTGGCCGTCCTCGCGCGGTAGCTCGCGGCGCCCGAGACTCGACGACACTTCGGAGGCCCGACGATGAGCCTGTCCCGTCGCCAGATGCTCGCAGTGAGTGCCACCACCCTGGCCGGCGCCGCGCTGACGCCATCGATCGCACGGCCGCAGACACCCAAGCGCGGCGGCACCTTGTCTCTGCGACTGTGGGACCCGCCGCACTGGGACAAGGACCTCACGATCTCCTACAAGACTCACATCGCGCACACCTTCACGCATAGCCGCCTGGTGAAACACAAGGCCGGGCCGGGCATCGTGCCGGGCAGCTTCCCCATCGAAGGCGATCTCGCGGAGTCGTGGACGCAGCCGAGCGAGACCACCTATGTCTTCAAGCTCCGCCGCGGAGTGCGCTGGCACAACAAGCCTCCCGTGAACGGCCGGGAGCTCACCGCCGATGACGTGAAGTACACCGTGGAGCGCTTCCTGACGGTCAAGGGCAACGCCAACGCCTACATGCTGAAGTCGGTGGAGAAGGTGGAGGTCGTCGACAAGTACACGGTGAAGTTCACCCTGAAGGAGCCCTTCGCCTGGTTTCTCGACATGCTGGCCAACCCGATGGCCGTCGCCATCATCCCGCGAGAGGCGGTCGAGAAGTTCGGCGACCTGAAGGTCATGGACGGCGTCATCGGCACCGGCCCGTGGATGCTCGAGAACTATCGACCCAACGTCGGGTTCACCTACGTCCGTCACCCCGGGTACTACGCGCAGGGGCAGCCTTACATCGACCGGATCGACGTCACGATCGACGAGGACAATGCCTCGCGGACGGCCTCGTTCCTCGCGGGCAAGTACGACCTCGGCTTCGAGAATCCTGGCGTCATCAATCGCACCGACTGGGTCCAGATCAAGGATGCCCTCAAGACGAAGCGCCCGAATCTGAAGACGGTCGAGTTTCCTGGCAACGTCTCCTACCACATCTCGATGCGCACGGATCAGAAGCCCTTCAGTGACTTGAGAGTGCGACAGGCAATGTCGATGGCCATCGACCGCCAAGGGCTGATCGATGCCCTCTTCGAGGGCGTCGGCGTCGCCAACGCGCCCGGGGTGCCGGTGGCGCTCCGCGACTGGGCCCTGCCGATCGACCAGCTCGGCGAGGGCGCGAAGAACTTCAAGTACGACCCCGCGGAAGCGAAGCGGCTGCTGGCGGCAGCCGGCTACCCCAAGGGATTTCCCGGCAACGTGTGCTTCACCACGTACGGCTCGACGCTCGTCGTGGACCAGATGCAGCTCGTGCTCAAGTACCTCAAAGACATTGGCATCGACGCGAAGCTCGATACCAAGGAGTACGGGGCCTACATCTCGACGTGCTTCTACGGCAAGTTCGATTCGATGAGCTTTGGCCCGCAGACGCCGTTTCTCGACCCCGACAACTTCATCTTCGGCCACTACTTCCCGGGCGAGCTGAAGAACCAGAGCCACATCAACGATCCGGTCGTCGCCGACATGGTCATCCGACAGCGCCGGACCTTCGACGTCGCCAAGCGCCGCGAGCTGATCCACGAGATCCAGCGATATCTCGCCAAGCAGGTGCACTACATCACCACCGTCTCGCAGGTCTACACGGCCGTCTGGGACGGCGCCCTCAAGAATTACGGGCCGAACCTCGGCTACGACTACGGAGGGCGGCTGACGGCCGCCTGGCTCGACCGCTGAGTCGGTGCTGAAGCGCTATCTGGCGCGGCGGCTGCTGGTCGCCATCCCGTCGCTCGTGATCGCGTCGGTGATCGTGTTCACGCTGCCGCGCCTGATTCCCGGCGACGCCGTGCAGCTCATGCTGGCGGAGACCTCGTACGCCAAGGACCTCGACGAGCTCCGCGCCAGGCTGGGTCTCGACCGCGCCCTCCACGTGCAGTATGCGGAGTGGGCCGGTCGCGTGCTTCGCGGCGATCTCGGGGAGTCGCTGTGGACGCGCCGACCGGTGCTGGACGAGCTCGCCCAGCGGCTTCCCGTCACGGCCGAGCTCGCCGTGTATGCGACCATCATCGCGCTCGTGATCGCGCTGCCGATCGGCGTGCTGGCGGCCGCGCGACAGGACACCATTGCCGACTACATCGCGCGCAGCGTCGCCATCCTCGGTCTGTCGCTGCCCGGCTTCTGGCTCGGCACGCTCTTGATCGTCCTGCCGGCGATCTGGTGGGGCTGGCGGCCGGTGACCGGTTTCGTCGAGTTCCGCCAGGACCCGGCGGCTCACGTCCTGCAGATGGTGCTGCCGGCGCTGGTCCTCGGTATCGCCTCCGCGGCGGCCCTGATGAGACTCACCCGCGGAATGTTGCTGGAGGCGCTCCGTCAGGATTACGTACGCACGGCGTGGGCGAAAGGCCTGGCCGAGCGGAAGGTCGTCCTGAAACACGCGCTGCGCAACGCCGTCATTCCCGTGATCACCCTGCTGGGCACGCAGCTGCCGCTGATTCTGGGCGGCACGGTCGTGATCGAGACGATCTTCGGTCTGCCCGGCGTGAGCCGGTTTCTCTTCGACGCCATCAACCAGCGCGACTATCCCGTCATCCAGGGCGTGAACCTGCTCGTCGTGTCGACGGTGGTGATCGTGAACCTCGGCGTCGACGTTCTCTACGGCGTGCTCGACCCGCGGATCCGGTATTGAGCACGACGGCGGCGATGGATCTCAAGGCCGCGCCATCAGGAGCGGTGACACGGCCTCCGCGCACCGTCTTCCGCTGGACGCTCGCCCTGGCCCGCTTCGCGCGTCAGAAGCCGCTCGGCGCCGTCGGCGCCGTCATCGTGGTCGCCATGCTCGTCATGACGCTGTTCGCCGAGCAGATCGCCCCGTATGCGTACGACGAGACGATCCGCGGCGCGCGAATGAAGCCGCCCAGCGCCGCCCACTGGCTCGGCACCGACAACCTGAGCCGCGACATGTGGAGTCGGGTCGTGTACGGCGCGCGCGTCTCGGTGACGGTTGGCTTTGCGACCATCGCGCTCGGCATCGCCGTCGCCACCGCCATCGGTGTGTCGAGCGCGTACTTCGGCGGGATCTTCGACCTCGTGCTCCAGCGCCTGGTCGACGCGTGGCTGTCGTTTCCGTACCTGATCATCATCCTGTCGGTGATGGCCGTGCTGGGACCCGGGAAGACCAACCTCATCGTGTCGGTGGCGATCATCGCCGCCGCCACGAACTCGCGCGTCATCCGGAGCGCGGCGCTGACCGTCATGCAGCACCAGTTCGTGGAGGCAGCGCGGGCCATGGGCTGCGGCCACGCGCGCATCATCGTGCGTCACATCCTGCCGAACGTGGCGGCGACCATCATCATCCTCGCAACGATCGGCCTCGGAGCGGTGATCCTCGCCGAATCCGCCCTCTCGTTCCTGGGCTTCGGCGTCCCTCCACCGTATCCCTCGTGGGGTGGGATGCTCTCCGGCTCCGGTCGCACCAACATGCTGCGCGCGCCATGGATGGCGATCTGGCCGGGAGTCGCCATCTCGCTGGCGGTGTTCGGCTTCAACATGCTGGGTGATGCCCTGCGCGACGTGCTCGACCCGCGCCTGCGGGGTGCGCGCTGAGCGAAAGCTGACCCTTGACGGCCGGCCGCGGCGGGAGTAGACGAGAAGTACGGCGACCCAGAGTGCGGCTCAGGACGCCGTCGAGGGCAACTCCAATCCAGGAGGTGTGGATGGAGAACGCGCCACCGGACTCGTTCGTCGCGCCACGCGCAGCCTGCTAGCGGCCACGCGGGGCGCCCGAGCTCGCTGACATGCTCCGGCGCACGCCGGGGCGCGCGGCCATTGTGCCGCGCACTATTCCAAGGGGTCTGCCGCGGGCGGCATCGACCGCCCGCGGCCCCCGACATCCTGCCGGATCGTCAGTTCTGGCCTTCGAGTCTGACGCGGGCGAGCGCGGCCTGCAGCAGCCCTGAATACCAATCGCACGTCTCGATCACGAGAGCGACGGCCATGCCACGGAGCACGGTGAACTGGTGCACGGCCGGCCCGGTCGGGGTGGGCTGGGTGGATTCGGGCTCGGTCGACATGCCTGGTGCGGGGTGCAACGCGGGTGCCATGGGTCGGACCGCGATTTCCGTGGGTTTTCGGGGCAGGGCCTCGCATCCGTGGCGCAAGTCGGTGCAAGATGCTTGGAAGTGAATGCCCGTGACAGTGTCAGGCGGCGCGTGATGCAAGGCAGCGTGGACAGCGACCTCGCTCGATCTCGAGCCGGTTGCGCAGCGGCCCCTGGCAGCCGAGGCAGCGGGCCTCACGGATCTTCTGGTGATGGTTCCGGCACGCGCCGGTGGACTCCTTCTCGGCGTGGCGGGTGCAGCCGTCCCAAACACATTTTCCGAACGTCATGCGGGCTCCTTTCATCGCGCGGACGCGATTTCCGCGTCGGCGGGTGCAAGGCATATGCCCGCGTCTGCCCCTCGGACCGCCGCGCGATTGCGCGACGTCGGGCGCTCCCACAGGGAAGATCGTTGCCGAGTTTTGCCGTGTGTGGCCGCCCGGCGGTGACATGAGCACCGATCTGTTCCTGAGCGCGTCGGGTCTCGATGCGGCGACGCTCGCGCGCGCGGTGCCGCCCTCGTGCTTGAGAACGATCGAGACGTCGACCGTGTGGCGTCGCGAGGGGGACGACGCGCTCCTCGACTGCGGCCCGTGGTCTCCGCGCCGCCCGGCCGTGCATCTGCTGCCGGCGTATGCGCCGATCGCGCCGGTCGCGCCGCCCTTCCGCTTCGAGCTCAGTGCGCGCGTGGCCGGCGCGTGGTCGCCGTGGGTGGCCACGGTGACGCTCGGCCGCGCGGAGTTCCCGCCGCTGCCGACGGCCGCGGGAGCCCTGACCGCGGACGTCGATCAGCTGACGGTCGCGCATTCGCCGGAGGCCGTCAGGTTGCGAGTGCGAAGCCGTGGTCCCGTGCCGGACGCCTGGCTCGCCTCGCTGTCGGCGGCCGCGGTCACGCGCGACTTCGGCGCGCCGCCGGGGGCGGGGACGGCCGTCGGCGTGCCGGCGCTGAGCCAGGTCGGTGAAGACGCGGCCATCGCGATGCGGATCTGCTCGCCGACCAGCGTGGCGATGGTCCTGCGCTACTGGGGCCGCCCCGACACGGCGGCCGCCGTCGCCGCCGACGTCTTTCACGCCGACACGGACCAGTACGGCGTCTGGCCGGCGGCAATCAGGGCCGCTGCCGTCCGGGGTGTGGCCGGATATCTCTTGCGTTTTCCCGACTGGACGGCCGCCGCGTGGTGCCTCGGCCGTGGCATCCCGATCATCGCCTCCATCAAGTACGCGACCGGTGAGCTCCGCGACGCGCCGCTGGGCGCCACCACCGGCCATCTGGTCGTGCTGACAGGGTACACGGACGGTCTGGCGCTCGTGAACGATCCGGCGGCGGCGACGGTGGATGCCGTGCCGCGGCGCTATCGTCGCGACGAGTTCACCCGCGCCTGGCTCGCGCGCGGGGGTATCGGCTACGTGCTGTTCGACCCGGCGCGCGCCTGAGCGATCTCAGAGATGGGTGAGGCGCTCTTGGGGCGGAGGTGATTCCCGGCGCAGGCGACGGGCGAGCAGGTTGGCGGCGATGTCGCGTCCCCCGAGGCCGAAGGCGAGCGCCAGCGCGAAGACGAGACCACCGAAGGTGATTCCGAAGGCGACCAGCACCATTTCCTTGCCGATGCCGAGCTGGGTCAGCGCAGTGGCGAGCGCGAAGAGCAGCACGCCCCAGTGCGCGAAGCGGGCCAGCAGCCGTGCTTCCGGCAACCGCGCGTTCACGGCCGCGATGAGGATGCTGCGGCTCAGGAAGTTCGCGATCAGCCAGCCGACGACGATGATCAGCACGGCGGCGAAGAGGGAGGGCAGGAAGGCGAGGAGCAGCCCGGTGGCGCTGCCGCTCCCGATGGGCGCGACCGCATCCACGCCGGCGCTGGCGAAGAAAACGAACACGGCCCAGAATGCCATGACGCCCAGAACCTCGGAGGGCGCCCGGAGCAGGCCCGAACGACGCAGCGACGAGGTGACACCGGAGCGCTCCATGAGTCGATCGAGGCCCAGCGCGTGGGCGCCGCGGCTCAGGATCACGCGCACGAGCCAGCCGAAGACGAGGCCGACGAGCAGGAGCGTGAACAGAACGAAGAAGCCCGGGAGAATGGCGGCGAGACGCTCGCGCGTCTCCACGAGCGCCGACCACACGCCTTCGCTCCAGCCGTCGCGCATAGCCTAGACGATACACCCGGGACGGGCCGTGCGGTGTGGCCGGCCCCGGTGCGCCGCGGCTACGGCTCCGACGCCGCCGACCTGCGCTTTCGCAGCTCGCCGAGCAGCTGCCGCAGCCGACCGGCTTTCTCCCAGTCGATCACCACGATCGTCGCGGCGGTCTGCCGGTCCTCCACGATCTCGCGGACGGTGCCCGAGTCCACCGGCCAGCCATTGACGAGCATCTCGACGACGTCACCGACGCTGTAGCGCTCCATGCTACGGCCGCGCCCCCCCCGGGTATCCAGACGCGCGGGGCCGGCGATTTATTCGCCGACCGGGTGCGAAGGAGTCGTGCGGACGCGGTACAATGCGGCGCGATGCCGACACGATGCGCGCTGCTCGTCTGCATGGTCGCCGGGGTCCTGGCCGGCTGCGGCGGGTACAGCGAAAAGCAGTGGATGAAGGTCAACGAGAGCTACACGACCGAGGAGTTCCGGCGTGACCACAAGGCCTGCTCGAAGGGGATCGTCCTCGACGAGGCGTGCATGCGCGCGAAGGGCTGGGTCGACCTGAAGCCTTCGACGAAGGACCGCGCCGCCGACGCGCCGGCGCCGACGCCGGCGCCTCAAGACTATCGCTGGCGACGCTGAGCCGGCTCACGGAGGTCTGAACGCGATGCGGTTCGCGATCTTCACCGGTCTCGGCTCCACCACGTGGGACGCGGTGCGCGAGCTGTGGCTTCACGTGGACCGGAGTGGCTGGGATGCCGCGTGTGTCACCGATCACTTCATGCCGAACACACCGGACAAGGTCGGCGATATGCTGGAGTGCTGGACCACGCTCGCGGCGCTGGCGCCACTCGTGTCCCGGATGCGCATCGGCACGATCGTGTCGGGCAACACATATCGTCACCCGGCCGTCCTGGCGAAGATGGCCGCACAGATCGACGTGATCTCCGGTGGCCGGCTCATCTGCGGCCTCGGCGCCGCCTGGCAGCAGAACGAGCACGACGCATACGGGATCCCGTTCTACACCGTGCAGGAGCGGCTGGCCCGTCTCGACGAGGCGTGTCAGGTGTTGAAGGCGCTGTGGACGCAGGACCGGAGCACCCTCACGGGCCGGTACTATCAGCTCGCCGACGCGCCGCTGTCGCCGAAGCCCGTGCAGCGGCCGCATCCCGAGCTGATGATCGGCGGTGGCGGCGAGAAGGTCACGCTGAAGATCGTCGCCCGCCACGCCGACCACTGGAACGTCTGGGGCGGCCCCGAGGTGCTCGGGCGCAAGGGCGCTCTCCTCGAAGGCTACTGCCGGGCGGCCGGCCGCGATCCGAAGTCGATCATGCGCTCCGCCAACATGGCGCTGCTCTTCTCCGAGGACCGCGCCGAGCAGGACACGCTCTTCAGCGCGCTCACCCGGCGCTTCGGCATGACCGACGCCGTCGCGCGTGACACGATGCTGGCTGGCTCCGCCGGCGAGATCCGCGACAAGCTCGGTCGCCTGCGCGAGGCGGGTGTCGGCACGCTGTTCATTCCGACGCTCTTCATGAAGGACCCGCGCCCGGCGCTCGATCGCTTCATGAAGGAGATCGCCCCGCAGTTCCGCTGACGGCTACGCGCGCCCCTCCAGGGCCCGCCTCAGCTGATCGAGGTGCGTGTCGTCGTGGGCGGCCATCAAGCTGGCGAGGTCGTCGATGGTGAACCGGCCGCGCACGGGATGGACGGCGCCGCGCGTCCACTGAGCGGTGTCGAGCTTGCGCAGGAAGGCGAGTGACTCCTCGCGCCGCTTGCGAAAGGCGGCGGCCGCGTCGCCGGCGTCGTTGCGCAGATACTGGCGGTCCTGGGCCCAGCGATCCGGATCGATGGCCGCCACCTTCGGCTCGTCGGCCGCCATGATCGTTTCGAAGCGCAACATGAACAGCTCCTCGGTATCCCGCAGGTGGCAGACGACTTCCTTCGCCGCCCAGTTGCGGCCGTCGGGACGCCGCGCCAGCGTCGCCTCGCTCTGACCCCGAATCGCCGATGCGAGCTCGTCGGCGGTGCGCTCCAGGCGTCGGAGACGTTGCTCGCGCGGCTGCTTGGCGTAGTCCTCCATCGTCGGCATGGCGCCTCTCCTGTCGGTGACGAGCTGGTGAAACAGGCTCGACTCGCGCTTGTAGAAGCCCTCCGTGTGATAGGAGTCGGCGAGCCGCAGGCCCGTGTAGTCGACGTGGTGTCCCACCTCGTGCAACAGCGTGCGGAGATACGTGCGGAACGCGACGACGCGCTTCTGCTTCGCCGTTCGCATCCAGAGCTGGATCTTCGGAGTGCGTCCGCGCTCCGCCGTGTAGAGCCCGTGGAGCTCGCCCCAGCGCGCGTGCGGTCGCGCGGCGAGCACCTCGACGCGCACGGGCGGCAGCCCGAGCATCTCGAGCAGGCCGCGAATGAGGCGATCGGTGGCCTGCTGGGTCGGCGCGCGCTCCTCGGTGAGGAGCGCCGCCTCCAGCGCGTCGACGGCGGGGTAGAGCAGCGTGGGACGCGGAAGCCGGACCTCGGTGACGGCATCGCTCTTGCGGTACACCGCCTGCTGCGCGCGCGAGAGTCGCGCGTAATACGCGAACGGCAGCGCTATCTCCCGGTCCAGCGCGGCGCGCGCTTCTCGAGGAAGGCCTTGGCGCCCTCCAGCCGGTCCTCGGTCGTGCGCAGCAGCGTGGAGAGATCGCCCTCGAGGCGGAGGCCGTCGGCGAGCGGCAGCTCGAGGCCCTTCACCACGGCTTCCTTGGCGTAGCGAAGGGCCACCGGCGCCTTGGCGGCCATGCTGCGCGCCAGCTCGGTGGCCGCCTTCACGGCCTCTCCGCCCGGCACCACACGCTCGACCAGCCCGATGCGCAGCGCCTCGTCGGCGGGGATGCGGGCGCCGGTCAGGATCAGCTCCAGCGCCTTGCCACGCCCGACGAGGCGTGGCAGCCGCTGGGTCCCGCCGCCGCCCGGGATAATGGCGAGGTTCACCTCGGTGAGGCCGAGCGTGGCGCCGGCGGCGGCGATGCGGATGTCGCACGCGAGCGCGAGCTCGAGCCCGCCGCCGAGCGCGAAGCCATTCACGGCGGCGATGATGGGCTGCCAGCAGCGGTCCATCGCCTGGCGGAAGTCGAGCCGACGGCGCTGCTCACGGAACCGGACCGGCACGAGCGGCTCGACGAACTCGCGGATGTCGGCGCCGGCGGAGAACGCGCGCTCGCCGGCGCCGGTGACGACGACCACCTTAACGCCGTCGTCGACGGCGATGGCATCGAAGCAGCGCGTGAGGTCGCGACGCATGGCCTCGTTCATCGCGTTGTGCACGTCCGGACGGTTCAGCGTGACGGTGGCCACGTGCTCGGCCACGGCATAGGTGATCGCCTGGTAGTCCGTCATCGGATGATCTTTCGGTTGCGCAGATCCGCCAGCTCGGGCTCGCCGTAGCCGGCGGCGCGGAGGATGTCGTTCGTGTGCTGACCGAGCGTCGGCGCCGGGCCGACGTCCTGGGTCTTGGTCTGGGCGAACAGCAGGGACGACGCGGGCAGCGTCAGCGATCCGACTTCCGGATGGTCGTACGTACGCGCCATTCCGTGGTGCTCGGTCAGGGGATGCCGGCGGAATTCGTCGATGGTGTGCACGGGCCCGGCGGGGATATCGGCGGCCCGCAGCGCCTCCAGCCAGGCGTCACGCGAGCGCGAGCGGAAGCGCGTCTCCATGATGGGCAGCAACACCTCGCGGTTGTCCAGCCGGAGCATCCAGGAGGCGAAGCGAGGATCGTGCGCGAGCTCCGCCATGTCGAGCACCTGGCACAGCTTCACCCAGAACGACTGATTGCCACAGGCGAGGAAGAGCCACTCACCGTCGGCGGCCTGGTAGAGCCGGTACGTGGGGTTGTCGCGGAAGACGGACGGCTTGCCGGGATAGTTCACGAAGTTCCCCGCCTGCAGCGCGGCCACCGCGTGGAACAGGGAGGTCTCGACCTTCTGCGCGACGCCGGTGCGCTCGCGCACGAAGAGCGCCGCGAGCACCGCCTGCGCCGTCAGCGCCGCCGCATAGTAGTCGACGACGGCGATTCGCAGATACTGCGGCGGGCCACCGAAGCCCTGGAGCGCCATGATGCCGGCCATGCCCTGCAGCACGGGATCGAAGCCCGGTCGATCGACGTAGGGGCCGGTGGAGCCGAACGCGGTGGTGGAGCAATAGATCAGCCGCGGATTGAGGTCGCGAAGGGTCGCCTCGCCGACGCCGAGCCGGTCGGCCACGCCGGGGCGCATGTTTTCCATGACGACGTCGGCATCCCGCGCCAGCCGCTGCACGATGGACAGGCCATCGGGCGTCTTGAGGTTCACGCAGATCGAGCGCTTGCCTCGATTCCACGCGTGAAAGCCGGGCAGCTCGCGGAACGAATCACCCTCCAGCGACTCGATCTTCTGCACGTCGGCGCCCATGTCGGCGAGCATCGTCGCCGCGTACGAGCCGGCGATGTAGCTCGTGAGGTCGACGACGCGGACGCCGTCGAGGGGTGGGCGGAGGTCAGCCACGTCGGCTCAGCGGGCGACGCGCCGGACGATCAGCTCGCGGTGGTGATCCGCGTCGCCGTACAGCGGCTCGAGCGCCTTGGCGCGCTTGAAGTACAGGTGCAGGTCGTACTCCCAGGTGAAGCCGATGCCACCGTGGACCTGGATGGCGTCGCCGCACACCTTCCGCGAGGCGTCGCTCACGTAGGCCTTGGCCACGGAGGCCGCCAGCGGCCCATCCTCCGCGTCGTTGGCGAGCGCCCAGGCCGCGTAGTACACGGCGGAGAACGAGTTCTCGACGTCGAGCAGCATGTCGGCGCACTTGTGCCGGATGGCCTGGAACGAGCCGATCGGCTGGCCGAACTGCTCGCGCACCTTGGCGTAGTCGACCGCCATGTCGAGGCACCGCCGGGCGGCGCCGAGCATCTCGGCGGCGGCGCCGACGGCCCCGCGCTGCAGCAGGAACTCCAGAGCGCCGCTCGACGGCAGGCGGGCCTCGGCGGGGACGGTGGCGCCGTCGAGGGTCACCGTGGACAGCCGAAGGCCGGGATCCATGCTCGTGAGCGGCGTCACGCTGACGCCCGGCGCCGACGGCTCGACGGCGAAAACGGCGGGCGCCGCCCCGGCGGCCGCGGGGACGAGGATGACGTCGGCGACGTGAGCCCAGGGCACGAACTGCTTGACACCCGTGAGCACGACCTTCCCGCCGCTTTCATCGGCCCGCGTCTGGATGCTGCGCGCATCCCAGTCGAGCTCGCGCTCCATCAGCGCCACCGTGGCGCGCGCGCCACCGCCGGCCACGGCGGGCAGCCAGCGGCTCTTCTGGGCGGCCGTGCCGAAGCGATCGATGGCCATGGCCGCCAGCACGGTCGGCAGGTAGGGCGACGGACACGCCGCGCGACCGAGCTCTTCCTGGAGGATCGCCGTCTCCACCAGGCCGAGCGCGCTGCCACCGGCGTCTTCGGGCAGCGCCAGGCCGAGCCAGCCGAGCTGCGCCATCTCCTTCCAGAGGGTGTCGCTCTCGCCGCGCGGGTCGTCCCACAGCGCGCGGACGTGCGCCGGCTTCACGTGCTCGTCGAGAAACGCGCGCGCGGAATTCTTGAGGAGCTGCTGGTCGGCGCTGAAGGAAAAGTCCACGCGGACCTCCTATGCCTTCACGCGATCGGCGCGGATCTCCTTGGGGAGACCGAGCACGCGCTCGCCGATGACGTTCTTCTGGATCTCCGACGAGCCCGAATAGATCGTGCCCGCGCGCGCCCAGAGGAACGCATAGGCCCAGCTCGAGCGGACGCCCGACGACGAGTCGACGTCGAGGCTCGACTCCTCGAGGCCGCCGTCGGTGACCTGTCCGTACGGCCCGAGGATCTCCAGGCACAGCTCGTAGTACCGCTTCTCGAACTCGCTGTAGGACAGCTTGGTGATCGACGAGGCGGCGCCGGGCGAGTCGCCCTTCTGCAGCATGGAAAGCACGCGGAGGGCGGCGTACCGCTGCACTTCCATCTCGGCGTAGACCCGACCGAGCTTGGCGCGGACCACCGGATCCTCCAGCAGCGGCTTGCCGCCGCGCTTGAGCTTCTTCGCCGCCTCGACGAGCCGGTCGAAGGCCGAGGCGTAGCGCGTCACCCGCGCGATGGAGTTGCCGCCGCGCTCGAAGCCGAGCGTCGTCTGCGCGATCTCCCAGCCCTGACCGAGACGTCCGATGAGATCGGACTTCTCGACGCGGGCATTCGTCATGAACACCTCGTTGAACTCCGCGCTGCCGGTGATCTGCTTGAGCGGGCGCACCTCCACACCCGGCTGGCGCATGTTGAGCAGGAAGCACGAGATGCCCTTGTGCTTGGCGACGTGCGGATCGGTGCGGGCCAGCAGGATGCCCCAGTCCGAGATATGGCCGCCGCTCGTCCAAATCTTCTGGCCGTTGACAAGGAAGTGGTCACCGCGGTCTTCCGCGCGCGTGCGCAGGCTGGCCAGATCCGAGCCGGAGTTCGGCTCGGAGTAGAGCTGGCACCAGATCTCCTCGGCCGACAGGATCTTCTTGAGATAGCGCTGCTTCTGCGCGTCGGTGCCGTGGATGATGATGGTCGGGCCGATGAAGCCGATGCCGAGGCCATTGATGGGCGCTGGCGCGTTCGCGCGCGCCATCTCGTCGGCCACGATCGCCATCTTCATCGGCGAGGCGCCCTGCCCGCCGTACTCCTTGGGCCATCCCAGGCCGACGTACCCGGCGTCGAACATCCGCCGGTGCCACGCCCGCCGCTCCTCGAGCGTCTTGAGCTCCGTGCGCGGGACATTGGCCTCGAGCCACGTGCGTGTCCGCTCGCGGAACGCGCGGTCCTCCGGCGACAGGTTCAAATCCATCACGGCCTCCTGGAATGCCCGGTTCTAACACGCGCTGCGAGGTGAAGCAACGCCGGGCGCGCGAAGCGGCTCAGGCGGAGGGCAGTCGGTATATCGCGGTGTGGAGGACGTGCGCCACCGGACGTCCGGTGGCGCCGGCGACGATGACGAGATCGAGCTCCACGAACTCGCGGCCTTTCTTCTCGAATACCGATCGGACCTTGCCGCGCGTGGTGAGGCGGTCGCCGACGCGGGCCCCGCCGAGGTGACGCACCACGCTCCCCACGTGGATCCACGGCCCCATCGTCACATTACGGTCGAGAGCCCGGTTCGCCTGCTCCAGGAAGACTCCCGGATGCACGACGCCGTCGGCGCCACGATAGATCGGCAGCGGGTCCTCGATCTTCGCCAGGTAGTCCGCCGCTCGCAACGCGTCGTAGTCGGCCGGCCAGGTGCCGAGCGCGCCGACCGAGGTCAGGTGCTCGCGCGTCGCCGCCGGCCGCGGGTCCGGCAGCGCCGCCGCCGGGTACATGGCGACGTTGACCGGCGTCGGCCGGCCGGCCGGAATGGTCGCGAACAGCGTGGCGCACTCCGCCTCGGCGGCGGTGCCCGCCGTGAGCGCCAGCGTGACGCCGCTCGCGTCGCGCGCTGTCACCGCACCCCGCACCACGAGCTCCTCGCCGTCGAGCACGGGTTTGACGAAGCGCACGCTGGCCGTGCCGCGCGTGAGCCACGCGGCGCCGAAGGTCGATGCGAGCGGATGCGTCATGTAGGCGTAGACCATCACGCCGGGGACGAGGGCGCCGCGGAAGCCGTAGCGGCGCGCGGTCGCGTCGTCGTGAATGGCGTTCTCGCCTGTCGACGAGACGTTGCGCGCCTTCACGCGGTACACCGGCAATGCGTCCGTCACGGGCGGGAGTGTACGCGGCGCCCGGAACGGTGGTCAATGCGGGTATAATTGCGGCCGTGCGCGGCGTCGTCATCGTCCTCGTCGTCATTGCGCTGCTCGTGGTCGGACTGCTCGTCTGGGCGGTCGGCGTCAACAACCAGCTCGTCACGCTCGACCAGAATGTCAACGAGAAGTGGGCGCAGGTCCAGAATGTCTATCAGCGTCGGGCAGACCTGATTCCCAACCTGGTGGAGACCGTCAAGGGCTTCGCCGCGCAGGAGCGCACGGTGCTGACCGAGGTGACCCAGGCGCGGGCGAACGCGACGAGCATCCAGCTGACGCCCGAGGCGCTGAACGACCCGCAGGCCATGGCGAAGTTCCAGGCGGCGCAGGCGCAGCTGACCGGCGCGCTGAGCCGGCTTCTCGTCACCGTCGAGCGGTATCCCGAGCTCAAGTCGAACGCCAACTTTCTGGCGCTCCAGACACAGCTCGAGGGCACCGAGAACCGGATCACCGTCGAGCGCCAGCGCTACAACGAGGCCGTGCGGGAGTACAACACCCGGCTTCGCCTCTTTCCGGCCACCGTCATCGCCGGCGTGATGGGCTTCAGACCGAAGGCGTTCTTCGAGGCGGCCCCGGGCAGCGAGACGCCGCCCAAAGTGAAGTTCTAGCCTGCTCCTTGCGCTTTTTCTCGCGCTCGCACTGACCATCCCGCCGGCGCCCGCCGGCCGCGTGAACGATTACGCGGGGCTGCTCGCGCCGGCAGAGCGCGAGCGCCTCGAGTCCCGCCTCGCCGAGCGCGAGCGCGCGACGGGCGCGCAGGTCGTGGTCGCCATCTTCCGATCGCTCGAGGGCGAGAGCCTCGAGGACTTCTCCATCCGGCTCGCGCAGCAGTGGCGCATCGGTCAGAAGTCGCTCGACAACGGCGTGATCCTGCTCGTGTTCGTCGACGATCGAAAGGTGCGGCTGGAAGTCGGCTATGGACTCGAGCCCGTCATTCCCGACATCGTCGCCGGTCAGCTGATCCGCGAGGCGCTCGCTCCGCGGTTCCGCGAGCAGCGCTACGCCGCCGGCATCGAGGCCGCCACCGACGCGATCTACGGGCGCATCACCGGGGAGCCGCTGGCCAGGAGGCCGTCGGCGGGCCGCGGTCGCCCGAACGGCGTCGATGCCGCCACCGTCCTGCTGATGCTGCTGATCTTCGGCGTCTTCGGCGTGGCCATCCTGAGCGCGATGCGAAACGCCTCGCGCGGCGGTTACACGGCCGGCCGCGGCGGGTGGTACTCGCAGCCGCCGATCTTCTACGGCGGGGGGCGGGGAGGCTGGTCCGGCCGTGGCGGCGGCGGCTTCTCCGGCGGCGGGGGACGATTCGGGGGCGGCGGCGCGAGCGGGAGCTGGTGATGGCCGATCATCCGCGCTGGGCCCGGCGGTTGTTCAGCCGCGCGGATCTCGACGCGATTGCCGCGGCGGTGAGCGCGGCGGAGGACGGCACGGCGGCGGAGATCCGCGTGCACCTCGAGCGGCGCGTGCCCCGTGCGCGCGGCGCGCCGAGCGCCGAGGCGCTGCCCCGCGCGCGCGACGTCTTCGTCGCGCTGAAGATGCACGAGACCGCGCTGCGGAACGGCGTGCTGATCTATCTGGCCGTCGAGGAGCGGAGGCTCGCGATCGTCGGCGACGAGGCGATTCACGCCCGCGTCGCCGCCGGCTACTGGGACGCCGTCCGGGACCGCATGGTCGAGCGGCTGCGCGCGGGCGCGGCGCGCGACGCCGTCGTGCAGGCCGTGCACGACGTGGGCGCGGTGCTGGCGCGTGAGTTCCCGCGGCGTCCGGACGACATCGACGAGCTACCCGACGACGTCAGCCTCGGCCGCTGAGTCGTCTCGCCGGCACACTGCGTGCACATCCGGACCGCATGTCCCGGTACGAGGGCGTTCTTCACGGCATGGCGGCCGGTCTCGTGGCCGCGGGCGTGATGTCCACCGTCCGCCTTCTCGCGCATCGGGCCGGGCTGATCGACCGCATGGTGCCGCAGATCCTCCAGGAACGTGCCGCTGGCGCAGCCGGCCTCGACGTCCCCGGCGGCTCGGCGGGACACCAGCTCGCGGCGGAGGCAATCCACCACGGTGTGAGCCTCGCCGCGGGTGGCGCACTGGGTGCCGTCACCGCAACGCCCGGCTTCGCCGCCGGCGTCGCCTACGGTCTCGCCATCTGGGCCATTGACGTGCTGGGATTGTTGCCGGCGCTGCGCGTCCAGCGCGTGGCCGGACGGACCGTCGATCTGATCGCCCACGGCCTCTTCGGCGCCACGGTGGCGTTCGCGATGCGAGAGCTCGCCTCGCAGCCGCGGCTCGAGCCCGAGCCGTCCGTGATCCCGTTGCGACGCCGCGTAGGATGACGGCGTGATCAGGCGGCTCGCGCTGATGACGCTCGTGACCGCGGCCCTCATCCTGCCCGCGTCGCTCATGGCGCAGCCGGCCAGCCCGACCGAGACGGAGCTCCAGATGCGCCGGCAGCAGCGGCGCGCGATCGTCCGGCCGACCCCGCCGTCCGCCATCGTCGAGCGTGATGTGCAGGCGGCCACGGCGGACGCCGCCCAGCGCCTGGCGCAGGACGAGGTCGTGCGGGAGCTGCGGCGACCGTTTACACGCCGTCCGGATCTCGACTACGACGTCAAGAGCGGGATCCAGTCCCAGCGGCTGAACGACGCCCTACGCCGCTAAGCTTCGCCTCGGCGCGGGGGCCTCGACGGCCCCCTCCGAGGCCTCCCCCAAGATTCGATTACGGCGGCAAAGCCGCCGCTCGAAGCGCGTATGCTACGCTTCAGACCCCGATGACTCGCGACGAGATCCCGACGCCCGCGCTGGTTTTGGATCTAGATCGCTTCGAGCGAAACATCGCGCGCATGGCCGAGCACGTGCGCCGGGCGGGGAAGGCGCTGCGGCCGCACGCGAAGACGCATCGCTGTCCGGAGATCGCGCGACGACAAGTGGCCGCGGGTGCGCTCGGCGTCGCGTGCGCCAAGCTCGGCGAGGCCGAGGTGATGGCGCGGGCCGGGATCCGCGGCTTGCTCATCACGACCGAAGTAATCCCCGCGAGCGCCGTTCGCCGGCTGATGCGTCTCGTGGCCGAGGCCCCGGACACGATGATCGTCGTCGACCATCCCGAGAACGTGGAGTCGCTGGCGCGGGCGGCGGCCGAGGACCAGGTCGTCCTCAATGTGGTGGTGGACATCGATGTGGGGGGCCGGCGCACCGGCGCCCAGGCCGGCGACCCGGCGGTCGCGCTCGGCCGCCTCGTGGCATCGAAGCGGTCGCTCCGGCTTCGCGGGCTCCAGGGCTATGCCGGTCAGTGCGCTCACGTGGTCGGCTGGGAGGCACGGCGGCGCGCGTCGCTCGAGGCCATGGCGCCGTTGATGGAGACGCGCCGGCGGTTCGAGGCCGCCGGCCTGCCGGTCGACGTCGTCGCCGGCGGCTCCACCGGTACCCATGACATCGACGTGGAGCTTCCCGGGCTCACCGAGCTGCAGAGCGGCTCCTACTGCGTGATGGACGTCGACTATCGTCGCATCGGTGGCCGGCGCGGCGACGCGCTCACCGAGTTCGAGATGGCGCTCACGGTCGTGGCCACCGTCGTCAGCGTGCCGACGGCCGATCGCGCGATGGTCGACGCCGGCCTCAAGGCGTTCTCCACGGACAAGCCGTTTCCGCCGGAGCCGGTCGAGCGTCCCGGGGTGGAGTACGGCTTCGCCGGCGACGAGCACGGCCGCCTCACGCTGGTCGATCCGCAGCGGCCGGTGCGGCTCGGCGAGCGCATCGAGTTCTTTCCGCCGCACTGTGATCCGACCGTCAATCTCTACGACCGCGTCTGGTGCGTGCGTGCGGGCAAGGTCGAGGCCGTCTGGGACATCGCCGCGCGAGGGCGCTCGGACTGACCTCTCGGCGTGCCATGGAGCGACGGCGGCTGGGCCGCACCGACATGGACGTGAGCTCGCTCGGGTTCGGTGGCAGCGAGATCGGGTACGAGTCGGTGAGTCAGGCGACCGCGACCCGGCTGCTCAATACCGCCCTCGACGCCGGCCTCAACGTGATCGACACCGCCGAGTGTTACGTCGACAGCGAGACGTTGATCGGTGCCGCCATCCGCAGCCGGCGCCACGAGGTCTTCCTCTTCACGAAGTGCGGCCATCCACGCGGCTTCGGCGCCGGCGACTGGCGGCCTGCCTCGCTGCTGAAATCGATCGAGCGCAGCCTGGAGCGGCTGCACACGGACGCGGTCGATCTCGTACAGCTCCACTCGTGCAGCGAGGTCGAGCTGCGGCGTGGCGACGCCATCGGCGCCCTCGAGACCGCACGCGAGCGGGGCATGACGCGCTACATCGGCTACAGCGGCGACGGCGGGGCCGCGCGCTTCGCCGTCGAGAGCGGCCGCTTCGACACATTGCAGATCTCGCTGAGCATCGCCGATCAGGAGGCGATCGACGGCGCGCTGCCGCTGGCGTGGCGTCGCGGCATCGGTGTCATCGCGAAGCGGCCGCTCGCCAACACGGCCTGGCGGACCGGCAAGAAACCCGCCAGCGGCTATCACCACGAGTACTGGCGCCGCCTGCGCGCACTCGACTACGACTTCCTGCGAGCTCCGCTGTCCGAGTCCGTCGCCACCGCGCTGCGCTTCACGCTCTCGCTCGACGGCGTCCACACCGCCATCGTCGGCACGACGAATCCGGAGCGCTGGCCCCAGAACGCCGCGCTGCTCGACCGCGGACCGCTGCCCAAAGCCGAGCTCGACGCGATCCGTCGCCGCTGGCGCGCCGTCGCCTCCGCCGGCTGGACGGGCCAGACCTGAGCGGGCCACCGCCGGTTCCCGGGCGCGCGCCCGCTCCGCCGACGCGGGCCGAGCGCGGGGGGGGGTGTGGGGGGCTTTGCCCATGAATCGCCTCGGCCGGGCGACTTCATGGGCAGCCGGTGATTCTGCCCAAGAACCGGCTACTCTCC
>Ga0075421_100000774_pt1 | contig 35023 bp, 26 predicted proteins | sample SoiMetdeltSBSDD5_FD_75292 | JGI IMG/M metagenome (GOLD analysis project Ga0075421, IMG submission 75292) | Bulk soil microbial communities from a Populus tree surrounding site in Tennessee, USA - Soil MetaG P. deltoides SBSDD5 | ecosystem: Environmental > Terrestrial > Soil > Tree plantation... | reverse complement strand
CTGCTTCATCTCTCGTTCCTCCTCGCGTCGCGTGCGCTGATTGGCGAGTGCCGGCCCACCGGGCGGCGCGAAGCCTGCATGCTACCGTCGCGACGTCGGCATCAGAGGCCTGCGTCGCCATTTCGGAGAGGTCGCCATTTCGGAGAGAGCGGGAGGTGACCATGGTCGATCCGCTGACGACGCCTACGCCCCGCGACGAGCGTCCACGGTGTTGCGGTCGCGCCGCCTCGTCGCGAGCAGTCGCGATCCTCTCGTTGCTCGCCGCCCTCGCGGCGGCACCGGGGTCCGCCGAACCGGCGCAATCACCGGCACCGGACCCCACGGCAGGGATGGCCCACCAGCACGCGCACGACGCGCCGACGCCGAGCCCGGCGGTGGGCCGCGCCGGTGGGAGCATGCAGGTCGTCACCCGCACCGTGCAATACGCGGTCGTCGACGGCGCTCCCGTGCGCGGCGCCCTCGCCCGCCCCGCCGGCGCCGGCAAGGGCGGTCCGGCCGTGTTGCTCGTCCATGAATGGTGGGGGCTCAACGACAACATCCGAGACGTCGCGAGACAGCTCGCCTCACAGGGCTACACCGCGCTCGCCGTCGACCTCTTCGGCGGGCGCTCGGCCACCGACCCGGGGAAGGCCGAGGAGCTGGTGAAGAACGTGATGGCGCACCCCGAGGCTGCGCGCGAGAACCTGCGCCAGGCGGTGCGCTACCTGCGACAGGAAGTCGGCGCCGCCAAGGTGGGCGTCATCGGCTGGTGCTTCGGCGGCGGATGGGCACTCGAGGCAGGCCTCGCGGCTCCCGAGCAGGTGGACGCGGTCGTCATGTATTACGGCGAGCCGGAGCTCGACCGCGCTCGGCTCGCCCTCTTGCAGGCGCCGCTGCTCGGCCTCTACGGCGACCGCGACGACGCCTTCCCGCCCAAGACGGTGCACAAGTTCGAAGCCCTCCTGAAAGAGCTCCGCAAGGACGCCACCATCCGCACCTTCCCCGGCGCCGGGCACGCCTTCGCCAACCCTTCCGGCGGGCGCTACGTGAAGGCCGCTGCCGACGAGGCGTGGAAGCTCACCGAGGCCTTCCTGGACGAGCACTTGCGCGGCGGCTAGCGCCGTCGCGCCGGCATTGCCGCTTTGCGGCATTTTCTTGCCGCACCGTGGTAAGCTGCCCGTTCGACGAGGGAGGCGTCCATGCGCGAGATCTCGGGCAAGCGGGTCCTGATCACCGGCGGCGCGGGAGGCCTCGGGCACGCCATCGCCCGCCGCTTCGCGGCCGAAGGGGCGGAGCTGGTGCTCACCGACGTCGTCGCCGCCACGCTCGACGACATGGTCGCCGACTTCGTGAAGCGCGGCGTCGCCTGCCGCGGCTACGTCGTCGACGTCACCGACCCGGCGGCGGTGGCGGCGATGCGCGACCGCGTGCACGAGGAGGCCGGCCCGGTCCAGGTGCTGGTCAACAACGCCGGCGTCGTCCACGGCGGCGCCTTCCTCGACGTGGCGCTCGAGAAGCACCTCCACACGTACCGGGTCAACGTCGAGGGCGTGGTGACGATGACCCACGCCTTCCTCGCCGATCTCGTCGCCTCACGCGAGGGCCACCTCGTCAACGTGGCGAGCGCCTCCGGCTTCGTCGGGCTTCCCTTCGGCTCGACCTACGCGTCGAGCAAGTGGGCGGTGATCGGCCTCGGCGAGTCGCTGCGCCTCGAGCTCAAGAAGCTCGGCAACAAGCACGTAGGGGTGACGAGCGTCTGCCCGAGCTACGTCGACACCGGCATGTTCGCGGGCGTGCGACCGCCCAAGCTCACCCGCTTCCTGACCCCGGACGCCGTGGCCGAAGACGTGGTGGCGGCGGTGCGCCACGGCCGCCCGTTCGTGCTCGAGCCGTGGATCGTCAAGCTCACGCCGTTCCTCGTCAACACGCTGCCCCAGCCGGTGGCCGACCTCGTCAGCGACGCCTTCGGCGCCACCACGGGCATGAAGAGCTGGCACGGCCGCGAAGGCTGAGCCCGCTCCAGCGCCGACGCGGCGCTAGTCGGCGGTGAGGGCGAACGCCAGCAGGTACGTCGACTCGGTGGCGTTGAAGTTGTTGTCGCTCATCACCACGAGCAGGGGCTTGCCGTCGTCGCCGGGCGGCCCCCACGCCAGCGCCTCGTAGTTGTCCATCGGCACGCCGAGCGACCCGAAGTCGGCGATCAGGCGCTTGCGCGCGGTGCGCGCCCTCCGCCCGCCCCACGCCTCGACGCCGCCGAGCTCCTCGGCGCCGGCGAGCGTCGTCTCGTACAGCTTGAGCGCGAACCCGACCCCCTCGACCCAGGACCGTTCGAGCGTGAGGAAGCCCCCGCGCCACGGGAGGATCTCGACGAGCCCGGCGGCCTCGAGCTTCCCCGCCTCGGGGGCCTTCGCGTGCGGCGGGTCGACGGGATAGAACCACTGGTGCGGCGTGGCGGCGGTACCGGGCCGGTCCCAGCGCAAGAGGCGCGTGCGTTCGAGCTCCCCCGGCGGCGCCGGCAGGTCCTGCAGCAGCGGACCCTCGGCACCGGCGACGAGGCTGCCGTCGCCGTCGAGCGTCAAGGCCTCGAAGCCGCGGTTGTGCGCGATGCCACGCCTCTCTCCGACGTCGAAGGCGTGCGGCATCGTCAGTCGACCGAGCCACTCCCCGCTCGCCGCGAAGTGCGCGACCCACGGCCCGAGCCCGCCCTTCACGTCGCCCTCGGAGCTGACGAAGAAGTCCCCGTCCGCTCGGCGCGCGAGGCCTTCGGGGTCGGTCCCCTCCACCGGCAACGGAACGCCCCCTTGCGTCAACGGCAGCCAGTCGACGAGGGCGGGCGCCGCCTCCGGCTGCTCGGGGTGCTCCGGGTGCTTCGGCTGCCCCGGGTGCCAGCGGAAGCGCAGCACCCGGGGCGGCGGGTGCGACGTGGGATCGTCGACGACGGCGTAGAACAGGTCGCCGTCGCGATCGTAGGTGAGCCCCGACAGCCCTCCGACCTCGAGCGGCTCGAGCCGCGTCCCGGTGGGGATCTCGGTCTGCGCGACGAGGCGGACCCTCGGCGCCGGCTCGCTCCAGCCCGAAGGCGGCACCGCCGCCGTCGTCGCTCCGGGTGGACGGCAGGCGACAACGGCGCCCGTCAGCAGCAGTGGGGCGAAGCGGGCGGCCCGGGCGAGAGAGCCCAGCCGTCCTCGCGCCATCACCGCGGCGGCACCGGCAGGCGGTCGCCCACCAGGCGGCGCAGCGGCGGGCCGTCGCGGAGGATCGTCTCCTCGCGACGGGGCCCCGTCGAGACGAGCGCCATCGGCACCTCGAGCCGGTCCTCGACGAACGCGACGTAGTCGCGCGCGGCCTGCGGCAGCTCGTCGTAGTCGAGCATGCCCACGGTCGACTTGCGCCATCCCGGCAGCGCCTGGTATTCGGGCTTCGCCTCGGCCAGCGCGCGCCCTTCGGCGGGGAAACGCCGCAGCAGCTCGCCGCGGTAACGGTAGCCGACGCAGACCGGGATCTCGGCGAAGCCGTCGAGCACGTCGAGCTTGGTGAGCGCCACCGCGTCGACACCGTTGAGCGCCTGCGAGTAGCGGGCGGCCACCAGGTCGAGCCAGCCGCAGCGGCGCGGCCGCCCGGTGACGGTGCCGAACTCGTTACCGCGCTTGCGGAGGTATTCGCCCGCCTCGCCGGTGTCCTCGGTCGGCAGGGGGCCGCCGCCGACGCGGGTCGTGTAGGCCTTGAGCACGCCGAGCACGCCGCCGATCGCGCTCGGCGGCAGGCCGCTGCCGATGCATGCGCCGCCGGCGGTGGCACTTGAGCTGGTGACGAAGGGATAGGTGCCGTGGTCGACGTCGAGCATGCTCCCCTGCGCGCCCTCGAGCATGATCCGCTTGCCGGCGCGCGCGGCGTCCTGGAGCAGCTCCGCGGTGTCGGCGCGGTACGGGGCAAGCTGCTCCGCCCAGGCGCGGCACTGGTCGGCGACGCGCACCGGGTGGCCGCCGCCCGCGCCGCCGAGCGCCGTCGACTCCGACTCGAGGCGGACGAGCAGCGTGCGCAGCCGCTCCTCGACGTCGGACGCTCCGAGGTCGCAGACGCGCAGCCCGGAGCGGCCAACCTTCGTCTCGTACGCCGGGCCGATGCCGCGGCCGGTGGTGCCGATCTTCCCGCTCCCCGCCGCGGCCTCGCGCAGGAGGTCGAGCGCGGCGTGCTCCGGGAAGATCACCTGAGCCCGCTCGGAGACGAAGAGCCGGCCGTCGGCGGAGACACCCGCCTCGGCCAACTTCGCGACCTCCTCGGCAAACGCCGCGGGGTCGATCACCATGCCGTTGCCGAGCACGCACTGCACCTCGGGGTGGAGGATCCCCGACGGGATGAGGCGCAGCGAGAAGTGACTGTCGCCGAAGCGAACTGTGTGGCCGGCGTTGTGGCCACCCTGGTAGCGCGCGACGACGTCGAACGCGGGGCAGAGGAGATCGACGATCTTCCCCTTACCCTCGTCCCCCCACTGCATGCCGACGACGACGATGTTGGTCATCGAAAACCCCTGGCGGGTATCCAGGCGCTGCGCTCGGAGGTGAATCGGATGCCGACCCGGCCGGTGGGCGGCGGGACAGTAGCAGAGCCCCCATCGAGCGGCAAGGCGGGCGTCGACGGAGCGGGCGTGAGGACTACAATCGGGCGGAGGGCTTCGACCCTCGACCCTCGACCCTCGTCATCGACCCGATGGACCAGATCGCCCGCTTCGCTCCGCACGCCCTGCTGCTCGCCTACGCTGCCGCGACGGCGGCCTACGGTGTCCTCTTCTCCAGCGGCAGCAAGAAAGCGAGTCGCATCGCCAGCCCGCTGCTGCAGGTGGCGATCGCGCTCCACCTGGCATACCTTGGCTGGCTGACCTGGCGGTGGGCGCAGTTCCCGGCGGCGACGGTGTCGCAGGCGCTCACCGTGGTCGCCTTCGCCATCGCCATCGTCTACCTCTTCCTCGAGTGGCTCGGCGGCGAGCGGGCGACCGGCGTGTGGCTCGTCGGGCAGGTGCTCGTCTTCCAGCTCCTCGCCGTGGCGCTCCACGAAGCGCAGCCGCCGAAGCGCGAGCTCTTCGAGCACCCGCTCTTCGGCATCCACGTCTTCCTCGCACTGCTGGGCTACGCGGCGTTCGCGGTGGCCGCGAGCTACGGTTTCCTCTTCCTCCGGCTCTACCGCGAGCTCAAGGGCACCCGCTTCTCCGTCTTCTATGGCAAGCTGCCGCCGCTCGAGGTGCTCGAGCGGATGATGTCGGGAGCCCTGGCGATGGGCTTCGCCGCCCTCAGCGGCGCCCTCGTCGACGGCGTCGTGTGGGCGGTCCAGCTCTCCGACGTCGACTGGCAACACGACCCCATGATCCTGCTCACCTTCGCCACCTGGGCGCTCTACGGCGGAGCCCTCCTGCTCCGCCGGCTGCGGCGCTGGCAGGGCCGGCAGACCGCCATGGCGAGCCTCGCCGGCCTCGGCGTCATCGTCGTCTCGCTCGTCGCGGTGCACACCCTGGTCGTGGGCTTCCATCGCTCCTTCTGATGGCGAGCTCCGACAATCCCGCCGGCGGTGCGCCGACGACAGCGGACCTCGGGCCGACGCTCCTCGCCGTCGGCATCGACCATCGCAGCGCGCCGCTCGAGCTGCGCGAACGGGTGGCTCTTTCGCGCGAGGAGTGCGAGGGGCTGCTCTTGCGCCTGATGGCGCGACCCGAGGTGGCCGAGGCGTACGTCCTGTCGACCTGCAACCGCACCGAGGTGTACGTCCGTGCCCGCGAGCAGGAGGCCGCCCTGCGCGCCGCGCTCGAGCTGACCTTCACCACGCGGGTCCCCGAGGTCGAGCACGAGGGGCGCTTCTGGGTGCTCCACGACGCCGAGGCCGCGCGCCACCTGCTGGCGGTCGCCTGCGGCCTCGAGTCGATGGTGCTCGGCGAGCCCGAGATCCTCGGTCAGGTCAAACGTTCGGCCGAGCTCGCCGAACGCGTCGGCACCTTCGGCACCGTCATCAAGCGCCTGCTCCGCAGCGCGCTCCAGGCGGGGCGCCGCGCCCGCGCCGAGACCGAGATCGGCGAGGGCGCCGTGTCGCTCGGCTATTCGGTCGTCGAGCTGGCGCGGCAGATCTTCGCCGGTGTCGAGGGCCGCTCCTGCCTCGTGCTCGGCGGCGGCGAGACGGCGACCATGGCGGCCCGCTCCCTCGCCGAGAAGGGCGTGCGCGACCTGCGCTTCGCGGTGCGCGGCACGCACCGTCACCAGGCGCTGCAGGAGGAGTTCCCGGGCTCCCCGATCACCTCGTTCCAGGACCGCTACGCGACGATCTCCGAATGCGACCTGCTCATCGCCTCGACGTCGGCCGACGAGCCCGTCGTCGAGGCCGGCGAGCTGCGGCAGGTGATGCGCCAGCGCCGCGCCCGCCCGCTGCTGGTGGTCGACCTCGGCGTGCCGCGCAACGTCGCGCCGCAGGTGCGGCGGCTCGAGAACGTCTTCCTGCACGACCTCGACTCGCTCGAGCACCTGATCGCGCGCAACCTCGAGCGTCGTCGTCTCCACGTGCCGCAGGTGGAGACCATCGTCGGCGAGGAGCTCCGGCAGTTCGACGCCTGGTACCAGGGTCTCGAGGCGGAGCCGCTCATCGCCGAGCTGCAGCGGCGGGCCGAGCGCATCCGCCGCGACGAGGTCGACGGCGCCCGCTCCCGCTTCCCCGCCGAGGTGCAGGACGAGCTCGACCGCCTGACCCGCGCGCTCGTGCGCAAGATCCTCCACCACCCCTCGACGCGGCTGCGCGCCGGAGGCGCCGAGCGCGACCTGGCCCACCTCGAGCTCGCCCGCGACCTGTTCCAGCTCGGCGAGGACGAGGATTGACGGCCGCCCGCGGAGAGGGCGCGCGCACGCTCCGTCTGGGCACGCGGAGGAGCCCGCTCGCCCTCGCACAGTCGAGGACGGTGGCGAAGGCGCTCGAGGCCCACCATCCCGGGCTGGCCGTCGAGCTGGTGCCGATGTCGACCGCCGGCGACCGCACCACGGGCGACCTCGCGGCGCTCGGCGGCAAGGGGCTCTTCACCGCCGAGCTCGAGGCCGGGCTGCTCGACGGCTCGCTCGACCTCGCCGTGCACAGCTTGAAGGACCTGCCGGTGCGGCTGCCCGAGGGGCTCGTCGTCGCCGCCTTCCCCGAGCGCGAAGACGCGCGTGACGTGCTGGTGAGCGAGGTCGCCGACCGCGTCGCCGAGCTGCCGCCCGGCGCCCGTGTTCTCACGGGGTCGCTGCGCCGCGGCGCGCAGCTGCTCGCGCGGCGGCCGGACCTCGTCGTCGAGCCGTTGCGGGGAAACGTCGAGACGCGCCTGCGCAAGTGGCGGGAGTCGGGGGCGGCGGGAACCGTGCTCGCCGCCGCCGGCCTTGCACGCCTCGGGCTCACCGGCCTGCCCGCGCACCCCCTCGAGGCCGAGGAGATGCTGCCCGCGCCGGGTCAAGGCATCCTCGCCCTGGAGGTGCGGGCCGGCAGTGCCGCCGCCGAGCTCTGCGCGGCGCTCGACCACGAGGCGACCGCGGAGGCAGCGCGCGCGGAGCGCGCGGTGGTTGCCGCCTTCGGCGGCGACTGCACGCTGCCGCTGGCCGCCTGGGCTCGGCACTGGGAGACCGGCGCGCTGTTCCTCTCCGCGCTCCTCGCCGCGCCGGACGGCAGCACCATCGTCCGCGCCGCCGGTCTCGGCGCGGATCCCGACGAGGCCGCCGCCATGGTCATCCACTTCCTTCGCACGCAGGGTGCGGACCGCCTCCTCGAGCACGTCCGTTCGAGTCAGCCCTGATCTCTCCCACGCCCGCAGACCGCATCCTCCGCTCCCGACCCCGGACCGACCGGATGGCCTGACCTTCCGCATGGGCTGACCTTCCGGATAGCCTGATCTCGTGACCTCGCGCCCGCTCGCCGGCCAACGCGTCGTGGTGACGCGCGCCGAGCATCAGTCCGAGGGGCTGGCGGCGCTCCTCGTCGAGGCCGGCGCCACGGTCGAGAGGCTGCCGCTGCTCGCCGTGATGCCGCCGGACGACCCGGCGCCGCTCGCCGCCGCGGCGGCGTCGGTTGCGCGCTACCGCTGGGTCGTCTTCACCTCTGCCAACGCGGTGCGCGCCCTCTTCGCGACGATGCCGGAGCGGTGGCCGGCCGACACCGCCGTGGCGGCGGTGGGCGACGCGACCGCCGAGGCACTCGGCGACCAGGATGTCGCTGCCGACCTCGTCGCCGAGACCGCCAGCGCCGAGGGACTCCTCGCGCTGCTCCTGCCGCGGCTCGACCGCCAGCCGGGCCTCGTGCTGCTCCCCCAGGCCGCCGACGCCCGTCCGACTCTGGCCGCGGGGCTGCGCGCCGCGGGACACGAGACTGAGGTCGTCGTCGCCTATCGCAAGACGTTGCCACCCGACGCGCGCACACGCGCGGCGGCGATCTTCGGCGACGGCGCGCTGGGGTGGGTCACCTTCACCAGCCCGAGCATCGTCCGCGGCTTCGCCGGGCTCTTCGGGGCCGACTGGCAGGCACGACGACGTACCCTGCACGCCGCCTCGATCGGGCCGGTGACGAGCGAGGCGCTCCGCACGCTCGGCGTGCACCCGGCGGCCGAGGCCGCCCGCGCGAGTGATGAGTCGATGATCGCGGCCATCGTCGGGGCGGACCGATAGGACTCGCTGGCCCCGATAAGATCCCGCCCCGAATGACGAGCGATCCCTCCGCGGCCGTGCGCCGCCCGTCCCTGCTCCTTCGGGCGGCGCTCGTGCTCGCGCTGACGCTGGCGATCCTCTTCGCGCTCGAGGGTGGCGCACGGATCGTCCAGCGCCTGCGCACCGGCGATTGGAGTGGCACCCGGCTGACCGCCCTCGACCGCGAGCTCGCCGTGGCGGCGACGCTCTATCGGACCCACCCCTACCTGGTCGTCGCTCCGCACGAGGGAGCGCGAGTCGCGGTGTTCGGCAAGCACGCCGGCTTCTCCTCGCTCGGCTACCGGTCGCCGGAGCGGCCGCTCGCCAAGCCCGCCGGCACGCGACGCATCCTCTGCGTCGGCGGCTCGACGACCTTCGACCTGCTCGCCGAGCGCGACGAGGCGACGTGGCCCTGGCTCCTCGAGGATCGCCTGCGCGCCGGCGGCGAGCGCGTCGAGGTGTGGAACGCCGGCTTCCCTGGCTGGACGAGCCTCGAGAGCACGCTGTCGCTGGCCGTCCGCGACGCCGACCTTCGCCCAGACCTGGTGATCGTCTTCCACGGGCTCAACGACCTCAGGCCTGGATCGCACCGGTCCTTCGACCGCCAGTACGAGCACGGCCACGCCGAGCTCGCGCGACGGGTGCTGGGTCTCGAGCGCGACCCGCTCACCTGGGCGCAGAGAAGCGTCCTCGTCGAGGGCCTCGGCGATCTGCTGCGCGGCGGACCCACGAACCCCTGGACCGTGCGCACGGCGCCCGCCTCGACCGCGCGAGCGCAGCGACTGCCGGCGGCCGCCGTGGCCGTCTTCGGGCGCAACCTGCGGAGCCTCGCGGGCCTCGCTGCCGCCCACGGCGCGAAGGTGCTCTTCGTGACGCAGAGGGTCCGCATCCGCGAGCCCTCGGCGGCGGCCGACCGTGACCTCCTCGCTCAGTGGCTGCCCGGGCTCGAACCGAGCGCCGTGCCCGCGGAGCTCGAGCGCCTCGACGACGTCACCCGCCTGCTGGCGGCGGAGGGGGTCGGTACCCTCGCCGACGCCGCGCGCGAGGTGCCGTGGACCGACGGCGATTTCGCCGACGCCATGCACTTCTCGGAGCAGGGCAGCCGCGCGCTGGCGGCCTACCTGCAACCGCGCGTCGCGCACCGCGCCGAGCGCTGACCTTCGCGGAGACACCTTTGGTCGACCGCACCCACGGACGCCGCGCCGTCATCGCCCTCGGCGGCAACGCCATCACCCAGCCCGGCGAGGAGGGGACGGTCGAGCAGGACTACGCGAACCTCGACCGCAGCCTCGAGGGGGTGCTCGACGTCATCGAGCGCGGCTACGAGCTGGTGATCACACACGGCAACGGTCCGCAGGTGGGCAACCAGATGATCCGCGTCGAGCTCGCCAAGGACGAGGCGCCGGTCCTGCCGCTCGACGTCATGGGCGCCGACATCCAGGGCGGCCTCGGCTACATGATCGAGCGCGTGCTGCGCAGCAAGCTGCGGCGCCGCGGCATGGTGCACCGCGTCTGCTGCATGCTGGCCATGGTCGAGGTCGACGCCAACGACCCCGCCTTCGGCGACCCGACGAAGTTCGTCGGTCCCTTCTACACCGCCGACGAAGTGGCGGCGCTGAGGGAGCAGCGCGGCTGGGCGATGAAGGAGGACAAGGGTCGCGGCTGGCGGCGCGTCGTCCCCTCGCCGGAGCCGAAGAGCGTGATCCAGAGGCAGGAGATCCTCACCCTCCTCGAGGCGGGCACCATCGTCATCAGCGGCGGGGGCGGCGGCATCCCGGTGGCGCGCTCCACCGGCGGCGACCTCGTCGGCGTCGAGGGGGTCGTCGACAAGGACCTCGCGTCGGCGGTGATGGCGCTCGCCCTCGGCGCCCCCGAGCTGATCATCCTGACCGGCGTGGAGCGGGTGCAGATCGGGTACGGCACGCCGGAGGCGCGCCCCCTCAACATCGTCACCGTCGCCGAGGCCCGCGAGCACATGGCGCAGGGGCACTTCCCGGCAGGCAGCATGGGACCCAAGATGGAAGCCGCCTGCCGCTTCGTGGAGGGTGGCGGCAGCCGCACGCTGATCACCAACGTGTTCACGCTTTCGGAAGCGCTCGCCGGCACCACCGGGACCTGGGTCACCGCGTAGGGCGGGCTCGTTCTCGCCATCCGGATGCCCGCCGTTCGGATGGTGCGCACGGCGCACCCTACGGGAGCGCGCCAGACGCCCGTCGCCGGGATGGGCGCGGTCTCAACGACGGACCGCCGCCCGACGTAAACGTTTCGGTCGCGCGACGATGAGCAGCACGGGCGACACCTACCCCTCGCCACCGTCCCCGGCCCTGCTGCGGGCACTCCTCGGGCTCGCCGTCGCGGGCCTCACCGCGGGCCTCGTCGGGACCGGCGGCTGGCTCTGGTCGGCGCACCGACCGCTCCGACTCGAGGACCTCCAGCCGTCGCAACGCCAGCGCCTTGCGGAGAGCATGATGAAGGCGAGCCCGGGCGCCTTCGAGCCGGCGTGGTTCGAGCCGCGCATCGGCTACACGCTGCGCCGCGACGCCGCGCTGTCGATCTGGAACGACAGCTTCACCAGCAACGAGATCGGCTACCGCACGGGGCCGCTCGCCAAGCGCGACGGCGTCTTCCGCGTCGTCGTGCTCGGCGACTCCTGGACCTACGGCATGGGCGTGCGCCAAGTCGAGTCCTTTCCCGAGGTGCTCGCCCAGCTGGCGAACCGCGAGGGGAGCGCCGACCGTCCGGTGGAGGTGCGCACCCTCGCGTTGCCCGGCTACAACCTCTTCAACTCGACCGCCGCCTTCGAGCTCTGGGAGAGCGAGCTCGACGCCGACGCGGTGGTCGTCGTGCCGAGCAGCAACGACGACGAGAGCACGCCGCGCATCGCGCCCGACGGCCAGATGTTCCTCGGCGCTGCAGGGCTGCCGGACGCCTTCGGGTGGCCGCACGACGTATGGCGGCCCTTCCCCTGGCTCTACGACAGCCACGGCTCCCTCGAGCGCTGGCGGATGGCGTTCGCCCGGGTGCGCGAGCTCGAGCGCCACCTCGATGCGCGCGCCGTTCCGATGGCGCTCTTCTTCGTCGCCCGCTGGCAGCCGCCGATCGTGCACCGTTTCGTGACTCAGGCGGGTCTCCACGCGCCGTACGCAGTGGTCCCAGAGGAGCTTACGCTCGGCGAGTGGCTGACGAAGCTCGACAACCCGCACGGCAACCCGCGCGCCAACCGCGTCTATGCGCGCATCCTCCACCGCGTGCTCGAGAGGCGGCTCGGCTGGCGCCCGCTGCTCACCCGGGACTCCGTTGCCGACGCGGTGGCGGTGCTCGCCACGCCGCCGCCGCGCGAGGCGTGGGACGCCCAGGCGCACGCCCTGCTACGCGCCGGCACGCGCATGTTCATCCCACCGGCGTTTGCTCCCGGCTCCGGCGCCGCCAACGCGCTGGCCGGCCCCGGCGATCCCGCGAGCGGGGAGGTCGGCCGCGCCACCACCATCCTCGTCGATCCGCCCGCGGCGACGGCAGCGATCGAGATCCGCGTCCAGCGCCTGCGCCGGCTCGGCGCTCTCTACCCGCTCGGCCTCACGGTCACCATCCCATCCGCCGGGGGCGGCAGCCACGCGCGACTGCTGGTGCGCGCCGACGGACCGGACACGCAGACCTTTCGCGTCGCGGTGCCCTCGGACCGCGACGGCGACCAGGCGCTGGAGGTCATGCTGGTCTCCGATCGCGCGGCGGTGACTCCGGGGTCGCTCGTCGCACGCTCGGTGGCGGTGATGTCGATCCGCCCGGCCGGCTGACCGATGTCCGGGGAGCGTCAACCGGCCAGCTGAAGGTGGAGGAACGCCTTCGCCTTCAGCCAGTCCCTGCGCACGGTCCGTTCGTCGACACCGAGGAGCTGCCCGGTCTCAGCTTCGGAGAGCCCGCCGAAGAAGCGGAGCTCGACGACGCGCGCCAGCCGCGCGTTGCTGCGCTCGAGGCGAGTGAGCGCCTGGTCGAGCGCGAGGAGCTCCTCGCTCGCCTGGACGGCGTCGGCCGCCAGGTCGTCGTCGAGCTCCATCGCCTCGGCGCCACCTCCCCGCTTCATCGCCAGCCGGGCGCGCGCGCGGTCGACGAGCAGGCGCCGCATGGCGAGCGCAGCGGTGCCCAGCAGGTGCGCGCGCGACTCCCAGGGCAGCACCTCGTCGCGCATGAGCCGCAGATAGGCCTCGTGAACGACGGCGGTGGTGTCGAGCGTTTCGCCGTGGCGCAGCCGCCGGCGCTCGCGGCGGGCGATCCCGTGTAGCTCCCCGTAGAGGGCTGCGAAGATGCGCTCGGCGGCGGCCTGGTCGCCCGCGCGCGAGGCGGCGAGCAGCTCGGTGATCGGCTCGGCCCCTGGATCCGCCATGGGAACGCGATTCTAGGCGGGCAGCCCGCCAATGTGCGCGGTGGAGATCCCTCCCCTCCTTCCGATAGCATCCTTGCTCCCTCGACGGTCCCCGGAGGTAGCCAGTGATGCTGAAGGTCCCCGGTCTCATCCTCAAGCAGATGTACAACTTTGGCAGCCTGGAGAACGTCCCCGGCGGCGTCCGCTTCAGCGTCAAGAACCGGCTCTCGGACGCCACCTTGACGCGCCTCACGAGCATCCGTATCGACGGTCGTGAGATCCCCATCGCCAGCCTGACGCTCGACTACAACGACGGCGAGAAGCAGCAGACGCTCAAGGCGCCGGACGTCTCCGACAAGAAGCCGCTCCCCTTCCCGCTCGCGCGCACCGTCGGCATCGAGGCCAAGGACGGCAGCACGCTCGAGAAGGGCAAACACGAGATCGAGATCGCCGTCGAGGCGACCCCGTTCGGCTCGCTGTCCTTCAAGGTGACCGACGCCATCGAGGACAAGAAGGAGCGGCCGGTCTCCGTTCCCTACAACAAGGAAGACAACTACAGCCACAAGATCGTCCGCGCGCGGCTGCGCTTCCTCGAGGAGTTCGCCGGCGTCAAGCCGAAGCACATCACCAGCGGTTCGTTCGATCCCAGCATCACCCAGGGCAACATCGAGAACTTCGTCGGCGTGGCGCAGGTGCCGATCGGCCTTGCCGGGCCGCTCAAGGTGCTCGGCGAGCACGCGCAGGGGGACTTCCTGATCCCCCTGGCCACCACGGAGGGAACCCTGGTGGCGTCGTACAACCGAGGCATCAAGCTGCTCAACATGTCCGGTGGCGTCACCTGCTCGGTGGTCGACGACGCCATGCAGCGGGCGCCGGTCTTCATCTTCGACTCGGCCCGCGAGGCGCGCGACTTCAAGCACTGGGTGGACCGCCACATGCCGCAGATCGCCGAGCAGGCGGAGACCACCTCGCGCGTCGCCAAGCTCTTGAAGATCGAGATCTACCTCGCCAGCAAGTTCGCCTACCTGCGCTTCAACTACTTCACCGGCGACGCGGCGGGCCAGAACATGGTGGGGCGCGCCACCTTCGCCGCGTGCAGCTGGATCCTCGAGCAGGTCAAGACGGTGCGCCGCTTCTACCTCGAGTCCAACCTCGCCACCGACAAGAAGGCATCGCAGGTCAACATCATGAACACCCGCGGCAAGCGGGTGATCGCCGAGGCCACCATCCCCCGCGAGACCCTGGTGCAGAACATGCGGGTCGAGCCCGAGACGCTGCACTACCACGCCTCGATCGCCAACGTCGGCACCATGCTGTCGGGCGCCAACAACAACGGCGCGCACTCGCCGAACGCCATCACCGCGATGTTCATCGCCACCGGCCAGGACGTCGCCAATGTCTCGGAGTCGTCGGCGGCGATCGGTTACACCGAGGTGACCAAGGAGGGCGACCTCTACATCTCGATCACGCTCCCCTCGCTCATCGTCGCCACCCACGGCGGGGGCACGGCCCTGCCGACGCAGCGCGAGTGCCTCGAGATCATGGGCTGCGTGGGCAAGGGGAAGGTCAAGAAGTTCGCCGAGATCATCGCCGGCGTGGTGCTCGCCGGCGAGCTCTCGCTCGGCGCCGCCATCTCGTCGCTCGACTGGGTGTCGTCCCACGAACAGTACGGACGCAACCGCTAGCCCCTCCGCGGCCCCGGAGGGCGCAGACGACGCAGTGCGGGCGGGCGCGGTCGCTGCCGGCGCCGCGCCCCTGGCCTGGCTCGCCTTCACGTCCGGGCTCTGCGCGCTCGTCTACCAGACGGTCTGGTTGCGCGAGCTCCGCCTCGTCTTCGGGGCCTCGACGCCCGCCTCGGCCGCGGTGCTCGCCGCGTTCATGGGCGGCCTCGGCTTCGGCGGCCTCCTCCTCGGCCGCCGCGCGGAGCGCTCCGCCCGCCCGCTCGACTTCTACGGCCGCCTCGAGATCGGCGTGGCCCTCGTCGCCGGCGTCTCGCCGCTGACGCTCGTCGCCGCCCGCTGGCTCTACCTCTCGACCGGCGGCAGCGCCACGCTCGGAGGATTCGGCGCCGCCGTCGTGCGCCTCCTCCTCACGGCGCTCGTCCTCGGCGCCGCGACCTTCCTCATGGGCGGCACGCTGCCGGCGCTCGGACGGGCGGTAACGGCCGCCGGCGACCGCGGGCGTCGCGGCCTCGGCTGGATCTACGGCTGCAACACCCTCGGCGCGGTGGCGGGGGCCGCGCTCACCACGTTCCTCCTCCTCGAGAGCTTCGGCCAGCGCAAGACCCTGCTCCTCGCCGCCCTCGTCAACCTGCTCGTGGGGATGGTCGCCCGCTCGCGCGCGCGAGGCGGCGCCGGGGTCGAGACTCGGGCGGCGGACGACACCGCCGCGTCCGCGCGCGGGTCGGAGCGGGCGATGCCGATGGCGCTCGCCCTCGCCGCCGCGGCCATGGTGGGCTTCGCCTACTTCCTCATGGAGCTCGTCTGGTACCGCATGTTGGCGCCGCTCCTGGGCGGCACCACCTACACCTTCGGCATCATCCTGATGGTGGCCCTCGCCGGCATTGGCGCCGGCGGCCTCCTCTACGGCGCCATGGCCCCGCGACGCTCGCCGTCGCTCGCCGACTTCGCGGTCACCTGCGGGCTCGAGGGCCTGCTCCTCGTCGTCCCGCTCGCGATGTCCCATCGCCTCGCGACCCTCGCCTCGCTCCTGCGCGGGCTGGCGGCCTTCGACTTCCACGGCGTCGTCCTCGGTTGGCTCGTCGTCTCCGCCATCGTCGTGCTGCCGGCGTCGCTCGTCGCCGGCTACCAGTTCCCGCTGCTCGTCGCGCTCGTCGGCGCCGGCCGCCGCGAGCTCGCCGAGCAGACGGGCAAGGTCGCCGCCGCGAACACGCTCGGCGCCGTGGCGGGCTCGCTCGCCGGCGGCTTTGGCCTGCTGCCGCTGCTCGGGGCGCCGGGCGCCTGGCGGGGCGCCACGCTGATGCTCGCCGCGCTCGCGCTCGGCGCAGCGCTCCTCGGCGGCCGACGCGCCCCGCGTGCCGCCCTCGGCTCGGCGCTCGCGGCCCTCGCAGCAGCGGCCCTCTGCCTGCGGCCCGGTCCCGGCGCCCTCTGGCGGTATGGCGAGATCGGCGCCGGCCGCAACCTCGTCACCGCCACCTCGCCCACCGAGATGCGCTGGCGGGCGCTCGGCGAGGAATCGTTCGTCGTCTGGGAGGAGGACGGCCGCGAGAGCAGCATCGCCCTCCGCCGCGCGTTCGGCTACTCCTTCAGCGTCAACGGCAAGACCGACGGCAACGCGCGCAGCGACGCCTCGACGCAGGTCATGGCGCCGCTCGTCGGCGCCATGCTCCACCCCGCGCCGCGGCGCGCGCTCGTAGTCGGGCTGGGGACCGGCAGCAGCGCCGGATGGCTCGCGGCGGTGCCCGGCATCGACCGCGTCGACGTCGTCGAGCTCGAGCCCGCCGTGGTGCGCGTCGCGCGCGACTGCGCGCCGGTCAATCACGGCGCCCTCGAGAACCCCAGGCTGCGCCTCTTCATCGGCGACGGCCGTGAGTTCCTGCTCACCCGTGACGAGCGCTGGGACGTCATCTTCTCGGAGCCGTCCAACCCGTACCGCGCCGGCGTGGCGAGCCTCTTCACGACCGAGTTCTACCGCTCGGTAGCCGACCACCTCGCGCCCGGCGGCGTCTTCGTGCAGTGGATCCAGGGCTACGAGGTCGACGCCTCCGTCATCGCCAGCGTCTACACCAGCCTCGGCTCGGTCTTCCCGCAGATCGAGACCTGGTCCACCAACGAGTCCGACCTGCTGCTCATCGCCTCGCGCGAGCCGCTGCGCCACGACCTCCGGCGCGTCGCCGCGCGCGCCGCGGGCGAGCCGTGGTCCCACGCCCTCGCCGACGCCTGGGGGGTGAGCGGGGCCGAGGGGTTCTACATCGGGTTCATCGCCGGCCCGGCATTCGCGCGGCGCATGGCGACGACCGGCGCCGCGCCCAACGTCGATGATCGGCCGGTGATCGAGTTCGGCTTCGCGCGGAGCCTCGGGCGCGCCTCCTTCGGCGTCGCCCAGCTGCGCGCCGCGGTGCGGCCCGAGGAGGGCCGCGCCCCCGGGCTCGAGGGACTCGACGCGACGGCGCTGTCCGCCATGCGCGCCCTCCGCGCGCTCGCCACGGCGAAGACCGACCTCCCCCCGGACGCCGACGCCGCCACGCAGTCGCGCTGGCTCGGCGACGTGGTGCAGGCGACGAGCGGGACGGCCTCCGCCGATGGAGGTGGGCCGATCGCAGGCTCGGCCCTCGCCTTCGTGCTCGCCGCCGAAACGCTCGCGGAGCGCGGCGACCCGCGCGCCGAGGGGATGGCGCGCTCGCTGCTCGCCGAGCGCCCCGTCGAGGGCCACGCCCTGCTCGCCCGCTTCCTGCTGCGCACCGGCCGCCGCGACGAGGGGCTCGTCGAGGTCGAGCGGTCGCTCGTCGCCTACCGCCGCGACCCGTGGCCGTGGCGCGACCTGATGCGACGACTGCTCGATCTCGTGCTCGAGACGGCGACCGACGGGGCCGCGGCGCGTGTGCTCCTCCCCGCCCTCAGCGAGCCGTTCTCGGTCGGCCTCTTCGACAGCAAGCGGACGCTCCTGCGCATCCAGCTCGCCGAGCGCGCTGGCGGCGACGCCTGTCGCGCCGCCTTCCGCGCCGCCGAGCCCAACCCGATCTGGACCGAGGAGCTCCTCCGCGCGCGGGCGGCCTGCTACGCGCGGACCGGCGATCCGCTCGCCGAGGCCGCGGCGCGCGACGTGGCGTGGGTCGTCGCGCACCGTCCGGCCCGCCTCGACGAGCTGCTCGCCGGCGCGGCGGCCGAGCGCGGCGGCGGCTGACCACGCCGCGTCGCGACGCATCACCGCGGCGCCCCGGAGGCGAGGAACGCTCGCCTCCCCATAGAATGCAGCGATGCCCTCATCAGGCGTGGAGCCGCCGCCGGCGCGCGGGGACGAACCCGACGCGGTGCCGCCCCCGCCGCCGGGGACGATGGCGCCGGCCGCTCACACCGCAGCGGCGGGGGCCGCCCCGGGCGAGGACGCCACAGCGGCCGCCGATGACCTCGCCGGCTTCGAGCTCTACGTCGAGCCGCCGACGCCGACGCTCGTGCGCCGGTTCGTGGCGACCCACCGCCACTTCCTCGGCCTCTTCTTCGGCGGGCTGCGCGTCTGGTTGCGCGACCGCCCTCGGACGGCCCCCGGCGGGCTGCGCGTCCTCCTCGCGCGCGTCCTCGCCGCCTTCGGCGCACCCTTCGTCGACCGCGCGCTGCGCGATCTGCCGTTCCCCGTGCAGCTGCGGCGGCGGCTCGAGATCCTCGGTCCCACCTACATCAAGCTCGGGCAGATCCTCTCGCTGCGCGAGGACCTCCTCCCGAAGAGCGTCACCGATGAGCTGAAGAACCTCCTCGACCGCCTCCCCGCGGTGCCCTTCGACCGCTTCGTGGAGCTGATCGCCAGGGACCTCGGCATCGACCCCACGGCGGCCTTCGCCAGCATCGAGCGCAAGCCCCTAGGCTCGGCCTCGATCGGGCAGACCCACCTCGCCACCCTGCTCACCGGCGAGCGGGTGGTGATCAAGGTCGTCAAGCCCGGGATCCGCGAGACCCTGCGCCGCGACGTGGTCCTGCTCAAGATGCTGGGCCACCTGCTGCAGATGGTTGCCGGTCGCTTCAAGCCCAAGCGCGTCATCGACGAGTTCTGCCACTACACGCTGCGCGAGGTGGACCTGCGGCTCGAGGCGGACAACGCCGAGACCTTCAGCGCCAACTTCCGCGACCAGCCCGACATCGTCTTCCCGAAGATCCACCGCCAGCTCACCGGGCCCAGCGTGCTCACCATGGAGTTCCTGGACGGCTTCAAGCCCAACTCCACCGACGCGCTGACGATGAGCCAGGAGGACCGCGAACGCATCGTCGACCTCGGTGCCTCGGCGATCATCCGCATGCTCTACCGCGACGGCTTCTTCCACGCCGACCTGCACCCGGGCAACCTCATCGTGCTGCCCGGTCCGAAGTCCGGCTTCATCGACCTCGGCATGGTCGGCCGCTTCGACGAAGAGCTCAAGCGGACGATGCTCTACTACTACTACTGCATGGTGACCGGCGACGCCGAGAACGCCGCCCGCTACCTGGGCGCCCTCGCCGAGACCGGCAGGAAGAGCAACCCCAAGGGCTTCCAGCGCGAGGTCGAGGAGATCTGCCGCCGCTGGTACCGCACCGCCAACTTCGAGGAGTTCTCGCTCGGCCAGCTCATCATGGAGTCGACGGCGCGGGGCGGGAAGTTCTACATGTACTTTCCCGTCGAGATGGTGCTGATGGTCAAAGCCATCGTGACCTTCGAGGGGGTCGGCCAGCTCCTGCTCCCCGGCTTCGACGTCGCCAAGGTGTCGCAGAAGCACATCAACCGCATCTTCCTGCAGCAGTTCAGCCCGCTGCGCATGGCGCGGGAGAGCCTGCGCGGCGCCCCCGAGCTCGTCGACGCGCTGGTCAAGATGCCGATGCTGGTGACGCAAGGCCTGCGGGCGCTCGACAAGGCGACGCGCCAGCACCCCGAGAACCCCTTCGCGGGCGTGCGCGGCACGCTGCTCGGCGGCTTCTGCATCGTCGCCGGCGCGATCCTCGCCGCCTTCCATGGGCCGTGGCCGTTGTACGCGACCCTCTTCGCGCTCGGCCTGTTCCTGGCCCTCCGCAAGGGCAGCTGACGCCTCGCGGTCGAGCGCACTAGCCGGCGGGCCAGGCTGATGCCGCCGTGCTACGGTGCATTGCGATGGCGTCGAGCCCCGGTGACTCATCCGCCTTCCAGCTGCTCCGGCACGAATCGGGCTTCGGCCAGTGGGAGATGGTCCGGCGGGCGCCGGCGCCAGCGCTCGCCGGGCTCGTCGATGGCACCTACTGCGGGTGGACCGAGTCGATGTCGCCAGGGCCGATCCGCCGCGAGCTGCCGTCGACGAAGGTCCCGCTCATCTTCAACTTCGGCGCCGGCTACCGGATCGGCGGTCCCGGCAGCACCATCGGCGCCGCCGAGGAACACGACAGCGTCGCCATCGGCCTCTACGAGTCGTTCGCCGAGACCCAGGCGATCGGCCCCACCAGCGGGGTGCAGGTCGACCTCACTCCCCTCGGCGCCTACCAGCTCCTCGGCCTGCCGATGGAGGAGCTCGCCGGGCGCGGCGCGCCGCTCGCCGACGTGCTCGGCGCCGGCGGCGGCCCGCTGATCGAGCGGCTCGCCGAACGGAAGAGCTGGGAAGCGCGCTTCCGGCTCGTCGACGAGGCGCTGCTGGCGCGCCTCGCGCGCGCCCGCCCGGCAGCGCCGCCGATCCTCTGGGCGTGGCAGTGCCTGGCGGCGAGCGGGGGCAACGCCGCGATCGCGCCGCTCGCCGCAGCGGCCGGCTGGAGCCAGAAGCACCTCATCGAGCGCTTCCGCCGCCACGTCGGTGTCGCGCCGAAACGCCTCGCCCGCATCCTGCGCTTCTCGCGATTCGCCGAGCGGCTGCGCACGGCCGGGCGCGTCGAGTGGGCCGGTTTCGCCGTCGAGGCCGGCTACTACGACCAGGCGCACCTCATCCGCGACTGCCACGCCTTCGCCGGCTGCACGCCGCGTCAGCTGCTCGCGAGGCGACTTCCCGACGGCGGCGGCTGGCTGGGCGGCGATGTCGACTCGACGGCGCCGCACTAGCGCGGTCGGCTCGTGGCTGCGGCCCGACCTCGCCGCGCGGACGTAGAATCCGCCCGTGCCCCCCGACTTGGGTCCCGAACAGGGGCCCTCCAGCGCAAACGGCGCGACCGAGCGCTGGAACCGGCTGGAGCCGCTTCTCGACGAGCTGCTCGGGCTCGACGCGAGCGATCGCGAGGCCCGCCTGGCGGCGCTCGCCGGCGAGGACCCAGAGCTCTCGGCAGCGGCGCGACGCTTGCTGGCGACTGCCGAGGAGGGCGAGCTGCCCGCGCGTCCGGCCGCGGAGCTCGCGGCGCTCCTCGCCGACGGCGAGGACCTGCTCCCCTCCCGCGAGGGCGAGCGGGTCGGACCGTTCGAGATCACCGGCGAGCTGGGCCGCGGCGGCATGGGGACGGTCTACGCCGCCCGCCGCGTCGAGGGCGGGTTCGATCAGGGCGTGGCGATCAAGGTCGTCAAGGGCGGCCTCGACAGCGAGGAGGTCCTGCGTCGCTTCCTCGCCGAGCGCCGGATCCTCGCTCGCCTCGAGCACCCGCACATCGCGCGCCTCCTCGACGGCGGCGCCACCGGCGACGGGCTTCCCTGGTTCGCCATGGAGCGCGTCGACGGCGTGCCGATCACCGATCACGTCGACCGCGATCGCCTGCCGACGCGCGGGCGGCTCGCGCTCTTCCTCGACGTCTGCGACGCGGTGGCCTTCGCGCACCGCAGCCTGATCGTGCACCGGGACATCAAGCCCTCCAACGTGCTCGTGCGCGAGCGCGGCGGAGTCGCCCTGCTCGACTTCGGCATCGCCAAGCTGGTCGGCGAGGGCGAGGAGGGGCTCACCCGCACCGTGCAGCGCCCGATGACGCCGCGCTACGCGGCACCCGAGCAGCTCGCCGGCGCCGCCGTCTCCACGCTCACCGACGTCTGGCAGCTCGGGCGTTTGCTCGCCGAGATGCTGCCGCCGCCGCTCCCGCGCGACCTCGAGCGCATCGTCGCCCGTGCCTGCCACGACGAGCCGGAGCGCCGCTACCCGTCCGTCGAGGCCTTTGCCGAGGACGTGCGGCGCTTCCTCGACGGCCGGCCGGTGACGGCGCGGGGCGACTCCGCGGCGTATCGCGCCAGCCGCTTCGTCCGCCGCCACCGGCTCGGCGTGGCCGCCGCCGTCCTCGTCGTCGCGGCGCTCGTCGCCGGCCTGGCGGTGGCCCTCTGGCAGGCGCGCGTCGCCCGCCGCGAGGCCGAGCGAGCGCGCACCGTGAAGGACTTCCTGATCTCGACCTTCGAGGAAGCGCGCCCGGAAGTCGCCAAGGGTGAAGAGACGACGGCCCGCGAAATCCTCCAGCGGGGAGCCGCGCGCATCGACCGCGATCTCGCCGCGGACCCCGCGCTGCAGGCCGAGATGCTCGAGGTGGTCGGCGGCATCGAACAGGAGCTCGGTGCGCTCCCGCGTGCCGCGGCGCTCTGGGAGCGTGCGCTCGAGGTCCACCGCCGAGCCGGCCATCCGCCCCGCTCGATCGCCGCCGCCCAGCTCGGGCTCGCGGCCGCGCTCACCGAGCAAGCGGAGCTCGCCCGCGCCGAGACGCTGGCACGCGAGGCCTTGCGCACGCTGTCGCGAGAGCTCGGGCCCGACTCGCCGGAGGCTCTCGAGGCCCGGGTGGCGCTCGGCGCGGTGTACCGGCGCCAGACCAAACGGGGACGGGCCGAGCTCGAGCTGCGGGCGGCCCTCGCCGGCTTGCGCGCGGCCCTGCCGCCCGAGGACGAACGCATCACGTCCGCGCTCGATTCGCTGGCGAACACGATCTTCGATCAGTCGCGCTACGGCGAGGCCGAGCCGCTCTTTCGCGAGATCCTCGACCGCGCCGTGCGGGCCCACGGAGCCGAGAGCGTGGCGGCGGCGCAGGCGTGGAACGACCTCGGCGCCGTGCTCGACGAGAGCGACCAGGACGCCGCGGCGGAGCCGGCCTACCAGCGATCGCTGGCGCTCATGCGGCGGCTGCTCGGCAACGACCACCCCGCCGTTGCGCGGACGGTCAAGAACCTCGGCGCCCTCTACGACTCGATGGGGCGTACCGAAGAGGCCCGGCGCGCGCTGGCCGAGTCCGCTGCCATCGTCGAGCGCACGCAGGGGCCCGAGGCGTACGACCTGATGAGCGCGCTCAACACGCTGGCGATCGTCGACTACCGGCTCGGCAACTATCCCGCCGCGGCGGAGGGGCTCCGCCGCGTGCTCGCCGGCTTTCGCCGGCAGCTCGGCGCCGACCACTCCGACACCCTCGCCGTACAGAGCAACCTGGCGGCTGTGCTCGGCGAGCTGCGACAGGTCGACGAAGCAGAACAGCTCCAGCGCGACGTCATCGCCCGCCGACGAGCGAGCGGAGACAGCGGAGGCTCGCTGTCCTCGTCGGTGCACGTGCTGGGCAACGTCCTGCTGCGCGCCGGGCGGACCGCCGAGGCGATCGCCACCTACGACGAAGCAGTTGCGCTCAAGGCGGAGATCTACGGTCGCGACAGCCCGCTCTACGCCGTCAGCCTCGAGGCGGCGGCGCGAGCCCGCCTGGCGCGAGGGCAACGCCCGGACCTCGAGCGCGGAGGCTCTCAGATCCGTGAGTGCCTCGAGATCCTCGCGCACCACGCCGACGCCAGCCGCAACGTTCGTGGAGACGTGCTGGTGACCGCCGGCCGCTACGACCTGCTCCGCGGCGACGCCGCCGCGTCGCAGCCGCGGCTCGAGGAGGCGCTCGCCATCCGCCGCGACGCCAACGGCGAAGGTCACTGGAAGACGGCGGAAGCGCGGCTCCACCTCGGACGCGCCCTGGCGATGCTCGACAAGACAGTCGACGCGCGTCGCGAGCTGGCAATGGCGGCCGATAGCCTGACCAAAAACCCCGGCCGCGAGGAGCTGCTCGGCGAGGCGCGCCGGGCGATCGCCTCCTTGGCACCGCGCTGAGCAGGCCACCCACCGGTGCTCAGGCCACCGGGACCTGGGCACGGACCCGCCGTCGGCGGGTGGACCTCGACTCGCGGGTAAGTTTTCTCCAAGACGAGCGCGCCGCCGGCGGCCTACCCTCTCCCTGACGCCGAAGCCACGAACCACCCAACGGCCTCAGGAGGATCCGCCATGACCACGACCGCCCCCACCGTCAGCACACCCACGGCCACCAGCCCCGTCATTCCATTCCTGCGCTACGACGATGCGCGTGCCGCCATCGCCTGGCTCGTCGCTGCCCTCGGCTTCGAGCCGACGGCGGTCTTCGACTCACCCGATGGCACCGTCGGCCACGCCGAGCTGCGCTTCGGGGACTCCTTCATCATGCTCGGCTCTTCCAAGGAGGACGCGCTGGCGATCAAGTCACCGCGGCGGCTCGGCGGCGGCAACCAGGGGATCTGCCTGGTGGTCGACGACCCCGACGCGCATCACGCGTGCGCTGCCGGCGCCGGCGCCGAGGTCGTCCAACCGCTCGCCGACACCTCCTACGGGTCCCGCGCCTACACCTGCCGCGATCCCGAAGGGAACGTCTGGACGGTCGGCACGTACCGGCCGGAAGGGGGCTCGAAGCTCGCTCCCTGTCTCCAGCTCGCCGACGCACGCGGCACCATCGCCTGGCTCTGCAGCGCCTTTGGCCTCACTCCTGGTCTCGTCGTGCCGGGCCCCGCCGACCGCGTCACGCACGCGGAGCTGCACGTCGACGGCGGCGGCGTGGTGATGGTCGGGTCGCACGCCGACAACGACGTCGGGCTCGCGACGGCACGCCGCCTCGGCGCCGTCAACCAGGGGATCTACGTCGTGGTCGCCGACGCCGATGCCCACCAACGCCGCGCCGCGGCCGCCGGCGCGTCGATCGTCCTCGACCTGAAGGACACGGAATACGGCTCGCGCGAGTACACCTGCCGCGACCTGGAAGGGAACCTCTGGAGCTTCGGCACCTATCGTCCGTGACTCCTGGCCATGCATGGAGCGTCGGGCTCCATGCATGGCGACTCGGATGCGGCCTGCGCGGGCCGGTGGGCCGTGCGCGCGCTACGGGATCGTGACGTTCACCGACGCCGAGTAATCGCTCACGTCGCGCTTGATCTTCGCGCGCACGCGGAAGGTCTGCTCGCCGGCCTTGAGCCCGCCGATGGTGATCGACGTGGTATTGGGGGGAAGCGACTTGATCTGCTTGAACTTCCCCTTCACGAGCTGCTCCACGAGCCAGTTCGTCTCGTTGCCGAACGGGTCGACCCAGGTGAGCGTCGCCTCACCGTCGCCGGGTTGCGCGGCCAGGGCGTAGGGGTCGTTGACGCGCCCGAGACAGGCGGGCCCGACGCGGTCGACGAGGCTGCGGATGACGCCGATGACGCGCTCGCTGCGGTCGCCGTAGAGGCCTGGCTCCCCCATCGAGAGGTTCGCGGCGTTGCAGTAGCTCATCACCGACCCGCCTTCGGTCGGGGCGCTCACCGGCCCGGAGTAGCAGCCTCGCTCCTCCGCCCAGCACTGGTCGATCTCGGGCCGGTAGCAGTGCGTATGGCTGGAGCCGAAGATGTGCCCCAGCTCGTGCGCCGTGACCAGCACGTCGCGTTGCACGAAGCGGCCGCGGACGACGATGCCGTAGCCGCCCGGCGGGCAGGCGCTCGGGCGCGCGTTGAAGCTGCACAGGCTCGAGAGCCAGGCCTGGCCGGAGATCTCGGTCGAGCTCTTGCCGGTGAAGAAGAGGGCGGCGTTGCGCGGGTAGGCGGCCAGCGGCCGGTGCGACTGCCAGAACTTCCCGAACTCGCAGAGCACCTCGGCCTCGCTGCCGGTGTGCGGGTTCGGCGCGTTCCACGGGTCGTCCTCGTCCGGGTAGAGGAAGAGGCTCCGGATGGCGAGGGGCACTCCGAGCTGCCGCTCGTAGAGCTCGGACACGCCGGCGATGATGTCGTGGACCCGCGTCTCGCCTTCGGCGACGCTGCCGTTGCCGAGGAACTCGTGGTCGGTGTCGATGGCCAGCGCGGCGCCATAGATCCCGCCGGGCGCCGGGATCACGCGCTTGGCGACTGCCTCCGCCGAACGCCTCCCCGTCACGCCAGCCGCCTCGAGGGCATCGCTCACCGCGCCGCGCTCGACACCCGTGAGGTCGGCCGGCCGCACCGCCGCGACCGCGGCGAGCGGGAGCGCGGCGGCCTCCCCGGGAGCGCCCAGCGCGAAGACGCCGTCGGCGCGCACCAGCGTGCCGTTCCACGCCCCGGTGCTGGCGTCGAGGCTGATCGCCACCGACGAGCCGGGCCACTGCTCCGCCGTACCGTGCAGGTAGACGAGCCGCTGGGGCGCATCGGTCGGCGTCTCGCGGCCATCCAGGTAGAGCTTGAAGTCAGGGGAGAAGAGACGGCCCACCTCGAGCGCAAACGTCAGCGGGCGGCCGTCGCCGTCGCGGAGCCCGGCGATCCGCATGGCGGTGCCTGGTGGGCTCGCCTGCGCGGTGCGGCCGAGCGCGAGCGAGGTCGACGTCGCGGCGTCGACCTCGCGGAGGTCGCCGGCAGTCGGGTTGGCGGCGGGCACCGCAAGCGCACGACCGGCGAGCGCGAACGCGGAGACAATCACTGCAGCGGTTTGTCGGAGCATGGAGGTCCTCGCGTCGGTGGTCAGCCCTTGATGGTACACGAGCATGCTCGCGGCGAGACTCGCCGGCCCGACCTGCTGTGCTAGCTTCCGCCCATGGCGTCCCGCATCGCCGTCGTCGAGGACGAGCCGGACCTGGCCGAAGTCGTGCGCTACAACCTGGCGCGCGAAGGTTTCCTCGTCGAAGTGCACGGGCGCGGGGACACCGCGCTCGACGCCGTGCGGCGCAAGCCACCCGACCTCATCGTCCTCGACCTCATGCTGCCGGGTCTCGACGGCCTCGAGCTGACGCGGGCACTGAAGCGCGACCCCGCCACCGCACGCATTCCGCTGGTCATGCTCACCGCGCGTGCCGAGGAGGTGGACCGTGTCGTCGGGCTCGAGCTGGGAGCGGACGACTACATCGCCAAGCCCTTCAGCCCACGCGAGTTGACACTCCGTATCAAGGCGGTGCTGCGGCGCGGCGACGGCGCCCCCGCCAACGCCGTCCTCGAGGCGGGGAGCGTCCAGCTCGACCCCAGCGCGCATCAGGTGCGCCTCGGCGGCGAGCCGCTCGCGCTGACCGCTACCGAGTTTCGCCTGCTGCAGCTCCTCCTCGAACGTCAGGGTCGCGTGCAGACGCGCGCGCAGCTCCTCTCGGAGGTCTGGGGCTACGCCGAGGACGTCGACAGCCGGACCGTCGACACTCACGTGCGCCGGCTGAGGCGGAAGCTGGGCGGGGAGGCCGAGCGCATCGAGACGGTGATCGGCGTCGGCTACCGCCTCCGCGGTTGACGTGGCGATCTCGTTCGCCACCAAGCTCAGGCTAGCCCTCTTCTGGCCGGCGCTCACGGCGCTGGCCGTCGTCGGGCTCCTGCTCCTCTGGCTCCTGCCGCACCGCTTCGAGCGCCTCGCGGCGAGCGAGCTCCTCGAGACGACTGCCCTCCTCGCACCGCTCGCCGCCCAGCAGGTGGCGCAGCACCCGGGCCCGGGCGCGGCGGGAGCACCCGACGCACCGGGTTCGCGGTCCGACGCCAGCCTCCAGCGCTGGGTCCGCGGCCTCGCGGAGAGCACCCAGCTTCGCATCACGCTCATCCGCGGCGACGGGGTCGTCCTCGCCGACAGCAACCGCACCGAGGCCGAGCTGGCCCGCATGGACAACCATGCCGACCGGCCCGAGGTGAGCCAGGCGCTCGCCAGCGGCAGCGGCACGTCGGTGCGGCGCAGCGACACCACCGGCATCGCCTACGCATACGCGGCGCGCACCATCGCCGTCCGCGGCAGCGGCCTCATGGTCGTGCGCCTGGCGGCGCCGATCCGCACCCTCGAGGTGCTCGAAGGGGAGCTCGCCCAGGCGGCGCTGCTCGCCGTGCTCGCGGCGCTCGTCGCCACCGCGGTGCTCTCCTGGTGGGTGGGGCGCCGGCTCTTCAGTCCGCTCGACGGGCTCGTCGCCGGTGCCGATCGCTTCGTCGCCGGCGAGCTCGCGCACCGCGTGCCGCTGCCGGAGGAGACCGAGCTCGCGGCGGTGGCCTCTGCGCTCAACCGCCTCGCCGAGCACGCGGAGTCGCAGGTCTCCGCGGCGCAGGGCGAGCGCGACCAGCTCCGCGCCATCCTCGCCGCCATGGCCGAGGGGGTGCTCGTCACCGACGCCCAGGGGCGCGCGCTGCTCGCCAACCCCGCGTTCGCACGGCTCTTCGCCACCCGCGAGCTCGTCGCCGGCAAGCTGCCCATCGAGGTCGCTCGCGAGCCTGCGCTGCAGCAGCTCGTCACGACCACCCTGGCCAGCGGCGCCGCCGGGGCCGCCGACGTCGTCGTCGAGCGGGGTGAGCGGCGCCACGTGGCGCTCCTCTCGGCGCCGCTCGGCGACGGCCGGGGCGTCGTCATCGTGGCCCGCGACGTCACCCCCGTCGTGCGTCTCACGGAGATGCGCCGCGACTTCGTCGCCAACGTGTCCCACGAGCTCAAGACGCCGCTGGCGGCCATCCGGGGTCTGGCGGAGACGTTGCGCGACGGCGCGCTCGCCGACCCCGACACCGCCACGCGCTTCATGGGGCGCATCCTCGACCAGTGCGCGCGCTTGCAGGCGCTGCTCGAGGATCTGCTGACGCTCTCCCGTCTCGAGAGCCCGGCGGGCGCCACCGAGCCCGAGCCCGTCGACCTCGGCGCCCTGGCGCACACCGCTCGCGAGATCCTGGCGCCCGCAGCCGCCGAGCGCGAGGTCGCCATCGAGGTCACGGCCGGCGAGGCGACGGTGGCCGGCGACCAGGACGCTCTCGAGCGCCTGCTCCTCAACCTGCTCGACAACGCAGTCAAGTACAACCGCCCGGGCGGCACGGTGCGGCTCCTCGTCGAGCGCCTCGACGGGCAGGTGATGATCGAGGTGCGCGACAGCGGCATCGGCATCCCGCCGGAGCACCTGCCACGCATCTTCGAGCGCTTCTATCGCGTCGACCGCGCCCGCTCGCGCGGAGAGGGCGGTACCGGCCTCGGCCTCGCCATCGTCAAGCACGTGGCGCAGCTGCACCGCGGCCGCGTCGAGGTCGAGAGCGAGCCGGGCGTCGGCTCGACCTTCCGCGTCTGGCTGCCGGCCTGATTCCCCCCCCGCGCAGAGCGCGCTGCCGCCACCCACCCGACCCCCGCCCCTGGGTTGGTCTGCCACCCCGCTCTCCCCAACCCCTCTCTCCCCTCGCCGGGGAGAGAGGGGCTCAGAGGGGCCCGTTGCTTGGCGTTTGCGGCGCGCCGGCGCGTAGCTCCTCGAGGAAGTGCAGCTCTTCCTCGAAGCCGGCGACGATTCCCTCGGGGTCGGCGATGACGTTGGAGTCGCTGGCGACGCCGAGGCGCACCTGGCCGGCGTAGGTCATGATGCTGATGCCGAGCCCCAGACGGCCGCTCTGCGGCACCCAGAAGACGATGCTCTTGATCGGACGGCCGGCGACGAAGAGCTCGCGCGACGGGCCGGGCACGCTGCTGAGGACGGCGGTGCCCTTGGTGCCAAAGATGCGGATCACGAGGTCCTGGATCGGCTTCGGCACGCGGCCGAGCAGGCCGAGCACCGCCATCACGACCACGGGCTCGACCGAGCTCTTGAGCGACCGCATGCGGCGCTGCAGCTCGTGGAGCCGCTCCCGCGGGTCGCCGATCCCCACCGGCAGCGGCAGGAAGACGAGCCCGAAGCAGTTGCCGAGGTCGCTCATCTGCGACAGCGGGCGCAGCGACACGGGCACCACGGCGCGGAACGAGCGCCCGTCGACATTCTTCCCCTTGCTCAAGAGGTAGCGCCGGAGGCCCCCCGCGATCGTGGCGAGGAGCACGTCGCTCACCGTGCCGCCCACCGCGGCCTTGGCGAGGCGCACCTCCTCGAGCGGCACCGCGCGGCTCCACGCGACGCGCTTCTCCCCGCCGAGAGTCCCCTTGAGCGTCTGCGGGTCCGGCAGGCGCCCGGCGAGCCGCGCGAAGGCGGGCACGGTCGCGGCACGGCGCAGCCAGCGGTTCGAGGCGGCCAGCACCTCGGCGGGGCGCGCGAGCAGCCGCGCGCCTTCGGGGAGGAGTTGCTCGAGGTGGCCAAAGGCGTCGGCAGGCGAGAGCCGCGTCTCGCCGAAGAGGTCGGCGAGCGGGTTCTCGCTCCCCCACGCGCCGCTCCCCCGCCGGAGGTCGGCGTCTGCGTCGAGGTCGGTGATGGCGAGCGTCAGCACCATCAGCGCGATGCCGTCGCCGAGGCAGTGGTGAAGGCGCCAGAGCAGCGCCGAGCCGCCGTCGTTGGTGTGCACGAGGTGGATCCGCCAGAGCGGGCGGTCGGCCGGCAGCGGCCGCCCCATCTCGGCGGCGGCGAGCGTGCGCAGGGCGGCGTCGGTGTCGCCAGGAGGAAGCGTCTGTTCGACGATGTGGTCAGCGACGTCGAAGCCGGGTGACTCCTCCCAGTCCCACCGCGTCGCCGAGCGCCGCACCGCGCACTGCCGGAAGCGGTGCACCTGGCCGAGCCGCGATGCAAGCATCGCCTGCAGGCGATCGCGCTCGATCGGCTCGTCGAAGAACATCACGCCGTTGATGACCATCAAGTTGGCCGGCTCGTCCATGCGCAGCCAGGCGCGGTCGATGGCGGCCATGGGCTCGACGCGCGGGGCGCCGGCGCGCGGAGCAGGCTGCGGCGGGGTCACCGTCGGGATCATAGCGTCACGGTGTACGACGCACCGCCGCGGCACGGCGCACCGGGCGCGCCGTTCGTGACGAGCTCGCTCCGCAGCGACGTGCGTCGCCGCGCCTGGGCTATCCGCCCGTGCCGTCGCTCTCGCGATCGCCCGCAACGACCGTGTCGAGGACGCCCTCGAGCCGATCGAGGGTGCCGGCCAGCCGATCGAGGGTGTCGTCACCCGACCGGCCGTACCCTTTGCGCTCCTCGCGACGCCCGTTGCGCGACGTTGCACGCCGGTGCGGCTCCTCGAGGCTCTCCCACACCGAGCGCTCGCCGTCCTCCAGCACTTCCGAGCGCAGCCGCATGCCGTGGCGCGCGAGCACCGGCGCCAGCTCGGCCGCGCGGTCGCGAAGGTCGCGCCGCGTCGCGAGGTAGGCGTGCTCGCAGACCGCCTTGCGCGACGAGAAGGTGAAGATGTTGGTGAAGAACATCCGGTAGTCGTCGCGCCGCGGCTCGAAGAGCAAGACGTCGGCGCCGGGGTAGCGCTCGCGGTAGGCGGCGAGCCCCACCTGCAGGCGCGAGTGGATCAGCGTGCGGAAGGTCTGCGACAGCACGGCGCCGAGCCCGCGGTCCACGAGCTGCCCTTCAGGATGCTGATGGCCATCACCGTTGCCGTCCTGCTGGAGGTCCACGGGCACGATCGGATTCACGCAGAGCACGAGGCGCGCCCCGGCGTCGAGCGCCACCGAAGCGTGGAGCGTCTTGAGCAGCACGCCGTCCACGTAGTGGCGGCCTTCGATCTCCACCGGCGGATAGAGGCCGGGCAACGCCATGCTCGCCTGCACCGCCGCCGAGATCGGCACGTGGTCGTGGCCGGGGTTGCCGAAGCAGACGGCGGCACCGCTCTCGAGCTCGGCCGCCACCACCACCAGGCGGCGGCGCAGCTCGCGGAAGTCGTCGCTGCGCCCGGGGTGGGCGTAGAGCCGCCGGAGGTACTTCCGTATCGGCGCGCCGTCGAGGACCGCCACCGGCAAGGCGCGGGTGAGGCGCACCAGGGACTCCGAGAGGGACAGGTCCGGGTGACGGGCCCACTCGCGCAGCGCCTCGACCAGCAGCCGCGGTACGCGCGTGCCGCGGCGGAAGAACTCGCCGATCGCCGGCTGCAGGAAGGTCTCGGGGAGGAACGGGTGATCGCCCTCGTCGCGCCCGCTGTCACGCGCCAGGGCCTCGCACATGTCGGCGATGGGGATCGCGTTGGCGAGGTTGGCGGCGATGCAGGCGCCCGCGCTCACGCCGACGTAGACGTCGACGGCGTTGAGGTCGAGCCCCTCGATCGCCTCCTCGAGGGCGCGCAGGGCGCCGATCTCGTAGATCGCCCCCTCGGGCCCACCGCCGGCGAGGGCGAGACCGACGCGAGCGTTCGCGGCGCGGCTCATCGCAGCGGCGTCGAGCGCGACCCTCAGGGCTTGGCGACGACGTCGTCGGTGGTCGTGACGTCCGTCGTCGTCGTGATCTTGGCCGGCGCGACCGCGACCTTCGGCGGCGCTGGCTTGCTCGCCGCCTTGGCGGCGGGCCTGGCAGCTGCCTTGGCAGCGGGCTTGGTCGGGGGCTTGGCGGCGCCGGGCTTCGAGGGGCCGGCCGGCGTGCGCACGCGGTCCACGGCGCGCGTCAGCTCCTCGATGCGACGCGAGAGCGCCGCGATCTCGTCGCGCGAGGGAACGCCGATCCGGTGCAGCGCCTTCGCCAGCTTGTCGTCGAATGCGCCGCCGAGCTGCTCCCAGGCGCCCTCGGCTGCGCGGCGGGCACGCTCGGCGGTCTCCTCCGCCACCTTGCGGGCGCGGTCGCTCGCCTGGTCGGCGTTCTTCTTCGCCTCCTTGAGCTTCTGCTTGCCCTCGGCCTCGAAGCGCTCGCCCTGCTCGACGAGGCTCTTGAAGAGCTTCGAGCCTTCTTCCTCGGCCACCGCCAGTGCGCCCAGACCCGCGAGCCAGATCTTGTGAGCGGACTCACGCACGTCCCCCTGGATCTTCTTCTTCGCCATCTTCGACCTCCCAGGTCGCGATTGGTTTGCGTGTAGGACCGTTCCGAGCCGGTCTGCGACGAAGGCTACTTGGGAAGCTTGCGGGCGGTGCCCGCCGAGCCGCCCTTGTCCGCCGCCGGGCGCGCCGGGCGAGCGGCCGCCGAACGGGTCGCCGCGCGGGCGGCGGGCCGCGGTGTCCTGGCGCGCGCGGTGCCGGCGGACGCCGGCCCGCGATCCTGCTCGAGCGCCTCGAGCGACGACTCGAGCTCCTCGAGCCGCTCGCGGAGCTGCGACATCTCCTCGCGCGCGCGGCGCACCGGGCCGAGCCGGTCCATCGAGGCCTTCAACACGCGGTCGACGCCATGCTGGAGCTGTTCGACGCCGGTCGTCACGGCGCGCTCGCCGACACGCACCAGCTCGTGCAGCAGCTCGCTCGGCAGGAGCGACGTCCCCTTCTTCCCCTCGTCGAGGATGACCTGGGTGAGGGTCTGCGCGGTGACGTCCTCCGAGGTGCCGTTGTCGACGACCCGCACGTCCTGGCCGCCCCGCACCCAGGCCGCGATGTCTTCCAGGGACACGTAGCGGCTCTCTTCGGTGTCGTAGAGCTTGCGGCTCTCGTAGCGCTTGATCAGGCGAATCATCGGTTCTCCTCGCGGGTCGCTCTGGGTCGCGTCGTGATCTTCTCGTGGGGGTTGGCCAGCTCGTCGGAAGCGCGCCCGCGCGGCGCGTCCTGGCTCTGACCCGAACGTCACTATACCGCGTAATGCCGCACCGCGGCAAGGCGGCGCGGGCGCGCCTTCCCTGGGCCTCAGGTGCGGTGCCGGAACGCCTCGCCCAGCGCGGCCAGCGACGCCAGATCCACGGGCTCGGCGGCGCGCAGCGGCAACGAGAGCAAGGGCTGGCCCACGGGCAGCAGCCCGCTGAGGGCGGCGACGCCGCGAGCGTCGCGCTCGGCGAGCCAGGCGAGGAGCCGGCGCCCCTCGCCTTCGACGGGCGCCTCCGGATCGCCCGGCGGATGGATGCGATTCACGACGATCGGACCAAGCCGGTAGCCCGCCTCGCGGAGGCGGCGGGCGAAGAAGAGCGTGTCCGCGTTGCGCTCTTCCCCCGGCCCGGCCACCAGCACGAAGAGGGTCTCGGGCCCCCGCAACAGCGCCTGCACTTCGAGCGCGCGGCTGCGGAAGCCGGCGAAGAGCGGCGCGAAGGCGGCGAAGAACTCCGCCATGTCGCGCAGCAGGTCGAGACCCACCACCTGGTCGAGCCACGCCTCGAACGAGCGACCCATCGCGCCCCACCGCGACGCCGCGCGCAGCCGGCCCCCTTCGTCGAACCATGGCTTGAGCGCGACACGCAGCGCGCCGCTGTCGAGGAAGTTGACGATGCGCTCCGGGGCCTCCAGGAAGTCGAGCGCCTGTCGCGTCGGCGGCGTGTCGAGGATGATGCGCTGCCAGCGTCGCGACTCCCACGCCTCCCAGAGGCGCTCGACGGCCATGTACTCGAGGATTCCCGCGAGGCTGCCGGCGAGGTTCCGGTAGAAGCGGTTGCCCAGGATGCGCGCGCGCGCCTCGCCGTCGGGAGCGTGGCGCTCGACGAGGCGATCGAAGGTGCGTCGCGCGTCGAGCAGCCCGGCCCAGAGCCCGGCGCCAGTGGCCCCCGGCACCCGCACCTCCGCGTCGCGCGCGCTCTCGTCGACGCCGAGGGCGTCCTTGAGCCGCAGCGACGGGTCGAAGGTCATCACCAGCGTGTCGACACCCGCCGCCGCCGACTGCACGCCCATCGCCGCCGCAAGCGTGGTCTTGCCGACGCCGCCGGCGCCGACGACCACGATGAGCGGGGGCTGGCGCTCGGCTAGATCGATCACCGCGTCTCCGGCGCGTTCGATCACGACGCCTCCGCGGGCTCGGTCACGGCGCGCCTCCCGCGCTGTCGGCGAGCCGCGACGCCAGCTCGGCCACGAGGCCTGGCCCGCTCTCGAGCGCGAGCAGTGGCAGCTCGGGCCGCGGCCCCTGCCACGCGGCCGCGAGACGCGCGAGCTCGCGATCGTTGACCGCCCTGCGATCGCGCCAGAGGCGGCCGGCCGCGTCGGGCGCCGGGTCCGCCGACGGGAACGCAGGGTAGAGCCCATTGACGACGACGGCGTCGGGCGGGCGACCGAGCTCGCTGCGGAGGCGCTCGAGCGACTCGATCGCCTCCTGCATCGGCATCTCCTCCGCCGCCGCCGCGATGACCACGCCCGTACGCAGAGGGTCGTCGACGAGCGCCACCAGCTCGGTGGCCATCGATCCGATGGGGCCCTTCCCCACCGTCTCTGCCGTGAGGCGCGGCGCCAGCAGCAGCGACAGCCCGTGACCGGTCGCCGGCGCGTCGAGCACCACGACGTCGACGTCCGGAGATTGCTGCGCGCCCCGGCCTCCGCGACCGGCACGCGGCCGGACGCGCTCGAGGCCGCGCAGCAGGCGCAGCGCGTGGCCGAGGATCGCCAGCTCCTTGAAGCCGGGCGCACCCTCGGCGAAGTGGCGGTAGATCTCGCTGTCAAGGATGCGTCGAACGACCGGCCCGATGCGTACCTGCTCGCGCACGAGCTGATCGAGCACCGCGCGCGGGCGGAGGTTCTGCAGGAAGAGACGCGGCCGCACGA
>Ga0075421_100000773_pt1 | contig 35028 bp, 30 predicted proteins | sample SoiMetdeltSBSDD5_FD_75292 | JGI IMG/M metagenome (GOLD analysis project Ga0075421, IMG submission 75292) | Bulk soil microbial communities from a Populus tree surrounding site in Tennessee, USA - Soil MetaG P. deltoides SBSDD5 | ecosystem: Environmental > Terrestrial > Soil > Tree plantation... | reverse complement strand
TCGCAGGCGTTAGTCTCGCCGCCAAGGGTCGCTTGAGTCGTCATCGCAATACCTCCGATCCACTTCGCCAAAGGGGACTCGGAGGTTACTCAAGCGACCCTGCCTGCATAGAATCTACGCTACTACGCCGCCACCCGCTTCAGCGCGGCCCTGAGCTTCTTCACCGCGGCCTCGAAGGCCGCCTTGCGCTCGCGGTTCTCCTCGATCACCTCAGGCGGGGCCTTGGCGACGAAATCGGCGTTGGCGAGCCTCACGTCCACCTTGGCGATCTCGCCCTCGTTGCGGGCGATCTCGCGCTCCAGCCGGGTGCGCTCCGCCTCCATGTCGATCACGCCGGCCAGCGGCAGCGCCGCTGTCACGTCGGCCAGCACGATCTGCGCGGCGCCCTTCGGCGGCGTCTTGGCGAACGAGATGGCCTCGATGCGGGCCAGCCGCTTGATGGTCTCCTCGTAGCGCTCGGCGTGAGCGCGAGCCGCCTTGCCGGCGCCCACCAGCACCAGCGGGATCTTGGCGCCACCCGGCACGTTCATCTCCGAGCGCACGGAGCGCACCTCGCCGATGAGCGCGATCAGCCAGCTGATCTCGGCGTCGGCGTCCTTGTCGGCCAGGTCTTCGAACGCCGGCCAGGTGGCGAGGCACAGCAGCTCCTCGCCGGGGCCAAGTGCGCCGGTGCGCCGCTCCCACAGCTCCTCGGTGATGAACGGCATGAACGGGTGCAGCAGCTTCAGGATCTGGTCCAGCGCCCACGCGGTGGTGGCGCGCGTCTCGGCCTTGGCGGCCTCGTCCTCGCCATCCAGGACCGGCTTCGTCAGCTCCAGGTACCAGTCGCAGAAGGTGCCCCAGGTGAAGTCGTAGATGGCGCCCGCCGCATCGTTGAACTTGTAGGCCTCGATGCCGGCGGCGACCGCGGCGACCGTGCGTTCCACCTCGCCGGCGATCCAGCGGTTCACCGTCTCCTTCACCGTCGCCGGGTCGAAGCCGGGCTGCCGTTCGGCGCCGTTCATCTCGGCGAAGCGGGTGGCGTTCCAGAGCTTGGTGGCGAAGTTGCGGTTGCCTTCCACGGCCTTCAGCGACAGCTTGATGTCGCGTCCCTGCGCCGCCATGGCGGCCAGCGTGAAGCGCAGCGCATCGGCGCCGTAGGCGGGGATGCCGCCGGGATAGTCCTTGCGGGTTTCCCTCGTGACGCGCGCGGCGTCCTTCTTGTCCATCAGCCCGTCGACGCGCTTCTGGACAAGACGGTCGAGGTCGATGCCGTCGATGATGTCCAGGGGGTCCATCACGTTGCCCTTGGTCTTGGACATCTTCTGCCCCCGCTCGTCGCGGACGAGGGCGTGGATGTAGACGTCGTGGAACGGGATCTCCTTCATGAAGTGGAGCCCCATCATCAGCATGCGCGCCACCCAGAAGAAGATGATGTCGAAGCCGGTGACGAGCACGCTCGTCGGATAGAACCGCTTCACCTCCTTGGTGGCATCCGGCCAGCCGAGGGTCGAGAACGGCCACAGGGCGGAGGAGAACCAGGTGTCGAGCACGTCGGGGTCGCGCTCCAGCGCAACCTCCTTCTTGTAGTGCGCCCTGGCGAGCTTGGCAGCCTCGGCTTCGTCGAGCGCGACGAACACCTTGCCGTCGGGCCCATACCACGCCGGGATCTGGTGGCCCCACCAGATCTGGCGCGAGATGCACCACGGCTCGATATTGCGCATCCACTCGAAGTAGGTCTTCTCCCAGTTCTGCGGGATGAACCGTGTCTCGCCACTCTCCACCACGGCGATGGCACGCTTCGCCAGCTCCGCGGCGTCGACGTACCACTGGTCGGTGAGCCACGGCTCGATGACGGCACTGCCTCGCTGCGCGTGCGGGACGGCGTGGGTCGTCGGCTCGATCTTCTCCAGCAGCCCTGCAGCCTCGAAATCCGCCACCACGCGCTTGCGCGCCATAAAGCGGTCGAGCCCGCGGTAGACCTCCGGCACGTTCTCGTTGAGCTGGGCCTCGGCGTCGAGAATGTTGATCAGCCCGATCTCGGGGTGGCGCTTGAAGACCTTGTAGTCGTTGAAGTCGTGCGCCGGTGTGATCTTGACCGCGCCGGAGCCCTTCTCCGGGTCGGCGTATTCATCCGCAATGATCGGGATCTCGCGCCCGACCAGCGGCAACTTCACGGTCTTGCCGATCAGGTCCTTGTAACGCGCGTCCTCCGGATGCACGGCGACGGCGGTGTCGCCCAACATGGTCTCGGGGCGCGTGGTGCCGACCGTCAGGAACGTCGACGGGTCTTCAGGATCATAGGCAACACCGCTCAAGGGATAGCGGAAATAGTACATGTGCCCGTTGGGATCGCGATCGAGCACCTTCGCAAGCGCAGCAGCATCGAACGGGACCGGATTGCCGTCCTTGTCCTTCTGGCCGCGCGCCCATTTGAAGCTCCCGCTGTGCTCGATGTCGTCCTTCTCGAGATCGGACAGCGCGCTCTGGAACTCCGGGTCCCAGTTGACCAGCCGCTTGTCGCGGTAGATCAGGCCTTCGCTGTAGAGCTCAACGAACACCTTGAGGACGGCCCGGGACAGGCCCTCGTCCATGGTGAAGCGCTCGCGCGACCAGTCGCAGGAGGCGCCCAGCCGCTTCAGCTGGTTGACGATGGTGCCGCCGCTCTCGGCCTTCCAGGTCCACACGCGCTCGATGAACTTGGGCCGCCCGAGCTGGTGCCGGGCGGGCTCCTGCCGCTCCATCAGCTGGCGCTCCACCACCATCTGGGTGGCGATGCCGGCATGGTCGGTGCCCGGCTGCCACAGCACGTCCTTGCCGCGCATGCGCTCGAACCGGCACAGCACGTCCTGCAGCGTGTTGTTGAGGGCGTGCCCCATGTGGAGCGAGCCCGTCACATTGGGCGGCGGAATGACGATCGAGTAGGGCTCGGCCGAAGCGCGCTCTGGGCGCCCGGCCTTGAAGGCGTCCGCCTTCGTCCATCTGGCGTGGATGCGGGCCTCGATCTCGGCCGGCTCATAGGTCTTCTCAAGCATGGAACAGCCGTCGCCTGACGCGGGTTGGCGGTAAGGACCGGGGATGGGGCGGGTGCTTACGCTACGGCCGCGCCCAGTTCAAGGCTTCTTCGGGTCCCGCTTGGATACGTTCTCGGCCTCTGCCTTGAGCGCGGCGGACACGAGCCGTGGCATGTTCTCGTCGAGCCAGCGCCGCAGCATCGGCCGCAGAAGGTCGGCCACCATGGCGTCCAGGCCCTGCGGCTGCGCGGGGTGGCCCGCCTGTGCGTTGGCCGTCGGCGGGTTGGCGGTCTGCGACGAGGTGCTCTCGGCTGCAAGCGGCACGGCCAGGGAATGAGCCTTGCCGTTGGGAAGGCCCTCCCGCGTCGCTGGTACGGCGACCGCCCGGGGCGTGCTGTCGGGAGCGGCGCCGCGCGGGGGCTCGGGCGCCGGCGGCATTGGCGCTGGCGGGATGATGGCGGCGCCCGGCAGGGGACCCGGCATCGGCGGCGTTGGCGCCAGCTCCACCTTCGCTGCCTCCGGGCTCGAGCCGAAGAAAGGCGGAAGCGGTCCGCGCACGATCTCCTTCAGGACGGGTTTCGGCGTCGCAACCGGCGGTGGCACGGTGGTGGCCGGCGAGAGCATCTGCACCGGCGGTGGTTGGGCGGCCGCGGGCTGCGGAGAGCCGCTGGGCATCGGAGCCGGGATGGCGTCCCTCCTGTCCTTGCCGCGGCCCAGGAACCACAGCGGCTCCTTCGGTGCTTCCTCCGCCTGAGGCGAGGTCGCAACCGATGCCGGCACCGCCATCGGCGCTGTCGGCGGCGACTCCTCAGTCAGCCGCGCGAGCGTCGCGCTGATGGAGGCGGGCGGCGGCGGATCGTCCAATCCCGCGAACGCCTGATCGGTCGGAGCGGGACGCCCTGTCGGCAGGGGTGCCTCGGCCGGGAGCGGGCTCTCAGGCTGGCGGGGCCCCTGCAGTCCGCCGTTGCCCAGAAAGCGCGGCGGGGCATCCTCGCCGGGCACCACGGCACCGAGCGTGTCGAGAGCGACGGGCGTCGGCACACCGTCGTCGGCCAGAATATCCGTCGATTGCTCGGAAAGGCTCCTGCGGATCGATGCCAGGATCGACTCCAGGCTTTCGCTCGTCGGATCGAGCTTGCTCATAAGCCGCACCCCACTCCCTCGTCGGCCGCTGCTCAGGGAACGCTCTCTGAGACCCCGCGCCTTTCTTAGCACGGCCGTGCCGATTGGGGACCAGCTCTGGGCGCAAGATTCGGCAGTCGGGCGTCGGCAGTCGGCAGTCGTAAAATCGGCACGCATAGGCGGGGACTGCTTGTCCCGACTGCCGAAGCCCGACTGCCGACTGCCGACCTATTTGAGCGGGGGCGGTGCCTTCTTGCGCGCGGGCGGAGGCGGTGGTGCCGGCTGCGGCTTGCCGTCGGGGCCGACGATGGACAGGTCGAACCACTTGTTCCGCACTTCCTGATAGTGCTGCTCGGGGTCGTACACCAGCGACGATACACCCAGCTCCTGGGCGTTGAGCCGCCCAATGACCGACACCACGGTATAGGAGGCCACCACCACGTTGCGGCGGTCCGTGGCCAGCGTAACCTCGGAGTTCAGCAGCTCCTGCTCCGCGTTGAGCACGTCGAGCAGGGTGCGCTGGCCCACCCGCTCCTCCTCGCGCACGCCGGCGAGCGCCACGCGGTTGGCGGCCACAGCCACCTCGTCGGATTCCACGGCCGCCTTGGCCGCCTGCAGCTGCGACCACGCCGTCACCACCTGCGCCTGGACCTCGGAGCGGGCCTGCTCGATCTCCTGCAGGCGCTGCACCTGGGTCTGCTTGGCCTGGCGCACGCGCGCCTCCACCTCGCCGCCCGAGTAGAACGGTACCGTCAACCGGCCGGTCACGGTGTTGTCCTCGGTCCACTCGATGCCGGAGCCAGGCGACGGGTCGTAGCGCTTCGCGTGATTGGCCTCGAGTTGCACGCTGGGCAGCAGCTCGCCGCGGATCAGGTCGATGTTGAACCGCGCCGCCTGCTCCCGGTAGAGCGCGGCCACCACCGCCGGGCTTTCGCGCAGGGCGACCTCGGTGCCCATGGCGAGGGTCTTGGGCACGATGGCGCTGGCCTTGGCTTCGACCAGATTGCTCGGCGGGTGACCGATGACGCGCTCGAATGCGGCACGGCTGGTCTTGAGGTTGGCGCGCGCCAAATCAAGCGCGGCCACGGCGCCGGCGCGGCGTGCCTTGGCCTGCTCAACGTCGGTGCGCGTCACCTCGCCGGCCTGGAAGCGGGCCTGCGTAGCGGCCAAGTCCCGCGTCAGCACCGTCACGTTGTTCTCGCGCAGCGTCAGGATCGCCTGGTCGCGCACCACGTCCATGTAGGCCGTCACCGCCTCCAGCAGGACGGAGCTTTCGGTGTTGCGCAAGGCCTCCCAGCCCGCGCGGACAGTGGCCTCCGCCAGCGAGACCGCATTCTTGGTGCGGAAGCCACGAAAAAGCGGTTGCGTCAGGCCCACCGCATACCCGCGCGGATTGCCCGCGTCCGCGCGGCCGCCGCCGGTCGTCGCCGCCGGATTGGTGGTCTGGACCTCGTAGGTCGTATCGGCGCTGCCGGCAACCGTGGGGCGGTAGCCTGAGAGGGCACGCGGCACCTCCTCGTCGGTCGCGCGCTGCAGGGCGCGGGCCGCGTCGAGCCGCGGATTGAACTTGTAGGCGCCGTTAAGCGCCTCCTTCAGCGTCTCCGCTTCTGCGCTGCCGGCTGCCGCCAAGGCCAGGGCGGCGGCCAACGCCGCGATCCCAGCTCTGGCACGAAGCGGCGCCAGCCACCCACGATGCCCCATTCGCAGATGTCCCTTCTGCACGGGCGTGTCGCCGATCCCGGGCTTGCCGCATGCGCACTGCAGCCCCGCCCAATACCCGGGTCGATGGATCACGCCTCTTATCCGGCCTGAGCCGGCCCCGTCGTTCTGATTCCTTGGGGATAATCCCATACCGGGACGCCCGGTATGCAGTCATAAATCCTTGAGTGGACCAGATTTCCCTGCCGCGTTGCCGGAACTCCACAGGCCGTCTGACGACCGTTTCCGGCGATGCTCATCGACTGCTCAGAAGGCGAACTCTGCCGGCATCTCGAAGCCGGGAAGCGTCGCTGCCGCGGCCTCGAACGCCGGCTGCTCGTCAACTGTGCCGCCGCTCTGGTGCCACACGTGCGCCCGGCACACGGGCCCCCGGCGCAGCACTGCGACCAGCCGACCGCCGTCGGTAAGCTGCTCGAGGAGCTCGGGCGGCACGGCGGGCACGGCGCCGTTGAGCAGAATCGCATCGTAGCGGCCCTGCGCCGCCGCCCCGCCGGCGAGCGGGCCTTCGACCACGGTCGCATGGCCGACGCCGAGCTGCTCCAGCGCGCCCTTGGCAGCGCGGGCGAGATCACGGTCGGACTCCAGGGCCACGACGCGGCCGGCGAGCCTGGCCAGCACCGCCGTCGAGTAGCCGGTGGCGCAGCCCACATCCAGCACCGCCGATTGCGGTCCGATCTCGAGGAGTTGCACGAGCTTGGCGAGCGTGCGCGGGGGCAGCAGGCAGCGCGGTTCGCCGCCCTTGGACCGTGCCGTCACCGGCACCGGGTCGTCCATATAGGCGAGCTGCACAACTTCCGCGGGCACGAACAGCTCACGCTGCACCTCCTGCATCGCCCTGATGATGCGCTGGTCGGTCACGTCGCTCGGCCGGACCTGGCTTTCGACCATGTTGAGCCGCTGCACGCTGAAGTCGGTCATCACCATCCTGTCGCCAGCTCCAGTCGCGTCCACCAGCCTCGATCTCCGTCCGGCCTCAATCTATGCGGGATGCCGGCGGCGGTGCCTGTCGCCAATCGCCGCAAACCCGGCCATCTATGCTCTATGCAACCCAGGATCGGCCTAGGATCGGCGCCCCTCGGCCAGCTTCACGACCTGCGGTCCCGCCGCCGCCGCGGTGTCGGCGTCGTCTGCCTCACCATCGTCGCCGCAGTCCAGGATGGCATGCGCCAGCAGCACGGCCATGCGGTCTACCGCGGAGTCCACGTCGGGGAAGACCTCGAGGTCGGCGCTCCTCGGATGCACGACGATCTGGCCCTTGCGCACGTAGAAGGCGCAGACATCGGCGCTCCTGTAGGAGAGCCTGGCCGTCGCCCGCCCCGGCATGCGGGCGACCCGGTGCCTGTCCCGTGCACGGGCGGGGTAATTGTCGAGGGTCTGGAAGACCTTCTCGAAGGTGTCGCGATCACGGGCGCGCGCCTGCAACTCGGCCGCCACCTTGTCGCCGAAACTCCTCTTCATCGACACCCCTTCGAGATAGGACAACGGGCGGTAACGTAATGGCACAAGCTGCGCCGGCCAAGTGCCGAGACTGTGCGCAACGGGATCCCGAGAAAGTTGGCTTCCATTGACAAAATGTACCCCATAGAGTACACATGACCATGTTTACGGTCAAGCGCACCGACATCTTCATTGATTGGCTGGAAGATCTGAAGGACCGGCGTGCCGCTGCCCGGATCGGATCGCCGCACGGATTCTACGATTAGAGGACGGCAACGTGGGCGACGCCAAGCCGGTTGGCGAGGGTTTGAGCGAGCTGCGGATCGACTATGGCCCGGGCTACCGCGCGTACTTCATGCAGGCCGGTCGGCTCTTGATCGTCCTGCTGTGCGGTGGCGACAAGCTCGCCAAGGCGTTGAAGGAGTGATGAGTATGGCCCTGAAGACAGCGCCCTTCGATGCAGCCGAAGTGCTCGACACCAAGGAGGCGATCGAAGAGTTCATCGCCGCAGCGTTCGAGACCGAGGACCCGGCTTTCATTGCCAAGGCGCTCGGAACCATCGCCCGCGCGCGCAACATGTCAAAGCTTGCCGAGGAGATTGGCATGAGCCGGCCGGCGCTCTACCGAGCTTTGAGCGGGAAAGGCAACCCAGAGTTCGCGACCATAACGAAGGTGATGCGCGCGCTCGGGCTCAAGTTGGCGCCGGTGAAGGCGCAATCGGAGGTGCCCATGCGGCGGCGGGCGAAATCCGCCGACTAAGGTCTGACCTTTCTGCGTGGGGTCAGGCAACGGCTTAAGCGGGCCTTGTAGCGCCGAGATGGCGTTCTCACCTCGGTGACAGTTCCGTGGCAATTCCGGCTTCCGCAGCGTTCTAGGCCATGCTAAGTGCTTGGCACCACACGACAGGGGCCACGTGGCGGAGTGGTTACGCAACGGTCTGCAAAACCGTGTACCCCGGTTCAATTCCGGGCGTGGCCTCCAAACTGATCCAAGGCTCAGCCTGGGGCGCATTCCGCTGTGCGCCCCAGGCTGAGCCTTATGGCTGCCTGCGGGCGAGCCGGGCGATGGCCTCCTCGGCTTTCATGTGCTCCGCCTTCGATCCCTGCGACCGGGCCACAGCGAGGGCCTGCTGCAGCTCGTGCTCGGCCTCGTCTCGCCTGCCGATCGCGAGGAGAAGCTCGCCGCGCAGCCGGCGCAACGCCGGGTCGGCCCGCCTCTCGCCCGTGCGCGCGGCCGTAGCGAGCGCCTGGTCGACGAGGAGGAGCGCCTGGTCGAGCTCGCCCAGCCTGGCATACGCGGAGGCCAGCGTCGCCAGGTGCACCGGACGGAACAGGCGCGAGCTCATGGCCTCCACCTTCTCGACCGCCGCCCCCATGATCTTGAGCGCCTCGCGCGGATCGCCGCGGCGGGCGACGATCGCGCCCCGCGCAAACTCGGCCCATGTCTCGAAATTCCCGAGACGGTGATGGGCGCAGAAGCGCACGGCCTCCTCGGCGCGTGCCAGGTCGGGGTTCAGCCCTCCGGGTATCGGGGTCAGCAATTCGGTGACGAGCGCCAGCGCGATCGACAGGGGGTGCTCCATCCGGCGCGCGAGCGCGACGCCCTCGGTCATCGACGCCTGGCCTTCCTCGGCCCGGCCGAAGGCGAACAGCACGCCGGCGCGGAACGCCAGCGAGATGACGTGCTGGCTGCCGAACACGCCCACCGTCGAAAGATCCTCGGGCGCCCGCGTAAAGACGTCGAGGCTGCGCTGGAACTCGCGCTCGGCGTCGCCGAACGCGGCCATGGCCGCGTGGGTCTGGGCGAGCAGGCCGTAGGCGCGGCCGAGGTTGGTGCCGTGCCGCTCGGCAAGGTCGCGATAGGCCTCGGCGGCGGCGAGCGCCTCGGTCAGCTCGGCCCGGCCATAGTGCACGTTGTACAAGGCCATGGTCAGCATGAGCCGCTGGGAGACGTCGCCGACGGCATGCACGAGCGGCTCCGCCCGCCGGTACACCTCCAGGCTCTCCTCCGCAGCGTAGCCGCGCATGCCCATGGTGACCGGGCCAAGCGCCATATGCAGGTCGAGCTCCAGGCGCTGGCGCTCGGGAGATGCGGGCAGGTTGCCGGCGATCCTGATCCCCTCGGTGTAGTGCTCGGCCGCCTCGGCCAGCGCCCAGCCGCGCGCCGCGCGGTTGCCGGCGCCGAGCCAGTGCCGCACGGCGGGCTCCCACAGCTCCGCCTTGGTGCAGTGCGCGGCCACGATCTCAGGCTGGCCGGCGGCGATCTCCGGGAACCTTCCCTCGAGCGCGGCGGCGATGCGGCCGTGCAGGGAGCGCCGCTCGCTGCGCAGCAGCGAGCCGTACGCGGCATCCTGAATCAGGGCATGGCGGAAGGCATACGTGCCCGACGACGGCGAGGCGACCGGCACCATCAGGTCGGCGTCGATGAGCCGCTGCAACTCGCCCCGCAGCTCCTCGGGGTGTCGGTCCTCGACCACCGCGCTCAGCTGGTCCAGCGTGAACTGCCGACCCAGCGCGGCGGCGATCCTGGCCAGATCCCGCGGACGCCCGATGCGGTCCAGCCGCGCCAGCAGGGAGGCCTGCAGGCTCGATGGCACGTTTGCCACGTTCCGCCCGTCGCTGTGCGGCGATTTGGGGGGCGCGGCGGCATCCACCACGGCCTTGGTCAGCTCCTCGATGAAGAGTGGCACCCCATCGGAGCGGGCAACGATGCCGCGCACCACCGTTGCGGGGAGATTCTCGCCGCCGGGGACGTGCCTGACCAGCGTCTCGGCGTCGTCTGCCCCGATCGGCTCGACCTTGATGGACACGACGTGCGGCCGACTGCGCCAATCCGCCTGCAGCTCGGGGCGGCAGGTCACGACCAGCAGCATGGGCCATCCGCCCATCCGCTCAACCACCAGGTCGAGGAGCTGCAGGGAGGTGGGATCGATCCAGTGGGCATCCTCGAGCACGAGCAGCAGCGGACGGACCTGGGCCAGCCGGTCGACGATGCTGGCCAGTGCCTCCAGCAGCAGCTCGCGCTTGCGCTGCGCATCGAGCCGGGGGCCTTGCGCGTCGCCGGCGGCAGGTAGGCCCGTCAACCCCATGAGCTCGGCGAGCAGGCCCACTGCCCCGTCCGCCGCCACCCCGTCCGCCGCGGCCGCCACGCGGCGGCCCAGGAGCCGCTTGAGGCGCCTCACGCCCACGGCGCCGGCTGCGTCCCCCGGTCCGTCCGTGCGCCCGGCTCGCGCCGTGCCCCGCAGCCGCTCCAGGATGGGGTGCAGGACGCTGCTCTCATGGTGCGGCGAGCACTGCAGGCGCACGACCGTTGCCGGCCTCTGCCGCACCCGCTCCGCCAGCGCCTGCACCAGCCGCGACTTGCCGATGCCCGGCTCGCCCGAGACCAGCACCACCTGCCCCGAGCCGCGCGCAGCCAGCGCCCAGCGGTCCGCCAGCGCGGCCATGGCCGCGTCGCGACCGAGGAGGGGCAAGGCGTGCGACCTCAGCGCCCTGAAGCGGCTCGTCACCCGGGCCCCGACGGCGCACCAGACGCGGACCGGGTCGGCGAAGCCCTCCAGGGGCCGCAGGCCGCCGTCGCGGTAGTCGAACAGGCGGCCCGTCAGGCGCCGCGTCGCGTCGGCGACCAGCACCATCCCGGGCGCGGCAAGCGCCTGCAGCCGCGCCGCCAGATTGGGTGTCTCCCCCACCACGGGTGGGTTGTCGGCCACGCCGGAGCGCATCAGCTCGCCCACCACTACCACGCCGGTGGCAATGCCGATCCGCACACTCAGGGGCTCCGTGTCCGCGCCGAGGCGGATTCTGGCCGCCAGCTCCAGGCCGGCGCGCACGGCGCTCTCGGCGTCGTCCTCGGACGCGGCAGGATAGCCGAAGTAGGCGAGAACGCCGTCGCCCTCGTAGCGGGCCACCCGGCCGCCGGCCGCCTCCACCACGGCGGTGACGTGGCGCTGGTAGGCCGCGAGCAGGTCGCGCAGATCCTCCGGGTCAAGCCGCGCCGACAGGGCGGTGGAGCCCACCAGATCGCAGAACATCACGGTCAGCGCGCGCCGTTCTGCGGGCGGCGTTGCAGGCGGTGAGTTGGGCATGTGGGCCGGTCAGAAGTGTCACCTGGGTGACAGCTTACCAATCCTGACACGGAGGAGATAGCGCCAATGCGCGGCCAATGCGTGGTCTCGTGCAGCCCGCGCCGCCACTCCCGGCTGGCACCCGCTGGCTGGCACTCGCACGATCCGAGGGCCAGGTGGGAGAGCTGGCCATTGCCGGCATCGGCCCAGGCCTCGGCCATACTGCGGGAGGGCGACGACCGGTCTGCTCAATCGGGGGTGGCGATCCGGGCCAGCAGGGCCGGATCGCAGGCGATGCGGCGGCCAACGCGGCGGACAGCGCCGGCATCCTCCAAGAGCCCCAAGGCAGCGTTCACCTTCTGCCGGCTGGCACCGATGAGGGAGGCAAGCTCGGCCTGGGAGATGCCGAGGTCGATGGTCGCCTTGCTCTCCTCTGCATCGCCCATCGGCACCGGCAGCAGCCGGGACTGGAGGTAGCGCGCCAGTCGCACCTCCACGGGGTGGAGGGCGATCGCCTCGGCCTGGGCGCTGGTGTCGCGCAGGCGCCGGCATAGCCAGGCGATGGCGGCGCGAGCGACCCGCGGGTTCGTCTCGACCAGCCTGTCGAGCTGCTCCTTGGTCAGCGTCATGGCGACCACACGGGTCAGGGCCACCGCGTCGGCCGTGCGCTGGCCGCCATCCAGCGCCGCGATCTCGCCGAAGATGTCGCCGGCGTTGGCGTGCTTGAAGGAGAGCAGCCGCCCGTCCACCGAGAACACCGAGAGGCGCACGGAGCCGCTGACGACGAGATAGACGTTGTGAGCGGCATCCCCGCGGGCGAATACGGTCTGGCCCGGGCGCAGCTCCGCCTTGAGCATCTGCCCCGCCACGGCCAGCCGGTCGGCCTGCGTCAGCGGACCGAAGATGGCGGTCTCGGCCAGAAGGGCGGCAACTGTCGCAGCATTCTGGGACATGGTCGGATCGGGTTGGTGCCGCGCGGCAGCCGATCCGCGCAAGGGCTGCTGTCCCCTAAGTGACAATCTCGGCGGTCCCAAGGCCTCAATTGGCGGCCCGCAGCGCGCGAAGTGCACGAGCGCATCACCTGTGGCCCGTTCGCATCTCTGCCGCCCGGTGCGGGATTGCTCCGCCACCTCAACCGACGGTAACGTCGCATAAACTCCATAGTCCGATGGTTTTGATCCGCGGGCCTGCTTGTTGTTGCTGTTCTTGCCTGGGGGAGGCGGCATGTCAGTGGCGAAGCTGCTCCTTTCCGGGCTCCTGGTTGCGAGCGGGCTGATCCTGGGCGCGTTCACGCTGCACGCCACCTTCGCTCCCGAGTGGGAGGTGCAGGCGTCCGCGACCGCGCGCTCCTATGCCAGGCCTCCATCAGCCCAGGCGTCTCAGGAGCCCGACCGGGTCACGGGGGCGGACGTGCCGGACAACTGGGCGCCGCGTCTCATCAAGGCGCCCGATCCCAAGCCGCCGGCTGCACCGGACGCCAAGGCCGCCGACGCGAAGAAGAAGCTGGCCGAGAAGAACGAGAAGAAGAAGCAGAAGGCCAAGCAGGAGGAGCCGCAGACGGTGTTCTCCTGGCTGTCGGGTCTGCTGAACAAGTGAGCCTGCGACCGGTCCGTGCCCGTCAGGTCGCGCCCACGCCGGGGAGCGCGGGCACAGCCCACACCCGTATCAGCCCGTCCTCGCCGCCCGCGAACAGGCGGCGGCCATCCCGTGAGAAGCTCAAGGTGTGCGCCTGACACCGCGCCAGCGAGCGCACCACCGGCGAGGGGCGCAGGCTCCACACCTTCACGCTGCCGTCCGATCCGGCGGTGGCGAGCGTGCCGGGCCGGCCAAGCGCGACTGCCGTCACCCCGCCCTCGTGGGCCTTGAGGGCATGGACCGTTCGCACCCGCCAGGCGCGCTGGGCCGGGTTGAGCCAGATACGGACGATGCCGTCGCTGGCGCCGCTTGTCATGGTGCTGGCGTCGGGCGAGACGTCGATGGCCGTGATGTCCTCCGCCACCAGGCCCCGGTAGCTGCGGGCGAGCCGCGGCCCCGGCGTCCGCCAGATGCGCACCGTCCGATCGGCGCCGCTCGAGACGAACAGATTGCGGGTGTGTGCCGCTGCGATCAGGCGGCCGCCGCCGTCCTCGCTCTCGAGCCGCGCGGCCGGCGTGGTCTGCTCGACGCTCTCGAACACGGCCACGCTGCCGTCCTGGCGCGCGGCGACAAAGCCCTCCGCCAGGAAGGCCAGCGAGGTGACGGCCTCGGTGCCGTGCTGGATGGTGGCCAGCCGTTCGCCCGCCTCCAGGTCCCACAGCACGATGGTCCCGCTGTTGTGGCCGACCAGCGCGCGCCGCTCGTCCACCGCAAACGCGGTCACGGGCCCCTCGCTCAGCTCGATGGTGCGCACTAGTGCGCCGGAGGTGCCGCTCCACAGCCGCACGGTGGCGTCGGTGCCCGCCGAGACGATCCAGCGGCCCTCATCGCCGCTCGCCACCGCGATGACGGGTCCCTGGTGCCCGACGAGCTCCAGCAGGGGGGCGGGCGCCGCCACCACGCTGGCGGGGCCGGGGTGGGACGCCGAGCGCACCACGGTCTCCTGGTAGGCGACGGCCAGGCTCGCCACGCCCACGGCGGCGGCGACCCTGATCATGCCGATACGCCATCTGCGCGAGGGCACGAGCCTGAACCGGCGCCGGCGACGGGGCGTCGGCTCCGGCGACCGGGGCGCCGCGGGCGGGCTGCTGACGGCAGGCGTGATGGGGGCGGCTGGCGCGGCAGCCGCAGGCTCAGGGGCGGCGACCGGCGCGCCCGGCACCTCACGCGGCGCATCTGGGGCGGGCGGGCTCTTTGGCGCAGGTGCCTTCTTTGCCGCTGGAAGCTTCCTCTCCGTCGCCTTGGCCGTGACCTTCTTCTTCGGGCCGGGTGCCGCGGCCGTTCTGGACGCCTTCGGCGCCGGCGGGGCGGACCGGCGTCGCCTCAGTGCCTCGATGAAGTCGAGGAGCTGTCCCTTGGGCTGCGGAGCGTCGGGCGGGGCGGGCACGAGGCTCGCCGCCGGCACCGCGGCCGGCTGCGGGGCAGCCGACACCCGGCCACGGCGAGACCCGCCTGCCGACGCTGCCGCCTCGGCCTTCGGCAGCCGGCCGAGCTTGCGGGCGAGCGGCAGCCGCGCCGGTTGGTCCGCGATGGGTTGCTCCGGCTTGCGCGCGGCGTCGGGGGCGAGCAGGGCGCCGCGCCATTCGGCGATACGCTGCGGGCGCTCGCTGATCTCGATCCTCAGCGCCTTGTCGATGGCGTCCAGGAACCCCTCGCGATAGGAGCCCGGTGCCGCTTCGCGCGCGGGAACGTACTCGTCCTCCACCACGCGCGAAGGAGCATCGGGCGGCCGCTTGCCGGTGATGGCGTGATAGAGCGTCGCCCCCAGAGCGTACATGTCGGTCCAGGGGCCCTGGTTGGCGCCGGATGTGGCGTATTGCTCGTAGGGGCTGTAGCCCGGCTTGACCAGGGCGCTGACGGTGCGCGACTGGGAGGCCAGGGCGCTGCGCGCCGAGCCGAAATCGATCAGCACCGGCGAGCCGTCCTTCCGCACCATGATGTTGTCGGGCGCGATGTCGCGGTGCAGGAAATCGGCGTCGTGGATGATCTCGAGCGCGTCCAGCAGCGGCGCGATCATCTTGTCGAGCTCATCCTGCCGCGGCGGGCGCTTGAGGTCCTTGAGCCAAGCCTTGAAGCTGCCGCCTTCCTCGAACTTCAGCACCATGTAGCCGGTGTCGTTGGCCCGGAAGTAGCGATGCACTCGAACGACATTGGGGTGGTCGAAGCGGGCCAGCGTCTGCGCCTCTTCGATGAAGCGGTCGAGACCCCACTGGTAGTCGTCGGCAAGCTCGCGCGAGCGCGGCACGGCACTGTGCTTGCGGCGGGCGGCGAACTCGGCGGGGAAGTATTCCTTGATCGTGACGAGGCGGTCCAGCGCCTGCTCGTCGGCCAGGTAGGTGATGCCGAAGCCCCCCGCGCCCAGCACGCGCTTGATGCGGTAGTCGCCAACGAGCACCGTGCCCTCCGGCAGGGCCAGCAGGTTTGCTGATGGCGCCGCCTTGGCTTCCATCACCTTCCCTCTTCTGCTCGCGCCCTCGTCTGCTCGCAACGACTCTGCTCGCAACGACTCTGCTCGCGACGGCACTACCGTGGGCGCGCCGCGCGCCCTCGTGCGCCCGTTCATACCGCGCCGGCGGCCGGGCGACCAGTTGCCCGAGACAAGCTGTGTCAACCTAGGGGCAGCAGTGTGGCGAAACAAGCGCGAACGGCGCCATTCCAGTGCTGTTCTGGTGAAAAGGCCGCCTGTCGCATCCGCCGATGGCGGGGCGAGGCCGCATCATCCGCATTTACCGTCGTGAGACTTGGCCACTTTGTAGGCACGCCGGAAGCAGTCGCTGGAGTAGGTCTTGCTGTTGCAACCGCACACCGGCTTGTAGTCCTTGCTTTTCTTGCGCGCGAAGCACAGCCGGGGGATCGCCACGCACACGCCGGCGTTGGAGCCGCACATGCCGGCGGACGGCTCACACCACAGGCCCTTGTCGCAGGTGACACCGCTGGCCCCGCCGCACGCCTGGCCAGCCAAGGCGGCATGGGCTTGTTGGGTAGAGGCAACTGACGCGGCGAGGAGGGTCAAAAAAATCAGTCCGGCAATCTTCATTGGTGAACCTGCAACCTCCCAGCCCGCGCGGCACGTTACTCTGGGCCAGCCCCGCCGCAAAGCGCCAGCTGTGACGCAGCCGGCGGGAGCGGCGGACGCCAAGCCCTATGCTCCTCCGAGCTCCAGTCCTTGCTTTGCCGGGGCTTGCATTTCGGTTAGGAACCTGCATGGCGTGTCGTGCCCGGTGGCTGCCCGGCCGGTATCGTGATCCTCCCGGCCGGCCCTTGGAACTTGGCCTTTGGAACTTGGCTCCTTGCTTGGACACCTCTTTGCCTTGATCGCCGACGCGTATGAGCGTGCACCGATCCTGGTGCTGGCTTTGTCGGCGTTGCTGATCCTGCCGGCAGTGGCGCTGATCTCGGCGGCGGCGCAGACCGGCAGGCGTCGTGTGAGCCGCGAGATTGCCTTACGCGCGGCCGAGCGTGCGTCACAGACCGAGGAGGAGGCGATCAAGGAGATGTCCGGGCTTGACACGGCCTCCGCGTCTCCGCCGCTGTTGCAGGCATGGCTGACCGTCGAAGGGCGGACCGGAGGGCCGCTGCCGCTGGCCGGCGACATCGTCCGCATCGGGCGGCAGGAGGACAACGATATCCGCCTCGCCGACAGGTCGGTGCACCGCCATCATGCCGTGATCGAGCGCACGGCCGACGAGGCGTTTACGATCAAGGATATCAGCGGCCAGGATGGCAGCGGTGTCCGCATCAACGGTGAGGCCAAGGCCGAGGCCAGGCTCGCCGACGGCGACGTGATCGAGCTTGGCCGGGCCCGGCTGAAGTTCGAGAATGCACCGGTCTGACCGGCCGCCGCGAGCCCTTGGGAGAAGCCGAGCAATGGACGACGATCGCAGGCCTGCCGGGGCGACGCTGTCGGGCGCTCCGGTCCCGGATCCGAAACCGACGCGCAGGGGGTAGCCCGTGGCCTTCGCGTACGCCATCCGCGCCGATCAGGGCGCCCGCAGCTACCAGGAGGACGCCGCCGCGGTGCGGTCCCACGCTGGCGGCCTCGCCGCCGTGCTGGCCGACGGCATGGGCGGGCACGCCGGCGGGGCGGTGGCGAGCGAGGTGGCCAGCACCACGTTTCTCGACGCCTTCGCCGCGGCCGACGGGGACCAGCGCGGCCGCCTCGCCGACGCGCTCGAGCTCGCCAACGTTGCGCTTGCCCAGCGGGCGACCGGCCGGTCTGAGCTGAGAGGCATGGGCTGCACGCTCGTCGGCGCCAGCTTCGGGCCGGCAGGCCTCGACTGGATCAGCGTGGGCGACAGCCCGCTCTATCTGGTGCGCGGGGCAGATATCCTCCGCCTCAACGAGGATCACTCGCTGGCGCCCGAGCTCGACCGGCTGGCTGCCGAGGGCCGGATCAGCCGGGACAGGGCTAGGTTGGACCCGCGCCGGCACGTCCTGCGCTCGGCGCTGATGGGCAGCGAGATCGAGCTGGTCGACGCCTCTGAGGTGCCGCAGCCGCTGCAGCCGGGCGACGTCGTGGTTCTGGCCAGCGACGGCATCCACACCATCCCGGAGCCCGAGATCGCGCGCCTGGCGGCCGCGGCGGAGACGCCGGATGCCGCGGCGGAGGCCTTGCTGGCCGCCGTCGCCGCCGCCGGCGATTCCCACCAGGACAACACCACGGTGGTGGTGGTGCGGGTATTGCAGGACCCGTCGTGAAATCGGCGGTCGGGCTTCGGCAGTCGGCAGTCGGCAGTCGGGGCTCGGCCCTTGGAAACCGGCTGCCGAAGCCCGACTGCCCAGAGATTGCCGGGGTCAGACCCCTTTCGTCTGCCGTAGAAGGTAGAACACGACGTTGGAGGAAAGGGGTCTGACCCCGATACAGGAGCATCATGGCCGAAGGACCCCACTTCAGGACGACCATGGATTTCGCCTACGGCGTGGCCCGCGAGCTGGCACCGGGGGTGATGCGTCTGGTCGCCAACAATCCGGGACCGTTCACCTTCAAGGGCACCAACACCTATCTCGTCGGCCGCGGCGACGATCTCGTCCTCATCGACCCGGGCCCCGAGGATGCCGCCCACCGGGACGCCATCCTCGCCACCATCGGCCGTCGCCGCCTGCGCCATATCCTCATCACCCATACCCACCGGGACCACGTCGATGGGCTGCCCGCGCTCATCGACGCCACCGGCGCCAGCACCGCAGGCTTCGGCCGGCGCGCCAAGCAGCCGGGTGTCAGGCGCATCAGCGCCTCGGGCGGCGAGTATGTCGATCTGGACTTCGTGCCCGACGTGCGGCTCGGCCAGGGCGACCGGCTCGCCGGCGACGGCTGGGCCTTCACGGCCCTGCACACGCCGGGCCACGCGCCCGACCACCTGAGCTTTGAGCTCGAAGGCACGGGCGTCCTGTTCTCCGGCGACCACGTGATGGGCTGGAACACCAGCGTGATCGCGCCGCCGGAGGGCAGCATGGCTGACTACATGCGCTCGCTGGAGCTGCTCGGCGAGCGCGCCGGCCGCGACCGCGTCTATCTCCCCGGCCACGGCGGCCGGGTCGAGGAGCCGCAGCGCCTCGTCAAGGCCTTCCTCCTGCACCGGCGCATGCGCGAGCAGGCGATCCTCGATTGCATCCGGTCGGGCACCAACACGGTGAAAGCCATCGTGCCGGCGATCTACCGCGGCCTCGACCCCAAGCTCACAAACGCGGCGTCTCTTTCCGTGCTGGCGCACGTTGAGCATCTGATCGCCCGGGGCCTCGTGCGTTGCGACTCTCCGCTTTCTGCTGATCGCGCGCTTTCTGCCGTTTGAGGAGCGCGCGTGCCGCCCCGCCGGGCGTGCGCTGTCTCGATGCGACCGCGGCCGTCGGGGTGACCTCCGCCCGCGCCCGCACCTCGGCCATGAGCCGGCGCAGCCGCGCCGCGTTCTCGCCGAAATCGCCGCCGCCGAAGCGGGAGGCAGAGCGGGCGTCGATGCGCGCGCGCTTCGCTCCGCCCTCGATACGGATCACCACGTCGTCGGTGAAGCCGACAAGGAGCGTCTGCTCGGTGGCCTCAATGAGGCCGGGCTCCGCGGCCCTGCCGGCTGAGGGCGGCATTGGCGGCTCCCCCGCCACCACCCGCCAGCGCAGGCGCCGCACCGCCTCCTCGACCAGCTCGAAGGCCTCCTCTACCGACCGGTCCAGCACCAGCGTGCGCAGGTCCGGGTACGCCTTGGTCTGCAGCTCGGCAAAGGCGCTGCCTGGATAGGCGACGGGGTTTGCACCGGGCGGACGCTGCGCCAGCGTCGCGAACGCCGGCGGATTCGCGGTGTCGGTAGTGGCATCGTTGATCCACGGCCGGTTGTAGTGGAGCGCCGCGTAGCCGAGCGGGCCGCCGAGCGCCATCAGCGCCAGCAGGACGCCCAGTGTCGCACTGCCCGCCCCGGCATCACCCGTGATCCAGATCTGCGCGGCAGCCACCAGCCCCACGAGCAGCGCCAATCCGGCGCCCGCCAGCCCGACCACGAACAGGTTGAGGGCCAGCGGCGTCGGCATCGCCGAGAAGCGATGCAGCGCCAGCGTGACGACGAGCAGGCCCACCGAAAAGACGGCGATCCGGCTCGCCCACCGCGCCGCGCGCACTGCGGGTATTGGCTCAAGGCTCATGCGTGCCCGTCCGATCCGAACGCGCGCTCATAGCAACATCGGCCCGTTATGGCCAGCCCGTGCCAGCCCGTGAGGTCGTGAAATCGTGAAGTCGGTTTAACGATTTGGGCGAGCTCACGACCTCCCGCTATCGGCCCCGGCGGTCTCGGTGAAGTAGGCCATGGCGGCGGCGACCCCGGCGGGCTTGTGCGGCACGCCGGCCAGCGCCAGGGCCATCTCCACGCCGGCCAGGGCGGCGACGATCGTGAGATCGTTGGTATCTCCCAGGTGGCCGATGCGGAACACCTTGCCAGCAACCTTGGCCAAACCGGTGCCGAGGGACACGTCGAACCGATCCAGCGCGACGCCGCGCAAGGCGTCGGCATTGTGGCCCTCGGGCATCAGCACGGCGGTGAGGGTGGAGGAGTAGTATTTCGGCTCCCGGCACAGGATCTCCAGGCCCCAGGCCCTCACCGCGCGGCGCACGGCCTCGGCATGGCGGTCGTGGCGGGCGAAGACGTGGGTAAGCCCCTCCTCGTGCAGCATGTCGATGGCCTCGGCGAGGCCGTAGAGCAGGTTGGTGGCCGGCGTGTAGGGGAAGAAGCCCTCCTTGTTGGGGCCCAGCATGTCCTCCCAGCCGAAATACGACTTGGGCAGCCGCGCCACCTTGCTGGCGGCCAGCGCCTTGTCGCTGATGGCATTGAAGCCGAGCCCCGGCGGCAGCATCAGCCCCTTCTGCGAGCCGCCCACGGTGACGTCCACCCCCCACTCGTCGTGGCGGTAGTCGATGGAGGCGAGCGAGGAGATGGTATCCACCACCAAGAGCGCCGGGTGCCGTGCCGCATCCATGGCGCGCCGCACCTCGTCGATGCGCGAGGTGGCCCCCGTGGAGGTCTCGTTGTGCACCACGCACACGGCCTTGATGGCGTGGCCCTTGTCCTCGCGCAGGCGCGCCTCGATGGCCCCCGCATCGGCCCCGCTGCGCCAGTCGGAGGCGATGAACTCGGGATCGAGGCCCAGCTTGACGGCGATGGTCTTCCAGAGCGTGGCGAAGTGTCCCGTCTCGTACATCAGCACCTTGTCGCCGGGCGACAGCGTGTTGAGCAGCGCCGCCTCCCACGCCCCGGTGCCGGAGGAGGGATAGATCACCACGGGGCTGGCGGTCTTGAACACGGTGCGGATCCCGGCGAGCACGCGCAGCCCCAGCCGCTTGAACTCCGGCCCCCGGTGATCGATCACCGGCATGTCCATGGCCCGCAGGATGCGGTCCGGCACCGGCGTGGGGCCGGGGATCTGCAGGACATGGCGGCCTGCGCGGCGCGGGGCGTTGGACATCAGGGAACTCCTGGGTGTTGCGCCATCACCTTAAGCAGGGCGGAGCCTCGATGCCAATGGGCGCGCCTCATCCCTCTGTAACGGCCCGATTTGCGCCATCAGTGTCGCCGCGTGCCAGGCACTGCAGACTCCTCAGCGAACGCGATGCGAACTGGGTGTGCATCAGCGTCCCCGACCCCACATGGAGGACGGGCTTGGCCCACATGAAGGATGCCTCCTGCAGGGCGCGGCAGATGGTGTGGACATCCTCGATGATGTAGGAGCGCCAGCGGGGGTTGTGGGGAAATCCGGCAATCACGGGCTTCTGGTAGTTCTCATCCTGTCTGCGCAGGCCTTCCGGCACATCCGTATACATCTCCCAGTCGAGGTTCTCGCTGTCGTGGATGGCAAACTCCCCGAGGAAGGTAGCCAGGTCGAAAATGACATTGAGCCCGGCGCGGGGTCCGCGCCAGGGCGGGTTGCGGGTCAGGAAGGATGAGCCAAACTCTCTGACGTACAAGAATGCGCCGTATCTCGCGATCCAGGCATCCAAAGCGGTCTTGGTCTCGTCGGAGAACGCAAGGGGGACGCCGAACGGCGCCAGAAGTTCACGCAGGTGCTCGATCCGCTCAGCGCGGCTCGACACGAAGTGCTCGAAGTTCTCGCGCGCCTCGCGCTCGCCCATCAGCATCTCGATGCCCTGGTGGGGCGGCCCATAGACGGGGTATCCGGCCAGCGCGCGCCTCAGCCGCGACTCGTCGCGCCAGTGGCGGAAGTGCAGGACGGGGCGCGGCCGGAGCGTTGCCGGCCGGAGGTAGAAGTCGTCGACCTCGGTCGGCCCGCCCTGCACCTCCTCGATGAACTCCTCGGTGAGCCCCGGCTCCTCCTCCCGCACGACGCCGTCTGCGGCCGTGAAGAGGTAGGAGTATTCGTTCCCCGGCTCGACAACCGCGATTCGGATTGCCAGATGCGGATGGCGGCGCGCCATCTCATGAAACACCTTGTCGGCCGTCGACCAGGGCGTGGCGAACGTGGCTTCCAGTGTTGTTTCGGCTCGCTCGGCCAGCTCGAAACCCTCGATATAGCTCGTGCCCCAATGGGCGATGCGCCAGTCGCGGGCCTGCGTCTGGTCGATCGCAGCGGGCATGGGAATAATCCTGTCGAAATCGAGGTCGCCGTTGGGCAGGCAGTCCTCGACAAAAGCGTCGAGCAGTTCGGCAGGACCCGAGACACGCATTCGATTCTCGCAAAGGTTGGGCATGCGCCACCTCGCTGCCAACGGCCCGTCCCGCCCAATGTCGCAAGCCTATCCGGCGCCAGCTTGGCGTCAATTTGGAGGCTCGGTGTCCCAGCCTTGCCGTGAAGGCGGTTGCGCCGCATCGCCCCTTTCGGGCAATACGGCGCGATGGCCGAAGCAACCAAGCCACATCCCGTCTCCCACCGTCTCGCCGAGCGGCTGCGCAAGGCGCTCCGGGGCGAGGTGCTGTTCGACCGCTTCAGCCGCGGGCGGTACTCCACGGATGCATCGCACTACCAGATCGAGCCCGTGGGCGTGGTGGTGCCCAAATCGGACGAAGACGTGCGCGCGGCGTTGGAGATCGCCCGTGAAGAGGGCGTACCGCTGCTGCCGCGCGGGGGCGGCACCTCGCAGTCCGGGCAGACGGTGGGGCGGGCGCTGGTTCTCGACTTCTCCAAGCACCAGAAGCGGATCGTGGCGCTCGATGCGGAGGCCCGCACGTGCACGGTCGAGCCGGGGATCGTGCTGGACGATCTGAACCGGCAGCTCAGATCGACGGGCCTTTGGTTCCCGGTCGATGTCTCCACGGCGAGCCGCGCGACCATCGGCGGCATGGCGGGCAACAACTCGTGCGGCACGCGTTCGATCCGCTACGGCATCATGCGCGACAATGTGCGCGCCATCGATGCGATCCTGGCCGACGGTACCGAGGCGCGGTTCGGGGAGGTGGGGCATAACCTCGGACTCGGCACGGGGTCAGACCCCTCGCGCCAAACGTTCGGGTACTCTACAGGCGTAGAGGCGAGGGGTCTGACCCCGATGCCGCAAGCGGGGAGAGGGGATCCCACCACTCTCTTCCGCGACCTCCTCACCCTCGGTCGCCGCGAGGCCGAGCACATCGCGCATGCCTTCCCGGAGGTGTCGCGGCGCGTCGGCGGGTATCTGATCGACGCGCTCATCCCCGGCGCCGGGCCCGTCAACCTCGCCACGCTGCTGTGCGGGTCGGAGGGCACGCTGGCCATCTCGCGCCGCATCGAGCTGAAGCTCGCGCCGCTCCCCAAGAACAAGGCGCTCGGCATCTGCCACTTCGCCACCTTCCGTAAGGCGATGGAGGCGACCCAGCATATCGTCAAGCTCGGGCCGGTGGCGGTGGAGGTGGTGGACCGCACGCTGATTGAGCTCGCCCGCGACATCGCCATGTTCCGCCCCGTGATGGACACCTACGTGCGCGGCCAGCCCGATGCCCTGCTGCTCGTCGAGTTTGCCGAGGACAACCAGGCGGAGAATGAGCGCCGGCTCGACCGGCTCGACGAGTTGATGGGCGATCTCGGCCACCCCAACGGCGTCGTGAAGGTGCCGGATGCGGCTGGCCAGAAGGCGGTGTGGGAGGTGCGCGCCTCCGGCCTCAACATCATGATGTCCATGAAGTCCGAGGGAAAGCCGGTCTCCTTCATCGAGGACTGCGCCGTGCCGCTGGAGCACCTCGCCGACTACACCGAGCGCCTCAACGCCGTCTTCGCCAGGCACGGCACGCGCGGCACCTTCTACGCGCACGCCTCGGTGGGCTGCCTGCACGTGCGCCCTGTGCTCAACCTCAAACTGGAGCAGGACGTCCGCACCATGCGCGCCATCGCCGAGGAGGCGTTCGCCATGGTGAAGGAGTACAAGGGCTCGCACTCCGGCGAGCATGGCGACGGCCTGGTCCGCTCCGAGTTCCACGAGCGCATGTACGGCGCGAGGACGGTGCGCCTGTTCGAGGAGGTGAAGGACCACTTCGACCCCGGCGGGGTCCTGAACCCCGGCAAGATCGTGCGCGCCACCCGCATGGACGATCGCGCGTTGCTACGTTTCAAGCCGGACTACCGCGTGCCGGAGATGCGCATGGCACTCGACTGGTCCGGCTACATCGGCGCCGGCGGCGGGTTCCAGGGCGCGGTGGAGATGTGCAACAACAACGGCGAGTGCCGCAAGTCGGCCGCTGGCGTGATGTGCCCCTCGTTCCGCGTCACCGGCAACGAGCGCGATGTGACGCGTGGCCGCGCCAATGCACTGCGCCTTGCGATCTCCGGCCAGCTGGGGCCCGGCGCTTTCGCCTCCGACGACATGCTGGAGGCGATGAAGCTGTGCGTCTCCTGCAAGGGCTGCCGGCGCGAGTGCCCCACCGGCGTCGACATGGCGAAGATGAAGATCGAGGTTCTGGCCGCCGCCAATGCCCGCCGCGGCCTGTCCCTGCGCGACCGGCTCGTGGCCTATCTGCCCCGCTACGCCCCCTACGCCGCCCGCCTCGCCCCGCTGATGAACGCGCGCGATGCCATTCCGGGCGCGGCGTGGCTGTCGGAGCGGCTGATGGGCATGTCGGCCAGACGGAAGCTGCCGAAGTGGAGTGCTCGACCTTTCCACTTGCGCGGCGGCGCCCCCTCTCCTCTGCGAGAGGAGGGGTCAGACCCCTCGCCTCCACCGTTGAGAGGAACCGATAGGTCGGACGCGAGGGGTCTGACCCCTTCCCAGCGGGGAGAGGGGATGCGCGAGGTCGCCTTGCTCGCCGATACCTTCAACCGCTACTTCGAGCCGGAGAGCCTCGACGCCGCCGCCGACGTGCTCGGCCGGCTCGGCTATCGTGTCACGGAGCTGCGCCCGCTGCCGGGCGATGGCACGCGGCCCCTGTGCTGCGGGCGCACGTTCCTCTCCGCCGGCCTGGTGAAGGAGGCGCGGGCCGAGGCGCGCCGGCTGCTGGCCGCGACCGGCCCGCACCTGGCGCGCGGCGTGCCGATCGTCGGGCTGGAGCCCTCCTGTTTGTTGACTCTGCGTGACGAGTTTCATTCCATGCTGCCGGGCGGCGAGGCCGACGCGCTCGCCTCCCGCGCCCTGCTGCTCGAGGAGTTCCTGGCCGGCGAGGCGGCGGCAGGGCGCATCCCCGCTCGTATCGGAGAGGGGGAGGCGCGAGTGTTGCTGCACGGTCACTGCCACCAGAAGGCGTTCGGTGCCATGGACGCGGTGCGGGACACCCTGGCGCTGGTTGGGGGGCTGCGGGTCGAGATGGTGGAGTCGAGCTGTTGCGGCATGGCAGGCGCTTTCGGCTACGGCGCCGAGACGTACGATGCCTCTCTGGCGATGGGGGAGCTGTCGCTGCTGCCGGCTGTCCGCGAAGCTGCGCCCGACACCATCCTCGCCGCGGACGGCTTCTCGTGCAGGCACCAGATCGAGCACGGCACTGGCCGGCGTGCGCGACACGTCGCCCGCATTCTGTGCGAGGTCATGTCTGCCGGGACGATTGCAGTGCCGTCCGGTTCGCGCGATGCGGAGCGGCCACCGGGCGGTGGGGACCGGCGGGATGCCTTGTCGCAGGGGGGGCCGACCGTCTGAACGGTGGACGCTTGGGTGGCCGGTCGGCTAGGGTCAATCGCCGCTTGCGGCCAACACGACCACTGTTCAATTCCGTCGCCCAAGGCTCCGTCGCCAAGGCTCCGTCGCCAAGACGCGTCTCGACAAACTTCGATCGGGAGGGAGGACCAATGATGTCGCGAGAGGCCGGCTCCCGCGGGCTGGTGAAGTCGCCGCTCGATGTCGGCGGCGGCCTGTTCCTGGTCGCGCTCGCGGCGATCGGATTCGCCGGGGGCTTCAATCTGCCGACCGGCACGCTGTCGGGCATCGGCTCCGGTCTGCTCCCCAAATCCGTGGCGGTGCTGGTCGCGGCCTTCGGCGTGCTGCTGATCGTGCAGGGTCTGATCTTCGAAGGCGACCGGCTGGAGAAGTGGCACCTGCGCGGGCCGGTGTTCGTGCTGGGCGCTGTGCTGCTCTTCGCCATCCTGATCCGCGGCTCGACCCTGAACTTCGGTGGTATCCTGGGCATCCCGCTGCTGGCCTCGGTCAAGGTTCCCGGCCTCGGGCTGATCGTGGCGGGTCCGCTCGCCGTGGTCGTCTCGTCGCTGGCCGAGAAAAGCACCAGGCTCGGGGAGATCGCGATCTTCGCGATCATCATGACGATCTTGTGCGGCATCCTCTTCAAGGAGCTGCTCAATCTGCCCATCCCGTTCGACCCGATGGGCCTGGTCCCCGCGCCCGTCAACCACGCCTACGTGGGGGCAAAGTCGGCGATCTTCCACGCCTTCACCGATATCAAGAATCTCTTCGCTCGCTGAGGGACGGTCGCCGTGATCGATTTCGTTACCGGACTGGTCGGCAATCTGGCGCTGGGGATGAGCGTCGCGCTCTCCGTCAAGAACGTCGCGCTGTGCTTCCTCGGCTGCCTGATCGGCACCCTCGTGGGCGTGCTGCCGGGCGTGGGCCCGATTGCCACCATCACCATGCTGCTGCCGATCACATTCGGCATCGACCCGATCGGCGCGCTGATCATGCTGGCCGGGATCTACTACGGCGCCCAGTACGGCGGATCGACCACGGCGATCCTGGTCAACATCCCCGGCGAGGCCACGGCGGTGGTCACCACGCTCGACGGCCACCAGATGGCCAAGCAGGGCCGTGCCGGCGTGGCGCTCGGCATCGCCGCCATCGGCTCGTTCATCGCTGGCTGTGTGGCCACCGTCATCATCGCCGCCCTGGCAACGCCGCTGACCGCCATGGCCCTCCTGTTTGGCCCGGCCGATTATTTCTCCCTGATGGTGCTGGGCCTCATGTTCGCCGTGGTGCTGGCCCGCGGCTCGGTGCCGAAGGCGGTGGCGATCATCCTGGTCGGGATTCTGCTCTCCACTGTCGGCACCGACCTGGAGAGCGGCGAGGAGCGCCTGACCTTCGGGTGGACCGAGATCGCGGACGGGCTCGACGTGGCCGTTATTGCCATGGGCATGTTCGGATTCGCCGAGATCCTGCGCAACCTGGAGATGACGCAGACGCGCGACGTGGTGCACGCTGCCATCGGCAACCTGCTGCCCGGCCGCAAGGACTTCAGGCAGGCCGCGGCCCCTATCGCACGCGGCACGTTCCTCGGCTCGCTGCTCGGCCTCCTGCCCGGTAACGGCGCCGTGCTCGGTCCCTTCGCCTCCTATACGCTGGAGAAGAAGCTCGCCGCCGACCCCTCGCGCTTCGGTCGCGGCGCCATCGAGGGCGTGGCGGGGCCGGAATCCGCCAACAACGCCGGCGCGCAGACCGCCTTCATCCCGCTGCTAACGCTGGGCATCCCGCCCAACGCCGTGATGGCGCTGATGGTGGGCGCTATGACCATCCACGGCATCGTGCCGGGGCCGCAGATCATGACCAAGCAGCCGCACCTGTTCTGGGGCATGATCGCCTCCATGTGGCTCGGCAACCTGATGCTGCTGATCATCAACCTGCCGCTGATCGGACTGTGGGTGCGCTTCCTCAAGGTGCCCTACCGGCTGATGTTCCCGGCCATCGTGCTGCTGTGCTGCATCGGCATCTACTCGGTGAACAACTCCCCGACCGACGTGGTGATGACCGCCGGCTTCGGCCTGTTCGGCTATGCGCTGATCAAGTTCGGGTTCGAGCCGGCGCCGCTGCTGCTCGCCTTCGTGCTCGGCCGCCTGATGGAGGAGAAGCTGCGCCAGGCGCTCGTCATCTCGCGCGGCAGCTTCTGGACCTTCGTGGAGCGCCCGCTGAGCGCAGGCCTGCTCCTGCTCTCGCTGGTGCTGGTGATCATCGCCATCCTGCCCGCGATCCGCCAGAGCCGCGAGCAGGTGTTTGCCGAAGCAGATTGAGGCCGGATCGGAGAGGAACCGTCTCGCTGCGGGAGCGCGACGCCGCTGCTTCGACTCCGCCATTCGCCGATTGCATGCGATCCGCCGTACAGCAGTACAATAGACCGTCGTATGCCGCGACCCCGAAGTTGGGTGGCACGGCTGTGTTCTGCGACACACGCGTGCCCGTCGCGACACTGCTCGATTATCTGGAGGCCGGCGAGACGATCGACGATTCTCTCGAAGGCTTCCCCTCGGTCACACGCGAGCAGGTTGTGGCTTTCCCTTGAAGAAGCCAAAGAGCGACTGCTCGAACCGATCCCGTGAAGGTCCTGCTCGATGAGTGCGTGGATTGGCGCCTGTCGCGGTCGATGTGCGTCAAGACGATCTTGAACGATAGGCGCAGGCTCTTAGGTCGCCCGGAAAAATAAGTGCGTCGCGCTCTCGGCCAATGCCGCCACGCGGTGAGGCCACGCCATCGGCGCGCGCTGTCCCCTCTCCCCTTGGGGAGAGGACGTGAGGACCATGACTTACGGCCGCGTGCTCTGCGTGCCCGACGAACTCAACCCTCGTGGGCGCGGCCGTAAGTCATTGGCCGAACTGGTGAGGGGGGAGTTTCTTGCCGAGGGAAGGCCCCCTCATCCGGCCCTTCGGGCCACCTTCTCCCCAAAGGGGAGAAGGGTCACCCGCGGTACGCTTTGGAGCCCCGCTGCAATCGCCGAGCAGGAGCCGGTCAGACCAAAGCGATTCACTTGATGTCGCGGGTATCCTTACCCATCAGGCTGTCGTTCGCGACCTGACCCTGTTCTTGGGCGCCGGTTTGTCGGACTCCTTCACCGCATACGTATGCTCCGGCCCGGGGAACGTCCGTGCCCGCACCTCCGCGGCATAGGCCTGGATGGCCGAGCGGATGGCCTCGCCGACCTTGCCGAACTCCTTGACGAACTTGGGCACCCGTGGGCTCAGCCCCAGCATGTCCTCCATCACCAGGATCTGCCCGTCGCACCCCGCCGACGCGCCGATGCCGATGGTGGGGATGGGGATGGCGGAGGTGATCTTGCGCGCCAGCTCCTCGGCCATCGCCTCCAGCACGATGGCGAAGGCGCCGGCCTCGGCTACCGCGTTGGCGTCGGCCTCGATGGCAGCCCACTCGTCGCGCACGCGCCCCTGCGTCTTGAAGCCGCCGAGCACGTTGATCGACTGCGGGGTCAGGCCGATGTGGCCCATCACCGGGATGCCGCGCTCGGTGAGGAAGCGGATGGTCTCGCCCATGCGCTGTCCGCCCTCCAGCTTCACGGCGCCGCAGCCCGTCTCCTTCATGACGCGGGCGGCGTTGCGAAACGCCTGCGCCGGGCTTTCCTCGTAGGAGCCGAACGGCATGTCCACGACCACCAGCGCGCGCTTCGCCCCGCGCACCACGGCGCGGCCGTGCATGACCATCAGCTCCAGCGGGACCGGCACGGTGGACTCATAGCCGTGCATGACCATGCCCAGGCTGTCGCCGACCAGCAGGAAATCCACGAAGGGATCGGCGATGGCCGCAGTGTGGGCGTGGTAGGAGGTGAGCGAGACAATGGGCTCGCCGCCCTTACGGGCGGCGATCTCGGGCGCCGTGATGCGTCTGCGCGGGATCGGGGTTTCTGCGGCCATCGGCGCCTCCGTGTTGGTCTGCCGGTACAGAGGCGGCTCAGGGCCGCCTGGCGGCCCTGATGTAGCCATTCCCGGCGTGGGCGCAAGTAGGGGCAGACCCCCTAGTCCCTACCCCTTGCCGCCGTTGCCGCGCAGGGACAGCACGAAGTCGCAGATGAGAAGCACCATCACGCCGACGGCGATGATGATCAGTGGCGGCGCCTTGATCCACCAAAGCAGGACGCCGAGGAACGCGATCACGCTGGCGACGCCGATGATCCCGGTGACGAGGTTGGTAATCATGTCGCCTTTCCCTTCCTGGTGCGGGGCGCCCCGCTCTTGGCTGTCCCGGCTCCCGACCGGGCCTTGTCGGGCGTGCGCCGGCGCCCGCCGCGCCCAATGGTGTCGACGAGCCAGCGGGCGGTGCGGAGCAGGCGTGCATCGTTGCCCCGGCGGCCGACGAGCTGCACGCCGATCGGCAGGCCGTTCTCGCCCTGCAGGAGCGGCAGCGTGACCGCCGGCGTGCCGAGATAGGTCCACAGCGTGCAGAACGCCGGATTGCCGGTGCGGTCGAGGCCGCGCGGCGCCTCGCCGGCGGCGGCCGGCGCGAGGATGGCGTCGTACTCATTGAATACGTCGTCCAGCATCGCATTGAGGGCCGAGGCACCGGCCAGCGCGCGCGTGTAGTCGATGGCGGGATAGGCGCGACCGCGCTCGATGAGGGCGCGCAGCATCGGGCTCAGCTTGTCGCCGCCCTGCTCGTAATCGCGGTGGAGGTTGTGCGCCATCTCCACCTCCATGACGATGCGGTGCAGCTCGAGGGCGCGGTCGAAGCTCTGCCCCAGCTCGACCGTGCCCACGGCATCTCCCAGCGCCTCCGTCAGCTCGGCGAACGCCGGCTCGAGCACCGGCTCGCCCTGAGGCCAGGCCGGCGTGCGTACGAAAGCGAAGCGCGGCGGCAGCGGCGGCTCGCTGGCGGCCACGGCGGCGAGCGGCGGCCGCGCGGTGGGGCGCGTATCGGGGTCCTCCGCGTCGAAGCCGACCATGGTCTCGGCCAGCAGGGCGGCATCCTCGACCGTGCGGGCGAATACGCCCACGTGGTCGAGCGCGCGGGAGAGCAGCAGGGCGCCGCTGCGTGGGATCAGGCCGTGCGTCGGCTTGAAGCCGACGACGCCGCAGAAGGCGGCCGGCCGGATCACCGAGCCGTTGGTCTGGGAGCCGATAGCGGCCGGCACCATCATGGCCGCCACCGCCGCCGCGGAGCCCGAGGAGGAGCCGCCCGGCGTGCGCTCGGGATCGTGCGGATTGCGGGTCTTGCCGGGGTGAAAATAGGCGTACTCGGTGGTGACCGTCTTGCCCATGATCACCGCACCGGCGGCGCGCAGCATCGCCACGGCCACTGCATCGCGGCGTGGCGTCCGACCCGCCCATAGGGCCGAGCCGAGCTCGGTTGGCAGGTCACCGGTATCGAAGATGTCCTTGATGCCGACAGGCACGCCGTGCAGCGGCCCGGTGGCATTGCCTACCTTGCGGTGGTCGTCGGCGGCCACGGCCTGGCGCATGGCGTGCTCGCGGTCGAGGTGGGCCCAGGCCTGGACCTTGTCCTCGACCTCATCGATGCGCTTCAGGCAGTCGCCCACCAGCTCGGCGGACGAGATCCGCCCCTCGCGGATCTCGGTTGCCGCAGCGGAGAGAGTGAGCGAGCACAGGCTCATGGCTGGTGCTCCGCCCTGGGTTGCGGCCATCGGCCATCGGCCATCGGCAATCGGACAGGCCCGATTGCGACTGCCGACTGCCGACTGCCGACCGCCGCATTCGCCTCCATCGAAGCCCACTCCGCTCTCGAAGCCATCAGCGCGAGTAAAGGTAGTCCGGGAGCCACAGCGCCAGCCCGGGGAAGATGTAGACCAGGGCCATGGTGAGGAAGACCAGGAACACGAAGGGGAGCGCACCGCTGAAGATGTCGGTGAGCTTGACCTGCGGCGGCGCAACGCCCTTGAGATAGAACGCGGCCATCGCCACCGGCGGGGTGTTGAAGGCGGTCTGGGTGTTGAGCGCGACCAGGATGCCGAAGAAGACCGGATCGATGCCGAAGTGCGGGAGCAGGGGCAGGAAGATCGGCACGAAGATGATGATGATCTCCGTCCACTCCAGCGGCCAGCCCAGGAGGAAGATGATGACCTGGGTGAGGATCAGGAACTGGACCGGTGTGAGGTTGAGCCCCAGCACGAACTGCTCGACCACACTCTGACCGCCCAGCACCGCGAACACCGCCGAGAAGGTCCATGAGCCGATGAACAGGTAGCAGACCATGGCCGTGGCACGCACCGTCAGGTAGACCGAGTCCCTGAGCATGGTGAAGTTGAGCGCGCGATAGGCGGCGGCCAGCACGATGCTGGCGAGCGCACCGGCGCCCGCGGCCTCGGAGGGCGTCGCCAGGCCGAACAGGATTGCGCCCAGCACCGACACGATCAGCAGCGCCAGCGGCACGAACGACGTGAAGAGCGCCCACGCCACCGTAGCGAACGGCACGTCGGTCTGCTCGCGCGGTAGCTTTGGGGCAAGGCTCGGATTGATGATGGCACGGGCGATCACGTAGAGCATGTAAAACCCGGCCAGCATGAAGCCTGGAATGAAGGCCGCCGCGTAGAGCTTGACGGCCGATATGCCGGCGGTCGCCGCATAGACGATGAGCAGCACGCTGGGTGGAATGAGGATGCCCAGGCACCCCCCGGCGCACACCACGCCGGCAGAAAGCTTGGTGTCGTAGCCGGCCCGCAGCATGGCCGGCAGGGCCAGGAGGCCCATGAGCGTCACCACCGCGCCGACGATGCCGGTGGCGGTCGCGAACATGGCGCAGGTGAGCAGCGTCGCCACGGCCAGAGCGCCGGGGACGTTCTTCATCGACAGCTGCAGCGAGTGGAACAGGCGATCGAGGATATTGGCGCGCTCGACCAGGTACCCCATGAACAGGAACAGAGGAACGGCCGTGAGAACGTCGCTCGTCGTGACCTCGAAGGTCTTCTGCACCAGAAGCGTGAAGATGCGGTTGTTGAAGAACTCCTGGCCGGGCACGTAGTAGGCGTAGAAGCCGAAGCCGACGCCCATGGCGATGAGCGTGAAGGCGATCGGGAAGCCCAGCATGATGATGAAGATGAACAATCCCAGCATCAACATGCCGACCTGCGGGTCAGTCATGGCTTAGGCTCCCCTCTGGCCCGGTTTCGGCTCGTTGTCGGCAGCGTGGATGCGCTGCTCCTGCAGGATCACGCTTTCTGTCTCCTCCACGTCGTGCAGCTTTGCCGGCCACTCGCCGTCGCGAATGCAGATGACGCAGCGGATGATCTCCGCGATCCCCTGCAGAAGCAGAAACACGCCGGTGATTGGGATCAGCACCTTGAGCGGGAAGACGGGTATGCCGGCCGGGCTGAAGATGCTCACCTCCCGGAACTGGACCGACATCTTCGCGTAGCCCCAGCCCGAATAGATGAACGCCGCGACGGCCGGGAGGAAGAAGATGATGTACAGGACGAGGTCCATCGTCGCCTGGGTGCGCGGCTTCCAGAGCCGGTAGACCACGTCGGCGCGCACGTGCGATCCGCGCGACAGCCCATAGGCGCCTGCCATGAGGAACATGGCGCCGTAGGTGATGTAGCTGATGTCGAAGGCCCAGGTGGTCGGCGCCCGCAGCGCGTAGCGCACGAACACCTCGTAGCTGATGGCCAGGGTCAGCACCAGGATCAGCCAGGCGAACGCCTTGCCCACCCACATGCTGAGCGAATCGATCCAGAAAAGAAAACTGCGCATTGGCTTCGCCCCAGCTCAGGCCCCTTCAGTGCCCGCGATCGCGTCCGCAGGTCACAAGGAAAGCGGCGCGAAGCCGCGCCGCCCTCCCATGACTGCCGTGTCCCCCGATTATGCTTAAGCCTTCAGCACACCCGGGAAGTGGTGGTTGAAGGCACCCTTGTAGTCGGCGGCGTTGGTGACGGTGTAGTAGACGACGCGCCGGACCCAGGCCTTCTGCGAGTCCATCACCTTCTTCATGAAGGGGTCCTGCGCCAGCTGGGGGATGATGCCGTCCCAGGCCTTGATCTGCGCATCGAAGATGCTCTGGGGCGTACGCAGGACGTTGACCTTGTCCTTCGTGATCAGCTCCTGCAGGTCCTTGGAGTAGTAGTCGTAGGCCTTCCACTCGTTGGCGGAGGAGACGGCCTCTGCTGCGTACTGCAGGATCGCCTTCTGCTCTGCTGGCAGGGCGTCGAACTTGGCCCTGTTGAACATGATCTCGAAGTATTCGGTCGCCTGGTGATGGCTGCCCAGCATGTAATACTTGGCCACGTCCTGTGCGCCGAAGCGGCGGTCCGAAGTCGGGTTGTTGAACTCGAAGCCTTCGATCACGCCGCGCTCCATGGCGGGAACGATCTCGCCGCCGGGAAGCTGGGCGACGGAGGCACCCATGGCCTGCATCAGGTCGGCGGCCAGGCCGACGGTGCGATACTTCAGGCCCTTGAAGGCGTCGGCCGACTCCACCGGCTTCTTGAACCAGCCGAGCGGCTGGGTCGGCATCGGCATGGCGAAGAAGCTCTTGATATTGACCTTCATGATCTGGGTCTGGAGCTCCTCGTAGAGCTCCTTGCCGCCGCCGTTGTAGATCCAGCCCAGACCCTCGTTGGCGTTGAAGCCGAACACCGGGCCGGTGCCGAACAGCGAGGCCGCCTTGTGCTTGCCGTACCAGTAGACCGGCACCGTGTGGGCGGCGTCGATCTGGCCGCCGTGCACGCCGTCGAACACCTGGAACGGATGCACCACCGATCCGCCGACCAGGTAGTCGATCTTGAGACGCCCGCCGCCCATCTCGTTGACGCGCTTGACGTAGTCCTCGGCCATCTCGTTGAAGACGTCGGCCTTGCCCCAGGAGCCCTGCATCCTGAACGTCGTGGTCTGCGCGCGGCTCACCTGCGGCATGGCAACGGTGCCCAGGGTGGCGGCGCCAGCGGCGACCGCGCCGGTCTTCAGGAACTTGCGGCGGGAGACCGGACTGGTTTTGGTGCTCATCACTTCCTCCTCCTTGAGTGCTTCCTCGAAATGCTTATAGCGCGACGCCCATCGGTCGTTGGTTTTTTTGTGGCATACCACGTTCCGCGCTGACAAGGGAACGCGCCATTTTGGTCCATGGTTCACGAGTGCCGACGTGCCGTTGCTCGGCGGCTGTTCGCCCGGGCTCGTGCAACCGCCGAGCCTGCGTTGTCGTTGACGACGCTGGCGCCACGTGTATTCCGATGGCGTGCCAGAGTGACGGTCCGGGTTGGGCAGCCGCTAGCTAGACTTTGGGCGGTAACGAGCGCCCTCCCCGGGGCCCGTCGGCGGCAGGTGCGCGGCAGCGGGGACATTGACGAGCCGGCGCGGAGTGTGCCTCACATGCCGTGATCCGCGATCAGTGCCGATCCGCGATCGACGCCCGCCGACGAGCCTGTGCGGGCCGCTGGTAAGGCCCAGGCGGAAGACCGTCCCACCGACCGACTGAAGACATCCCAAGAAACCAGCACCAGACCGGGGAAACGCCATGCTGCAAATCGTCTCCGCCCTCGACCGCCTGGGAACCGAGTCCGCCTTCGAGGTGCTGGC
>Ga0075421_100000765_pt1 | contig 35213 bp, 19 predicted proteins | sample SoiMetdeltSBSDD5_FD_75292 | JGI IMG/M metagenome (GOLD analysis project Ga0075421, IMG submission 75292) | Bulk soil microbial communities from a Populus tree surrounding site in Tennessee, USA - Soil MetaG P. deltoides SBSDD5 | ecosystem: Environmental > Terrestrial > Soil > Tree plantation... | reverse complement strand
CCTCGAATGCGAAACGCTCCGGGCAGGTGGTAGGCGGCACCTGCGGTCCCGGTCTGCTCGAGGAACCACAACCGGCGCTGCGCGTCCGACAGCGGCGCGTCGTCCCGGCGGGGCAGAGGCCGCGGCCCGGTGACGCGTGACGGATCCGCGCCCGCGATGCGACCGCCGCTGATCCGCAGCGCCAGCTGGCGGATCGTGGGCGCGCTGAACAGTGCCTGCAGTGGCAGATCCACGGCAAATACCCGCCGGATTCGCGCGGCCGCCGATGCTGCCGCCAGCGAATGCGCGCCACGCTCGAAGACGTTGTCGTCTCGGCCGATGGCAATGCCGAGGACCGATCGCCAGATGTCGGCGAGAATCTCCTCGACCGGGCCCTGGTAGACCGGCGCATCGGTCGGCTGCGAATTGTCGGACCACTCGCGCGACGCGAGCGCGCTGCGGTCCACCTTTCCGGTTGCCGTCATCGGCAGCGCATCGACCGCAACGATGCGCCCGGGCACCATGTAGGCGGGCAGCCGTGCCGCGGCAAACGCGGTCAAATCCGCCGTGTCCGAGGCAGCCGACGAGCGTCGACGGACGAACGCGATCAGCTCGGGCCCGAGCGGTCCCGCCTGCCGAATGACGGTCGCGACCTGCGCCACGTCGTCGTGCCGCTCGAGCACGCGGTCGATCTCTTCGAGCTCGATGCGATGGCCGCGCACTTTGACCTGGTGATCGCGGCGCCCCAGGAACAGCAGCTCGCCGTCGTCGTCGAAGCGCGCGAGATCGCCGGTCCGGTACAGCCGCACGCCGGACGCACCGGGCAGCGGCGACGGCACGAAGCGCGCGGCCGTCAGATCGGGGCGGCCGACGTACCCGAGCGCCACGTTGCGGCCGCCGATGAACAGGTCACCGGTGCTGCCGACCGGCGCCGGCCGGCCGTGACGGTCGAGAACAACCAACGAGGTGTTCCAGATCGGGCGGCCGATCGGCACGGGACGCCGCTCGCCAGGACCCTGACATTCGTGCGATGTGACGTCGATCGCCGCTTCGGTCGGACCGTACAGGTTCGACAGCACCGCGCCGGTGAGCCGGCTCAGACAATCGCGCTGCAACGACCAGCCGAGCGACTCGCCGCTGCAGATGATTCGGCGCAGCGAGACACACGCCGCCGACCGTGGCTCGTCGAGGAATGCCCGCAGCATGGACGGCACGAAGTGCGCGACCGTGACCGACTGCTCCTGGATCAGCTCGGCGAGGTAGGCGGGATCGCGGTGGCCGTCAGGCTTCGCGACCACGAGACGAGCGCCGACCATGAACGGCCACACGAGCTCCCAGAGCGACACGTCGAACGTCGTCGGCGTCTTGTGGAGCACGACATCGCGTGGCTTCAAGCGATAGGCGTGCTGCATCCACTCGAGCCGATTCGACAGGCCACCGTGCGTGTTCATCGCGCCCTTGGGGCGCCCCGTCGATCCGGAGGTGAAGAGGATGTACGCGAGGTCGTCCGCCACGGGCCGGAACACCGCCGGCGCGTTCGCAGGCGTGTCACACGGAATGTCATCGACGTTCAGCACCGACACCGGGGCCAGAGCCGCGAGGCGATCGTGGTCGCGCGCCGCGGAGATGACGACAGCCACCCCGGCCTCTCCGAGCATGAAACGGAGACGCTCGTCCGGCTCCGCCGGATCGAGCGGCACGTACGCGGCGCCACTGCAGAGCACGCCGAAGAGCGTCGGCGGCAGATTGACGCCGCGCGACAGGCACACGCCGACGGGGGTGCCGCGGCGGGCGCCCGCCGTGCGCAGAAGCGCGGCGGTGGCCAGCACGCGCCCGCGCATTTCCTCATAGGTGAGCTCGCCGTCCTCGCCGACGATCGCCGTTGTCCGTGGACGACGCGCCGCCTGACGCATCATCAGCGAATGAACGGGCTCGCGAGGTGCACGGGTCGATGAGCCCGTGCTCCACCGGTCGAGCCGGGCACGCTCGTGGAGATCGACGATGCAGACGTCGTCGACGACCCGCCGCGGATCGTGAACGACGGCATCCAGCGCGGAGCGCATGTGACGCGCAAACCGCAGCACGCTCGCACGCTCGAAGCGACCGACGCGATACTCGGCGATCAGCGCGTGTCTCTGAGGCATCCGCCGCCAGGTGACGAGAAGGTGGCCGCGGACGTCGGACAGACGCTCTACGGAGTGCTCGAGCGCGACCACGACCCCCTCGCCGGCGTCGTCGGGATGCACATCGTCGGCGAAGATGGCCGGACGGTCCGCATCCGATCCGGCGGCAAGTAACCTCCGCGTGCGGGCGAGGAGGTCGGCGATCCGTTCTCGGCCGTTCACGGTCTGCGCCACTTCGACGACGCGACCGTCGATTGTCTCGTCCGTCCGGTCACGGATCGCACTCACGCAGACGCGAGGCGCCGGCTCGCCGCTGTAGGAGCGAAGGCAGACGGCCACAGCGCCGGTCAGCGTGCTCAGCCGCAACAGCCGCGAACCGCCCGCCAACTCGTCCAGACGGCGCGCCGTCGCGGAAGAGAGCACGACCTCGACACGGTTCCATGGGAGTGGAACGGCGACGGCGTCACCTACCGGCGTGTCGTCGGCGCGCCCGAGGCACGCAGCGACGATTTCGGCGCTCACGGCGTTGTGTCTTCCAGGAATGCTGACGCGGAACCGCGCGTGCTACGCGCCGCGTTCGAACGGAAACTGATCGATCCCACTGGCCACGAGGCTCCCCGACGTGAGGAGATCCGTGTCGAGACTGATCGATGCGCGCTCGAGCCACGCGCACACCTCCGCGAGCAGCCCCTCGGCAGCACGACGGATGAACGCGGCTCGGTCGTAGGTCAGCGACAGCGACAGACCGCTGTCGTGGCGTTCCACGGTCAGCTCGAGATCCACTTTCGGCGGACGCTGGCGCAACGGGAACGATTCGGCGATCAGGCCCTCGAGGGACATGGCCGCGTAGGGCACGTCGACGAGGTTGACGAGCGCCGAGAAGAGCGGTGCTCCGATGCCGGCCCGGCGCCCGCCGAACTGCCCGGCCACACGATCGTACGGGGCATCGGCGTGCGCCAGCGCCGCGAGCGCGGCGCTGCGGACGCGATCGAGCAGGGTGCGGAACGTGGACGCGCCAGTGGCGGATATCCGCAGCACCACCGTATTGACGAACAGTCCGACCGCACGTGCCAGCTCCGGCCGGCTCCGGTTCGCCACGGGTGTCCCGAGAAGAACATCGTCGCTGCCCGTGTGCTCGCGCAACACCGCGGCGACCGCCGTCGCGCACATCATGAACGCCGTCGCGGTCGCGGCGCGTGCCGCGCGCTCGAGCGCCTCCGTTGTGCCGGGGGACAGTGTCTGCGTCACCGTATCGGCGCCCGACAGGTTGGCAGTCGCGGCGCGGCGAGAGACCGGCAAGGTCGGCTCACGGACACCGGCGAGATATGCAGCCCAGAACGCGAGGTCGCGCTCGACGCGCGCGTCACCCGCCCGCTGCTGCGACCACGCGTAGTCGGTGTGCTGGATCGCCACCTCCGGCAGATCCGCAGCGGCACCGCGGCAGAACGCCGCGTAGCACGCCGAGAGCTCCTCCAGGACGATCCGCATGGACCATGCGTCGAACACGATGTGATGGAGCGCGATGGCGAGCACGTGGTCGTCGTCCGACAGCTGGAGAAGGACGGCGCGCAGCAACGGCGCCCTGGTCAGGTCGAATGGTGCGTGCGCCGCGTCCGAGCCGATGCGATGCGCGGCCGCCGCGCGGGCGGACGTGACGAGCGCGCTCAGATCGACGTGCGTGAACGGCGCGGCATCGCACGGCACGACGCGCTGCGCCGGTCCGCCGTTCGATTCGACGATGACGGTCCGCAGCGCATGGTGCCGCGCCACGATCGTGTCGAGGCCGGCCCGCAGCGCCGCGACGCGCAGCCCGCCACGCAGCCGCACCGCTCCCGAGACGTTGTACGCACCCGACGTCGGGTCGAGCTGATCGAGAAGCCAGAAATGCTGCTGCTCGCGCGACAGTGGCAGCAGGCCGTCCAATGGAGCAGCGGAGATCGGCAGTTCCTGGCGAACATCGGAACCGTCGAGCGCGGCGGCAATGCGGTAGACGTACTCGCTCAGTGTCGGTGTCTCGAAGATCGCCCGCACCGGCAGGTCGACTCCGAACAGCCGGTTCAGGTCGCCGACCACGCGAATCGCGACGAGAGACGTGCCTCCGAGCTGAAAGAAGTGATCGTCGGGCCGCGGCGCACCCACGCCGAGCGACTCGCGCCAGCTGTTGGCGACGAGATCGTAGATGAGACTCGGCACGCCCGCGCCGAACGATGCCGCGGGATCGCGTGAATGGACGTCACCGAGCGCGCGGCGATCGATCTTGCCGCTGCGGGTCCGCGGCAGCTCCGCAACGGGAACGATTCGGCTCGGGACGAGATACGCCGGCAGCCGGCCGGCCAGGAAGCCGGCGAGCTCGCCTGCTGTCGTGCGGGCCCGTTCGGCCAGGACCACGCACGCGATCAGTCGTCGCCGTTCACCCTCGCCGACGGCGGCAACGCCGGCCTGCGCGACTGCGGGATGCGCGCGCAGGTGCTCCTCGATCTCCTCGACCTCGACGCGGAAGCCGCGCACCTTCGTCTGGGAATCGGCGCGGCCGCGGAAGTCGATTTGCCCATCGTCGAGGATGCGGCCGACATCTCCGGTGCGATAGAGACGGGCGCCTGGCGCCGCCGCGAAAGGATTCGGAAGGAACGCCATCGCCGTGAGGTCCGGCCGGTGAAGATAGCCGCGCGCGAGCGAGACGCCGCCGACGTAGATCCCGCCGAGCATGCCGGCGGCGACCGGCTGCAGGCGATCGTCGAGCACGTGGACGTCAACCCCCGGCAGCGCCCTTCCGATCGGTGGTCTGAACGCCGCTTCCTCGACGTCGGCGAACGTCGCGCAGACCGTCGCCTCAGTCGGTCCGTATGCATTCACGAACCTGAGGCGGTCACGCCAGGCAGCGGCGAGCCGCTGCGGGCAGGCTTCGCCGGCCGTCACGATCAGACGCAGATCGGGCAGCGCGTCGCCCGGACCCAGCATGGCAAGCGATGACGGCGGAATCGTCAAGACGTTGATGCGCCTCGCCTGGAGCGTGCGAAGGAGCGGCAGACCAGGCGCCACCTCCTCCGGAGGCGCCACGCAGACGGTGGCGCCGGCGGCCAGCGTCGGAAAGATCTCCCAGACGGACGCGTCGAACGAGAGCGACGCGTGCTGGAGGACGCGCGTCCCGGGGACGATTCCGAGCGTCTCCGGCTGGACACGCGCGAGATTCGCGAGGCCGCGATGCAACACGACCACGCCCTTGGGTTGGCCCGTCGAGCCGGAGGTGTGAATCACGTACGCGGGATTGTCGGCATCGACGTGCGGAAGCTCGACAGGCGCTGTGGGCGCGTCGCCCACCAGGTCCTCGAGTACGCGAACGCGAAGGCCGGTCGGGAAACGATGCGACGACTCGCGGTCGACGAGCGTGAGCACCAGCGATGCCGCGATCGTCCGGATGCGGTCCTCGGGATCGGCCGGGTCGATCGGCACGAACGCGCCTCCGGCCTCGAGCACGGCAAGCATGGCGGCGATCACACCCGCTCCAGGCCGCACGCACACACCGACGAGCGACTCGCGACGCACGCCCTCCACGACCAGCGCCATCGCCAGCCGCTCGGCACGGCGATCGAGCTCGGCGTATGTCAGCGTTGCGTCGGGTGCCTCGACGGCGAGCACGCCGGGACAACGACGCGCGGTGGCCGCGATCATCTGATGCGACAGCGGCATGACATCGTCGACGGTCGCCGTCGCGCTCGGCCGGGATCGCTCAGGTGCTCCTGGTTCGATGAGCGGGATGTCCGCCGCTTCGGCGTCCGGGTGTGTCAGGCCGAATGCCAGCGTCCACAGCAGATGCCGCGCGAGCCGCTCGACGGCAGCGCGCCGGTAGAGCGCCGCGGGATACTCGATACGACCCGCCCAGGTACTGCCGTGGGCCGACACGCGGACAACGAGGTCAGGGTGTACCTCGGGCAGCGGCGCATGAAGATCTTCGAGAACAGCGGCAACCGCGAAGAGCGGACAGCGGTCCTGGATGCCGCCGAGGCCGAGCGCGTCGATGAGTCGTGGCGCCGGCGGGCGCTGGTGCGCATAGCCGTCGAGCAGCTTCTGCCGGACGCCTCCGAGCAGATCACGAAACGAGCGACCCGGGGTGACGGCCTCGACAATCGGCACGACGGCCGCCTGCGTCGCATCGTCGCGACGCGGCGGGCTGCCGATACTGATGCGGCGACGTCCGATGTAGTGCGAGAGCACGATCTGCAGCGATGCGACGATGGCGGCGTAGACGAGGAGCGGTGCGCCCTTCGTCACGTGCGACAGCCGCGCAGCCAGCGCGTCGTCGAAGACGATGTCGACCGAGGCGTCTCGCCGCGCGACATCCGGCGGGCGCTCGGCGTCGGCACAGCCGTCCCCCCAGTCGCACCGGCCGGCCAGAATCCGCCGCCAGTACTCGAGATCGTCGGTGATGTCCTTGATCGGCGACATCGCGCTCACCACTCGAACTGACGCTCCTCGGCGGTGCGGTCGGCGCGGACGGCGGTGACCGCCGCGTACGGGCGCTCTTCTCGCGTCAGAACCACCTCACACGGTCCCTTGAGCCGTTCCGCAATGTAGCCACGCTCGCGCGCGCTCGACAGCAATCGCTCGGACTCGATCCATTGGGGCGCCTCGTCGTTCATGCCGAGGCCGAGAAGGTGATCCATCCACGGCTCGAGCCCCATCGCATAGACGTAGATGCGCGGCGCGCCCACGGCTTCGAGAAGCTCCAGAGCAGTGCGGGCGCAGCAGCCGTGGTAGCGGCGTCCTGCCTCGTGCTCGGGCCGCGGCGGCGCCGGCAGCAGCGGACCGTTCGTCCACGAGAGTGGCCCTCCCACCGATTCAGTGCCGAGGAACAGGGCGTCGATCGGGCCGACCAGGCGAGCGGTGTTCCGATACAGATCGGCATCGAGGCAGTCGGAGTCGGCGCCGAACCACACGGCCGCCGTGCCGCAGCGAACCACGTAGCCGTTCTTCCCATGCGCCAGGTCGGCGTGCTCGCCGTGAAACGGCACCGCCGTGATGCCGCCGTCGCCGAAGGTGATCGTCTCGAGCTCGTCGAGCTCGACGACATGACGGAAGCCGATGGTGGTGGCCAGCCGTTTCAGCGAGAGGTCGCCGTACAGCAAACGGTAGGGTCGTGGAACGACCAGGCAGTCGATCCGATGACGCAGCCGCAGCAGTGTCTCGAGCGCGAAGTGGTCCTGATGATTGTGCGTGATGATGGCGAAGTCGATGCGCTCCGGAAGATCACGATAGGAGATGCGCGTGGTGCCCACCTCCGCGGGCTGAACGGGCACGAACGGATCGGTCAGGATCGCGATGCCCTTCCATTCGATCAACACGCACGCGTGGCCCACCAGGCGGATGCGGACACGCTCCTCGGTCCAGCGGTCGCCGACCCGCGCCGGCGCATCCGTCAGCAGCGCTCGCACGCGCTGCGATGACCTCTCGTCGAGACCGAGCAGGTCGAGAATCTCTCCCAGCGGCCGACGTGTCACGTCCAAGCGGTACAGCTCGTCGACCCGCGGATCGCGAAACGGAATCGTCCACGACACGTCGGCGTCTGCGGCGAGCGACGGAGTGCTCATGAAGAAGGGACGCTGATCGGACTGCAGTGTCGACAGCCGCAGCGACTGGGTACCCTCGTCGTAATGTCGGGAGCGGTAGAGGAGATCCTCGTGCACGCGTACGAAAGGCCGGTGATAGTAGTCGTACACGAGCTCCACGTATCCGCGGACGGGGTCGGGGATCTCCGGATAGAACCCCTCGAGGCTCTGCCCCGCCGCTTCGGACGCGAGGCGACGATGAAAGTCCATGAACGCCCGGGCGAAGGTCAGCGCCTCGGCGCGCGTAGACGTCATCGTCTCGAGCAGCTCACGCACCTCCGCCTGTCGAGCCATCGCCACGTCGACCCATGGTCCGCCGAAGAGCGCCGGGTCGCGGCTCGCCTTCTCGTGCATCGCCGGATCCTCCAGATACGACTCGAGCGTCTTGATCTGGTAGGCGGATGCATGCAGCGCGGCCGGCAATGGTGGTAACAGGTAACTCCACGCCGGCCACGATTGCACCAGCGGCTCGACGAGGGTCGAGTCGGCGAGCCGATAGCGTGGCGCTGTGCTCATCGCGCGTGTCCTCCGAGCGCTGCGCCGGTGCGCAGCCGTCTGTCCGTGGTCAGAACGCGAAGTCCGGCCGGGCATCCGGGGGTGCCCCGCGGTCGGCTCGCAGCTCGTGCTCAGGTCGCACGATCTGCTCCGCCGGCGCGTCCGGTTCGTCGGCGAGCCGGACGATACAGGCGTGGACGGCGGCGACGAGCGCCGACGCCACACCGCCGGAGTACCGTGCGGCGTCGTACTCGATGAAGCCGTCGAGCATCGACTGACGCTGGCGCACGATCAACGCGAGATCGAACTGGCAGATGCCGGGATCGACCGACAACGGCTCCCAGCGGAGCGACCCTGGCGCCGAGTTCGAGTGCGGTGTGTTCAACAACGCCAGCCAGAAGCGCAGCGCGCGGCCTCGTTCCGGCCGCAACGCTGCGACCCGTCTGGTCAGGCGCTCGAACGGCATCTGGGCGTGCGTCATCGCGTCGAGCACCACGTGCCGGTTCCGCGCCAGCAGCTCGCGGCCGCTCGTCTCGGGCGTGACGTCCAGGACCAGCGGAAGCGTGTTGAGAAAACAGCCGATCACCGCCTCGGTCTCCCGCGTGCGCATCGAGATCGGGGAGCCGACGACGAACCGCCGTCGTCCGATGTGGTTCCACAGCACGAGACCGAACGCCGTGAGCAGGATCACGAACAGCGTCGTCCGCTCGCTCCGCGTGAGCCGAAGCGCCGCATCGCGGGCCGCGTCGGGCACGATGTGATGCTGTCGGACTCCACGTGGTGCCGGCCGGCCGGTCACCAGTGTGTCGGATCCATCGGCGGGAGCCGTCTCCACGCCCGACAGCGTGTCACGCCAGAACGCGAACAGCCGCTCCTCCACCGATTGGTCGAAGCGGCGCCTCTCCTCTGCCGCGACATCGGCAACCTGCACCGACAACTCCGGACCGAGAGAGGGCGTCTTGCCCGTGCTGATGGCGTCGTACGCCGCGGCGAGCTCGCGCTCGAAGATGTCGATCGACCACTCGTCGCCGACGATGTGATGGAGCATCACGAGGAGCACCGAGCGCGTCGCACCGAGCCGCAGTAACTGGACGCGCAGCAACGGATCGTGCGCCAGGTCGAATGCCCGGCTCACCTCTCGCTGCGCGATCGCGTTCACGGCCGGCTCGGGCGACTCGCCATCGCCAAGGTCGACGTCTTCGATCGCGAGGCGGACCGGTCGCTGGGCGAGCACGATCTGCGCAGGCTCGACCCCGACGACACGGAACGCCGTGCGCAGAGCCTCGTGCCGTGCCACCACGCAATTGATCGCCGCTTCGAGAGCGGCGGCGTCGACGGCGCCATAGATGCCTCGCGCCTCCATGACGCTGCAGACTCCTGACCCGGCGTGCAGGCGTTCCAGGCACCACATCCGCTCCTGCGCAAACGACAGCGGATATGCCTGCGACGGCGTCCGCGGCAGACGGGGAATGCCCGAAGTCCGCGGCAGCCCCGTCCGTCGCAAGAGTCCGGCGAGCGCCTGACGTTGCCGCGCCGCGCTGTCGTTGCCGGCTGGCGCTCGATCCGGATGACGTGCGTCAGGTGATCGCATCGTATGCGCCGACGACGGCTGGCGACGGCCACGCCGAACCGACGGCCACATGAGCCGGCGGCGAGGGCATGCTCCCCCGCCCCGACTCCAGCAGCAGCGTGTCGGCGTCGCGACCGCACTCGCGGAATCCTGCCAGGCGGAGCGTGACGAGCATCGGCCGATTTCTGTCGGTCGGAACGAACCGGACGCGCAGCGCCGATCCGTGTTGCGAGGCCGCACGCTGAAGGTGGGCGAGCAGCGCCGGTCCGATGCCGCGGTTCATCACACGACAGGACAGCAGGAACAGCTCGATGGTCCACCGGCCGTCCTCGAGCGCGATCAGGACGAGACCGATGTGGCCGTAGTCGCCATACCGGTCAGTCAGCAGCACGGCGAGCAGCGCGTGATCTGCACCCGTGCTGAACCGCCGCAGCTCGTCCTGCGAATAGATGCGTCCCGTGGTGTTCAACTGATGCGTCCTGCCAGTCAGCTCCTCCATCCGCAGCAGGTCCGAGATGACGGCCGGACGGATCGTCAGCTCCAGGCCGAGTGAGGCGAGGAAGGCTTCGCTCGGGCCTTCGAACGCGCGCTCGGCGTCTACGCGCCGCGCCTCGGCGAGATAGCGCAGGCGCCGCAGCCGGCCATCGTGCGTGACGACGGGAGAGAGCAGCGGCGACGACATCAACGCCGGCAGCTGCTCGGGGCCAGCCGTCACGATCGACGGCAGCTGCGCTTTCACCTCGTCGCGCTCGAACGGATCGTCGTCGACGAAGAGGAACGAGTCGGGCGCCAGATTCAGCGTGTCGGCAATCGTTCGAATCGACGATGATTTCGCGCCCCAGTGGATCTGCGGACACAGGAAGTACTCGCGCAACCCGTTCCGCTCGAGCACGTCGAGCGCTTCAGGCGCAGAATTCCGGCTGGCGATCGATTGCAGAATGCCGCGCTCATCCAGCGACCGGACGATCGCCGCCGTCTCCCCGCTCACGGCGACCGGGTCGCCCTCGGTGAGCACGCCCGTCCACAAGGTGTTGTCGAGATCCCAGACGACGCACTTCAGCGCATCGACGCTCATCCGACTGCCTGCTCCACCGTGGCTTCCGCCATCGCCGTCTGCAGCACGTCGCGCGAGATGAGCAGCTCCTGGATCTGCGTGCTGCCCTCGACGATCTCCATGATCTTGGCGTCGCGCATCAGGCGCTCCACCACGGCTTCCCGGCTGACGCCGACGGCGCCGTGAATCTGCACGGCGTCGGAGGCGATGCGCGAGGCGACGTTCGACGCGAAGTATTTGGCGATCAGCGTCTCGAGCACGCCTGCCGGATCGCCCTCTTGCCGGTAGCGCGCGGCGTTGAGGCACAGGAGCCTCGCCGCGCGCACGTCGGCGATCGCCCGCGTCAACAGTCGCCGCACGAGCTGGTGCTCGCCGAGCACGACCCCGAACTGCCGTCGCGACCCGGCGTACTGCAGCGCGGCATCGAGCGCGGCCTGAGCGATGCCGACGCACCCCCAGGCGATGCTGTAGCGGCCGACGTCGAGAGCGGACGTCGCGACGTGAGAGAAACCGAGCCCGACACGTCCGACGACGGCGTCGGCGGGCACGCGGCACTCCGTGAACATGACCTCTGCGAGCATCGTCGCGCGAACGCCGAGCAGGCCGCGAATCGGGACGATGTCGATGCCGGGGCTCTGGCGATCGACCAGGAATGCGGTCGGGCGATCGTCGACGCGCGCGATCACCAGCAGCACGTCGGCGATCTGTCCGAAGCTGATCCACTTCTTGTGGCCGTCCAGGACGTACTCCGTCCCGCGGCGGCGGGCCGCGGTTTCCACGCTCTTGCCGTCGCTGCCGACGTTGGGCTCGGTGAGGCAGAACGAGCCAATCGCGGTGCCGTCGCGAAGCCGTGGCAGCCACTGGTCCTGCTGCTCGCGCGTGGCCCATCGGCCGAGCGCCGACCCGACCATCGCCTGAACCGTCAGGAGCGAGCGCACCGACGAACACGCGGCCCCGATCTCTTCGTTGAGGAGGCCGAACGAGATCGGATCGAGGCCGCCATCGGCCTCGCGAAACCCCGCCGCCAGCCAGTTGGTCGCCGCGAGCTGCGCGATGAGCTCGCGCGGCAGCTGCTCGGCGCGGTCGAACGTGTCGGCGAACGGCCGCACGTGGCTGTCGGCGAAGGCGCGAAACGCTGCCTGGTTGTCCCGCTGGGTGTCAGTGAGTCCCGTCGTCATGTCCTTCTGCCGGCGCCCGGAGCTTTCTCTCCACCAGGCGGCCGAGCGACCGTACCGTCCGGAAGTGCTCCCATTCCAGGTCCTCGTTCTCGATCTGGATCTGGAAGGTCTGTTCGAGGAAGAGGATCAACCGCATGGCGAACAGCGAGTTCACCCCCGCCTGGAAGATGTCGTCGTCGAGGCCGAGCCGAGGGTTGCGCGTCATCTGCGCCACGTACTGGCGGACGCGCGAATCGGCTTCGTCCACCCGGTCGATGGTCGAATCAGACTTCATAGGCATAGAACCCCGCGCCGCTCTTCTGCCCGTACTTGCCCGCAGCGACGAACGATCGCAGCAATGCGCATGGCGCGAACTTCGCGCCGTACGCCTCTTCCAGCGACTCGAGCGAGAGGAGGACCGTGTCGAGCCCGATGAGATCGGCGGTCTCGAGCGGCCCCATCTTGTGTCCGAAGCACGAGCGGAACAGCTCGTCGATCGACTCCGCGCTGGCGACTCCATCCGCGAGCACCGCGACGGCCTCGTTGATCGTCAGCATCAGCACGCGATTCGAGACGAACCCGGGCGAATCGTGCACGACGACCCATTTCTTCTGCAGCGCCGACAGCACATCGGTCGCGGTCGCGATGCACGCCGTCGACGTATCGGGTGTCACGACAAGCTCCACCGCTCTCGTGAGCGACGCCGGATTCATGAAGTGGAGTCCGAGCACCTGCGACGGCCGCCGCGTGCACTCGGCCAGGCGGCGCACGGGAATTGTCGACGTGTTGGCGGCGAGCACGGCGTGCTCGGGACACACGCGATCGAGAACCGGATAGAGCTCGCTCTTCACCGACCACCGCTCGGTGACGTTCTCGATGACGAAGTCGGCGTTGGCGAGCGCCGTCTCGACAGAAGTCGAGTATGAGATCTCGCCGCTTTTCGTGCGCGATGCGGCTCCCCGGCCGCCGAGCAGAATCGAACACCTCTGTGCATTGACGACGGCGCGTTTGGCGCGCTGAAGCGACTCCGGAGTGCGATCGATCAATGACACGTCGTACCCGGCGGCGGCGAGGACCTGCGCGAGCTCCGCGCCCATGACGCCGGCGCCGACGACGCCGACGGTACGAACTGGCATGGCATTCATGGAGTGACGTCCCTGAAAGAACCAATCGTCCGCACGGTCCACTCGAGCGGAAGCGAGTCCGGAAGGTAGCACACGCGGTCGTCGCACGCCTGATAGGTGAGGACGCCGCTCACGCGCAGGCGTGACGTATTCGGGCCGATGGCGCCGACGTCGACTCCAAGCGCGATCCTGAACGGCTCGCTGTACGCGAGCACCTCCTCGTTCAGCGGCTTGAACAGGTAGACGGCCGGCGTCGGATACACCGGCGCCGACGGCGTCAGCGCCGGGTGCGCGTCCAGCGTGACGCCGATCGGCCGGTACTGGCTGCCGGGAGCGTACACGTGCATGCCTTCGCGCGGCACCACGTCCACGGCGACCGTCATGCGTGTGCCGTCCCGGACGACGTCCGGTTGCAGGGTGGCGCGCACCGTGAGATGCTCCGTCTCCATCGAGAGCGTTGAGCCAGCCGGGTGGGACGGTTCCCCGGCGACACAGAGGAGCAACGCGGCGGCCACGGCGCTACTTCTCCAGGAGCTTGACGATGTCCGCCTCGAGCGCTCGTTCATCGCCTGCCTGGAATCCCGCACGGCTGGAGACAATCGCCCCGCTGGAGTTCAGCAGGTAGTGCGTGGGCGTCGTCTTGACGCGGTAGTCGCGCGGTACCGACCGCCCGCCCAGGAGCACGGGGACGGTGTATCCGTGCTTCGTGCGCCAGCCCGCGATGAGACGCTGCTCATCGGGCACGACGTTGATCCACACCATCGAGAGACCGGCGGGCTTGTGCGTGTCGTAGATACGCTGCATCGCCGGGAACGCGGCGTTGCAGTACGGACACGTCGGGAAGAAAAAGACGACGAGCGTGGCCTTGCCCAGAACGTCGGACAGCGTCCGCTCGTCGCCTTCCAGCGTCTTCAGCTTGAACGGCTTGAAGGTGTCGGCCGCGACCGCCGTCGAGGGCAGCGCCACGGCGGCGATCACCAGCCAGCAGCACAGTGCTCGCAGCATGCCGCTACTCGCACGCCTCGGACAGACGCGGCGTCGGCAGTGGCGTCGCCGGAGGCTGATCGCTCGCCGGCGGCGGGACGTGCAGCGCCGACTTGCCGAAGCTCACCGAGTACGTGGCGACGGCGACATATTCCGGGAACGTCGAATCACCCGCGGTGCCCGTGTAGGGGTTCGGGAAGCGGTTGAAGTAGTAGCCGACCGGCAGGTTGAACGAGACGGCATGACGGCCGGACGCGACGGTGATTCCCGGCTCCCAGTACATCTCGACGCCCGGTCGACGGAAGCCGTGCGACGCGCCGATCAGGTCGTAGCGCGGCACGCCCTCGGCTCGCCAGGCGATCGACGCCGTGATGTAGCGCGTGAGGCCGACCGACGTGCCCGCACGGAATATGAACTGATCCGACACGGTGTTGACGTTCGACGGCACCGCACCGACCAGGTTCGCGCGTGACGGCGCCCCCGTATCTCTCGGGTTCGCCAGCCACGTGCCCGACCCGAACGTCGTGAAGCGGCCAATGCTCTTGTAGCCCTGAAGATCGAGGATGAGGCCCCACCCGCCGTCGCCGGGATGGACCGAGAGGTCGACGTAGCGAGGCAGGTTGTTGGCGCCGTTGTTGTCAGGGAAGGTATCGGTCGCTTCGTTGTCCCCGGTCGGGAACTTGACGCCGCCGCCGACCTGCACGTTCCACGTGCGCGTCGAGGTCGACGGGTCCAGCAGTGCCACGCGGGTGAGCGTCGTCACGTCGCCGATGCCGCGTGCGTTCTCGTTGGCGCGCGTCGCAGGACCGCCAGTCCGCGGCGACGGAATGCCCCAGGCTGCTTCGACGAACGGAATGCCCGCGTAGAGGCTCACGCGCGGCGTCATCTGATAGCCGATCGTCGCCGTCAGCGCGTTCTGGCGGTTGACGACGTAGGTCTGTTCGGTCTCGCGCTGGAACTGCCGCTCGGTGCCGCGATAGTGAATATTCGCGGTTGAGCTCCGGCCGGTCAGTGTCATCGTCCACATCCCGACCTCCTGATCGATGGAGCCGGTCGTACCGAACACGGGCGACGTCTGCCGCATGACGATACACCCCTGTGCATCGGCCGATGATGCGCTTCCGAGGAGAGCGCCGGCTGCGACGACGCCGAGAACGACTAGGCGCTTTTGTCTCATGATGAACCTCCAGCACGATTGAGCGAGGCAGATCGAACGTCACGAAGGAAAATGGGCGCGCGCGCTCAGCCGACGGCGTCGGGCAGGTTGCCCTCGTCCGAGAGCGCCTCGAGCGCGGCCGCGAGTTCGTCGTCGGAGGCGTTCGCGATGATCGCGGACTCGACGGCTTCGGCCAGCCCGGCGACGGTCGCGCCGATGCCGAAGGCGGCGGCCAGCGGAATCCGGACGGAGAACTGGTCGTTGACGCGCTCGATCATGCGCGTCGCTGCCAGCGAGTGTCCGCCCAGGTCGAAGAAGTTGTCGTCACGACCGATCGCATCGATGCCCAGCAGGCTGGTCCAGATGTCCGCGATCTCCTGCTCGATCGGGAGAACGGGCGGACTGGGAGCCGGACGCTCCAGCACGCGGTCTACCCGACGCAGCGGGTCGAGGTGCTGCGCGACGGTCGTCAGGATGTCGCCCACCGTCTGCACCGGTGAGACGGCCATTGCCGTGAGCGCCGCGGTCACCGCCGCGACGAGTTGCGACGCCGCGAGCGGATCGACGGAACGACGGTCGTAGACCAGCCTGAGATCGAACGCGCGTCCACCACTCATTGCGAGCAGGACCAGCGGATAGCCAGTGCGCGCGCCGTCGAACCGGACGGCGCTCAATCGGAGGTCGCGCGCCACGGGCTCGCCCACCGCGAGCACGGGATAGTTCTCGAACACGATCACGGTCTCGAAGAGCGGCGCGGCGACCGGGCGCCCGTCATGGCGCACGGGATCCCATTGGTAGCGCGCGACACCGTTGAACGAGCGCTGAAGAGCGTGCAGCCACGCCGGTAGATCCTGGCTGCGATCGACCACGGCCCGCATCGGAATCGTGGTGGCCAGCGGACCGACGATCTGCTCGACCGACGGGAGATCGACGTGGCGTCCCGACGACGTCAACCCGAAGACGACGTCGGATCGTTCGAGCCACTGCACGATCACGAGCGCCCATGCGCCTTGCAGCAGCGTGCCGAACGTCAGGTGCTCGCGACGAGCGAGCTGCTGCAGCCGCTCGAGGGTCGACTCGTCCAGAACGGCATCGGCGCTGGCGTGCTGCTCCGCGCCGGCGCGAGCACATGAGCGGCTCGCGAGAGGGGCGGGCGCTTCGAAGCCCCGCAGGAGATCGCGCCAGCATCCCGACGCGATGGCGCTGTCCTGGGCGTGGACCCAGCTGACGTAATCGCGAAAGCCGGGGGACGCCGGCGTCCCGTTCAGCGGCTGTCCAGCGCGCGCCGCCGCGTAGGCCTGGAAGATTTCCCGGATCACGAGTGCCGCCGACCAGCCGTCGAGAATGAGGTGATGGAACTTCCAGGCGAACAGGTGGCGCCCGGGCCCGAACGTCACGAGCCCGAATCGCAGCAGCGGCGGTGCGTCGGTCGCGATCGGCCATGCGTCAACGCGCCGCGCGAACGCTGCCGTGCGTTCGTCGACGTCGGTGGCGCCGCTCCAGTCTTCTCGAGTCCACGCGAGCGGCACGTGCTCATGGACGCACTGCCGGATCGCGGTCGCGTCACGAAGGTGGAACGACGATCGCAGCGTCTCGTGTCGAGCGACGACAGCCGCGCACGCGGCCTCGAGCGCTGCCGCATTCAATGGTCCGTCGAGCGTGCACCACACCTGCTCCTGGAAGCACGGCGTTGCCGCGTCGGCCAGCACGTGGAGCAGCATCCCCTGTTGCGAGGCGAGCGGCTCGAACTGGCAGGCGATGGCAGGCGGCGAAGTCATCACGTGAGACAGGGATCAGCGGTGCCCGTCGCGGGAACGGCCGCGAACGTACTCAGGAACCGTGAGGCGCGGGTGACCACCTCTGGCGCGGCCGTCGCCCATCGCCGGGAGGTCGCATGCGTCCATTCGAGATGGAGCCGTCCCTCGGCGAGAAATCCGGTCAGCTCGAGTGCGTGGTCACCCCGGCGCAGCGGCCCGCGACGCAACCCGCTGCGTTCAGCGCAGAGGCGGAACGAACCGCTCGGCGTGCGTGCGATGCGCCCGAGGAAGTTGAAACACAGCTCGGCGCGCGGCAGCAAAGCGAGCGCCGAGGCCACGGCCGCGTCACGCGAGTAGCGCAGGAGTCCGTAATTGGCACCCCGGTTCGGAACCGCCCGGACCTGGCGCGAGACCTCGCGAGCCTGCGCGTCGACGGCATCGTCGGTCGGGCGGTCGAGCGCCAGCGGATATATGTTCGTGAACCAGCCGACTGCGCGATCCCATTCGCCCTCGTCGACCGCACCGCGCCCGTGATCCTCGACGTCGACGACGATCCTGGTGACGCCCGTCGTCTCGCGCACGGCGAGCGCGTACGCGGCGAGCACGACGTCCGCAGCGCGGACGTGCAGCCGCTTCGCTTGCTGGAGGATCGCCAGAGTTTCCGTCTGGTCGAACCGAACGCGGACCGACTCGAACAGCTGCGCGTCGAGATCACGCCTGTCGCCCGGCGGCGCCGCAGCGGCCGACGTCAGCCAGTACGGCAGCTCCGCATAGACCTCGGACGAGACAGCGGCACGATCGAGCCGGATGGCGTGACGCCGGAAGACCTGCTCACAGGGCAAGTGCACGGGCGATCGACTCTGAATCTGAGACCACGCCGCGTCCAGATCGTCGAGCACCGCCTGCCACGACAGCACGTCTACCACGAGGTGGTGCGCGGCGACGATGAGCCACGCGGCGCGTCCGCGCACCGTCTCCGTCATCGCGGCCCGAAACAGCGGACCGCCCTGAAGCGCAATGGCCGCCGGCAGCTCCGCCTCGATCCGGCGACTCGCCGCGAGCTGCCCGCTCGCGTCCAGGGCGCTCACGTCGACCTGCAGCACACTCGCACCCTCGTCGCTCCGATACTGGACCCACTCGGCCTCCTGCTGCTCGAATCGGAACGACAGCGTCTCGTGTGCGTCGTGGAGCGCTTCGACCGCTCGACGCACGGCCGACGGGGCTGCACCGGCCGGAAGCTCCAGCGCCACCACGTGGACCAGAGTGTCTCGGCCGCCCGGGTCCCGATCGAAGAAGCGGCGCTGGATCGGCGTGAGCGGCACGGGGCCGGTACCCGGCTCCGACACGCTCTCGGAGACGTGGGTCGTCGCCACGCGCGCGAGCCCCGCCACCGTCGGGTGCTGCAAGACATCACTCGGCGCGACGTGCACACCGGCCCGGCGGGCACGGCTGGCGACCGCGATGCTGGAGATCGAATCTCCTCCGAGCTCGAAGAAGTTGTCGGTGACGCCGACGATGTCGAGGCCGAGCACGTCGGCCCAGCACTGCGCCAACACGCGCTCCACGGCACTCGCCGGTTCGCGCGAACCGGCAGCCGGCCGAATCTCGGGCTCCGGCAGCGCCTTCACGTCCAACTTCCCGTTGCCGGTCACGGGCAGCCGCGGTAGCGCGACGAATGCGTGCGGCACCATGTAGTCGGGAAGCTGGCTCCCCAGGTGCTGGCGCAGACTGGCGCTGTCGACCGGTGGCCCGGCCGGCACGTAGTACGCGACGAGCCGGCCGTCCGGTCGCGCCGCGCGTACAGTGACGACGGCTTCTCGCACCGCGGGATGCGTGCGCAGGGCGGCTCCGATTTCTCCGGGCTCGATGCGATGCCCGCGAATCTTCACCTGCTGGTCGATTCGCCCGAGCAGCTCGAGATCGCCCGTGTCGCGCCACCTGGCCAGGTCGCCGGTTCGATAGACGCGAGCCCCCGCCGCGCCAGAGAACGCGTCGGGCGTGAAGCGCTCAGCGGTCAATGCGGGCTGGCGAATATAGCCCCTGCCGACAGCAACACCGCCGATGCAGAGCTCACCGGGACTTCCGACGGGCGCCAGACGCACGTGACGGTCGACAACGTGCAGCGACACGTTGGCGATCGGCTTGCCGATTGACACGGGACGAGGCTCCTCGGCGCCGGCACAGCGATGACACGTCACGTCGATGGCGGCTTCGGTTGGTCCGTACAGGTTGTAGAGCTCGCAGTGCGGCAGCAGCCGGCGAAACTGCTCCTGCAGCTCCCAGGAGAGCGCCTCGCCGCTGCAGACGACGCGCGTCAGCGACGTGCAGGCGGCAGCACCCGGCTCATCGAGGAACGGCCCGAGCAGCGACGGCACGAAGTGCGCGACCGTGGCGCCCGTCCGTTGAATCTCGGCGACGAGACGCGCCGGCTCCCGGTGGGCACCGGGCGGCACGATGACGAGGCTGGCGCCAGTGATCAGCGGGAGGAAGATCTCCCAGGCCGACACGTCGAAGCCGAAGGGCGTCTTGTAGAGCACGCGATCGTCCGGCGTCAGCGCGAGCTGCTGTCGCATCCACAGCAATCGGTTGCAGACGGCCGCGTGCTCATTCATCGCCCCCTTGGGGCGACCGGTGGAGCCGGACGTGTAGATCACGTAGACAAGGTGCTCCGGCTCGACATCGGCCCCCTGCCACGCCTCGGTCGACCGGCCCTCGTCGATCAAGTCGACGGACACGACCTGCGCGGTGCCGGCGTCGAACAGCGACGCGGTATGCGGCGCGGCGACGATCGCCCGCGGCGCGGACTCGCCGATCACCCACTCGAGCCGGGCACGCGGGTATTCGGGCTCCAGTGGCAGGTACGCTCCGCCTGCGGCGACGGCGCCAAGCAGCGCGACGACTTGATCGATCGACCGCTCGAGACACACGCCGACCACGTCGTCTGCCGCCACGCCGATGGCCTGAAGTCGTTGCGCCATCGCCTGGACGCGCCGTGCGAGCGTGCCGTAGGTGATCGTGGCGCCCTGGTACTGCATCGCCAGAGCCTGCGGGTTGCGAGCGGCCGACGCAAGCACGAGCTGGTGGAGAGGACGCCGATCCCTCCAGTCCAGCCGCGTGGCGTTCCAGCTGCGCAGCAGTCGCCGCTCCGCGGCCGTCACCTCCCGGAGCTGCGTGACGCGCGCCTGCGGCGCCTTCGTCATGCGGTCGATCAGATCGGCGAAGTGGTCGGTCAGACGCCGTGCTGTTGCGGCGGTATACACACCGGCGTCGTACGACAACTCCCCATAGAGCGCCCCTGACGCTTCGAGCATCTCGAGCGAGAGCTCGTGTTCCGCGTGGCGCTTGCCGACGCGGTACCGCTCGGCGGCGAGCCCTCCCCACCGATAGGTGATGCCGGCGCCGCCGGACGCGGTGACGCCGAAGGGCGACGCTCCAGCCGTGCGGCCTCTCTGCTCCTCGAGGACCACGCCCCGAGCGCTCTGCAGCACGAACCAGACGTCGAACAGCGGCGAGCGCGTCAGGTCACGCCCGCGAACGAACCGCTGGACCATGTCTGCGAACGGCAGGTCCTGATGCGCGAGCGCCCCGAGCACGCGCGCGTGCGTCTGCGCCAGGAGATCGTCGAACGTCGCGCGCGCGCCGATATCGGCGCGGATGACGACCGGATTGACGAAATAGCCGACCGTGCGCTCGAACCGCGCAGCCGGACGGACCGTCGTGGGGATGCCGACGGCAACGACGTCTTGACTCGAGCGCGCGTGCAGCAGCAGCTGCAGCCCGGTCAGGAGCACGCTGAACGGTGTCGATCCCGTTCGCTGCGCCACGGCGTGAACGCGTGACGTGAGGTCGCGTTCCAGACGGAATCCCGTGGCGCCCGCCGGCCGAAACGGGCGCAGCGTGCGCGGCGAATCGGTCGGCAACGACAGCGGCGGCACGTCACGCAGCTCGCCTTCCCAGTAGGCCATCAGCGCCGCCGTCCGTTCGGGCTCGCGGGCACGCGTGGTCGCGGTCACGTACTCTCTGTAGCTGGCCGGCTCCGCCGGCAACTGCGGCGCGCGCCCTCGCACGAGCGCGTCGTACAGCTCCGCCGTCTCGTCCAGCAGCACCGTCAGCGACGAGAGGTCGAGGACGATATGGTGCGCCGCGATCAGGAGGACGCTGGTTCGATCGGTCCGCGTGAACAGGACGGCGCGCACGAGCGGTCCCTTCTCGAGATCGAAGGGCTGATACGCAGCGTTCGTGACCGCCTGCAGGAGTGCGTCCCCGCTCATCGTGCCGGCATCGACGACCTGCAGGCCGTCCCACTCCTGCCGAATCCACTGAACGGGCACGTTCGCGCTCAAGCGGATCGTGGTGCGCACCGCATCGTGCCGCCGCGCCACCTGATGGATGGCCGACGCGAGCGCCGCCGGATCGACGGGATCCAGAAGGCGGAACGCGACGGCGACGTGCCACGCGGTGCTCTCAGGATAGAGCGCCTGCGATGACCACAGCGCGCGCTGTCCCGGCGTCAGCTCGTACGGCTGTCCCGTGGCCGCGCGGCGCGCGCGGACGACGCGATCGAGCAGCGCCCGCCGCTGAGCAGCGGAGAGGACAGAGAGATCAAGCATGTGGGGTGCGCCTATGGTGGTTGAGAACCGCGTGCAGCGCGGACATGACCTCGGTATCGCTCAGCGCGGCGACCTGTTCCTGGTCGGGCGGCACGGCGGCAGCCGGCGCGATCTGCTCGCCATCGCGATCGTTCGCCTCGAGCACTCCGCAGATCGTGGATGCGAGCTGCGTGATCGTGGGACCGCGAAGGAAGACCACCGGCGGCAGCGCGACGCGAAGATCCGCATCGACGCGGTTTCGCAGCTCCACGGCCATCAGCGAATCGATGCCGAGTCGGTTGAGCGGCACGTGCGCGTCGGGCAGGAGGTCGCCCTTCACGGAGCGAAGAATGCCCGCCACGACCTTCGCGAGATGGTCGGCGGTCACGGCGACGCGATCGTCGGGCGGCGCTTCGAGCACACGCTCCCGAATCGGTCGCTCGGCAGCCGATGACGGCGAGTCGGGCTGGCGCCGCATGTGATCGAAGAACGGCTCCGCGGCCTCTGGCTGCTGCAGCCATTCGTCCCAGACGAACGGCACCACCGCTACCTGACCCTGGCTGCCCTCGTCGAGCAGGCGGCGCAGGACTCGCAGCGCGAGTGGCGGCGGCAGGGCGTCGATGCCGCGCCTCCGCAACATGGCCTGACGGCCTTCCAGCGTGCCGAGTCCGATCTCGCTCCATGGGCCCCAGTTGATGCCGAGGGCCGGCAGATGCTGGCCGAGTCGAAAATCGACCAGGCCATCCATGAAGGCGTTGGCGGCCGCGTAGTTCGCCTGGCCCGGATTGCCGAGCAGGGAGGCCGCCGACGAGAACAGCACGAACGAATCGAGCCGCAGGTTGCGCGACGCGCGATGCAGATTCCATGCGCCATCGGCTTTCGGGCGCAGCACCGCCGCGAGCCGATCGCCATCGAGACGGGCGAGCACGCCATCGTCGAGGATGCCGGCCGCGTGCACGATGCCGCGAAGCGGATGAGCGAGGGACGCCAGCCTCGCAAACAACGCCTCGACCGCTGCGCTGTCCCCGACGTCCATGAATTCGGTGATCACACAGGCGCCGGCGCGTCGCACGGCTTCGATCGTGGCGGCCGCGTCGGATGACGGCGGACGGCGGCCGACGAGGACGATCGTGCCCGCGCCCCGTTCGGCCATCCACTCGGCGACGCATAGTCCCAGCGCGCCGAAGCCGCCCGTGACCAGGTAGGCACCGTCGCGGCGAATGCTCCGGGTCGCCACGATCGGCGCTGCCGCCGGATCGGCGAACGTGAGCACGATCTTTCCGCGATGCTCGGCACGCGCCATCGTCTGGAACGCCTCGCGGGCGCTCGAGATGGGAAACGCCATGACGTGCTGCAACAGAAGGCCGCCCCGTTCGGCGTACTCGAGTGCCGCGACGAGGTGACGCCGCGCCTCGGCCGGCCGGTCGTCGAGCAGGCGATCGATATCGACGACGAACAGGGAGCGTCCGTCGCGCAGCGTCGTGAGCGGCAGCGATGCGCCGCGATAGACGTCGCGTTTGCCCAGCTCGACGAAACGGCCCCAAGGCGCGAGCAGCCTCAGACTGGCACGGAGCGCTTCCCCGGCGAGCGCGTTGATCACGACATCCACGCCGCGATCGTCGGTCAACTGCCGAACCGTTCGCTCGAACTCCAGCGAGCGGGAGTCCATCGTCGCAACCACGCCGAGCGACTCGAGCAGCGCGCGCTTCTCGGGGCTGCCCGCCGTCGCCAGCACGCGGGCGCCACGCTGACGAGCGATGTCGAGCGCGGCCAGGCCGACACCGCCGGAGGCCGCGTGAATGAGCACGGTCTCTCCAGGCTGTATGCGGGCTAGCTCGTTCAGCGCATAGTGTGCCGTCAGGTAGGCGATTGGCGCGGCCGCCGCCTGCGCCCACGTCCAGGCATGCGGCTTCGGCACCACCAGCTCCCGCCGTGTGATCACGTGCGAGCCGAAACAGCAGCGTGTCGACGGAGCCACCGCGATGACCTCGGACTCCGGCTCGCCCTTCTGGTTCAGCAGCCTGCCGGAACACTCCATTCCCAGCCTGGCCGCTGTCTCTTCGCGGCCCGGACGCACGCCGAGCGCGCGCATGACGTCGATGAAGTTCAGACCCGCCGCCTCGGTGCGGACGACGACGTCCTCCCCGACTGGAGACAAGCGATCGGCGAATCGCAGATCCAGCGTGCCCAATTGGCCGACCGGTGCGGCGACGAGCTCGAACGGCTCATCAGGTGCTTCGCAGGCGAGGCGCCGCGTCGTGCGAGTGGACGGTGCTCCCGCGCGGTTCAATCGCGGCGCGAAGAACCGATCCTGGCGGAACGCTAGCTCCGGATGATCGAGCGTCGGAGCGCTCAGCAGGCGATGCGACGTCGTACCTTCGTCGACGTCGAGAAGACGGCACGCCAGTTCGGGGTGTTCGCGACGCGCCACGCGCGCAAGCCCCCACAGGGCCGCCTGCGCAGGAGAGACGACATCGGCAGGGTCAATTCGTACGGCATTGCGTGTCACAAACAGGACGTGCCATCTGGCTGCGGTCCGGCTGGTCAGCGCCTGGATCAGAGACAAGGGAGCGGCAAGGGTGACCTCGTTCGCGCGCGGCGACCACGAAGGGGCTACGGCGGCCGCCCAGAGGTACACCACGCTCGCACCGCGCGCTCCGACCGGGATCGCGTCGGCCAGGCGGTCGAAATGGTCGCGGTCGGACGGGTCCATGACGATCGTGTCACCAACGACGTCGAAGCGATCGGCCGCGCGAACGACGATGCATTGGCGGCCGGCCCGGGCGGCATCCTCTTGGAGCTGCCGCGCCAGGTCGCTGCCATCGGTGAAGAAGAGCACGACGCTGGAGCCGGCGAGCAGGCGATCGATCGCAGGCGCCGCCGCGGCTGGAAGCTGCAGCTCTTCCCAGTGGACTTCGTACATGACCGATGGTTCGCCCGCGTCGTCCGCCGGCGCACGCTCGAGCGGCTGTACCACCAGTCCGTGAATCGTGGCGACGATTCGCTGCTCATCGTCGAACAGGGTTGCTCTGCTTTCGACCTGCTTCGTGCCATCCTGGCGCGGCGGCGTGTCACTCTGGATCCAGAATCGAGTCCCGGCGTCGAGCGCCGGCCAGTACCGGAAGGACCTGAGGAACACCGGAACGATCGGTCCCGGTGTGCCGGCCTCGTCCAGCAGCGCCGAGGCGGCCGTTGCTTGCAGTGCGGCATCGATCACCGCAGGATGCGCGTGATACCGGCGCAGCTCGGTCGAAGTGACTCGCGGTCTGATGCGCGCGCTGATGTGTCCCTTGGTATCGCGCTGCAGATGTTCGATCCCGCGAAACGCGGGGCCGTATGACAACCCCCGCTTCGCCAGCGCCTCGTACAACTCGACTTCGCCGATGGTCGTGCCACTCGACGGCTGCGGTGGTCTCGGTGTCGGCACGTCGTCGGTGAGTTGCCGCACCCGGCAGGCTGCATGCACCGTCCACGGCGTGTCGTTCCCACCCGGTGTCGATTGGCTGAACACGTGCACGTCAGCGCTGTCGATGCCGTGACGCTCGGCACTGACCTGAAGGCGAGGAGGCGCTCCCGGCGTGAGCACGAGCGCATGCTCCAACCGCAGGTCTTCGACTGCGCACGGTGACGCGCCCCAGAGATGCCCGGCAACGGCGAGCGACAGCTCGATGAAGCCTGCCGCCGGGAACACGACCAGCTCATTGACGCGGTGATCCTGGAGGAATGGTGTGCGCTCGGTGTTCAGCGTCGTCTCCCAGACCAGCAGGCCGTCGACCGATGCGGGCGTCACTGGTTCGCCCAGCCACGGATGAGCGTTCGCCACGCGCTCGACGCCGCGGCGATCGGCGTCGAAGGCACCGTCATCGCGCCAAGCGCGGCCACGCTGCCACGGCGGCGGTGGCAGCGAGATACATCGTCCCTGCGGCACGATTGCCGACCAGTCGACGGAAACACCGTGGGTGTGGATCGCGCCGACCGTGGACAGCAGCGTGGGAACTTCTGGCATCTCCCGCGACATGGTCGGCAGCACCATGACGGACTTGCGCGTCTCGACCGCCGCCTGTTGAATGGCCCCGACGAGCAGGGGATGCGGCCCGAGCTCGAGGAACACGTCGTGGCCGGCGCCAAGCAGGTCGCGCACGACGGGCCAGAGCCGCACGGGCCGCCGCAGATTGTCGACCCAGTACTGCGGACCGAAGTCGCACGGTGCGGCGGGATCGTCGATCACCGTGGAGACGAACGTCCTCCGGGGAGGCAACGGCCGAATGTCGTCGAACGCCCGCAGCAGCGGCTCCCGCAGCACGTCCACCTGCGGGCTGTGCGAGGCAAAGTCGACGTTGACGGTTCTGCAGAAGACCGAGCGCGCTTCGAGGTTCGCGACGATAGCCTGCAGGGCGTCGGATGCGCCCGACAGCACGACGGAGGTCGGTCCGGAAACGACGGCAACGGAAACCGAGTCTTCATATCCCGCGATCGCCTGTTCGGCGTCGGCATGACTCAGCCCGACCGCCACCATGCCGCCACGGCCGCGCAGCGGCAGAAGGAGCTGGCTTCGTCGACAGATGATGAGGGCTGCGTCCTCGAGCGTCAGGATGCCGGCGACGTGCGCCGCCGCGACTTCGCCCATGCTCTGACCCGCCACGGCGTCGATCCGGATCCCCCACGACTCGAGCAGCGCCGCGAGCGCCACCTCGACGGCGAACAACGACGGCTGCACGACGTCGAGACGCGTCAACCCTGGTGCGGCGCCGTCGCGCAGCAGCCGCACGAGGTCCCAATCCACGTGAGGGCGCATCGCGCGGGCGGCGTCGTCGATCGTGCGCCGGAACACGTCGAAGCGCTGGTACAGGCCCGATCCCATTCGTTCCCACTGGCCGCCCTGCCCGGGAACAACGACCACGGTCTTGGAGTGTTGGTCCGCGCGTCGGCGACCGGTGGCGAGGAACTCGGCGGTGTTGCCGTTGGTGAGCGCGTCCAGTTGTTGCACGCACTCGGCGATGGACTCCGCCACGAACGCGCCCCGGTGATCGAAATGCGTGCGACGGGTGGCGAGCGTATACGCCAGATCTCGCAGCGAGACCGCGGGCGTCTCGCCTCCCGCCAGCCAGTCGCGCAGCGCCGCCGCGCGCGCCTGCAGCGCCTTCGTGCTGTGCGCGGACAGGACGATCAGCTGAGGTCCGGCGACCGGCGCCGGCGGCTCCACAAACGGCGGCGCTTCGCCAAGGACGACGTGCGCGTTCGTTCCGCCGATGCCGAACGAGCTCACACCGGCGGTCCGCGCCGTCGACGAGCACCACTGGCTGGACGAGCGCTGCACGTCGAGCTTCAGATCGGCGAACGGTATCGCGGGATTGGCCTCGGTGACGTGCAGCGACGCCGGAATCAACCGCCGCTCCAGCGCGAGCGCGACCTTGATGAGACCCGCGACGCCGGCAGCAGCCTCGGTGTGGCCGATGTTCGTCTTGACCGAACCGATTGCGCAGGGACGATCTGAATCCCGGCCCTCGCCCAGAACGCTGCCGAGCGCCTCGAGCTCGATCGGGTCACCGACCGGCGTCCCCGTGCCGTGGCACTCGACATAGTCGACCAGGGCGGGATCGACACCGGCGTTCTCGTACGCCGTGCGCAGCACTTCCTGCTGCCCGAGCACCGACGGCGTCGCCAGCGTTCCGCTCGCGGACCCGTCGCTGTTGACGGCACTTCCGAGAATGACGGCGTGCACCGGATTGCCCGCGGCAACGGCGTCGGACAACCGCTTGAGCAGGACGACGCCCACGCCGTCGCTGCGCACGAACCCGTCGGCCGTCGCATCGAACGCGTGGCAGCGTCCGCGTGGCGACAGCATCCTGGCGCGCGCGAAGGCCAGCGTCTGCTGCGGACCGAGAACCAGGTTCACGCCGGCGGCGATGGCCAGCTCGGTCTCGCGCGAGCGAAGGCTCTGACAGGCGAGGTGGACAGCGACGAGCGATGACGAGCACGCGGAATCGAGCGCCAGGCTCGGCCCCCGTAATCCGAGCGCGTAGGACAAGCGGCCGGCCAGAACGCTGCGGGCGCCCCCGGTGGCGACGTACAGATCGATCGTCGTCGGATCGCAGAGGTAATACTGAAGCGCCTCGTAGTCGCTCGTCGTGACGCCGACGTAGACACCGGTGCGGCTGCCCACCAGCCGTTCGGCCACTTCCCCGGCGTCTTCGAGCGCCTCCCACGCGGTCTCGAGCAGCAGGCGCTGCTGCGGATCCATTCGCTCGGCCTCGCGCTGCGAGATCCCGAAGAAGGCGCCGTCGAATGCGTCAATGGCATCGAGGAAGCCACCGTCCCGCGACGGGAGGCAACCGGGCCGTCCCGGTTCTTCGTCGAAGACCGCGTCCATGTCGAAGCGGCTCCGCGGCAGGACGCCGACGGCGTCGGTGCCAGAGGACAGCAGCCGCCAGTACGCCTCTACTCCGGGCGCCCCGGGGAAGCGGCAACCCAACCCGATGATCGCGATCGGCTCAGCCATTGCTGTCGTGAGATGCGATGGTGCAGAAACGTTTACTCGGCGGCAGCGGATTCGACGTCGCGCGACGCCGCTGTCTGCTCGAGGCGATCGGCGGGGAATCCCAGCGTCTCGAGGCAGAACGTTCGCCATTCCGGCGTCACCGCATCGAAGATCACGTGCTCGTCCTTGCCGATGCCGTCGGTCACGACGAGGTTCTCCTGGACGAAGAAATAGGCCTCGTCGCTCACGCTGCCATCCTCGCCTATCCACTCTTTCGTCTGTATCTGGTCACGATGCTCGTGCCAGTCGCGAAATTCCCGCAGACGGGACGCCGGATATGCTTTGCAGAATCTTCCGAGCTGTGTCATGAGGTGCCTCGTCCGTGATGATCGTCAGCGGCTGCGCGCATGAGAGCGGCGCGCCGAGTCGCGGTGGCGGATGGCGCTGAACAGCCGGTCGTTCGTGATGCTGACCCATGCCGGATCGATTTCCACGGCAACGGCGCGCTGCAGCAGTTCAATCGACGCGACCAGCCGGTGCTTGTTCTTCACACGCTGCACCACGCCTTCGACGCCGGCGAGCGGTCCCACCTCCACTCTGACGCGCTGACCGACCTCTGGTATGGGGCATGGCTCGAGCGCGAGATGACTGTCGACGATGCGGCGAATCGATGCGACTTCCTGCTCCGGAACGGGCAGCGGCTTGACGCCGTCGCCGACGATGCAGATCACGGCTGGCGCGGTGATGATCGAGGTTGCCTCGTCGCCGGTCACGCGGCAGAACAGGTACCCTGGAAAGAGCGCCTGCTCTGTCGTCTTCATTCGATCGGACCAGCGGCGGTTCACGCGATACGTTGGCAGGAACACCTCGTAGCCGCGCATGCGCAATCCGGCGGAGCTCAAATGCTCGCGGCCGGCCCACGCCTGCACGGCAAACCAGCTGTGGGCGTCGTACGGAATCGTCAATGTCATACTGGGTCACGCGTGGCGGCGGGTACAGGCTGCCGCCATTGAAGTCACATGATTGAGATCCGGTGGCGATGCGGGGCCGGGGCGTGGGAGTCGAGCGCCGCAAAGAGCCCGCGCGAGGAAGCCGCTAAAAACTAAACGCGCGAGCGCGCGTGGTCAAGGCTTCTGAGCGACACGATCTGCCGTACTCGCCGCGCGGCGCAGTGCACTCTACGAGAGGATCTCGATCGAGGCGAGTTCACAGATTCGCGGCAGCGACTCAAGCACAGCATCGGTGTCAATGCCGAAGTCGATGAGGCAGGCGATCTCGTCGACGTCCGCATGCGCGGCCTGAATCACGCGCGAGAGGCACGACTCGATCGGTCCGAACAGGCCGAAGAGCCGAAGATACTTCTCGACGGCCACCTCGACGACGGCAGCGACTTTCTCCGGTGGCGCGTCGCTCGAGACGTTCAGTCCAAGCAGATCCAGCGAGCTTCCGATGTACGTCGTCAGCCGGGGACGGACTTCGTGGTCGACGACGTCGAGGTCGGGGTGGACGAACGTGTGCACCATGAGGCTGACGTACCCCGTACCCGCGTGGCCGGCGCGCCGCCACGCATCGCGATAGATTTTCACCTTGTCCGCCAGCACCTTCCAGCTCTGGCCAAGGAGGTGCGTCAGCAGGTTCGCGCCGATCGCGCCGGCACGGTCGAACGTTGTCGGCGATCCCGCCGCCGTCACCCAGACCGGAAGCTCCCTCTGCACGGGACGCGGCATGATGCCGACGTCCACGTAATGGCCTTCTCCGTTGAGGCGCCTGATCGATTCGCCTCTCCAGAGTGCGCGCACGGTGGCAATGTCCTCGTACATGACCTCGCGCCGCTTGGCGTAATTGTGCGGCGCCAGCACGAAGTCGTTCGGCGCCCAGCCGGACGCGAACGAGATTGCGGCGCGGCCCCCCGAGAGGTTGTCGACCACCGACCAGTCCTCGGCGATCCTGATCGGATTCTGCAGTGGGGACACGACGCTTCCCGCGCGCACCTGCACTCGGCGCGTGGTCGCCGCAATCACCGCGCCGAGCAACGCCGGATTCGGGTACGGGCCGCCGAAGGCATGGAAGTGACGCTCGGGCGTCCACACGGCCGCTAGCCCGTTCGTATCGGCGAACTTCGCACCGTCCAGCACCAAGCGGTACTTCTCGGAACCGGGCGAGCAGTCGTCATTCGAGAAGAAGAACAGACTGAAATCCATGAGGTCTGCGCGACGCGAGGCTTCCGTGCCCGGGCTCAGACTACCACCCGGCTCACGCGATCGCGCGGTCGGACGCCGAGCGCAAAACGTACGGCGCTCGCTGCACTGGCGTGAGACTACTCTGTTGCGAGCGCCCTCGCCGAGACACATCGGCGGTCACGCATGTCCGTTCCCGAAGCGCGCGATGAATCGCATCAATGAGCACGCCATGACGGCGGTGCCGCTGACAGCGGCCGACGCCATCGAACATCAGCGGCGGCGTCTGTTGCGCGGCTACGAATACGTGACGGAGTTTCGTCTACGCCATCTCGGCTATCGATCGCCGCACGATCGTCAACCGCCGTGGCGGCTCGCGCAGCGGTTTCTCCAGTATCAGTTCCTCACGCACTACTGGGCCTCTCCTCCCAGTTGGCGACTGCTCGCCAGGCGATGGGGCGGACGGCGCACGCTGCCGGACTTCTGCGTCATCGGCCCCATCAAGAGCGGCACCAGCGATCTGGCGGTCGGCCTGCTGCTGCATCCGAACGTCATGGTACCGCTCGTGAAGGAGTTCTCCGTCCTCGACGTGCACCCGGAGAGATGGCGCATCTGCTATCCGACGGAGCGGCAGCGCGAGCGGCACGCGCAACGTCACGGGTCGGCGCTGTCGCCATTCGTGGCGCCGTACCTGCACTCGATGGAACTGACGTACAACTTGGCGAAGACCTGCCCGAACAACAGGATCGTGCTGACGCTGCGCGAGCCGGCGTCCCGCGTGTTCTCGCAGTGGAAATGGGAAGTGTTCCTCGCTGGAAACGGCCGTGCCCGCGAGCTGCCCTTTCTTGCGACGTTCCGCGCGTACGCAGAGTGGGCTCTTGACGTGTTCCCCGTCTGCCCCATGTACACGCGGTGCGGCTTTCAGCCGCTGCAGACGAGCATCTACTGGAAAGCCGTGAGCTATTGGATCGAGTGCTTCGGTCGCGAGAACGTGCTGGTGCTCGACGTCGGCGACTACTTTCGCGATCGCGATTCGTTTCTGCGAACCGTCTACGAGTTCGTTGGGCTGCCGCACGTACCGATGCGGCGCTTCGATCGCAACGTCAACGAGAATCCGATCAGCGTTCCGCCCGCCGATGCGGAGACGATGGCGATGCTGCGTCGCTTCTTCGCGCCGTACAACGAAGAGCTCTGGAATGTCATCTCCACGCGCTTCGACTGGTGAGCGCCCGCTCGGGGCCTGGCCGGCGTCGGGCTGCCGACCGACTGGCACGTGCTGGCTTCATCCTATGGCGGACCGGTCTGTCGGCGCCGGCAAGACGACGATTGCACGCAGCCTCACGGCTTGAGTACGTCAGTAGTTGCACTGCTTTCTCATTGTCACGCCGCGGATTAGGACGTAAGGTTCCTTTCCCCGGATGTCGGGCGCTGGCCGTGTGTGCTCCAGTCATTCTCTGTGACTGAGAACGTTCTGCTCGGATTTGATTCGAGTGTGTTTCGCCATGAGTGAACAAGAGGATGCCGATTCCCTAGGAGTTGTATGGCTAACAGGCCTTCCCGGTGCCGGAAAGACTACGATCGCGAAGCGATTGATGGACCTTTTGGTCTCAGCGCAACGGCGTGTCGAGTTGCTCGACGGGGATGCCATCCGCAACGTGTTGCCGTGCGGTTTTTCCCCTCAGGACCGCGATCGCCATGTGAGAAACGTGGCCTTCCTCGCGAGTAGGCTCGAACACCATGGCGTGACTGTGGTTGTCGCGCTGGTGTCACCCTACCGCGAGGCCCGGATGTTTGCACGCAGTCTATGCAAGCGCTTCTTCGAGGTCTACCTCGCGACCGATCTGCGCGAGTGTCAACGGCGGGACCCCAAGGGTCTCTACGCGGCGGCTCTCGCCGGTCAAGTGCGCAACGTGACCGGCGTGGATGCCCCATATGAGCCCCCCATCTCACCCGAGCTCACGCTCGATACTGCGACGGTCCCAGTCCAAGCAGCCGTGGATTTGATTTGTAGGCGTTTGCAGGCTGGCGCCCTCCGAGATCACGGGCTGGGAACCGGCGTTAACGAGGTCGGCTTTAGCTACAAAGTGGGTGTGGATGACACTGGTCAACTCCAGTAGGTTGGGCAATTCGCGAAAATCATGAGGTTGCCTGTAACCTGAGACGAGCTGCTCGCCGATGCGCTTCGCCTGCTCGCGATCGACACGAAAGAGCAGCTGAAAGAGCTCTGACGCAATCGACACCATTGCCATCGATTCCTTCTGACAGAGCCGGAGATCGCGGCGCAGCCTCTCGCAGTCAGCCTTTGCAATCGTCGAGCGTATATCGGCATCGTCGGCGCGAGCAGCGCTTCACATTGTTCGCGATATTCGTTAGAAAGCCATGACATTGTCCGTGCCTCGCACTGATGGTCGCCTCACACAGACGCCGTCGCGCGGCGACGGCGAGACCGCGGGTGTCGTCAACGAGCGCGCCCTCGACGTGTGCGCGCTCCAGCACCAACGGGTCGTCATTAACCGGATCATCTCGAACTGCTCGAACGATGGCGTCATTGCTTCCTCAATAACTGCCGGGCCACGCGACGTGCGGTGACAAATATTGCGAGGGATCTGAGGATACTCACCTCGTCATACTCTTGGCACTGGGGCATGCCAGAGGACGACACGCCATTCACCGGCTGCGGCCGCAAGCGCCGCCACCTGCCGCGGTCCTACCGGGACTGAGACGGTTTCTGAGTAGCGTGTTGTCGTGATGTGCTCAGCCACGAACGACCGGTACACATACCCCTTGGACCTCCCAATGGGTTCATCGCCGGGGCGGCGGCTCGCGCATCATCGCCTTCGCGCGCTGCCAGACCTCGTGGCCGACCAGCTTACCGGCCCGCTCATGCTGGCTCTTGCGCCGTCGGATCACCGTGTCTGAGGAGGTCTCAAGATCCGAGCTGTCTCGATGGCTGAAGGCAACTGCTTGATCACCGAGGACGAAATACCAATCCTCACCCTGCAGGGCAACCCAGTCTCCCGGCTGCTGTTCGATTTGCACAATGAGAATTCCGTCTCGGACTTGGCCCCACTCGGCGGTCGTACCGATGAATTCCGTCAAATCGGCGTAGATGACACGCAAGCGGCTGGCCATAGCTACTCGCAATCGAAAGCGGCAGTATTTCTACGCCAGCCGCCGAAGACCGATGCGGGTTGTCCCGGCGCCCGGGACAGCCGCCGCACGAGCGCCGCTTCGTGACCTTCCGCAGTCGCCGTCGCGTCATTCTGGGCGCTGGGCGACACGTTACTTCCATGGGCCCGGCACCGGATCGTCCGCGCGGCTCGAGACACAAAAGCCAACCTTCACCTGGAACAATTCTGAACTCCGCTCGCGCAATGTCAACGGACGACGTTTGGAAGATCCGCCGTACTTCGCTGATAGCGTGATCGAAAAAGTTATCGTGCAGTCCGACGCGCGGCACGCCGAGGACGTCTTCCCAGAGGCTGGCGATCTCGAGTTCCAACGACGAGACAGGCGACGTATGCCGAGGCCGCAGTTTGACGGCTCGCCTGTTTCGGAGGAGCGATGCGATCGAGTTTGCCGCTCGAGGTGCGCGGCAGCGCGTCCAGCATCACGAACGGGGTTGGGATCATGTGGCTCGGCAGACGCTCTTTGAGGTGATAACGCAGCGCCAGGGGATCGGGTGGATCTCTATCCGCCGGTACGACGCATCCAACGAAATGCCTATCCTCGCCATCTCCCGCCAGTACCACGGCGCAATCACGCACCAACGGATGCGTTTGTGGCCGTCTCGATCTCGCCCAGCTCGATGCGAAAGCCACGCAGCTTGACTTGATAAGGTCCTCCTGTACGCATCAATCCCAGCTTACGTACTAACCTGTTCACGACCGGCTCCTATCGATGCGGCTCTCGCGCCGCGAGGTGTGAACCCGCGATTTCGGTGGCAAAGGACGCGCAGGTTCGGTTGGACGAGGAACTGCGCGGCGTCAACCAGGGAACCGTCAGGCCGGAGTCTTCGATGCTGTTCGGGACTTTCGCCGAAGAGCAGGGTGGAAGACACTCGTGCTCCCGACTCTGAAGCTCTCAACCCAGCACGGGTACAAGACGGTGCTCGGCAAACACCTGCTGCCGTACTCGCGCGACTGGCGCTTGCGCGACATCGGTCGGCAGGACGTCCAGCAGTGGATCGCGGACCGCTTCAGGCGGCAGCTCGGGTGGCAGACGGTCCGAAACGCGTGGACGCTGCTCTCGGGCATTCTCGAAACGGCCGTCGAGTACGGCTACCTCTTGACGAATCCTGCGCGGGGCGTGAAGTTCCCCGAGAAGGAACTGAAAGAGGCGCCGGCACTCTTCAGCGCCGAGGACTTCACGAAGCTCCTGGAGCAACTCGACGAACCGTACCGCACCATGGCAAGGCTCATCGCGCTTGCGGGGTTGACAATTGGCGAACTGCTCGCGGTCCGTTGGCGATGTCTCGATCTCGAGATCGGAACGCTCTCGGTGCGTGAATCCGTGTACGAGGGGAAGTTTCAATCTCCGAAGACGCGGAAGTCCCGGCGAACGATTCCTCTCGGTCCACAATCGGTCTTGTGGCTCCGAGAGCATCGCCTTCGCGCCACGCGGACCGCAGCCGACGAGTTCTTGTTCGGGAACCGCAGCGGTAAACCCTTGCGCGAGTCCAAGCTGCTGCGCAATGTGTTGCAGCCAGCCGCCGAACGGGCTGGACTCGGACGGGTGACGTGGCACCAGTTCCGCCACATCCACTCATCGCTGTTGAACGACCTGCGAGTGCCGGTCAAGATCGCGCAGGAGCAGCTCGGGCATTCCAGCGTATCGAAGACGCTCAACATCTATACGCACGTCGTCGCTGCCTCTCACCGCAAGGCGATCGAAGCGCTCGAGAGCGAGTTGTTCCCAAGTGTTCCAAATTGCCAGATGGGCCGAAGCCAGCCGATTCGACAACTCGT
>Ga0075421_100000764_pt1 | contig 35215 bp, 33 predicted proteins | sample SoiMetdeltSBSDD5_FD_75292 | JGI IMG/M metagenome (GOLD analysis project Ga0075421, IMG submission 75292) | Bulk soil microbial communities from a Populus tree surrounding site in Tennessee, USA - Soil MetaG P. deltoides SBSDD5 | ecosystem: Environmental > Terrestrial > Soil > Tree plantation... | reverse complement strand
CATCACCGCGGCCATGCGCAAGCTGCTCACCATCCTGAACGCGATGCTTCGCGATCGCCGCCCATGGCAACCCGCTTGACTCGCAACACAGTCGCTCTGGGGGATGGGGGGCCGCGCTCGTCGAGGCCCGGAGCGAGTTACGGCGACAGGCGAGCCATCGTGGCGCACGCGGGAGCCCGCCTCGGGCCCGCCCCGCCCACGTCGCCGCGGCGCATCGGCGAACTTCTGACTCGGGACGACTAGCCCGTCGGGCGGGGCCAGCGGCCGGTCGCGCGGAGCGCGTCGAAGACGCGGGCGGGCGTCACGGGCAGGCGGGTGATCTCGACGCCGTAGTCGGCGAGCGCGTCCTCGACGGCGCCGGCGATCATCGCGCCCGGCGCGATGACGCCGCTCTCGCCCACGCCTTTGATGCCGAGCTCGTTTACGGTGGACGGGAACTCGACGTGGACGACCTCGAGAGTCGGGAAGTCGGCGGCGCGGGGAATCGCGTAGTCCATCAGCGAGCCCGTCACGAGCTGACCCTGGGCGTCGTGGACGACCTCCTCCAGCATCGCGCTCCCGAGTCCCTGGGCGGTGCCGCCGTGGACCTGGCCCTCGACGACCATCGGGTTGATGGAGCGCCCGCTGTCGTGGACGACGGCGTGACGCAGCAGCGCCAGCGTGCACGCGTCGAGGTCCACCTCGACGACGCAGGCGTGAGCGCCGAAGGCCCAGGTGACGCTGTTCGGATAGAAGAAGACGCAGGCCCCGAGACCGGGGCCGCCGGCGGCGGCGAGCGCCTTGCTGCGGACCGCGGCGCGGGCGACGCGGGCGAGCGGGACGCGCCGGTCGGGCGCACCGGCGACCCAGACGTCGCCCTCGGCGACGACCACGTCCTCGGCGGCGCACTCGAACAGCTCCGCGGCGACCAGGCGGGTCTTGCGCGCGACCTCGCGGGCCGAGCGCGCGACGGCCGGCCCCGCCACGGCGGCCACGCGGCTGGCGATCGTGCCCATGCCGAAGCCCACGCGATCGGTGTCGCCCCCGCGCACGACCACCCGCTCGACGGACACGCCGAGCTCGACCGCGCAGATCTGGGCCAGCGTCGTCTCGTGGGCCTGCCCCTGGGCCCCGACGCCGACGTCGACGAAGACCACGCCGCTCGGATCCACGCTCACGTCCGCCCCCTCGAACGGCCCGATGCCGGTGCCCTCGACGTAGGCCGAGACGCCGAGCCCGATCGGTCGCGTCGTCCCGCGCCGCGCGGCCTGCTCGCGCCGCCACCCGGCGTAGTCGAGGCGCGCGAGGAGCGCGTCGAACGCGGCGACGTAGTCGGCGGGATCGTAGGTGATCGGCACGCCGTCGCGGTAGGTGAGGCCGGTCGCGAACGGCATCTGCTCGCGCCGGATCATGTTGTGGCGCCGGAACGCCGCCGGGTCCATGCCGATCGCGCGGGCCGCCCGGTCGAGGAGGCGATCGAGCACCAGCGCCGCCTCGGGCCGCCCGGCGCCCCGGTACGCCGCGCCGAAGCTCTTGTGCGTGACGATGTTGTCGCCGCGCGCCCGGTAGTTCGGGATGCGGTACGGGCCGACGAGGTGGTTCATCGTGTTCGCGGTCATGGCGCCCCCGAGCGTCGGGAAGGCGCCGTGGTCGCGCGTGAAGGTCGTCTCCAGCGCCGTGATCGTGCCGTCGCGACGAACGCCGAGCCGCGCGGCGTGCGTCTGGTCGCGATCGCCCGAGGCCGTCAGGAAGTGCTCGCGGCGGGTCTCGACCCACTTCGCCGGGCGCCCGAGGCGGCGGGCGACCGCCGGCACCAGCACGTCCTCGGGGTAGGCGTGGCCCTTGATGCCGAAGCCGCCACCGACATCGGGCGCGACGACGCGCACCGCGTCCTCCGCCAGGTCGAGCGCGGCGGCGACGGCGGCGCGCACGTTGAAGGGAACCTGGGTCGACGACCACACCGTCAGCCGGCCGCTCTCGGGATCCCACTGCGCCAGCACCGCGCGGCCCTCGATCGGCACGCCCGTCACGCGCGGATAGGCGAGGTGGATGTCGACGATCGCCTCGGCCTCGGCGAAGCCGCGCGCGACGTCGCCGACCCCGGTCTCCTGCCGGCCGGCACGGTTGTCGCGCCAGCCGTCGTGTACGAGCGCCGGCCCCGGGACGACGGGTGTGGCCGCCGCCGGCAGCGGCTCGTACTCGACGACGACGGCGTCCGCGGCGTCCGCGGCGCGGTACGGATCGTCGGCGACGACTACCGCGACGGCCTCGCCGACGTGACGCGCGCGGTCGGAGGCCATGACCGGATGCACGTACGCGGGCCAGTCCGGCTCGCGGATCAGGGGAGGGACGGACGCGGCCAGCTCGGGGGCGTCACGAACGGTCAGGACGGCGACGACGCCCGGAAGCCGGAGCGCGGCAGCCGAGTCGATGCGGAGCACGCGGGCGTGCGCGTACGGGCTGCGCACGATCGCGAGATGGACCATCTCCGGCAGGTGAAGGTCGTCGACGTAGCGACCAGCCCCTGTGACGAGCCGGCGATCTTCCTTGCGCCTGACGGAGGCGCCGATCACGAGTGACGGGGCAGCATTCGAGCGCCGGCTTTGCCGGCGCCACCGATCCTTGGGGAGGCATCGGAGGGGGCCGTCGAGGCGCCCTCCGATGAGAGGTGGACGTCGCGCTGCGACTGGAGGTCGCGGTCCGTGTACGACATGAGATCGGGCCGGCCCTTGCCGAGCATCACCTGGAGATACGCCGGTTCGAGGCCGACGTTCTCGTAGCCGTGGATGACGTTGGCCGGGCACGACACGCAGTCCCACTCGCCGAGCACCGCGTCGACCTGCTGGCCGCGCTCGTCCTGAAAGAAGACGCGCACCTTGCCGCGCAGGATGAAGAAGATCTCCTCGACCTCGTGTGTGTGTGCGGCGTTGCCCTGGCCGGGCGGCACGAACATCACGCTGAGCGTGAAGTGCTCGGCGGGGATGTAGCGACCATCGGTCTTACCGGACGCGCCGTAGCCGATGAAGCGATGCTGCGCGCGCCGATACCCGTCGACGCGCGCGTCGGCGAACGCATCCCAGTCCGAAACTCGGTCAGTCCAACGCGCGACCTGTCGCTCGAGCAGTGCCGACAACGACTCAGCCATGATCCCTGACCCCCAGGCGGCAAATTTTATCAGAGGTGGTGCACAAGAGCCGGGCGAGCCGGTGTAAGTGACAGAAATGTTGCGCGGTCATTGCCGTCGCCCACGGGGTTATCCACGGCATGCCCACAATCGCTGGGGATAATTTCGGGATACGAGCGCGAACGGTTCGGCCAAATCTCACTCGATGACATGGTCAGCCCGAAGCAGTACCGACGGTGGAATCGTCAAGCCGAGACTCTTCGCGGTCGACTGATTGATGGCGAGCTCGAAGCGTGTCGGCTGCTCCATGGGAAGATCGCCGGGCCTGGCACCCTTCAAGATTCGGTCCACGAAGCTCGCCGCCCGTCGATACATCTCGAGAAAGCTCGGACCATAGGAGAGGAGACCGCCGGCGTCGACGTACTCCTTGACCTCGTACGTGGCGGGGATCCGGTAGCGCGCGGCGAGCTCCGACAGTCGACGCCGTTCGGCGAAGAACATCGGTGAGGGGAGCACGAGCAGCATCCGTGCCCCGCTCCGCTGGACGGTTTCGAACGCCGCCGGGATGGCGGGCGGCGCGGCGACCTCGACTACGTCGAGCTTGACCCCGAGGGTTTCGCGGCCGCCTCGGCGGCGAGGCGCGGCGGCCGGTTCGCGGCGTGCGCGAGCACCGCGACCCGCTCCGTCGCCGGCACGATCTCCTGCAGGAGCTGGAGCTGCTTGGTCACGAGGTCACTCGCCTGCCAGGCCAGTCCGTGAGATTGCCGCCGGGACGCGCCAGGCTCGACACGAGCCCCGACACGACGGGATCACCGAGCACGGTCGCCACGATCGGGATCGTGCGCGTCGCCTGGGTGGCGGCGCGCGCCGCCGCGGTGCCGGCGATGACGATCGCGTCGACCGGCAGGGCCACCAGCTCGCGCGTGAGGTCCGGGTGACGGCGCAGATCGCCGTCCGCCCACCGCGTCTCGAGGGCGATGGTCGTGCCTTCCGCCCAGCCGTGCTCGCGGAGGCCCGCCACGAACGCGCCGAGAAGAGGCTCGTGGGTCTGCCGGCCCCCGTTGCTGATGAGGCCGACGCGGGGGACCTTGCCGGGCTTCTGAGCCTCGCCGGACTCGGGGCGTGCGGCGAGCATGCTCGCCAGGCCAGCGACGAGGAAGCGGCGTCGATCCATGGCGACGGTCGCCGCAGAGTATACGTCCCGGTGCCGGGGTCGGTGGAAAGTCCCCGTGATATTCTTTCCGCCTGATGTCGCGCTCCAGCCTGATTGGCCTCCAGCCCTTGGAACTCGAAGAGTTGGCCGTCGCCCTCGGCGCCTCGCGCTACCGCGGCCGGCAGCTGGCGACCTGGCTCTACCGCAAGGGCGTCGTCGACCTCGAGGCCATGACGGACCTGCCCCGGGACTTCCGGGCGAAGCTGCTCGAGACCCACGAGGCGGCCCTGCCGGAGCTCGAGCGCGAGACCCCGTCGCTGGACGGCAGCCGCAAGCTGGTCTTCCGCCTCGCCGACGACCGCCGCGTGAGCGCGGTCCTGATGCCCGACGAGGGCCGGATCACGCTGTGCCTGTCGACGCAGGTCGGCTGCGGCTTCGCCTGTGCTTTCTGTCTCACCGGCACCATGGGGCTCGACCGCAACCTCACCGCAGGGGAGATCCTGGGCCAGCTCATCGCTGCCAACGCGCTCCTGGGCGGCGAGGAGCGGGTGACCCACATGGTCTTCATGGGCATGGGCGAGCCGCTGGCGAACTACGCCAATCTGGTGGCGGCGCTGCGCATCCTGATCGACCCGCGGCTGGGCTTCGGCTACTCTCCGCGGCGCATCACCGTGTCGACCGTCGGCCTGGTGTCGGGCATCGATCGGCTGGGACGCGAGGACCTGAAGGTGAACCTCGCGATCTCGCTGCACGCCGCGTCGGATGAGGTCCGCGGGCGACTCATGCCGGTGAACCGCTCCTGGAACCTCGAGGCGCTCATGGCGGCGGTGCGGCGCTATCCACTGGCGCCGCGCCAGCGGGTGTTCTTCGAGTACGTGATGCTCGAGGACGTCAACGACAGCCCCGAGGAGGCGCAGCGCCTGGTGCGTCTGCTGCGCGGCATTCGCGGGAAGGTGAATCTCATCCCGTTCAACGACTGGGACGACTCGGGCTTCCGGCGGCCGCCGCTGGCCCGCATCCTCGCGTTCCAGGCGATCCTCCTCGACGCCGGCGTCACCACGACGGTCCGCTGGAGCAAGGGCGAGGACATCGGCGCCGCCTGCGGCCAGTTGAAGGAGCCGGTGGTGGCATGAGCGCTCCCACCATCGCGTTCGTCACCTTGGGGTGCCGCGTGAATCAGGCCGACACCGACCGGATGCGGGCGGGGCTCGAGGCGCGCGGCTTTCGCACCGGCGCGGCCCGGGCCGCGGCGGACGTCGTCGTCGTGAACACGTGCACGGTGACGGCGCGGGCCGAGCTGTCCGATCGCCAGGCGATCCGTCGCGCGGGCCGGGTGAGCCCGGGCGCGCGCGTGGTCGTCACCGGCTGCTGGGCGCAGACGAATCCCGCGGCGGTGGCGGGTCTCCCGGGCGTCGACCTTGTGATCGGCAACTCGGACAAGGCGCGCCTGCCCGATCTCCTCGAGGGGCTGCTCGCGGCGTCGCCTCGGGCGTCGCGGATCGAGGTCGGGGACCTCGCCGGGGCGGTCGTGGAGCCCGTGGCGCCGCGGGCCCATCTCGACGGCCGGGCGCGGGTGTTCCTGAAGATCCAGGACGGCTGCCAGCACCGGTGCGCGTTCTGCATCGTGCCGCTGGCCCGCGGCGCTAGCCGCAGCCTGGCGCCGGAGGTGGTGGAGGAGCACGCCCGTCGCCTCGTCGAGGCCGGCCATCCCGAGCTCGTGCTCACCGGCATCGACCTCGGGCACTACGGCGCCGACCTGACGCCGCGCACGAGCCTGGCTGTGCTGCTGGGGCGGCTCGTGCAAGTGCGGGCGCTCCGCTGGCTCCGGCTGTCCTCGCTCCTGCCGGCGTACTTCACCGACGAGCTCCTCGAGGTCGTCGCGACCTCGCCCCGCATCGCGCCCCACCTCCACGTCCCGCTGCAGAGCGGGAGCGACCGCGTGCTGCGCCGCATGCGGCGTCCCTACACGACCGCGCTCTACCAGCGCGTGATCGAGCGGCTGGCCGCCGCGATCCCGCGCCTCGGGCTGGGGGCCGACGTCATCGCGGGCTTCCCGGGGGAGACCGCTACCGACTTCGCGGCGACGCTGGACCTCGTCGGGCGCCTGCCGTTCTCCTACTTGCACGTCTTCCCGTACTCCGAGCGTCCCGGAACGGCCGCGGCCGCGCTCGCCGACCGCGTGGACTCGCACACCATCACCGACCGCGCGCGCCGGCTGCGCGAGCTCGGGGCCGATCGCACCCGGCGCTTCCGCGCCTCCATGGTGGGCCGGACGGAGGACGTGCTCGTGCTGGAGACGCGCGATCCCGCTGGCGGCGACCTGGTGGGGCTCACCGGTAACTACATGGAGGTGACGTTCGCGGGGCCCGATCGGCTGCAGCGTCGCATCGCGCGGGTGCGCGTGACCGGCGCCGACGCGACGGCGGCCCGTGGCGTCCTGGAGGATGCGCAGGCGGCATGACGGCCCCGGCGATCGGCGTCATCGGCGGCAGCGGACTCTACGAGCTCGAGGGCCTCACCGACGTGCGCTGGCGGCGGGTGCGGACGCCGTTCGGCGATCCCTCGGACGAGTTCTGCACGGGCACCTTCGAGGGCCGCCCGGTGATCTTCCTGCCGCGCCACGGGCGCGGCCACCGCCTCACGCCCAGCGAGCTGAATTTCCGCGCCAACATCTGGGGGCTGAAGTCGCTCGGCGCCGAGTGGGTGCTCTCGATCTCGGCGGTCGGCAGCATGAAGGAGACGATCCACCCGCTCGACCTCGTCCTGCCCTCGCAGTTCTACGACGCGACCCGGCGCCGGGTGTCCACGTTCTTCGGCGAGGGGATCGTCGCCCACGTGGGCATGGCCGATCCCGTCTGCCCCGCGCTGGCCGACGCGCTCGAGAAGGCCGCCCGGGCCAGCGGCGCGACGGTGCACCGCGGCGGCACCTACATCTGCATCGAGGGGCCGCAGTTCTCCACGAAGGCCGAGTCGCAGATCTACCGCGGCTGGGGCGTCGACGTCATCGGCATGACGAACATGCCCGAGGCCAAGCTCGCCCGCGAGGCGGAGCTGTGCTACGCGACGCTGGCCCTCGTGACCGACTACGACGTGTGGCACGCGGACCACGACGCGGTGAGCGTCGAGGCCGTGATCCAGAACCTGCTACGCAACGTCGCCACCGCCAAGGACGTCCTGCGCCGGGTGATCCCCGCCGTGGGACCGCCGCGGACCTGCCCGTGCCCGGACCTGCTCCGCAACGCCGTCATCACGGCCCCGGCGGCCTTCCCGATCGCGACGCGGCGCCGCCTCGAGCTGCTGATCGGCAAGTACTTCCCGCTGCCGTCCAAGAAACCCAAGAAGGCCCGCCGTGGCTGACCTCGACGTCGTCGGCATCGGCAACGCGCTGGTCGACGTCCTGAGCCAGGAGGCGGACGCGTTCCTGGCCGCGCAAGGCCTGATCAAGGGCGCGATGCAGCTCGTGGACGAGGCGCGGGCGCGCGACCTCTACGCGGCGATGGGCCCGGCGATCGAGGTCTCGGGCGGCTCGGCCGCGAACACCATGGTCGGTGTGGCCTCGTTCGGCGGGCGCGGGCACTACGTCGGCAAGGTCCGCGACGACCAGCTCGGCGAGGTGTTCCGCCACGACTTGCACGCGGTCGGCGTGGGCTACTCGACGCCGCCGGCGACGAGCGGCCCCGCCACCGGCCGCTGCCTGATCGTCGTCACCCCCGACGCGCAGCGCACCTTGACCACGTATCTCGGCGCCTCCACGGGACTGGGCCCGGCCGACGTCGATCGCGACCTGATCGCGCGGGCCGGAATCCTCTATCTCGAGGGGTACCTGTTCGACCCGCCCGAGGCCCAGCGGGCGTTCCGCGTCGCCGCCGAAGTCGCCCACGGCGCCGGCCGCCGCGTCGCGCTCACGCTGTCGGACCCGTTCTGCGTCGACCGCCATCGCGCCGCCTTCCTCGAGCTCGTCGAGGGGCACGTCGACATCCTGTTCGCCAACGAGGCCGAGATCTGCTCGCTCTACAAGGTGACGGACTTCGACGCGGCCCTGCGCCAGGTCCGCCACCACTGCGCGATGGCGGCGCTGACCCGCAGCGAGCGCGGCTCGGTGGTCGTGGCGGGCGACGACGTGCACGTCGTCGCGGCCTCGCCGGTCCGGGCCGTGGTCGACACGACGGGCGCCGGCGACCTCTACGCGGCGGGGTTCATGGTCGGCCTGAGCCGTGGTCTTGACCTGCCGAGGTGCGGGCGGCTCGGCTCGCTGGCGGCGGGGGAGGTCATCTCCCACGTGGGGGCGCGCCCGCAGACCCCGCTGGTCGAGCTGGCGGGCTCGCTGCTGTCGTGAGCGTCCCGCCTTCGCTCGAGGCGAAGTACGCCCATCTGGTCGGGCTGCTGCGCGAGATGCAGGGCGTGGTCGTCGCGTTCTCGGGCGGCGTGGACTCCACGCTGCTCGCCCGTGCCGCCGCCGACGGGCTGGGCGAGCGCGCGCTGCTGGTCACGGCCGACTCCGAGACCTATCCGGAGGCCGAGCTGGCCGAGGCGCGCCGGCTGGGCGCGCTGCTCGGGCTGCGGCACGTCGTCGTGCGCACCGAGGAGCTGGCGAATCCCGAGTACGCGCGCAACGGCGCCAACCGCTGCTTCTTCTGCAAGGACGAGCTGTTCAGCCGGCTGGCGCCCATCGCCGAGCGCGAGGGCATCCCGACCCTCGTCTACGGGGCCAACGTGGACGACCTCGGCGACCACCGGCCGGGCATGAAGGCGGCCGCCGAGCACGGCGTGCGGGCGCCGCTCATCGAGGCCGCGCTGACCAAGGCAGAGATCCGCGACCTCTCGCGCGAGCTCGGGCTGCCGACCTGGGACAAGCCGTCGTTCGCCTGCCTCTCGTCGCGCTTCCAGTACGGCGACCGGATCACCGGCGAGAAGCTGCGACAGGTCGACGCCGCCGAGTCGTTCGTGCGCTCGCTCGGGTTCCGGCAGTTCCGCGTGCGCCACCACGACCGGCTGGCGCGGCTGGAGATTCCGGTCGAGGAGATCCCGCGGCTCTGGCAGGACGGCCGCCACGAGGCGATCGTGGCGCGCTTCCGCGAGCTCGGCTACCTCTACGTCGCGGTGGATCTCGCCGGCTTCCAGTCCGGCAGCGCCAACCTCCTGCTCGGCCTCAAGAGGCGCGCCGGTGGATAAGGACGTCCTGCGCCGGATGCTCGACGACGTGCAGCGCGGGCACGTGAGCGTCGACGCCGCGCTGGCGCGGCTGGCCGGCCTGCCCTTCGAGGACCTGGGATTCGCCAAGGTCGATCACCACCGTGCGCTGCGCGCGGGCGGCCCCGAGGCGGTCTACTGCCCGGGCAAGACGGCGGAGCAGGTGGTGGCCATCGTCGGCCGTCTGGTCGCGCAACACGCCAACGTGCTGGCCACGCGGTGCGAGTCGGCGACCGCCGAGGCGGTCGCGGCGGCCGGCCTGCCGTGCCGCTATCACGCGCTCGCGCGCTTGCTCGTGGTGCGGCCGGAGCCGGTCGACGGGGTGGGGCTGATCGTCGTCGCGGCGGCGGGCACCGCCGACCTCCCGGTCGCGGAGGAGGCCGCGCTCGTCGCCGAGGCGCTGGGCAATCGCGTCGAGCGGCTCACCGACTGCGGCGTGGCCGGGCTGCATCGGCTGCTGGCGCATCGCGAGCTGCTCGGCCAGGCCCACGTGATCGTGGCGGTGGCGGGGATGGAGGGCGCGCTGCCGAGCGTCATCGGCGGCCTCGTCGACCGTCCCGTCATCGCGGTGCCGACCAGCGTCGGCTACGGCACCTCGCTCAACGGGCTCGCCGCCCTGCTGGCCATGCTCAACTCGTGCGCCCCGGGCGTGTCGGTGGTGAACATCGACAACGGCTACGGCGCGGCTCACCAGGCGAGCCAGATCAACCGGCTCATCGCCAAGATCCTTTGACGCGTCGGCGAGGAGCGTCGCATGACTTCGTTGTCCACGCCTGCGCGGCCTGCGGCGTATGAGGCATACGCCTCGGCCGCTCCGGCTCGGACGCCTCGTCCTGCTCGCTCCTCGCCAACGCGTCCAGCGGTGACACGCGGCTGATGGCACGGGTCGTTTACTTCGACTGTCCCAGTGGGGCGTCGGGGGACATGGTGCTCGGCGCGTTGCTCGATGCGGGGGTGTCGGTCGAAGCGCTCCGCGGCGAGCTCGAGAGGCTCCGGCTTCCCGGGTGGACGCTGGTGGTGCGCGAGGTCCGGCGGGGCGCGTTCCGAGCCACCAAGGCGGACGTGCAGGTCGATCCGGCGGCGCCGCGCGTGCAACGCGGGCTCCGGGACATCACCGATATCCTGGGCGCGAGCGGGCTGCCGACGACGGTTGTCGACACGGCCACGCGGATCTTCACGCGCTTGGCCGAGGCCGAGGCGCGCGTGCACGGCACGACGGTGGACGCGGTCCACTTCCACGAGGTCGGGGCGATCGACGCGATCGTGGACGTCACCGGGGCCGTGCTCGGTCTGGCGCTGCTCGGCGCCGAGGCGGTGCACGTCTCCGCCCTGCCGCTGGGCGGCGGCTTCGTGGACACGGCGCACGGGCGCATGCCGGTGCCCGGGCCGGGCACGCTCGAGCTGCTGCGCGGCTTCCCGGTGGTCGACACGGGCGTCCGCGCCGAGCTGGTGACCCCGACGGGGGCGGCGATCCTCACCACGCTGGCGGCCGGCGCCGGCCGGATGCCCGCGATGACCGTCGAACGCGTCGGTTACGGGGCCGGCACCGCCGATCTGCCGGACACGCCGAACGTGCTGCGCTGCGTGGTGGGCGAGGGGGGCGGGCCGGGCGGCGACGAGGTCGTCGTGCAGCTCGAGACGACCATCGACGACATGTCCCCCCAGCTCTACGAGCCCCTCATGGACCGGCTGTTCGAGACCGGCGCCCTCGACGTCTTCCTCACGCCGGTCGTCATGAAGCGCAGCCGCCCCGGCACCGTGCTGACCGCGCTGTGCCCGCCCGACCGGGTCGGGGACCTGTCGCGCGTGCTCTTCGAGGAGTCCACGACGATCGGCGTGCGATGGCGCGAGGTGTCACGGGCGCGCCTCGAGCGCGCGATGGCCACGGTCAGCACGGTGTTCGGGGCGGTGCCGGTCAAGGTCTCGCGCCTGGGCGGCCGGGTCGTGACCGTGACGCCGGAGTTCACCGATGTGGCGCGGATCGCCCGCGAGAAGGGCCTGCCGGTCCGCGAGGTGCTCGAGCAGGTCCGGGCGGACGCGCGGCGCCAGGTCGCGGGCTGACCGCCCGGTAACCCGCCGTGACCGTTGACAGCCCCGGGGGAACGGCATAGGCTTCCCCCCGCAAGACGTGCCACGTCTCTAACCGCCCGATCTGGAGGACGAGTCGTGAAACTCCCAGTCAAGACGACGATCAACGGCCAAGCCTACAGCCACGAAGTGGAGCCGCGCCTCCTGCTCGTCCACTACATTCGTGAGACGGTCGGCCTGACGGGCACGCACGTGGGGTGTGACACGAGCCAGTGCGGGGCCTGCACGATCCTCATGGACGGGCAGGCGGTGAAGTCGTGCACGCTGTTCGCCGTGCAGGCCGACGGGGCCACGATGACCACGATCGAGGGGCTCGCGAAGAACGGCGAGCTGCATCCCATCCAGCAGGGCTTCTGGGAGAAGCACGGGCTGCAGTGCGGGTTCTGCACGCCCGGCATGATCCTGGCCGCCCATCAGATGCTGGAGCGGTACCCGAATCCCTCCGAGGAGCAGATCCGCCACCAGCTCGAGGGCAATCTCTGCCGGTGCACGGGCTACCACAACATCGTCAAGGCGATCCAGTGGGCGGCCGAGAACATGGCCGGGAAGAAGTGAGGTCGCGTCATGGCTGCCACGGTTGAGCGGGTGCTCGGCAAGTCGATCAAGCGGCGTGAGGATCCCCGGTTCATCACCGGCAAGGGGACCTATGTCGACGACGTGAAGTTGCCCGGCACGACCTACGCCGTCTTCGTCCGCAGCCCCCACGCCCACGCGAAGATCAAGGCGATCGACACCGCGGCCGCCCGCAAGCATCCCGGCGTCGTCGCGGTGTTCACCGGCGCCGACATGACCGGCGTCAACTCGCTGCCGTGCGGCTGGCTCTTGCCCGAGCTGAAGGTGCCGCCGCACATGCCGCTGGCCAGCGACGCCGCCCGCTACGTCGGTGACCCGGTGGCTGTGGTTATTGCGGAGACGCAGGACGCCGCCCAGGACGCCGCCGACCTGGTGGCCGTCACCTGGGACGCGCAGCCGGCCGTGAGCGCCACCGACCAGGCGACGGCCGGCGGCTCGCCGCGGATCCACGAGGTCGCGCCGTCCAACATTGCCTTCAAGTGGCAGATCGGCGACGCCGCCGCGGTCGACGCCGCCTTCCAGGGCGCCACCGTGGTCAAGAAGCGCATCGTCAACCAGCGCCTCGTGGCCAACCCGATGGAGCCGCGCGCGTGCCTGGCCCGCTTCGACGAGGCCACCGGCGACCTCACGCTGTGGGTGACGTCCCAGAACCCGCACGTCCACCGGCTGCTGATGGCGGCTTTCGTGCTCGGCATCCCCGAGCACAAAGTCCGGGTCATCGCCCCCGACGTCGGCGGCGGCTTCGGCTCGAAGATCTTCCTCTACAACGAGGAGACGATCTGCTCCTGGGCGACCCGCAAGGTGAAGCGGCCGGTCAAGTGGACGTCCACCCGGCGCGAGGCGTTCCAGACCGACGCCCACGGGCGGGATCACGTCACCGAGGCCGAGATGGGCTTCAACCGGGACGGCAAGATCGTCGGCCTGCGGGTGAAGACGATCGCCAACCTGGGCGCCTACCTGTCGACGTTCGCGCCGGCGGTGCCGACCTATCTCTACGCCACGCTGCTCAACGGCGTGTACGAGATGCCGGCCATCCACGCCGACGTCACCGGCGTCTTCACCAACACGGTGCCGGTCGACGCCTACCGCGGCGCCGGTCGCCCCGAGGCGGCCTACCTGCTGGAGCGGATGATCGAGGCGGGCGCGTCCGCCCTGAAGATGGACGTCGCCGAGCTCCGCCGCAAGAACCTGATCCCCAAGTTCGAGAACGGCTACCAGACGAAGGTCGCGCTGAACTACGACAGCGGCAACTACGAGGCCGCCCTCGACAAGCTGCTGTCGGTGATGGACTACAAGAAGGCGCGTGCCGACCAGGCGGCGGCCCGCCAGCAGGGCCGGCTCGTCGGGATCGGGCTGTCGACCTACATCGAGGCGTGCTCGATCGCGCCGTCGAAGGTCGTGGGCTCGCTCGGCGCCCAGGCCGGGCTCTACGAGTCGGGCACGATCCGCGTGCACCCGACCGGCGGCGTGACGGTCTACACCGGCTCGCACTCGCATGGACAGGGGCACGAGACGACCTTCTCGCAGCTCGTGGCCGACGAGCTCGGCATTCCCATGGAGCAGATCGAGATCATTCACGGCGACACCGGCGCCATTCCGTTCGGCATGGGCACCTACGGGAGCCGGTCGGCCTCGGTCGGCGGCACAGCGCTGCTGATGTCCCTGCGGAAGGTCAAGGAGAAGGGCAAGAAGATCGCCGCCCACCTGCTGGAGGCGTCGCCGGACGACATGGAGTACGCCAACGGGCAGTTCCAGGTGAAGGGCGCCCCGGGCAAGGCGGTGCCGTTCGGGCAGGTCGCGCTCACGGCCTACGTCCCCCACAACTATCCGGAGGGGCTGGAGCCCGGGCTCGAGGAGACGTCCTTCTACGATCCGTCGAACTTCTGCTTCCCGTTCGGGGCCCACGCCTGCGTGGTGGAGGTCGACCGCGACACCGGCCACGTCAAGGTCCTGCGCTACATCGCGGTGGACGATGTCGGCAACGTCATGAATCCGATGATCGTGGACGGCATGGTCCACGGCGGCATCGCGCAGGGCGTCGGGCAGGCGCTGTGGGAAGGCGCGGTCTACGACGGCGGCCAGCTCGTGACCGGCAGCATGATGGACTACGCGATGCCGAAGGCCGACATGCTGCCGATGTACGAGACCGATCGCACGGTGACGCCGACGCCGGTCAACCCGCTCGGCGTCAAGGGCGCCGGCGAGACCGGGACGATCGCCGCCACCCCGACCGTCGTGAACGCGGTGATCGACGCCCTGGCCCCGCTGGGCATCGACCACATCGAGACGATGCCGCTGAGCCCCGAACGAGTCTGGAACGCCATCAAGAACGCCAAGCGGTCATAGGGAGACCTCCGCATGTACCCAGCCGCCTTCGAGTACCACGCGCCGGCGACGGTGAAGGACGCGCTCAAGCTGCTCGACAAGCTCGAGGACGCCAAGATCCTGGCTGGCGGCCACAGCCTGGTGCCGATGATGAAGCTGCGCCTGGCCCAGCCCAAGAACCTCATCGACCTCCGCAAGGTCACCGGCCTCTCGGGGATCAAGGAGGAGAAGGGCGCAATCGTGGTCGGCGCGATGACGACCCACTGGGAGGTGGAGTCGTCGGACGTCCTCAAGGGCAAGGCGGCAGTCGTCTCCGAGACCGCGGCGATGATCGGGGACCCCGCCGTGCGTAACAAGGGCACGATCGGTGGCTCGCTCGCCCACGCCGACCCCGCGGCCGACATGCCGGCCACGGCCATCGCGCTCGGCTTCGAGTTCGTGTGCGAGGGCGCGAAGGCCAAGCGGACCGTGAAGGTGGACGACTGGTTCCAGGGCCTGATGTCCACGGCCCTCAAGGACGACGAACTGCTCACGCAGGTCCGCATCCCGGTGTGGCCGGACGGCAGCGGTGCCGCCTATCTGAAGTTCCCGCACCCGGCGTCGCGCTTCGCGGTCGTCGGCGTATGTGCTGCCGTCACGCTCGACAAGAGCGGGACGTGCACCAAGGCCAGCGTGGGCGTGACCGGTGCCGGCACCCACGCGGTCCGGGCCAAGGGCGTGGAGGCCGGCCTCGTCGGCAAGCGCCTCGACGCGGCGACCATCGAGGCGGCCGCGCAGAAGGCCGCCGAGGGCGTCGACGTGCAGGCCGACCTGCAGGGATCGGTCGACTACAAGTCCCACCTCTGCCGCGTCTTCGCGAAGCGGGCGATCGACGCCGCGGTAAAGCGGGCCCAGGGCTAACCGGCTGCGGAAAAAGGCCCATCTGCTTCGTTGGCGCCCTCGGCCGCACGCTCAACGTACAGAGAGTACGCCTCGCGCGCGGCCTTCGGGCGCCGCCTCGCATCTGGACCTTTTTGCGCAGCCGGCGAGTGTCTCCGTAACCTGCTAGTCGCGCGCGTCGATCGGCGCCCGTGACGACTCCATGATCGCGGGCGTCGTGCTGGCGGCGGGGTTCGCCCGCCGCATGGGCCGGCAGAAGCTGCTCCTCGACCTGCGGGGCAAGCCGGTCGTGCGGTGGGCCGTCGAGGGCGTGCTCCCCCACGTCGGTGAGGTCGTCGTCGTCACCGGCCAGGACGACGCCGGCGTGCGCGCCGCGCTGGAGGGCCTCACCGTCCGCTTCACGGTGAACCCGCGCCCGCAGGCCGGGCAGGGGTCCTCGATCGCCGTCGGCATGGCGGCCCTCAAGCCGTGGACCGCGGCGGTGCTCGTGGCGCTCGGTGACCAACCGCGGGTCCCTCCCGGCGTCATTCCCGCCCTGCTGCAGGCGCGCGAGAAGACCGGCAAGGCCATCGTGGCGCCGATCTATCGCGGCACGCAGGGCACGCCGGTGCTGTTCGCGGGTGAGGTCTTCGCGGAGCTCGCCACGCTCGGCGGCGACGCCGGCGCTCGGGCGGTGGTGCAGGCGCGCCCCGAGCGCGTGGCCCGGGTGGACATCGACGCGCCGATGCCCCCGGACGTCGACACGCCCGAGGACTACGCGCGACTTCATGTACAATAACGCCTCGTGCGCGAAGAGATCCGCAAGATCCAGTCGTTGATGGAGTCGGCCGAGTACGTCACCGATGCCCCGGTGGCGACCTCGGTGCACCTGGCCCTGACCCTCCGCAAGCCGCTCCTCATCGAGGGCCACGCCGGCGTCGGCAAGACCGAGGTCGCGAAGGTCATGGCGCGGATGCTGGAGACGAACCTGATCCGCCTGCAGTGCTACGAGGGGCTGGACGCCGCGGCGGCGCTGTACGAGTGGAACTATCAGAAGCAGCTCCTACACATCAAGCTGCACGAGGGCGGCCAGCGCTCCGTCGACCAGGAAGAGCACGAGATCTTCTCCGAATCGTTCCTGCTCAAGCGTCCGCTGCTGCAGGCAATCACGCAGGAGCGCTCGCCCGTCTTGCTGGTCGACGAGGTTGACCGGGCCGACGAGGAGTTCGAGGCGTTCATGCTCGAGGTCTTCTCGGACTGGCAGGTGACCATCCCCGAGATCGGCACCATCAAGGCCACGCACCCACCGCACGTGATCCTCACGTCGAACCGCGTGCGCGAGCTGAGCGACGCGCTCCGACGCCGCTGCCTCTACCTGTGGATCGACTACCCGAGCTACGACAAGGAAGTCACGATCGTGGAGCGCAAGGTGCCGGGGATCAATCCGCGCCTGGCCGGCGAGATCGCGCGCTTCATGGAGTCACTGCGGCGGGTGCGGCTGGCCAAGGTCCCCGGCGTGGCGGAGACGCTCGACTGGGCGACCGCGCTGGCCGCCCTGCACGCCGACCACCTCGACGAGACGCTCGTCAGCGAGACCCTCGGCTGCGTGCTGAAGGACGCCGACGACATCAAGCGGTTCCGCGCGGAGGTGGGGAAGGCCGGGCTCTCGCCGTTCCTCCAGACCCCCAGCTAGTGCCCGACCGGGCGCTGTCGCGGGCGGTCGTTCGGTTCGCGAATCTCCTTCGCCGTCAGACCCTGCCGATCACGCCGCGGCAGGTCATCGACGCGGTCCAGTCGCTCGATCACCTCGACCTCGCCGACCGGCACGAGGTCTATCTCGGGTTACGGGCGGGCCTGGTGACGCGGCCGGAGGAGGTCGCGATCTTCGATCGAGCCTTCGACGCGTTCTGGCGGGCCCGGACCGAGGCGGACGAGGTCGGAGAGGCGCTGGCGGGGCCGGCGCTGCCGGGCGAGGCGCCGGAGCCGTCCCTCGAGAGCCAGGGCGCCCGCAAGGAGCGGCTGGAGCTCGAGGGCTGGGGCGACGAGGAGGAGGGGGACGACGGCGGCGAGCCCCTCGGCGTCCCGGTGGCCTCGGAGATGGAGGCGCTGGTCACCCGCGACTTCTCGACCTTCAGCGCCGATCAGCTCGACGAGCTGCTGCGGCTGACGGTGCAGATCGCCCGCCGCCTGGCCCGCCGCGTGAGCCGGCGCCGCCGGCCGGTGCGGCGACGCGGGCGGATCGACCTGCGGCGGACGCTGCGCGCCAACCTCACGCGGGGCGAGATCATCGAGCTCCGGTACCGCCAGCGCAAGCGGCGCAAGGTGCGGCTGGTCCTGCTGTGCGACGTCTCCGGCTCGATGGACCTCTATAGCCGGTTCCTGCTGCAGTTCCTGTTCGCGCTGCAGCACGTCTTCTCCCGCGTGGAGACCTTCACCTTCTCCGTGCACTTGACCCGGGTGACCGACCACCTGCGCCAGCGGTCCTATCGGGCGGTGCTGCGCCGGCTCCAGGAGCTGCGCGACTGGTCGGGCGGTACCCGCATCGGGGAGTCGCTGGCGGAGTTCAACCGATCCTGGTCGCACCTGGTCGATCGGCGGACCATCGTGATCTTGCTCTCGGACGGCTGGGACACCGGCGATCCCGAGGTGCTCGCCACCGAGTTGCTGCGGATCAAGCGCCGCGCGGGGCGGGTCATCTGGCTCAATCCGTTGCTCGGCAACCCGTCGTATCAGCCGCTCACGCGCGGCATGGCCGCCGCGTTGCCGCTCGTCGATCACTTCGCTGCGGCCCATAACCTGGCTGCACTCCGGGAGCTCGCCGACCGCTTGCACTTGTAATGTTTCTGAGTCCGGCTTGCAATCCCGTCTGCAACGAAGTGCAACCTTCGCCTCATCCGCCCACGAAATTCCGGCCTTGGACTGCACGCCAGTGCTGGCGTCCGGATTGCACTTTGACAACGGCGCTGAGCAACGCGTTCAAGATCGGAGGAGTCGAGAGACATGAGGCGGGTTGTCGCGTCGCTGCTGCTGCTCCTGCTGGCGGTCATCCACACACCATCACAGGCCCAGGCGGTCGTGTTCTCCGTCTTCGGTGACCTGTTCCCGTTCGGCACCAACGAGCCGGCCATGTTGTTCCTCACGGGCGTGGGCCTGCTGAGCCTCGCCTTCCTCGGCCGACCCGCCCGCTGACGTCCCGCCGTCGCACCGCGTTCGCTCGAACGCCATCCCTGTGCGTTTTGCACCCGGCGAGCGTATGATTATGCCGTGGCCGAACCTACCGATCACATTGATGAATTGCGCCGGTCCAAGGGCCGCGTGGCCGTGGCCACGCTGGTCAACACCCGCGGCACGACCCCCCGCAAGGAGGGCGCGAAGATGGTCGTGGGTCAGCAGGGGGACATCGTCGGCTCCGTCACCATCGGCGGCTGCGTGGATGCGCAGGTCATCGAGGAGGCCGAGGACGTCCTGAGCACCATGCGCCCGCGCCTGCTCGAGCTGAACCTGGGCGACGAGGAGGCGTGGGAGATCGGGCTCACCTGTGGAGGCACCATCGAGGTCTTCGTCGAGCCCCTGGCGCTCGACCGGACCGACGACGTCGCCTCCCGCTTCTACGAGCGCGTGCACGCTCATGCGCGCTCCGGCGGCCGGGGCGCCATCGTCACGCGCTTGCAGGGGGCCGACGGCGGCAAGCTGCTGGTCCTCGACGACGGCACGGTGGAGGGGACCTTCGGCGAGGCCTTCCTGGACGAACGGTTCGTCGCCGAGGCGCGCGAGGCGATCGCCGCCGGGGCCTCGCGCACCCTGTTCCTGGAGGGGGTGCGGGCCTTCGCCGAGGTCGTGACGCCGCCCTCGCTGCTGCTGGTGGTGGGCGCCAGCCACGTCGCCATGCCGCTGCTGACCCTGGCCCGCACGCTCGGTTATCGCACCGCCGTGCTCGACGGACGGCCGCGGTTCGCGACGCCCGAGCGCTTCCCCGACGTGGACGACCTGAAGATCGGGATCCCGTCGGAGCTGATCACCGGATACCCGCTCATCCCCACGACCGCGCTGGTGCTCGTCGCGCACGACTACAAGTACGACCTGCCGGTGCTGAAGCACGCGCTCGGAACGACGGTCGGCTACATCGGGATGCTGGGCTCGTCGCGCCGGGGCGCGGCGATTCTGAACCTGCTGCGCGAGGACGGCGTGGACGAGGCGAGCCTGGGCCGCGTGCGCGTCCCGATCGGTCTCGACCTCGGCGCCCGCAGCGCCCCCGAGATCGCGCTGGCCATCCTGGCCGAGATCCAGGCCGTCCGCGCCGGCGCCAGCGGAATGCCGATGAGCCAGAAGCGGCGCGCGCCATGACCGCGGATCGCCGCTGCGAACGGCCTGGACCACGTCCCCTGCGCTGCACGTCGGCCTCACGGCCCGCGCGCCCATGAAAGCGATCGCCCAACGGCGCGAGGCGGCAACAGCCGACGTGCTACTCGACCGCGTGCTCTGTCACGACGTCCGCGACGCCGAGGGCAAGGTCGCCGCCCCCAAGGGCGCCCGGATCGACGCTGCCCTCGCGCGGACGCTGCTGGCGACGCCCTGGGACGAGATCCACCTGCTCGCCCTCGACCCGGGCGACGTGCACGAGGAGGACGCCGGCCGTCGCCTGGCCGCGGCCGTCGTCGGCGACGGCGTGGTGGTTCGCGGCTACACCGGCGGGCAGTGGACGCTGGCGGCGACGCAGCGGGGCCTGCTGCGCATCCGCACGGAGGCACTGACCGACGTCAACGCGCAGGAGGGCATGTCCGTCTTCACGCTCTTCGACGGCCAGCCGGTCGAGCCGGGCGAGACCGTCGCCAAGGCGAAGGTGACGCCCCTGGCGATCGCCGAGGGCACCGTGCGGGCGGTGGAGCGCGTGGCGGCCGAGGCGGGCGGCGTGATCCTCGTCGCCGGCTTCCGGCCCTGCACGATCGGCGTCCTCGCCCGTGAGAGCCTGGACGCGCGCCAGCGCGCGCGCTTCGAGTCGGCGCTGCGCCAGAAGGCCGACTGGCTCGGCGGCCGCCTGCTCGATGTGCGCTTCGCCGGCGGCTCGGACCGCGCGGTGGCCGAGGAGCTCCGGGGGCTGCGCAAGGCCGGCGCCGACGTCCTCATCGTGGCCGGTGCCTCGGCGCTCGACCCGCTCGATCCCGTCTTCGGCGGCCTCACGCTGCTGGGGGCCACGATGGAGCGGCACGGCGCGCCCGCGCATCCGGGGAGCCTGCTGTGGCTCGCTCGCTGGGACGGCGCCCCCGTCCTCGGCATGCCGACCTGCGGGATGTTCTCGCAGGCCACGACGTTCGACCTCGTGCTGCCGCGCCTCCTCGCGGGCGAGCCCCTGGGCAACCGCGAGCTGGCCGCCCTGGGTCACGGTGGTTTGCTCTCGCGCGAGATGGCGTATCGCTTCCCGCCGTACCGGGCCAACGCGGCCCGCGGAGAGCTCGAGTGACGCCGGCCCCGACCGGACTCTACAGCGACACGATCCGGGCGCGCTGGCGTCAGCCGCGCTTCCGCGGTGACCTCGTGGGCGCCACCGCTCAGGCCGAGGACGTGAACCCGCTCTGCGGCGACCGGGTCCGCATGATGGTCCGGTTGCGCGACGGCGCCCTCGACGCGGTCCGGTTCACGGGCGACTCCTGCGCGATCTGCACGGCGTCGGCCGACGTGACCGCCGAGCTGAGCGAGGGCCGCTCGGTCGCCGAGGCCGCGCGCCTGACGACCGAGGACGTCCTGGCCGTCCTGCAAGCCGACATCCGTCCGACCCGCATGCGGTGCGTGACCCTGCCGGTCTCCGTGCTGCAGAAGGTACTGACCCCATGACGATGGACGAGAAGACGCGCGGCGATTTCCCGATCCTCGACCGGATCGTCAACGATCACCGGCTCGTCTACCTCGACTCGGCGGCGTCGAGCCAGCGGCCGCGCACGGTGATGGAGGCGATGTCGCAGTACTATGCGACCAGCCACGCCAACGTGCACCGCTCGATCCACACGCTCGGCGAGGAGGCGACGGCGCTCTACGAGGCGGCCCGTGATCGCGTCCAGCGCTTCATCGGCGCCGGGGCCCGCGAGGAGGTCGTCCTCACGCGGGGGACGACCGACGGCCTCAACCTGGTGGCCGACGCCCTGGGGCGCACGCTCCGCGCCGGCGACGAGATCCTGATCACGGACATGGAGCACCACTCCAACATCGTCCCGTGGCAGATGGCGGCGCGCGACCGCGGCGTCACCATCCGGTCGATCCCGGTGCGGCGGGACGGAGCGCTGGACCTGGACGCTTTCGAGCGGCAGCTCGGGCCGCGCACGCGCGTGCTCGCCTTCGCGCACGTCTCGAACGTGCTCGGTACCATCAACCCGGTGGCGCACCTGTGCGCCCGGGCCCGCCGGGTGGGCGCGGTGACGGTCGTCGACGGGGCTCAAGCCGCGCCGCACCTGACGCTGGATATGTCAGCGCTGGGCTGCGACTTCTACGTCTTCTCGAGCCATAAGATGCTCGGCCCGACGGGCATCGGCGTCCTGTGGGGTCGGCTCCGGGCGCTCGAGGCGCTCGAGCCCACGCGCGGGGGCGGGGAGATGATCAAGGAGGTCTGGATCGATCACGCGCGGTGGAACGACCTGCCGTGGCGCTTCGAGCCGGGCACACCGCCGATCGCCGAGGCCGTCGGGCTCACGGCGGCCATCGAGTATCTCGAGAAGCTCGGCATGGAGCGCGTGACCGAGCACGAGCGCGCGCTCGCCCGCCAGGCCGTCGAGGTGCTGGGCGCCATCCCCGGCGTCACCGTCTACGGCCCGCCGGCGGGCGTGGACCGCGGCGCCGTCGTGTCGTTCAGCGTGGACGGGCTGCACCCGCACGACGTGGCCGCCCTGCTGGACCAGGTGGGCGTCGCGGTCCGCGCCGGCCACCACTGCGCCCAGCCGCTGATGCGCTCGCTCGGCATCACCGGGACCGCTCGGGCCAGCTTCTCGGTCTACAGCTCGCACGAGGACGTCTCGATCCTCGCCCACGCCCTGGCCTCGCTGCGCACGCAGCTCTGAGGGCATGGCGCCGACGGGGCCGCGCGACCCGTTCGTCTCGCCGAGGTTCGGGCAGCTCGCCACGTTCATGCTCCTGCCGGCGGCCGAGTCCGTCGAGGGGCTCGACGTCGCGCTCCTCGGCATTCCCTACGACGGCGGGGTGTCGTACCGCACCGGGGCGCGGTTCGGACCGCGCGCCGTGCGCGAGCAGTCGTCCCTGATCCGGCCCTGGAACCCGGTCCTCAAGGTCCACCCCTTCGAGCGCCTGCGCGTGGCGGACTGCGGCGACGTCGACGTCGTGCCGATCTCCATCGAGCGCACCCACGAGGCGATCGAGCGGAAGATCGATACGGTGGTGGCGGCCGGCGCCCGCCCCCTCTCGGTGGGGGGCGACCATTCCATCACGCTGCCGCTGCTGCGCGCGCTGGCGCGGCGGCACGGCCAGCTGGGCGTCGTGCATTTCGACGCCCACCCCGACACGTGGGACCAGTACTTTGGCAGCAAGCTGTTCCACGGCACGCCGTTCAGGCGGGCCATCGAGGAGGGCTCGATCGATCCGCGGCGGATGATCCAGGTCGGCATCCGCGGGCCGCTCTACGGGCCCGAGGACTTCGCGTTCCACGACGAGCACGGGCTCGAGGTGCTGCGCATCGAGGCCATCAAGGAGCGCGGCCTCGGCTGGGCGTCGGAGCGCCTCGCACGCCTGCGGGGCATGCCGCTCTACTGCTCGTTCGACATCGACGCCTGCGACCCGGCCTATGCGCCCGCCACCGGCACCCCGGAGGTCGGCGGGCTCAGCTCCTGGGAGGCGCTGAGCCTCGTGCGCTCGCTGGTCGGGACCTCGCTGGTGGGCGCCGACGTCGTGGAGGTGTGCCCGCCCTACGACGGCCCCGGGCAGATCACCTCGCTGCTGGCTGCGAACCTGGCCTTCGAGATCCTCAGCGTCATGGCGCTGGAACCGTGAGGAAGGGATTGCTCCTTGGTGTGGTGGTGGTGTTCCTCGGTGCGCTGGCGTCCGGGGCGGCCGCCGCGCCGGCCCCGATCGCCACGATCCAGATCGACGGCGTGATCAGCCCGGTGACGGTCCGCCTCGTGGAGACCGCCCTGGCGCGCGCCCAGGCCGAGCGCGCCGGCGCGCTGGTGATCCTCCTCGACACCCCTGGCGGCCTCGAGAAGTCGATGCGGCTGATCTGCCAGCGCCTCCTGAGCGCCGAGATCCCCGTCATCGTCTACGTCTCGCCCACGGGAGCCCGCGCGGCCTCCGCGGGCGTGTTCGTGACGATGGCGGCGCACGTGGCCGCGATGGCGCCCGCGACGAATATCGGCGCCGCCCATCCGGTCGCCGTCGGCGGCGGCGTCGACAAGGAGAGCATGAAGAAGATCGAGAACGACGCGGCCGCCTTCGCGCGCACGATCGCCGTCGAGCGCGGGCGCAACGGCGAGTGGGCGGAGAAGGCCGTGCGGGAGTCGGTCTCGATCACCGAGCGGGAGGCCGTCCGCCTGAAGGTGGTCGACCTCGTGGCCGACTCGGTCCCCGACCTGCTCGACAAGATCGACGGCCGCACCGTGAAGACGACCCGCGGGCCGGTCGCGCTGCAGACGAAGGGCGCCGCCGTGACCGCCATCGAGATCGGCTTCCGCGACCGGGTGCTCAACGTCATCACGGATCCCAACGTCGCCTACATCCTGATGATGCTGGGCATGCTCGGCCTGTTCTTCGAGCTGTCCAACCCCGGCGTCATCCTGCCCGGCGTGATCGGCGGCATCTCGCTGATCCTGGCCTTCTTCGCGTTCCAGAGCCTGCCGATCAACTACGCGGGGTTGCTGCTCATCCTGTTCGGCATCGCGCTCTTCATCGCCGAGATCAACGTCGTCAGCCACGGCGTGCTGGCGATCGGTGGAATCGTCGCGCTCGCGCTCGGCTCGCTGATGCTCTTCGACGCGCCGGAGGTGGGCTTCCGCGTGTCGTGGTGGGTGATCCTGCCCACGGTGGCGGCCACCGCGGGGATCTTCCTGGTCGTCGTCGCCAGCAGCATCCGGACCCTGCGGGCCCGCTCGTCGGTGGGCGCGCCCGCGCTGGTCGGCCAGACCGGCGTCGCCCGGGGGCCCCTGGCGCCGGAGGGCCAGGTCCTCGTCCAGGGCGAGCTGTGGCGCGCGGTGGTACGGGGCACGCCGGTGGAGGAGGGCTCGCGCGTGCGAGTCGTCGACGTGAACGGCCTGACGCTCACCGTCGAAAAGGCAGGGGAGGGACGCGCCTCATGATCTCCGTCGACTGGCTGCTGGTCCTGGTCGCCGCCGCCGCCGTCGTGTTCTTCCTCGGCTCGTTCATCCGGGTCGTCCCGGAGTACGAGCGGGTGATCATCTTCCGGCTCGGGCGCAAGACGAAGGCGATCTTCAACCCCGGTGGCGACGGCAACGGCCCCGGGCTCGTCGTGCTGGTGCCGTTCATCGACAAGATCCGCCAGCGCATCAGCCTGCGCACGATCGCCACCGACGTGCCGCCGCAGGACGTCATCACCCGTGACAACGTCTCGATCAAGGTGAACGCGGTCATCTTCTTCCGCGTCATCAACCCGGAGCAGGCCTTCCTCTCGGTCGAGGACTACATGTACGCGACCTCCCAGCTCTCCCAGACCACGCTGCGCAGCGTGCTGGGTCAGATGGAGCTGGACGACCTGCTCGCCGCCCGCGACAAGGTGAACCAGCAGCTGCAGCGGATCATCGACGAGCACACCGAGCCGTGGGGCGTGAAGGTGTCCACCGTCGAGGTCAAGCAGATCGACCTGCCCCAGGACATGCAGCGCGCCATGTCCAAGCAGGCCGAGGCCGAGCGCGAGCGCCGGGCCAAGGTCATCAACGCGGAGGGTGAGTTCCAGGCCGCGGCCAAGCTGGGCGAGGCTGCCGAGGTGCTCATGCGCTTCCCGGTCGCCGTGCAGCTGCGCTATCTGCAGACCATGCGGGAGATCGCCTCCGAGCGGAACACCACGACGTTCTTCCCGCTGCCGATGGACCTGCTGGGCCCGCTGCTCCAGCGGGTGACCGGGGCCGGCAGCGGCGACCGGAAGGCCTGAGCGCTCGCGAGGTTGGCGTGCCGCCGTGCGCCATGTAGAATACGAAAGCTTTCGGTTCGGGGGGTTAGCTCAGTTGGGAGAGCGCGGCGTTCGCAACGCCGAGGTCGAGGGTTCGAATCCCTTACCCTCCACCAGTCAATCACGGGTGCCCTAAGGCACCGCCGTTCTTGCCCTTCTCGTGCATGGCGACCGTCGTGCATGGGAAGGGCGCTTCAACCTCTTCTTCGCTCCTGCGCACGGGCTGGCATCTTCGGTTATGCTGGCTGTCGGCTATGAGATATCCACAAGGAAGGTCGCCGTTTCCGTATAGAGGTGGCGAGGGGCAGGTGCCCTCGTTCGATACGCCGAGCTCCGCCCTGTTCTTCATTCGCGATTACGTGGAGGAGGGCCACTTCAAGCCCTGCGTCCACCTCAAGGCCGGCGTGGTCGACTCCGGTCAGCTGACGGCGCCGGGCGGTTACGGCCCAGTCTGCCAGCAGGAGTCGTTCAGGATCGACCGGGACGACCATGGCGACGCCACCACCTTCTATGGCTGCCCCGCCGACTGCTCGCAGTTCCAGGAGGACCCCCGAAAGGCGCCCTGGAGGGCGGCGAGGCCGGAGCCGGCGCACCCGCGCGTCGCTGCGTGGCCGGCACGGAGAGCGTGGGTGGCGGCGGCCGCGATGGCGCTGGTGACCCTGAGCGGCACGGCGATGTGGTGGATGTCCGAGCGGACGGGCAGTCAGGTGGTCGCGTCCGACCAATCCTGGTGGGGCGGCTCGAACAAGCAGAATCGCCCCGGGCAGGCGTCGTCCGACGGTCAGTACGGTCGCGAGCTCTTCATCCAGCCGGGCTCGGTCTTCGCCGTGATCCGGCCCATCGCGCAGGTCGTGATCGAGGCGCACTTCACGACGACGCTGAGGGCGGGCGCGAAGGTGCCGCCCGCCGAGGTCACACCGCTACGCAGCCGTGACGCGCACGCGGCGCTGGCGGGCCCGCCCGGCCAGGTCCGGCTCGACCTCGCGAAGCTCACGCGCTACCGCCAGCAGAACGACGGCAGCGTCGTCATCTCCAACCGCTTCGTCCTCCCCCAGGCCTCCGACCTGCACCAGCGGCCCGTCGAGGCCCTCGGCGACTACCGCACGCTGGACGTGCCGCTGACCGCACCCGAGTTCGAGGACGGCTTCTCGACCGTCCAGCGCGTCGACGTGTTGATGACCGTCAACGGGCAGGGGGTGTGGCACTCGCTCTGGCTCGCTCCGCCCGAGGCCCCGATCAACTGGCAGCGGGTGCAGTTCCCGCTCGATGGCCTGAAGGCACGCCTCGCACAGGGTCGGGAGGAGTAGGCCGGCCGCACCAGTCCGTCCTCGCGGCCGGTCGGAGAAAGTTGGGGCGCGTCCGCGCCGGCGTGGTATTCGAAAGCGAACGGGGCTAGAGGCCTGAGCCCCCATCTCGCGCGAGGGGCAGGGCTTGGGCGAGTCTGAGCGAGGGAACCGCCTCCGAGTTGTTACCAGCCTCATCCTGATCCTTCTCACCAGTGCCGTCGTTCCCGCGGCGGCGGCGCCTCCTCCGCCTTCCCCGATGTCGTTCGAGGCGAACGAGGGGCAGGCCGAGTCGGTCGTGAAGTTCCTGGCGCGCGGGCGTGGCTACGGGCTGTTCCTGACCCCCACCGAGGCGGTGCTCGTCCTGACCACAGCGCGTCCGGTGAGCCGTGGCGCCCGCATCGCGGCGGCGGCGACGGATCCGGTCGTCGTGCGGATGCGGCTGGTCGGTGCCGACCCGACCGCGACCATCGCCGGCCTCGATCCACGGCCCGGCGTCCATCACTATCTGCTCGGGCACGCCGACGGCTGGCGCCGCTCGGTGCCCGCGTTCGCCCGCGTGCAGTACACCGGTGTCTATCCCGGGGTGGACCTGGTCTTCTACGGCGCCGAGCGTCAGCTCGAGTACGACTTCGTGATCCAGCCGGGGGCCGACCCGGGCGCCGTCGCGCTGGCCTTCGAGGGGGCCGAGGGCGTGCGGGTGGACGAGGTCGGCGATCTCGTGCTCGCGACGCGCGGCGGTGAGCTGCGGATGCGTCGTCCGGTCGTCTATCAGGACGGCAACGATGGGCGTCGGCCCGTCGAGGGCGGCTACGTGCTCGACGGCGATCGGGTGCGCTTCAAGGTGGCCGCCTGGGACCCGTCTCGCCCGCTCGTGATCGATCCCGTGCTGGGTTACTCGACCTACCTTGGTGGCTCCTCGAGCGATGAGGGGCTCGGGATCACCGTGGACGGCGACGGCAACGCTTACGTCACCGGCAGCACGATCTCGACGAACTTCCCGGTCTCACCGGGCGCCGCCCGTCCCACGCGCAGCGGCGTGACCGACGCCTTCGTCACCAAGCTGAGCCCGAGCGGCGCGCTCGTGTACTCGACGTTCCTCGGCGGCAACGGCGACGACATCGGCAGCGCCGTCGCCGTCGACGACGACGGCAACGCGTACGTGGCCGGGACCACCAACTCCACGAACTTCCCCCTCCAGGGGCCGTTCCAGAGCACGCTGCGCGGCGACACCGACGGCTTCGTCGCCAAGCTGGACCCGACCGGCAGCACGCTCGTGTACTCGACCTACCTCGGGAGCAACACGGCCGACACCGCCAACGGCATCGCGGTGGATGCGTCGGGCAACGCCTACGTGACGGGCTCGACGGGCTCCGCGAACTTCCCGAACAACGGCGCCGTCGCCTGCCTCGGGACGAAGAGCACCGGGAGCGACGCCTTCGTCGCCCGGCTCGAGGCGTCGGGCGCGACCGTGGGGTACTGCCGGTTCATGGGCGGCACCGGGACCGACATCGGGCAGGGGATCGTCGCCGACGCGGCCGGCAACACGTGGGTCGTGGGCACGACGACCTCCAGCAACCTCGGCGTCCAGGCGGCCGTCCAGCCCACGTTCGGTGGGAGCAGCGACGGGTTCGTTGGCAAGCTCGGCCCGACCGGCACGCTCGTGTACCTGACGTACCTCGGCGGTGGCGGCGACGACCTCGCTCTGGCCGTCGCCGTGGACGCCGCGGGCAACGCGTACGTCACCGGCTCCACGGACTCGATCGACTTCCCGACCGTCTCGCCGCTGCAGCCGATCCCCGGTGGCGGTCTCGATGCGTTCGTCGCCAAGCTGAACGCGTCCGGCAGCGCGGTGGTCTTCGCGACCTACCTGGGCGGCGTCGCCGACGACATCGGCAACGGCATCGCGGTGCAGCCCAGCGACTCGAGCGTGTGGGTCGCCGGCGTGACCGAGTCGGTGAACTTTCCCCTCCAGGCGCCGATCCAACTCGGGCTGGCGGGTCTGTCCGACGCCTTCGTCGCCCGGCTCAACGCCGCCGGCAGCGCTCTCGTGAGCTCGACCTATCTCGGCGGGACCGGGACCGACGGGGCCTCGGCGATGGCCGTGGACGCCGACGGCGTCGTGTACGTCACCGGCGCGACCAACTCGACGGCCTTCCCAACCGCGTCGCCGCTCCAGGGGTTCGGCGGCCTGCTCGATGCGTTCGTGACCCAGATCGTCGACGCCGGTGTCATCCAGTTCACCCTGAGCAGCTACCAGGTCACCGAGGGGGTCGGCACCGCCACGATCACCGTGCGCCGGACCGGCGACACCTCGGCGCCCGCCACCGTGCAGTTCGCCACGAGCAACGGCAGCGCGACGGCGGGTCTGGACTACGTGGCCACCAACGGGACGCTGACGTTCCCGGCCGGACAGATCACCGCCACCTTTACCGTGTCGATCCTCGGCGACGCCCTGTGTGACGGCGACGAGACCGTGAACCTGACGCTCAGCAACCCGAGTAGCGGCAACGTCCTGGGCGTGCGGGGCACCGCGGTGCTGACCATTCTTGAGGCCGGGTCGTGCATCAACTTCAGCGCGACCACGTACAGCGCCTCGGAGAACCAGGGATCGGCGGTGGTGACGGTCACCCGGTCGGGTCCCGCGACCGGGACGGCGACGGTCCAGATCTCGACCTCCAACGGCACCGCGACCGCGCCCGCGGACTACACGGCGGTCGTCAACCGCACGCTGAGCTTCGGCCCGGGCGTGCGCAGCGTGAACACCTCGATCCCCCTCGTGAACGACGCGCTCCTCGAGGGCCCGGAGACGGTGAACCTGACCCTGTCTAACGCCAACGGAGCCACCCTCGGCGTGCGCTCCACGGCCGTCCTCACGATCGAGGACGGAGACTCCGGCGGCGTCGTCCAGTTCAGCGCGGCAACGTACACGGTGATCGAGGGCGCCGGCCCGGTCGTGATCACCGTGACGCGCACCGGCAGCACGCTCGCGGGCGCCACCGTGGACTTCGCCACCAGCGATGGCACGGCCACGGCTGGTGCCGACTACACGGCGACCAACGGCACGCTGACCTTCGGCGCGGGGCAACGTTCGCTGACGTTCCAGGTGCCGATCGCCGGCGACGGCGTCGCCGAGAGCGCCGAGACCGTGAACCTCACGCTGTCGAACCCTGGCCCCGCCGGGGCGACGACGCTGGGCACCCGCCAGACGGCAGTACTCCGGATCTTCGATGGCGGTGCCACGGTAGGCTTCAGCTCCACGACCTACAGCGTGCGCGAGGGAGCCGCGTCCGCGACCATCACCGTGGCGCTGACCGGGGTCAACGCCACCCCGGTGACCGTCGACTTCGCAACCAGCGACGGCACGGCCCTCGACGGCGTCGACTACTCGGCGCGCTCCGGTACGTTGACGTTCCCGCCCGGCGGCACGCCCACGTCGGTGCGGACGCGGACGTTCACCGTCCCGATCCTCCAGGACACGATCGCGGAGGACCCCGAGACGCTGACCCTGACCCTGAGCGCACCGGTCGGCGCCGCGCTCGTGGTCGACCGCACCACGGCGACGCTGGAGATCGTGGACAACGACCCCGGTGGGACGATGCAGTTCTCGGTGGCGGCGTACATCGTGTCGGAGGGCGTCGGCAACGCCGTCATCACGGTGACCCGCAGCGGCAGCGCGGCGGGCGCCACCGTCGACTTCGCGACCAGCAACGGCTCGGCGACCGCCGGCGCGGACTACACGGCCACTAACGGCACGCTGACCTTCGGGCAGGGCGTCCGGTCCCTCACGTTCACCGTGCCAATCACCGACGACGTCGACGCGGAGGGCGTGGAGACCATCAACCTGACGCTCTCCAACCCGACCCCCGTCACCACGACGACGCTGGGCCCGCGCTCCACCGCCGTCATTCGCATCGTCGACAACGAGCTGGCGCTCGGCTTCAGCACGGCGAACTACACCGTCAAGGAGAACGGGGGATCCGCGACGATCACCGTGGAGCTCACCGGCGTGAACGTCACGCCGGTGACCGTGAACCTCGGGACCAGCGACGGGACCGCGACCGCAGGCAGCGACTACACCACGCGCACCGGAACCCTGACGTTCGCGCCTGGTGGGGGCCCGACCACGGTGCGGACTCGCACGTTCACGGTGCCGATCCTTCGTGATGCGCTTGTGGAAATCGCCGAGACCGTCCAGCTCACGCTGAGCGGGGCAATCGGGGCCACGATCGCACCCGGCCGCGACGCCGCCACGCTGTTCATCACCGACGACGACGTCGGCGGCGTGGTCCAGCTCTCCAAGGACGTGTTCGCCGCCACCGAGTGCGCCGTCACGGCCCTGACCTGCACCGCGAAGCTAACCGTCTCGCGGACGGGTGGGAGCGCGGCAGGTGTCACCGTCGACTTCACGACGGCCGATGGGACGGCGGTCGCCGGCGTCGACTACACCGCGACGACCGACACGGTCACCTTCGGGCCCGGCCAGATGACCCAGACCATCACCATTCCGCTGCTGCGCGAGGTGGGCGCCCAGCCGTTGAAGTCGTTCTCGGTCATCATCAGCAACCCGGGCGGAGGCGGGAGTCTCGGCCCACGGACCACTGCGGAGGTTCGGATCACCGACACGCGGTAGCCCCGCCAGGTCGGCGTCGGGCCTACGCGCGCCTGTCCAGACGGACGACGGTGACCGGCGTGGCCGATGGCTCGGCGGCGACCCCGTCGGGCCACTTGCGGCTCCGGATGACGAGGACGCCCACCATCGCGCCCAGGGAATCGAGCACGACGTCCCGTGGGCTGCCGTGGCGACCGGGCACGCGGGTCTGATGGGTCTCGTCCACGACCGCGCACGCCAGACACATCGCGAGGGCGGCCCACGCCGCGGTGCTCGGGCGGAAGCGGACGCGAGAGCGGAACGCGTGGAGCCACAGCCCGCCCAGGACCGCGTACTCCACGAAGTGCGACACCTTGCGCACGACGGCATGAGTGGCTCGGAAGGTCGAGGCCGACATCCACGGGACCAGCCTACGGACGACCGGGCCGGTCTGCTGAGGGCCGAAGGAGGCCGAGCCGAGGAAGAGGACGAGCGCGAGCCACAACAGCGCCAGTCTCAGCGGTCGCGCGAACACGGCGTCCCCGATCTCAGGGGTGCGGCGGAGGCTCGAGCAGCGCCAGCAGACCGCTGCTGTCCAGCCGGCCGAAACCCTTGCCGCTCGCCTCGTCGTAGAGCCGCTGCGCTGCCTCGGCGACCTCAAGGCGTGAGCCAGCCTCGCGCGCCAGATCGAGGGCGAGCCGGAGATCCTTCAGGGCCAGGTCGACGAAGAAGCCCGCAGCATAGTCGTGCCCGACGATCGCCGCCAGCTTGCGCTCCAGGATGAACGAGGCGCCGGAGCTCTTGCCGAGCACGTCGCCCACCACCTGACGCGGCACGCCCAACCGGTCGCCGAGCGCCATCGCCTGACAGAGCACGGCCTGGTTCGTGAGCGCCGTGAGGTTGTTGAGGAGCTTGAGGACGTTGCCGCGACCGGTCTCGCCCAGGTAGAAGAGGCTCGTGCCGATGGCGCCGAGCACCGGCGCGAACGGCTTGGCCACGGCCTCGCTCGCGCCGATCATCACCGCCAGCGTTCCGGCGCGGGCACCGCCGACGCTGCCGCTCACCGGCGCGTCGATCAGCGTGACGCCGCGCTCGGCCGTCCGCGCGGCGAGCCGGCGCGTGCTGGACGGGCTCACGGTGCTGAGGTCGATGATCACGTCGCCGGCCCGACTGCCGTCGATGAGGCCGGCCCCCGGCTGCGCCCCGAACACCACCGCCTCCACCACGCGCTCGTCGGGCAGGCTCAGCAGCGTCGCACGGACCTCGCGACCGAACTCGACGAGGTCCGCGGCGCGCCGGGCCCCACGTCGCTCGAGCTCGGCCGTCGCCTCCGGCCGGCGATCGTAGACGGTGAGCTGGTGACCCGCCTTGAGGACGTTCAGCGCCATCGGTTCGCCCATGTTGCCGGTGCCGACGAACCCGACGTGCATGACGGCGACGCCTACGCGGTGGCGGTGGCGGACTTGGCGGGGCGGGCGGGGCAGGCCTTGTGATACCAGACCGAGCCCAGCTTCACGTGGTTACCGTTCTTGCGGATCCGCTGCTTGCACTTCGGACACGTCCCCATCGCGACACTCCTTTTGATCGAGGCGGTTCGGTGAAGGCCGTATTATAGCAGGGGCGTTCGGAGGACCTCGTGATCGACTGCCTCTTCTGCCGCATCGTCGCTCGCCAGAGCCCGGCCGACATCACCTACGAGGACGACGAGGTGCTGGCCTTCAAGGACATCTATCCGAAGGCGCCGGTCCATCACCTGATCGTGCCCAAGCGCCACATCGCCTCGTTGCTGGACGCGACCCAGCAGGATGCTGCCGTGCTCGGTCGTTGCCTGCTGGTCGCCCGCCGGCTGGCGGAGACGACGGGCTACGCGGAGAAGGGCTTCCGCCTCGGCATCAACACCGGCCCCGAGGGTGGTCAGGTCGTCTACCACGTGCACGTCCACTTCACCGCCGGCCGGCGACCCCGCACCGACGCCTGAGGCGCCGCCGCGGCTAGGTCTTCGACTCGAGCGGGAGGCCGGCGTTCGTCCAGGAGGCCAGGCCGCCCTTGAGGACGCGGACGTCCTGGTACCCGAGGCTCGTCAGCTGGTGCGCCACACGGGCGCTCGACATTTCGTCCGGTCACGTGCAGTAGGCGACGATCATCCGCGCCCGGTCGATGTCGGGCCCCTTGCCGTCTGAGATCTGCTGCACCGACATCCTCACGGACCGCGGGATCCGCACCGGGCTCCGCTCGTAGGCGGTCGCCTCACGGACGTCGAGGAGCGCCGGCGGATCGGTGCCCTCGAGAAGGCGCGCGACCTCGGAGGGACTGATGCGGAAGCGATTGCGTCGCCAGCGGAGGCCCAGGAGCACGCCGTAGCCCGCCGCACTGGTAGCCACGAGGCCGGCGCCGACCGTGCCCCAGGGGAGGAGGGGCTGCGTCGTGGCACGCGTGGCGTTCTCCGCGCTGATCCGCTGGAGATCCGGCAGCTCGGGGAACAGGCGGTTGGCCTCCGCGAAGTATGGCGTCGCACGCGAGTAGTGCCCCGCGAAGAACAAGCTCAGCCCCGCGTTCCAGGCGGTGTTGAAGCGGCTCGTCTCGTCCAGCGCGACCGTCGTGCCCCCGAGGAAGTCCTGGACCGCTGCCACCGGGATGATGAAGTTGAAGCCTTGGACCGCGCCACCCTCACCCTCGGTGACGGCGGTCATCACACCGATGACGCGCCCGGCGGCGTCCACCACGGGCCCACCGCTGGTCCCGGCCTCGGCGGCGGCGTCGGTCTGGATCACCGGCTGGTTCGTGCGGTCCTGCTTGAAGCCCGACACGGACCCGTGGGTCACGGAGGCCTGGACGTTCTCGGCCTTCAAGAGCTCGTGGCTCATGACGACATTGGGGAACCCGATCACCGAGAGCCGATCGCCGATCTTCAGCGCGGTCGAGTCGCCGAGCGCGAGCATCGGCATGTCGGCGGCCTCGATGCGGAGCAGGGCGAGATCGCGCCCCGACATCGCCTCGCCCGCGGGCGGTGGGCTGTACTTGGCGATCCGCGCCGGGAACCGGAGGCCGTTCTGTAGCACCACCCAGGCGGTCGGCTGCAACGTGACCCGCTCGACCGGCGTGGACGCGACCGCCTCGCGCGCCAGCGCATTCTCGAGCTCCGGACGATCGCCCACCGCGAGCCCGCGCTTGGCGAGCACGGCGGGAAGACACTCGGCGCGGAACGCCTTGTCGACCAGGTGCGAGGTCATCCAGCGTCGCGGCGGCTCCTGGGCGACGTACACGACGTGAGCGTTCGTCACGATCCAGCCCCGCGGGTTCACCAGGAAGCCGGAGCCGTTCTCCCGATACGGCTGCGGCGTTACCGCCTTGTCCGCCCCGGCGCAGCGCAGCGTGATCTGCGCGCCGACCTCGGCGATCACGACCACCGCGGCGGGCTTGGCTCGCAGCAACATCTCCTGGAGGCTGAGCTCCTGGGCGCGGGCAGGGGAGGCGAGTGAGGCGAGGGCGACCGCGACGAACACGAGATGCAGACGCATCGGCGGAATTCTAGCGCCGAAACGACAGAGGCTCCAGGGACGAACCCTGGAGCCTCTGGGTACGAAGCGTGACTGCTTGGAGCTACTTCAGCTCGGCGATCGCGGCCTCGGCCTTCGCCTTCGCCGTCGTCATGTCACCGGCCTTGCACGCCGCCTCGGCCTCCTTGATCAGCGCCGTGGCCTTGCTCGTGCCAGCGGGCTTCGACGAGCTCGCCGTCCGCGGAGCCTGGGTGTCCTGACCACGCGGAGCCTGGGTGTCCTGACCGCGCGGGGCCTGAACGTCCTGACCACGCGGGGCCTGGGTGTCCTGACCGCGCGGGGCCTGAGTGTCCTGACCGCGCGGGGCCTGAGTGTCCTGACCGCGCGGGGCCTGAGTGTCCTGACCACGCGGGGCCTGAGTGTCCTGACCGCGCGGGGCCTGA
>Ga0075421_100000761_pt1 | contig 35286 bp, 50 predicted proteins | sample SoiMetdeltSBSDD5_FD_75292 | JGI IMG/M metagenome (GOLD analysis project Ga0075421, IMG submission 75292) | Bulk soil microbial communities from a Populus tree surrounding site in Tennessee, USA - Soil MetaG P. deltoides SBSDD5 | ecosystem: Environmental > Terrestrial > Soil > Tree plantation... | reverse complement strand
GAAGCCTGCCGCGCCGAGCTGAAGGTGGAGATCAACAACACGTACACCGCGTGGCTGGCCGACGATCTCGTGCGGTGGGATCCGCGGCTCCTGAACCTGATCGAACGGCGGCGACGCCGGAAGGGCACGACATGAACACAACGTTCACCGGCACACTCGAGCCCGTCGAGTGTGGTGTCATTGGCTGCGGCATCTACTTCGGCATCTCGCCCGCCCTCCATCGCAAGATGCGCGATGAGGGGGTGCACGTGCACTGCCCGAACGGGCACAACATCAGCTACACCGAGAGCGAGGTCGACAAGCTCAAGAAGCGCCTCGCCCGCGAGACGCACGCGGCGGAGCAGGCTCGCGCCGACCGGGACTACCACTACAAGCGCGCAGAACACCAGGAGAGGCGTGCGCGCGTCCTGAAGGGGCATCACACTAGGCTCAAGCGCCGCGTCGCGCATGGTGTCTGTCCCTGCTGCAAGCGGACGTTCGCTAACCTGTCGCGTCACATGGGGACGAAACACCCCGCCTATGTCAAGCGCGCGAAACCGTGACCGTCGCCGAGCGATTCTGGGCGAAGGTGGACCGCTCGGGCGGCCCGGATGCGTGCTGGCCGTTCACTGGCGCCATCAACAAGTACGGCTACGGGCACTTCTCGATCGACGGGAAGACGCACCGCGCCAACCGCGTGGCGCTCGCGCTCGGCGATCCCCCGGACGTCCAGCGCCCCGGCGGGCCCATCCCGCCGCGCGAGATCCCCGAAGGGATGTACTCGCTGCACAACTGCGACCTGCGGAAGTGCTGCAACCTCGCGCACCTGCGGCTCGGCGACCAGTCGGAGAACAATGACGACGCCTACGCGCGTTTCCGCCGCCCGGCTGGGCGGCTCGCGTTCGGGATTCGTGAGGCCGCCGCGGCGCGCGCGGCGAAGCGGAGGATGGTGTGAGCGTCAACGGCATCCTGCACATCAAGGGCTGGGAGAAGTTCCAGCACTACAAGCACCGCAATCCGGTGTGGATCAAGGCGTACGTCGAGCTGCTCGACCGGCCGGCGTACTTCCTCCTCACCCCCCTCAACCGGGCGGCAATTCACGCTATCTGGCTGCTAGCCGCCCGCTTGCACAACACCATCCCCGCCGACCGCTGGTTCGTGGAGGTACGCATCGGCCTCCAAGGCGTGGATTTCCAAGCCCTTATAGAGGAAGGCTGGCTTGAGGTCGAAGGGGACGCTAGCGCCCTGATAGCGCCGCTAGCAACACGCGAGCGAGATGCTATGCCAGAGACAGAGAAGAGTAGAGACAGAGTAGAGACAGAGAAGAGTTCGGATGCTACGCATCCGGGCGGGGCCCGGTCGAACGGATCAGGCGACCTCACCGACGGCCAGCTCATGGGATTGGTGCGCCAGCACCTCTACCAGCCGGACGGCAAGGCGCCTCCCGGATACTCGGACGGCCGCGACGTGAAGATCATTCGGGCGCTTCGCAAGCAGCGCCTCACGGGGTTCCAGATTGCCGACGCGATCGAGGGCGTGCGGCTGATGTGCGACGCCGGCGAGCTCGGCAAGAAGCGCCCGGGCGAGAAGCTGACGATGCGCGCGCTGTACAACACCGGGCACGGCGTGCGGCCGCTGCTCTTCCAGGCACAAGAGGCGGTCTACAAGAAGGCGCGCGATCGAGGGCGCACGTTCCCCGTCGAGGAGAAGGGCAGGGCGCCCGAGCACATCGGCGCCACACTCGACCGCCTCGTGCCGAGGAAGCCGTGAGCGCACCCTACGTCGTCACTGGCATTGCAGCGACCACCCACAACCTCTACGCCCTCCGCGGCGACGGGGCGGTGTTCGTGTTCTTCCAGCGCGGGGCAATACTCCCCGACGGGGAGGAAGCGCAGGACCCGCAGTGGTGGCATTGCCCCGCCGTTCCCGGCACACTCGCGGCCGAGGCGCAGCAGGGATGACCAGTTTGAAGTTGTGCCCTTGCGGTGAGACGTTCGGCACACGCGGGCGATGGTGCCCGCGCTGTCGGGCGAGTGGTTGCCGGCAGGAGCGAGTGCGGGCGGGGCTCACCGTGCCAGTCGGACCCGTGCCGCGCTGCGCGTGTGGCCGTCGAATCTTCCTGCGGTTCGGCGTGCGTCGGGCGGACAAGTGTGGGAAGTGCGCGCGAGGCGAGCGGTGACTCAGCTCGAGCTTGGCCGCCAGGGCGTGCAGGCCCAGGTCGTGAAGCTATACGAGAGCGTCGGCTGCTTCGTCGCGCACACCGCCCAGAGCTACCGCCGCGGCACGCGCCGCAACCCCGGAACGCCGGGGATCCCCGACCTCTACGTCTTCCCGCCCCTGCGTCACGACCAACGAGTCGCCGCGCGCGCGGGGCATCCGGCAGTGCTTCTCGCGCCGTGGTGGCACGAGAGCAAGGCCCCCGAGGGCGGGCAGCGCCAGGAGCAGCGCGACTGGCAGGGACGCTGCGCGGCGCGCGGCGTGGCGTACGTCTTGGGGGGCGTGGGTGAGGCGCTCGCGCACCTGCGTCAACTCGGGCTCGTCACGTGAACCGCGAAGCGGGGCCGGGGATGCCGCGAGGCGTGCGGCGAGAGACACAGCCACCCCCGCCGGTCTGGTGGTACGACTACGGCACCGGCGAGATCGTGCGCACGCGCGACGGGCGCCGCTGGGACACCCGCGATGTCCCCGAGATGGCGCGCAGCTCGCGCGACATGAACGCCTGCGACGTGGACAAGGTGGACCGCTGGGTCCTGGCCCAGCCGGACGAGCCGTGAGCTTTGAGATTTGGGGGTACGTGCTCGCGTGGTGCGTGGCGGCGGTCGGGGCCATGTGCTTGGCGCGTGCGGCGGGGTGTGCGGAGCGCGCCGCCGAACGGCTCGCCGAGCGGGAGCCCCGCCCGCACCCGGTCGCCATGCCCGAGAAGGTGGGGTTGTGGTTCGACCCGCACCACTACTGCCCGGCCCGCGACTGCGCGGAGTGTCACGCCGTCCTGGCGCAGCTCGCCACCCTCTTCCCCCGCCTCAGTTCCGCGCAGCTCGTGGCCCTGCACGCGCGCCGGTACGCCGAACGTCGCGCCCTCGGCTGACCTACTCCCCCACCCTTGACACGACGAAACGCCACGATGTAGGTTGACCGTGTAGGTCAACCGTCCCTCAACATCGGAGCGTGACCGATGCGGTACAATGCGACGTACTCCCCAGACGACAATAAGCTCAGGCTCTACCCGTCCGCGCGTCTCGACGCCGAGACGTACGCCCGCGTCAAAGCCGCGGGCTTTCGCTGGGCGCCCAAGCAAGACCTCTTCGTTGCCCCGGCCTGGACGCCGGAACGCGAAGACCTGTTGCTTTCGCTGGCCGGAGAGATCGAAGACGAAGACAAAACCCTCAGCGACCGCGCCGACGAGCGCGCCGAGCGGTTCGAGGAGTACCGAGAGAAGCGCACCGACGACGCCGAGCAGGCGCGCGCGGCAGTCGCCCAGCTCGCCGACAACATTCCCCTAGGCCAGCCGATCCTCGTCGGACACCACAGCGAGCAGCGCGCGCGGAAGGACGCCGAGCGCATCGAGAACGGGATGCGCCGCGCCGTGCGGATGTGGGAGACGGCGCAATACTGGCAGGATCGCGCCCGGGGAGCTATCCGGCACGCGCGATACAAAGAGCGCCCCGACAGTCCGCGCGCGTCGCATCAAAGGGCTAGAGGCCGACACGCGCAAACAGACGAAGGAGCGCGACGAGCTGGCCCGGCTGCTGCGGTTCTGGTCGAGCGAGACGCTCGACCTCGCCCAGGCGCTCGCCGTTACCAACGCCTACGACCATGGCGGCGTGACGCTCGCCGACGGCTCCCACTATTGGAGCGCCTGGTCCGCGCTCACCGATGGCCGCGTGACGGTCGAGGAGTTGCGCCGTCAGCGCCTCGTGAGCCTGCCCCGGTTGATCGCGCACCGTGAACGGTGGTTGTCGCACCTGGCAAACCGCCTGACGTACGAGCGGGCCATGCTGGCCGACGCGGGCGGCACGGTCGCCGATCGCACCGGCCCCGAGAAGGGGGGCGCGTGCAAGTGCTGGGCTTCCCCGCGTGGCGGCTGGTCGTACATCGCGAAGGTCAATAAGGTCAGCGTGACCGTCTTCGACAATTGGGGGAACGGCGGCGCCAACTTCACGCGCACGATGCCGTTCGACAAACTCTCCGCCGTGATGAGCGCCGCCGACGTCCAGGCCGCGCGCGAGGCGGGGCGGCTGATCGAAGCCGACGACAAGACGGGGTTCTTTCTCTCCAATGACGCCCCGGTGCGCGCGGCTCCCACCCCGGCGCCCGAGCCGTCCGACTTCGCCCGCATGAAAGACACGCTTCGCGCGGGCGTGCAGGTCGTGAGCGCGCCGCAACTCTTCCCCACGCCGCGCGAGCTGGCCGAGCGCATGGCCGACGCCGCCGACATTCAGCCCGGGCACACCGTGCTCGAACCATCGGCGGGGTTGGGCGCCATCGTTGGCGCGCTGGGCGCCGCGTGGCACGCCAACGGCGGGCGCCTCGTCGCGGTGGAGATCAACGGCACGCTGTGCGAGCAGCTCCGGCGCGAGTTCCCGTTGACCGATGTGCGGCAAGCGGATTTCCTGACGTGCAACGGGGACCTCGGGACGTTCGACCGCATCGTAATGAATCCGCCGTTTGAGCGCGGCGCCGACATTCGCCACATCCGGCACGCGCTCACGATGCTACGCCCGGGCGGGCGGCTCGTGGCGCTGTGCGCCAACGGGCCGCGCCAGGTCGCGGAGCTGCAGCCGCTCGCGGACCTCTGGGAGGAGCTGCCCCCCGGCACCTTCGTCGGCACCGATGTACGCGCCGCGCTGCTCGTGGTGACGCCATGAGCCGCGCGAAGCACACCCCCGGCCCGTGGGTTGTTGACCTACGCGCGCAAGAGTCGCCGCTGATTCGCGGGGGAGACGACTATCTCGACGACATGCCCCAAGCCGTGGTCGCCGAGGTATACCCGGAAGACGGCGACGACGCGGGTCGCGCGACGATGGCAAACGCGCGCCTCATCGCCGCCGCGCCAGCATTGCTCGAAGCTGTCCGGCTGATGCAAGCCGCCGTCAGGGAATACCGTCTGCTCGACGTGAAGAAACGCTTTTCCCTGTGCGTGGCGGACGCCGCCGCGTGCACCGCCATCGCGAAGGCGGAAGGGCGGGTCGCATGAGCAGCGCGACGAAGTGCCGCGCGTGCGCGAACGATGCGGGCAAGGGCGCTCCGCTGCCGGACGTGCACCGCCCCGCTAACCCCTGGTGGGAGCGTGACCCGGGCTGGGTGAAGGACGACATACGGCGCGCGCTGGTTCGCTCGACGCTCACCCCCGGGCCCTGGCTCGTGGGCCCAGTGCCCGTCGCCTCCATGACGCCGAAGCAGCTCGCCGCCGAGCTGGCCCGCCAGTCGAAGCGCCTGGCCGCCGCGCTCGTCGGTGACTTCGCGGGCCCGCGCGCCGCCGAGCAATGGACGGAGTACCGGCGCGAGCAACTCGGCCTCAACGATCCCAACCTCTTCGAGGAGTGTGCCGCATGAGAAACCGCATCGTGTTGACGGTCGAAGGCGGCATCGTGCAGAGCGTGGGGGCGGATCGCCCCGACGAGGTGGACGTCATCGTCGTGGACTTCGACGTCGAAGGCTCGGACCATCCCAGCGTCATCGAGCTGCCAGGCGGTGACAATGACTACGCGGGGCATGACCGCGCGGGCGTGGACCATCACGAGGCGCAGCCGCTCGTCCCGAGTGAAACGCGCTGGCTCGACGCGCTCGCGCGGCGTGAGGCCGAGCCGACGCGGTGCCCCCACGGGTACGCGCTCGAAGATGCTTGCCTGGACTGCGCAGCCGAGGCGAGCAACCGGCTTGCGGCGCTCGATCAACGCGACCCGGGCGACGAGAACGAGGTGCGCGCGTGACCCCGCGCACCCTGCACCGACTCCTGACCCTGGCGCTGGGCCTCGTACTCCTGGCCCTCGCCATCCTCGTGCGCTGACTCACGCCCAGCGCGCCCCACCCGCAACCCCGGCCCGGGCTCGCCCCGGGCCGTTCGCTTTCTACTACTTGACACGACGAAAGACACAGTGCTAGGTTGACCGAGTACCCCAACCTTCACCCCACATAGGAGCGTGACCTATGGTAACCGCAGCGCCGCGCGAACCTGGCCGCAAGCCGGGCTCGCAGATTCTCACCGAGCGATTCCCCAACGCCATCGAGTTGTGGGCCGTCGTCGTCAAGCGTCCCGGAACAGCAATCGTTGAGTTTGCCGTCACCGCGTACAGCATCAACGGGCACGTCGTCATCCTGCAGGAGTTCACCGACCAGCGCGCGGGCTCGTGGGACGTGTACGTCCAGGCCAGCGAGTCCGCCGAGATCGAGGCGACGCTGGCCGCAGTCGAGCGCCGCGTAGTTGGTGAGATCGAAGACCCGCGCGCCCGGGAGCTGCACGACGCCTGCACGGGCGTCGCGCACGCCTTCAGCTCCGTTCGCGCCGAGGTCGATCAGGCGTTGCGCGAGCGCGGGGGACCAGACAACAACGCCGCCGCCGACGAGCTGGACGCCGCTTACACGCGGTGGCAGCGCGCTTGCGAGGCATTGCTCTCGGGGGTGCGTCCATGACCTCGCCCACCCGCGCCGCTGCTCCCCTCGTCGCCCTCTGCGCGTGTCCGCGCTGTGGGGCGGACGCCGTTGTCGAGCTGACGCCTGCGCAGCGCCTCGCCCAGCCCGACGACACGACGCACGTTTGTCACCCGCTGCTCGGCGGATGCAATCACGGCTTCACCGACGAGCGCACGCGCGAGACGACCTGGCGCGTGTACACGTACGACGGGCGCGGGGTTCGCCAGGACTACCCCGAGACCTACGCCACGCAAACCGACGCGGCGAAAGCCGCCACCGCCGCGTATCGCGCCGGGCGCTTCGGTGGCTTCCTGCACTTCATCGAGGCGGTGCGATGAACGCCGCGCGCGGGGGCTCGCAGCGCCTTGGCAAACACGACGCCGTTCTCCTCGCTCGTGCCGTCGCGTTCACCCGCGTCAGCTACTTCACGCCCCAGGACCTGCAGCGCCTCCGTGAGCTGGTCGCAACCCTGACCGGCTACGTCCTCCAGCCCTCGAACATGAAAGCCTGGGCTCGGCCTCTGATCCCGCCCGCCACCTGAACCCGGGCCGGCCCCGCCGGCCCATCCCACCACCAACCAACACGGCCCGGGCTCACGCAGCCGGGCCGCTTGCCGTCTATGCCCAGCCCACACACCCAAACCCACCACACACAGCAGCGTAAGGGCGCAGCAAAATCGTGCACCGCTCGCGCGCGTCCTTCGGGCGGTACTCCGGGCTTGCTCGGTCGCCCTCCACGGCGTACCTTCGTGGCGTGACAACGCCTTCCCACTTACTCCCAGCGCCACTAGAGCAGCAGCCGCACGGGGGAGCACTCCGGCGGGGCAATCCCGGCAACAGAGGCCGTCCCCGGTCAGCCGTGGCGCGTCAGATCCTTGAGGCCGCAACGCCCAAGGTTGCCCGCCAGCTCGTACACATTGCCACTACGGGCACGCTGCCCGAGGTCGAGGAAGGCGGCGGGCACCGGCCAGTCGCCCTCCCTGACCGGCTCAAGGCAATGGACGCCGTTGTTGCTCGTGGCGGCGTGCCCATCCGCACCGAGCTGACGGGCGCAGACGGTGCGCCGTTCACCCTGCTGGTGAAGGCCGCGACCGATGGCGACTGATCGGGCATCAGGGGCAGCACGGCTGTCCATGCTCATGCGCCAGCAAGCGTTAACCCTCTGCCCGCCGCACCTGTCGGGGCGCTTGTTGGGGAACGCACGCACGAAACGCGCACGCGAGCAGCCGCGCACGCCCGCACCGCGCACCCGGGCAAGCGCGCGCGAAAAGCGGAGCGCGGGGCCCCCCGGTGACAGCTAGGCCCTCTCGCCACCTTTTCTACTGTTGTGGCCTTTCGTCGTGATATGTCGAGATGGTGTCGGGAGTGGCGGGTATTTTTCCGGGATTTGGGAGACTTTCGTCGTGATTACGGCGACAGCGACGTAGCAGTGGGCGGGGTGTTTCACGTGAAGCCGAGGAGGGGGACCGAGCATGGAGGAGCGTGAGGTAGAGGCGATCGCACGGGTCGTGCATGAGGCGAACCGGGCGTACTGCGTGACGATCGGCGACGAGAGTCAGGTCGCGTGGGACGACGCCCCCGACTGGCAGCGCGAGAGCGCGATCGCAGGGGTGCGGGCGGTCATTGATGGGACGGCCGATTCCCCCCGCCGCCAGCACGAGAAGTGGGCGGCGCACAAGGTGTGTGAGGGCTGGGTCTGGGGACCCGTGAAAGATGCCGTGGCGAAGACGCACCCCTGCCTGGTGCCCTACGACGAGCTCCCCCTCGCCCAGAAGCGCAAGGACGTGCTGTTCGGCGCCATCGTCCGCGCGCTCCATGATGGCGTCTTCATCCCCGAGCTGTTCCCGCTGTCCCCGGCTCTGCGCGCCGAGCTGGCGTTGGGGCCCCCGCGGCCGCGGCGCCTCGATCAGGAGCTCGCCCTCCTCCGCGACTACGTAGCGCATCTGCGCGACCATCTCGAGCGCGTGTCCCGCCACACCCCGGAGCCGGCACGCTCCTGGACGTACGACGAGTTCTGCGCGCTCCCGCACGTGACGTCGGGATGACCGCTGCTCCCTTCGAGGTCCGGTTGCGCGGCGTGGAGGTGGCCGCTCTGCGGAAGCTGCTGCGTCTCCACCGCGGAGGCCGCCGGCCGGTGTCTCGTCATCTGCTCCGAGTAATGCCCGGGAGAGGCGTCCACAATGACGACCGGGCAGCCTTGGGGAGTGGCTTCTCGCGATGATCCTGACGAGTCCCGGCGTCCCCAAGGGGGGCTACCGCGGGTTTGCGGACCACCGCCCGCGCTGGAGACAGGTCCTCGGCCGTCTCATGTGTCGGTGGCGCGGACACGGGAAGCACGCGATCGACGGTCGCTGCCTCCGCTGTGGAAAACTGATCGCGATGGTCTACGGAGGGATCGCATGACCGCCGTGTTCGAGAAGGACGCCCGCCGGCGCCACCTGTCGCTCTTGGCGGCCGAGGACCTCGAGCGCCTGGAGCGCGAGGCCCAGCTCCCCCGGCGCGCGAAATCGCTCGCGACCTGGGCCGTCGATATCGCCTTCTGGCTGCTCTACGGCGGGGTGGTCGCCGTGATCGTCTACGCCGTCTGGTTCGCCCCCCGCTCGTGACCCCGGACGAGAAGCTCATCCACGCCTTCCTCGTCGCCGACGACATCTTACGCACCTTGCCCCCGCTCACGGGCCCGAACACGCCGGTCCTCGCCGACGCGCGGATGCCGCCCGGCGTCGTGGCCCTCGGCTCGGCGAACGGCTCGATCGTCGTGAAGTGTGTCGGATGACGCGCCCCCGCCTGGGGTGGAGCATCGAGCCCTACCTCGCCCGCCTCGAGCGCCGCCGCGATTTCCTCCGCGCCCTGAAGATCGCCGTCCGCTGGTACTGCACGTGACCGCCGCCCCCAAGCCCGAGATCCTCCGCGAGCCGCGCTTCCTCGCGTGGCTCCGCTGGCAGCGGTGTGTCGTGTGCGAGCACTTGGGGCTGAAACAGGAGACGACCTCGGACCCGGCCCACACCCCGAAGACCCGGATCCACGGCGACATCGCCGTCTCCCTCTGCCGCGCGCATCACACCGAAGAGGAGCACCTCCAGCCCGCCGCGTTCTGGACGAAGGTCGGCATCGACCCGATCGCCCGCTACGCGATTCAACACGCGCGCTTCGAGTACGAGGAAGCGGTGCTCGCGGGAGCGTGGGGGTGAGAGCGACGCCTCTCGAGATGCTCGTCGCCGTGCGGCGCGCCAATCTCTGGCGCCACTACGACCTCTTCGGCTATCGGTGGCGGGCGTTTCTCGTGGGCCTCTACGAGGTGGCAGTGACCGGCCCCGACGCCTACACCGTCGACTTCGGACCCCGGTGACCGCCCCACCCCCGATCGTCAAGATCCCCGTCGTCGAGATCGCCGAGCTGAACCTCGTCCTCTACGCCCTGCAGCCGAAACAGTACGAGGCGTACAAGCTGACGCCGGTCTTCCGCCCCCGCTCCCAGCCCGGGCCCTCCTACATCGGCTTCGGCGGCGCCGCGGGCGGCGGGAAGTCGTACCTCTCGCGTGCGGTCCTCACCGCGGCGGCGCTGATGTGGCCCGGCTCGACCGGCATCCTCTTCCGCCGCACCGAGCGCGAGGTGAAAGAGAATCACGTTCAGAAGTTCCGCGCCGAGGTGCCCGCCGTCATCGCCGGCCGTCAGCTCTACAAGTGGAACGGCAACGACCTCCTCGTCTCCTGGTACAACGGCAGCCGCTCCTACTTCGGCTACCTCCGCAATGACCAAGATGTGTTCATCTACCAGGGCCCCGAATACGATTGGATGATCTTTGAGGAGGCGACCCACTACTCCCACTTCCAGGTCAACTGGCTCACCGGCAACCGGCTCCGCGCGACCGTGCCGATGGCGCGGCCGTTCGCGCTCTTCCCCTCGAACCCGGGCGGCCCCGGGCACTTCTGGTACAAGCGCTGGTTCATCGAGAAGCGCTTCCACGTCGAAGACGGCGAGAAGCCCGAAGACTTTGCCTTCCTCCAGGCCCGGCTCACCGACAACGCCGAGCTCATGGCGCGTGACCCGCGCTACGCCGAGAAACTCGACCGCCTCCCCGAGCCCTGGCGCTCCTGGCAACGCGACGGCGACTTCTCCGCGGGCGCCGGGTCCGCGCTCGCCGAGCTCCGCCGCGAGGTGCACCTGCTCCCCGCCTTCGAGCGCCCCGCGCACTGGCCCGTCTTCGGCGCGTTCGATTGGGGCTACAACCACCCGTTCAGCTTCGGGATCTACACGACCTCCGAAGACGGCGACGTCTTCAAGATCGACACCGTGACGGGCCGCCGGTTGCTCCCGCACGAGATCGCGCACCGCGTGACCGGCCGGCTCCAGCAGCTCGGGATCTCGAAACTCGCCTACATCAGCGCGGGGCACGACGCCTGGGCCAACATCAAAGCCCGCGGCGAAGACACGCCGACGATCGCCGACACCTTCGCCGAACTCGGCCTCCCGCTCTCGCAGGCGAACATCGACCGCAAGATGGGGCTGCAAGCGCTCCGCGACGCCTTCTCGTACAAGGGCCGGGGCCCCAACCAGACCGACGTGACGCCGCGCCTGCGCTTCTTCGACACCGAAACGAATCGCCGCTGCTTCGACACCCTCGAGACGCGCGTCATCGACCCCGATGATCCCGAGGACGTGCTGAAAACCGACGCCGACGATTGGGGCGAGGGCGGCGACGACTTCTACGACGAGACGCGCTACGCCATCGCCTCGCGCCCCTCGCCCGCCAAGTCGACCTGGGGCTCCGCCGAACAGCCCGGGGCCTGGTCGCCCGAGATGCTCGCCGCCGACCGCGATCGCCTGACGAAGGGCCGCGGCGACCAGATGTGGCACCGCCGGCCCGAGGACAAGTATGAAGAACTCCCTTAAGCGCCCCATCGGCTCGGGCGTCAGCGTGCGCGAGTGGATCGCCCAGAACCCCGATCGCTTCGTCACGCGCACCGACATGGGGATCCTCTTCGCCATGTACGAGAGCGCCCAGCTCCGCGCGCGCCGCGAGCGCGCGTGGTGGCGCCGCCTGTGGCGCTGGCTCCTCACGCCCATCGTTTCCCAGGAGGTCCCATCGACGCCTTCACGATCGCCCTCGTCGCCGCCATCCTCCTCGGCCAGTGCGCCGGCGTCTTCTTCGGCCTCTGGTGGGGCGAGCGAGGCCGGCGGATCGCCGCCGAGCGCCTCGCCTCCACCGGCAGTCCCAGCGCCCCCCTCGCCCGGCGACTCCCCGACGAAGTAGACGGCGAGGGCCGCGCCCTCTCGGTGGGCCGCGCGGCGGCCGAAGCGCAGTTCTCGGCGAGCACGATTCAGAAGGGGATCGAGCAGCTCCAGCGGGAAGCCGACGCCGCGGGACTCACGCTCTCCCCCGAAGACGCGCGCCGCCAAGTGCTCGCCATGCTCGCCGGCAACGAGGTGAGTCCCGAGCTGCCCGAGCTCGCGGTCTAGTTGAGTCTCGCGCACGTTGCGCATATCTTCGGACACCCGAGCAGGGGAGCCGAGTGCCGCCGGACGTTCGTGATCCCGACCCGCGTGAAGCGCGCTTCCACCGCGTCCTGCCCGGCGAGCTCACCCCGGGCAAACCCGCCTACACCGACACCAACGACCGCAGCGCGATCGTCCCCGTCGCGGGCGAGGCGCGCTTCCGGCTCCGCTTCAAGGCCACCCAGAACGGCACGCTCAAGGCCCGCTTCCTCCGCCCCGGCGGGACGGAGGAGTACACCGCCAACAACCCGGCCGACGTTCCCGTCACCGCGAACACCGAGACGAAGCTCGACGTCACCGACCACTACGGCGAGGGGCTCGTGAAGTTCATCTTCACGCCGAGCGCGCAGCCGTGGCAGGTGGCGATCGCGGATCTTTCCCATGTTTGAGTCCCCGGTCCTTCTCGGCGCGCTCTGCCTTGCGATCGGGCTCTTCCTCCCCGCCATTGGGCGTCGCGTGCACTGGTGGTGGCTGCGGCACCGGCAGCCGGGGCAGGGACACGCGGCGCGCTTCGCCGTCTATCACACGTTCCGCGGCGCTCGTCGGCTGTATCACCAGTCGAACGAGCCGCGCACCGCGAAGGCGCACTACCAGGCCAACAACGCGCCCCGCGGGACGATCGTCGAGTTCTACGACGACGGGAAGTTCCGCGGCCGCCGGGTGCAGACCTGATGGGGCTCTACGAACGCCTCCTCCGCGTCGAGGAGCCCAAGATCCCCGTCCATGCGTTTATGGCGGCGATGGGCGAGCTCAAGCGGGGGCGCGTGACGGCGCCGGTCCTGGCGGCGGTGTTCGAGCTCGACGCCGGGGCGCAGGTCGAAGCCGCGACCCTCTTCGCCCGGTTCAACAACGGGTCGCCGCTCACGAGTGTCGAGTTGCACGAAGTGCTCCTCCTTGCCGAAACGGGGCTGGCCTACGGGACCGTGCAGAGCCTTAAGACTCGCCTGGGCGTGTAGCGTGGCGCTCGTCGCCGCGCGCGGCTCCATCAGCGTCCTGTCCACCGACACCGTGGGCACGACGAAGACGGTGAGCGGCCTGTCGTTCCAGCCGAAGCTGATCTTCTTTATGGTGAACGGCCGCACCGACGCGACCGACGCGGCCGGGGGCGCGAGCCATCGGCGCTGCTTCGGGGCCGCGACCGGCACCGCGGATCGTCGCGCCGTGACCAACACCGCGCTCGACGCCGCGGCGGCGGCCGACGGCGGCGCCTACCACACGAACACGGCGTGCATCGTGCAGGTCTCCGCGACGGGCGGCGCGGTCGATGGGCTGATGGACGTGAACGCCATCAACTCGGACGGCTTCCAGCTCATCGTGGACGACCAGTTCCCGAACGACGTGCGGATTCACTGGATGGCGATTGGGGACACCGCGGGCGACATCACGAATGTCGTGACGTTCCAGTTCCAGGCGCCGGGCACGACGGGCGCGCAGTCGCAGGATATCACGAGCCTCGCCTTCCAGCCGACGGCGCTCCTCCTGTTTAACATCGGCAGCGCCACCGCGCCGCCCTCCGGCGTGTCGACCAACATTCAGATGGCGATGGGGGCCGCGACCGCGGCCGCCGACGACCACGTGTGGCACGGGTGCACCGACGAAGCCTCGACCACAATGGACACGCAAGGCTACTGCCGCGCGGGCGAGATCGTCGTCTTCAACGACGGCACGGGCGGCAAGACCCTGAACGGGCGGGCAGAGTTCACGCAGTTCCTGTCGAACGGCTTCCGCCTCAACTGGCTCGAGCACGCGACGATCAACCGCTATGTGTTCGGCGTCGCGATCAAAGGCCCACAGGTGGCGGTGTTCAACAGCGCCACGCGCACTGACGGCAACGATATCGTCGTGTCGGGGCTCGCGTTCCAGCCGCGCGCCTGCATCATCCTCTCGGCGGGTCGGGCGCAGTCAACGGCCGACACGCCCACGGCGGGTGACCGCTGGAGCTGCGGCTTTGGCATTTCGGCGAGCGATCGCGGCGCCCTGGCGGTGTACGATCGTGACGCTGTGGCCGACGCGCAGATCGTCACGGCCGTCGAGTACGACGAGGTGTACGTGCACTTCTCGGACGCCGACGCCATCGACGGCCTCATGGATATCAAGAGCGTCGATTCCGGGGGGTACACGTTTGTGATGGACGACGCCGACCCCTCGGCGAGCTTCTTCTTCGGGATCGCGTTCGGCGACGCGCCCGCGGCGGGTGGCGTGACCTACCCCGAGCTCGAGCGCGTCGGTCGCGGGGTTGCGCGCGGCGTCCTGACGGGGGGCCGCTAGCGTGGAAATCCTCCGCAAGTACAACACGGCCACCCACATCTACATCCCGATCGTGAAGCGGGCGGTCGTCGACTTCGCCGTCGGCGCCGACTGGACCCCGGCCGCCGGCGACGTGAAGATCTCCAAAGACGGCGGGGCCGCGGCGAACGTGACCAACCTGCCCACCGCCATCGCGATGGGGAACACCGCCTATTGGGATTTCTCCCTGACCGCCACAGAGCTACAGGCCGCCAAGATCGTCGTCACGGTGGCCGACGCGGCGACGAAGGCGGTCGAGGACCAGAGCTTCATCATCGTCACCTACGGCAACGCCTCGGCCGAACACGCTATCGACCTGGACGACGCGGTGCGCGCCGGCCTCACGGCGCTCCCGAACGCGGCCGCCGAAGCGGCGGGCGGTCTCTACACGCGCGGGTCGGGGGCGGGACAGATCAACCAGAACGCGAACGGCCAGGTCGATACCCGCACCGTCACGATGGCGGCCGGCGTGGTCACGGCCGCCGCGGTGGCGACCGATGCGATCGACGCCGACGCGCTGGCCGCCGACGCCATCGCCGAAATCGTCAACGCGGTGTGGGACGAGCTCACGAGCGAGGGGCGTGTGGCCGGCAGCTACGGCCAACTGCTCAAAGACAACCTGAACGCCGCGATTACCTCGCGCGCCGCACCAGGGGCCGCGATGGATCTCGTAGTCGATGCCGTAGACGCCACCGCGCTGGCGACCAGTGCGATCGACGAGATCCTCGACCGGGCGAGCGCCGTCGAGGGGTACACGCCGCGGGAGCTCTTCCGGCTCATGTTCGCGGTGTTGCTCGGGAAAGCCGACGGGATGGGCACCGCGACCGGGCACTTCCGCGACGCCGCCGACTCCAAGAACCGCGTGACGGTGACCCAGGACGCCGACGGCAATCGCACCGCGCTCACGCTCGATGCGACCTAGTGTTCCCCGATCGCTACTTCCCGCCGCGCTACTACCCGAACCGCTACTTCGGCGAGGGCGGCGGCGCGGGCCCAGGCCCCGGTCCCAGCGGCTTCGCCACGGTGCTGTACAAGCGCCACCGCATCCGTCTCGGGCAGTGGTACGGCTCGCATCGCTGGTATCACGTCATCCTGTTGTGCGTCCCCGGCTTGCTTCGTATCTTCGGCTGACCTCCTAGGAGCGCCGAACAATGGCGACCAACATCACCGCCCTGCCTGCGGGCACCCCGCGTAACGCGCCGACGATGCCGTGGCGCCCGCCCCAGCGACTCCTGGGATTCCTGGCGCCCGGCACCATCATCCCGGCGAACGACACGAATGGCGTGGTCGTGGCCTGCGCGGGATCAGGGCGGATCCGCATTGCCGCCAAGGTCTCTGCGGGCGGAACGCTCCGGGCCCGCTGGCTCCTGGCCGATCACGTCACGACGGTCACGGTGGTGGCGGCCAACCCGTTCGACCCGGGCACGGCGCTGGTCGCCAACACGGAGCTCGTGCTCGACATCGCGTCGAATCCCGGCCACGCCTACCTCGAGATCGCGGTGGTGAACGCCGGGGCGCCCTCGACGGTCGCGTACGTGGACGTCTTTCAGACGCCCTACTCGAACTAGATGGCCGGCTACGCTGGCGTTCCCCCGCTCCGCGCCGACCCGTTCACGCCGGACGAGTTTGACGCGAAGCGGGTCGAGCTTGCAAAACGGTTTTGGCACGGCCAGGACGAACTGCTCCGCCGGCGCGATCGCCAGGTCGAAGAGAACATTCGGATGCTCGCGGGGCAGCACTGGAGCGTCTACAACCCCTACCTCCAGAAGTTTCTCGACATCACGCAGTGGATGACCGACGATGAGCGTCGCTGGCGCCAGCGGCCCGTCGTGAATCGCGTGCTCTACTGGTACATCCTGACGCACTCGCGCCTCACCGAGAACCCGCCGATCCTCACCTTCCAGCCCTCGACGGGGGACCGTTTCGACGCCGAGCTCGCCGAGGTGGCGGACACGATCTTCAAGACCAAGTGGCGCGAGACGCAGATGCTCGAGGTGCTCGACCGGCTGATGGCGTGGATGATTCCGGGCGGCCGCGCGCACCTCATGTCGGTTGTGGACCCGCGCAAGGGCGAGCTGAAGGCCGCCCGCGGGCCGGCGGCCCTGACCCTCCTCGGGCCCGACGGCGCGCCGCTACCCGGCCCGGACGGCCAACCGATCGTGCGCGTGGTGCCCGACGCGCCGTACGCCCCGGACGAGAGCGGCAACTTCGTGCCCCAGGCACAGCTCACCGAGGCGGGGCTCCAGACGGGGACGGCGTACACCGAGCGCGAGGGCGATCTGCGCATCGACGTCCTGTCCTGTCTCGAGGTGCGCGGACAGTGGGGGCCACAGCCCTGGCACGAGAAGTCGTGGCACGAGCTCCGCAGCTTCCTGACGCCCGAGGAGGTGTACGAGCTCTTCGGCGTCGAGGTGCAGCCCGACACCCTGTTCGATGGGACAGACGATCCCGGCTACCTGACACGTCTCCTCTTCGGCACGGGCTTCTTCGGCGCCGCGTCCGCGAAGCCTGGCTCCGAGTTCGCCAGCTCGCCCGTCGGGGAGGGGTACTGCGAGGTCCTCTCGCTCTGGCAGCGTCCCTGTGCGTTCCCCGGGATGGAGGAGGACGACCGGCTGCCCGGCGGGCGCCTCCTCGTGGCGACGAAAGACCGCGTGCTGCGCGACGGACCGCGGCCGTTCCGCTTCAAGAGCGCGAGCTCGATCCGCACGTTCGACTTCGTGAAGGTGATGGGGCGGCCAAGCGGGACGAGCCCCCAGGAGATGCTGAATCCGCTCAACCGGGCGGTGAATCGCCACATCGCGCAGATCCAGCAACACGCGAACCTCGTCTCCGATCCGATCGCGCTGGTCGACGACCAGTCGGGACTGCAGAACGCGGAGTTCACCAACAAGCCGGGGGCGCGCTACGTCGTGCGTCGGCGCGCCGGTGTGCCCGCGCTTGAGTTCGTTCCGCCGCCGAACCTCGGCCGCGACGTCTACAACTCGCACAAGCTGATGACGGAGGAGCTCGAGAAGCTCGGCAACGTCGAGGGCGCCGAGGGCTCGCCGCCAACGACCGACCCGTCCGGGAAGCTCATCAAAGAGCTGCGCTACAACTCCGACCGCTTCCTCGGCAGTACCGCGCGTCGCACCGTCGAAGAGCTCGCGCGGATGGCCGATGACTGGATCGTGATTTTCGGCAAGCTCTACACCGAAGAGAAGGTGATCGAGTACGCCGGCGAGGACTCGGTGCCGCGGACGATGTACGTCTACCCCGAACTCTTCCGCGAGGGGAAGGTCAACATCCTCGCCGACATCGAGTCGATGCTCCCCGAGAGCCGCTCGGAGCGCATCAATCGCGTCAATCAGATGTACCAGATGGGGGCGTTCGGCCTGCCGGGCGACCCGCGCGCGATTCAGAAGTGGCTCGAGATGGCGCGCTTCCCGCACCTCGCGCGCACCGCGTGGCCGGGGGGCGTGCACTTCGTCACGGCCCAGCAGGAGAACGGCCAGCTCGCCCGCGGCGTGCCGGCGGCGCAGATCCCGGTCTTCGAGTGGTACGACGACGAGGTGCATCTCGCCGTCCTCGACAACTTCATGGCCGCGCCCGAGTTCTTGCGGGTCGACCCGCAGATCCAGTCGCAGTTCGTGATTCACCGGACGATGCACCAGCAGGCGTTCGCGGCGAAGCAACTCCAGGCGTTGAAGCAGGCCGTGCTGACGGCGCGCATCACGGGCGCCGCGGGCATCGACCAGCAAGGGCCGGCCGGCGGGAATGGCGGGCCCCCGAAGCCCCCGGCGGCCGAGCAGCCCGCCCAGGCCGGAGCCGCCGCCTAGGTGCCCCGGCCCCGGCTTCCGGTCAGCAAGGAGCGGGTCGCACGACTCATGCGCCAGCGGCCGGACGCCACCGCCGTGCACCGGCCCGGCCCCGAGGAGGGCGAGGTGTTCGATCCCGACCTCTGGACCCCGCCCAACCAGCCGCTCCCGCACGTGCAGTACGCCCGGCGCGTGTCGTCCGAGCGTAAACCGAAGCGCGCTCGCCGAGTGCGCGAAATCCCCAGGAGCCCCTGATGACGACCGCTGTGAGGCCCGAGACCGAGAAGCCCGTCGAAACTCCCGCGAAGCCAACGACGATCGCTGGGGCCGTGCAGGCCGCGCGAGACAACCTGGCCGCCTCGCAGGCCACCGAAGAGAAGCCCGAGACGGAAGAGAAGCCCATCGAGGAAAAGCCGGCCGAAGAGAAGCCGGCCGCCGACCCGGGCAAGACCGAGGAGGGCACCGAGGACAAGCCCGCGGAAGAGGCGGGGAAGGAAGGCGAGGAGACGACTGAGGCCAAGACGGAGTTCGTCGTCGAGGTTCCCGGCCGCCGTCCTGGCGAGGAGCCGATCAAGCTCGCGGTCGACGACGCCGAGACGCTCGAGCGCGTGAACCAAGCCATCAAGGGCGGCCTGCGACGCGACGAGTTCAACCGCTCGATGGAGGCGGTGAACCGCCAGCGCGAAGAGCTCGATCTCGTGGAGCAGCACTTGAAGATCGACCCGGTGGGGTTCCTCGTCGAGCAGGTGAAGCCGGACATCCAAGTGGAGCTGGTGCGCCACCTCCTCTCGCTGCCCGAGGTGTTCGAGGCCGTCACCGCGGATCTCGAGGAGTGGCAGGATCCTGACAAGGCGCGCGCACGCCGGGCAGAGCTCGGGAAGGACCGGGCCGATCGCAGTCGTCAGGCCGAGCGCGAGCTCAGTCACCTCGCCGCGGTCAGAGAGCAGGGACGGAAGATCCGCGACACCGTGGAGGCGCTCGTCCCCGCCGACATGAACGAAGAGGAGGCCGCGCTCTTCCGCGACGACTGCCTCACCGACGTCGCTCACTGGTGCCGAGCCAACCCCAAAGTGGCCCGCTTGCGCCCGGAGGAGGTAATCGGTATCCTCGAGCGTCGGCTCCGCCACCACGGGCTCACGCCCGAGTCGGCCCTGGCCGGCCTGTCCAGTGGACAGCCGCTCCGTCGCGCTACCGCGGCCGCCCCTAAAAAGGCCCCCGCGCCTAGCACTCCCGACGTACCCACGGCTCTCGCGACTGGCGCAAAGCTGAAGCAGGCGAGCGTCGAACGTCGTGAGGCCGCCGCCATCCCCGGTGCTGGGGCTGGTGCCCGACCCGCGAAGATCGAACTCCCTGCCCAGCAAGGCGTCAAGGAGCGCATCGGCTCGCTGCGGAAACTCATCCTGGGTGGATGAGCCGCCGAGCGACGCGCCCTTCGTTGCGAACCTTGTGACGTAGGGGGTTTCCATGAGACTGATTTCCTTCAGCGCCACGCGCCTCGGGGTCCTCCTGACCCTCACGGTCGTGGCGCTGTTCGCGCCTGCCGCGCTGACCGCCATGCCGTTCCTCCTGAGTCCCGGAGTGACGACCACGGCGTTCGCCCCGGGCGCCGCGTCAGACATCAACGAGGCGCTGAAGATTTTCTTCAACGACCCCGTGATCTACAACGTCGTGTCGGACGCGGAGCTGCTGTCGTACTTCGAGGAAGACAACAACGTCAAGAACGATGAGACGACCGGCGGTCGCTACATCGAGACCGCGCAATACTTCCAGCTTCCCGCTGGCGTCGGGGCACGCGCTGAAGGCGAATACATCCCCGTGCCGGACGGGCCGGTCATCAAGAACTCCCGCATCAACCTGAAGAAGGTCCAGGGCGTCGTCGAGATGACCGGCGACGTGATGCGGCGCGTCAAGGGCGACATGGGCGCCTATCTGAACTGGATGGAGCGCGCCCTGCCCGACCTCGTGACGCGGCTCAAGAACGAGCACGACCGGATGCTGGTCGGCTACGGCAACGGCGTGAAGGCCCGGATCGCATCGGTCGCCGGCGCGCCGCTCATCACGATCGACCGCGCGTTCGGCGTGACGATCGGATCGGCGCTGACCGATCCCTTCCTCCAGTTCCTCGAAGGCGAGCGTATCGTCGCCTCGGCGAACCCGACGGGCGCCCCGCTCCGCAACGCCGGCGCGGGTCAATCGGCGCGCATCACCATCGTCAACCCCGACACCACGCCCAACAGCATCACGGTCGACGCGATGCCGGGCGCGTGGGTGGCGAACGACTATCTGTTCGCCGGCGATCCGTCGGGCGCGTCGACGCAGGACGCAGGCGGTGCCGATCGCGAAGTCATGGGGCTGCTCGGGATGGTGGACGACGGGACGGTCCTCGCGACGTTCCAGAACCTCCTCCGGGCGACCTACAAGCTCTGGAACTCGATCGCCGTCGACGGCTCGGTCTCGCCGTACAACGGCGTGCTCTCCGAGGACCTGCTCGTCTTCGCGGACGACCAGACCTTCGTGCTGGGCGGGGGCAAGCCGGACGCCCTCATCACGAGCCGCTCGGGCTCGCGGAGCTACTGGAAGTCGCTGAAGGGCGATCGGGTCATCAACGATCCCCGCGGCTACACGGGCGGGAAGGGCCCGATGGGCATCCTACTCGGCGACCGGGAGCTCGCGCTCAAAGTCTGCCGGAAGCTGCCGCCCGAGCTCGCCTTCCTCACGCAGAAGGACACGTTCAAGCGGTGGACGCTGGGTGGCTACGTCTGGGATGACACCCCGGGCGCCATCTGGAACCGTGTGACGGACGGCACGGGCCGCAAGGACGCCTTCTACGCGGTCGGCAACATGTACGAGCAGCTCGGCTGCCTGGCTCCGCGCAAGAACTGCCGGATTCAGGGGCTCGCGCGCGCGTAACCTGACCTGACTCGGGGCTGGGCACCTCCGCCCAGCCCCAGCAGGGCTCCTGGGTAAGAAGGGAGCTTCGTATGGCAGTGAAGGACACCAAGATCGCCGCGGACGCGAAGGTCGCGATCGAGCGGCTGGTCGTTCCCATCATCACCGCGCTCACGCAGTCGGACGTCCTGGCCCTGGCCTTCGTGCCGGGGCACTCGTTCGAGATCGTGGACGTGCAGTGCTACACGCGCACGGAGGCGGGGGTGGTCACCGCCGACGTGAAGATCCAGACCGTCTCCGTACTCAACGCGGCCCTCGCGTTTGCGACGGCGACGCGCGTCCAAGGCGTGCTGGCGGCGGCCTTGGCGGCGCGGCGCGGGAGCGCCACGGACGCCATCAACGTGCACTTCACGACCGATGGGTCGGGCGTGTTGACCAACGGCTTCGTGGTCGTGTCGTATCGGCCCGTGCCGCTGAACGGCGAGGTCGCGACCGAGTAGGCATGGTCGAGCACTTCGTCGACTTTGCTGCGAGCCGTGAGGCGCCGGAGCACGTCGTCCGGCGCCTCCGCTCGATCGACGCGACGGCCGAGCTCCTCTGGTGGGGGCCGCGGCTGATGGACCTCGAGGTCGGCTATACCAAGCGGGTGACGGTCGTGTCGCCCGTTTGGCTGCTCGGCACGGTCAAGCAAAACGCCGTGCGCCGGCAGACGGGGTGGGGGATGATGCGGAGCCAGGAGCGCCTCGGCGTCCAAGGCAACAAGGACACCTGGCGCTACGCGCGGCTGATCTACCAAGGCTTCGCCGCCGTCGCGTTCTATCCGTACCGCGATCCCACCGAGGCGATCTACAACGATTTCGTGGAGCGGCAGTGGCGCTTCCTGAATCGCTGGGACGAAGAGGGGGCCCGCGCGCTCGCCGAGAGCGAGGGACAGCCCGAGTACGACATGGCGGTGAAGTACCTGACCGACAAAGCGAAGGCCGAGGGTCCTGGGCAGTGGAAGTTCGCCTTCGCCAAGCGTCGGTCCTTCGGCGTCAACTGATCGGAGGTTCGTGTGGACGAGTCGACTCGTGGCGGCCGTGACCCCGGCTACTTTGGGCACGGCGTCATCGGCAAGGAACAGTACGAGAAGGAGAAGCTGCAGACCGACGAGGGCTCCGCGGTGTTCGGCCCCGGCGTCCTGGGTCTCGCGGCGGATGCCGTCAACAAGCCTGGCCCCGGCGTCGCCGGCCAAGAAGTGAAGCCCGAGGACGTGCCGCCTACTCCTGACCAGCCACGGCTGTCGATCAAGGAGCTCGAGGAGGCATTGGAGGAGAACCCGGCGCTCGTCGACAAGCTCCTCGATGCGGAGTTTGCCCGCCCCGAGGGCGTGCGCAAGGGCGCGCTCCAGGCCATCGAGATCGCCGAATCGCTGCGGCCGGACGGCCCCCGCGAAGACGTGCTGCAGAAGATCGCCGCCGCGCTGGACGATGGGGCGTGAGCTCGCGTGTCTCTGACGCTCGGCGACCTCATCACGGCGGCACGGGACCGTAACCCGTACTTCACGCGGCAGAATGTGCCTCACGCCGTTGTGGCCCGGTACCTCACCGGGCTGCAGCGGCGGTATCTGTCGAAGATCGCCGAGACCAACGCTGAAGCCTACGCCCAACAGGCCAGCATCATCTTCGCGCTCGCGGCCGAGAACGCGATCGGCGTTGTGGGCGCCGGCACCGCCGGGGGACTGCCCGCCAGCCTGATCGCGGGCCAGCCGGCCGAGGTCGAGTTGCCCGCAGGCTCGGCGCTCGAGATGGACTTCGACCACGCGCAGATCCTCGTCCCACAATTCGTAGTCACCGGCGCGACGGCGCTGACGCTCGTGCGCGCGGGCGCGGGCTGGGTGGTCAACGCCTACGCGGGCAAGTTCGTGTGGATCTCGGACGGCCCGGGCATCGACCAACGCCGCGAGATCGTCTCCAACACCACTGATACGCTGACGCTCTCCCAGGCGTGGGCCACGCTCCCCACGCCGAACATCTCGATCGCCGAGATCGTGAACCCCGTCCCCGACATCTCCGAGGGCGTCGGGGTCGTCACGGCGTTGCCCGCCGATGGGACGCGCACGGGCTATCTCGTGCGCCTGAACGCCCAGGGCGTTCCCTACATCGACCTGACGAAACCGCTCGTGGCGAAGTTCGGGGTCGGGATTGACCTCCCACCAGCAGAATATTTTTTGGGGGGTACGGTGCGTTTCGTCGTGGCCGACGAGGCGACGCTCGAGCTGCGCCGCTACGGCCAGCGGTGGACGCTCGGGTGCTCCGGCTACGGCGCCTACATCATGGGCGGGAAGCTCTTCCTGATTGGCGAGATGGAAACATGGAACGGGGTCGCCTCGATCGACCTCCGCTACGTGCCGATCGCCCCGGCGCTCACGGCGCTGACCGACCTCCTCCTCCTCGACGACACGGCCTACGACGCCCTGGTCGCGCGCTCGGCGCAGCTCATGGCGAACCGCGTCAACGGCTTGCCGGACGTTGGGAAGGTGGACGTGAATCAATTCACCATCGAGGCCGTGGAGGCCGAAGGCACCTTCCTCTCGGGTGTCAACCGGGTGGCGCGGACGTTCCCGATGTACGTGCGCGAAGTGGTCTGACTCTCTAGGAGGTCGCATGGAACTGCTCAAGGACGGTCGCGCGGACGAGCTGCGCATGAGTGCCGATCGCGGGGACCAAAACGTGTCCCTCGTCCACGGCCGGGACGAGCCCGTGCAGCGGTTCAGTACGACGCTGACTTCGGGTCGGACCTGCACGATCCAGAACTTGGATCATCGGGGCGAGACGCCCCGCCGCAGCGCCAGCTTCCGCATCGTGCGCCCGGCCGGCGGCGGCGTGAACCTCACGGTCCAGGACTCGACCCCGACGCTCATCAAGGCCCTCGCGGCCGGGCAGTGGTGCGACGTGATGGTGAACGACGCGGGCGTGTGGATCCTCGCCGCGTTCGGGAGCCTCTAGTAGTGAGCGGCGAGCTCAACCTCAAGGGCTGGCGCCAGCCGAAGCACGGGCGGTGGCGGCTCGAGGTGCCCGAGGTCCAGGCGCTCCTGCCGCCGACATTCGACAGCCGACGGTGCACCGGGCTCCTGCTCGCTGTGGTCGGGGTGTTCGTGCTGGCCGTGGTCCTGCACGTCACCGGATGGATGCCGTCGTGGCTGGCCGTGCCCGTGCTGGGGACGACGAGCCTCTCGCGGCTGATCGACGGGATCCCGCCGGTTGCCTCCCAGGCGGAGCGCGACGCCCTCTTCCCGACGCCGTTGCCGAATCAGCGCGTGCACGACACGACGCTCAATGTCATCCAGCGATTCACCGGCGCCGGGTGGGCGACGGACTTCTACGGGGCGGGTGCGAGCGGCACCGGATTCCCGGGGTACTCGAGCACGATCTTCGCCGGCGCGTCGGCGTTTACCGGCACCGTGCCACAGCGGATCACCACGGCGATCTCGACCGCCGCCGCACTCGGCTACCTGTACGTGCTGCTCCCGCAGTCGATGCTGCCGTACGATGCGAGCGCCGTCACCTTCGTCGCGGCCGTGCGGATGATTCGCGAAGGGGGACGACACGACGTTTACGACCTCAAAGCCTACGGCGCGGCAGGCGATGGGACCACGAACGCCACCCCGTCGTTCGCCGCTGCGGTGCGCGGGATCAACAGCACCGGGTCGGGGGGCGAACTCAACATTCCGGAGGGGACCTTTAAGCTCAACTCCGATCCGTTCGCGGGCATCACGTTCGTCGCGCCGTGTCGCATCACCGGGGCGGCGATGCAGTCTACCATTCTAAAAAAGGGCTTCAACGGTGCGTGGTTCACGTTCGGCGTGAACTTCGGGTTCTTCCTGCGCTGGGAGCACCTCACGTTCGACGGCCAGCACGATGCCGGCCGTACCGGCACGGGCTTTACCTACACAGGACTCGCCGGCGGAGCGGGCAATGATTACCACTCCTATTCCCGCTGCCGGTTCCTCGCGATCGAGTCGCACTTCCTGATTGGGCAGGACGCCGCGCAGCACCTGTCGTTCCTGGACTGCGAAGCGTACCCCAGCGCCGCGCAGCAAGGGGTTGGCGAGTATTCGTTCTTCGCGCCGTCCGCCGATGACACGTTCGGCGGCGCCCGGCACCGTCGCTTCACGCACTGCATGTTCCCGCTCGGCACCGTGGACATCAGCGGGATGCAGGACGTCTACATGGCGACCTGTGGCATCAAACGCCTCCACACCAGCGCCACGTCGGCCGAGTATTACATCGCCGCCTGCTTGCTGGGCAACTCGGATGCGAGCCACCCCTTGGCAGGCCAGGGCGCGGTGGTGGGGTGCCGATTTGCGGGCGACGTGGTGCTGCACTCCTCGTTTAAGGGGGTGTTCGGTCCCAACTTCCAGACCTCGGGGACATTTACCGACAACACAGTGGCGGGGAACGCTGGGGTGCTCATGCATCACCCACTGGGCGCGGGGTATCGGTACGTCGGGCCAAAGGCCACGCTCGGGGAGTCCACGGGCGACGAAGTAATCATCAAGTCGCGCACCTCTGGCTTCCCCGATGCCGATCTCGTCGCGTCGGTCGGTAGTACCGTGCCGACAATCCGGTTTGGAAACGCCCTCGCCGCCAATCGCACGGTCACGTTCCTGACCACCGGAGCGCGCAATGGCGACCGCTTCCGCGTTGTCCGCACCGGGCTCGGGGCGTTTACGCTCGACGTGGGCCCAGGATTGAAGGTCATTCCCTCGGCGACGGCGGCGTTCGTCGACGTGGAGTTCAACGGCACCGTCTGGGTTCTCACGGGCTACGGGACGCTGTGACCACACTTCTCGCCCCCTACGCCGACGGCATCCCGATCGTCCGGGACAACAACGACCGGACGCAGAAGTTCGCCGTCCCCGCGACCAATCAGCGCGTGCACAACCTCGCGTCGCGTGGGATCGAGAAGTGGAACGGGGCGGCGTGGGAGCGGCTATTCGACGAGGTGGGGGTCTCCGTCCAAACGGTCTTTCGTGTGACGGATCCGCCGTACGGGGCGAAGGGCGATGGGAGCACGAACGACATCACGGCCTTCAATGGGGCGCTCACGGACGCCAGTGCCGTCGGCGGCGTGGCACTTGTGCCTGACCCGGTGCCCGGTCAGGGCTACCTGCTCGGCGCCATCCTCACGATTCCGGCCAACACGGCGCTTGTCGGGTCGAACAAGCACAGCACTCGACTCATCCACGGCTACAACGGCACGATGGTAGACCTGGGCTCCGGGGCCCGCCTTGAGAACCTCTGGTTCGACGGCAACGGCGCGACGTTCACCGGCCGCGGCATCTTCATCGGGGTTGGCAACGGCTTCCAGACGGTGCGTTCCTGCCGGATCATCGACTTCGCTGATTACTGCGTCGACTTTAGCCATGAAGCCGCGGGCTCGCAGTCGCATTGGGAGGATCTGGTTGCCTACCAGCTCGTCGGCACGTCGGTCGGACAGGAAGCCATCATCATTCGTGGCACGCTCACCGCCCTCGCGAACCCCCGCACGTTCATCGGCCTGAGGACGGTGGGGAAGGCGGCTATCGACCTCGGCCCATGCAACAACCTCTTCCTGGTTGGGTGCCGCTTGGATGGCGTGCTGTGGTCCGACGACAGCCGTGGCGTCACGATCACTGGTGGCCGCATCGGCTCGACGATCGCGGGCATGACCGTCAAGGGCGCCAACCACAGCGTTACGGGCGTCAACATCGGCCCCCAGGTGACGATCGCGGCTGGGACGACCCACACGAAGTTCAAGGGGAATAGCTACAACAACCCGCCCTTCATCGACCTCGCTATGTCGGCGACGAATAGCCTGGAAGATCAGAAGGAGATCGTCGATTTCCCGTTCATTGCGTTTGCGGCGAGCGACACCACGCCGGACGTTTCGCAGGGGAAGTTCTTCCAGTGCGCTAACGCCTCACCGACGACCATCACGTACTTCGATGGCGGCGTCGACGGGCAGTGCATCCGTATCCGCCTGGACCTGAACACCGCGATTACGGACGCCAGCTCCTTCATTCGGTTGGCGGATCGGGCGAGTATCCCCGTCGGGATTCTCGGCAGCAACGACTTTATCGAGTTCATTCGGATCTCCGGTATCTGGTTTGAGACGCGCCGGAGCCGCGGGGTGCCGGTCGCCAACGCCATCATTGCCAAGAGCGGGGACTACACACTCACCGCGGCCGACCGCACGGTGCTTGTGAGCGCCTCTGGGGCTGCGCGGACGATGACGTTGCCAGCCGCCGCGGGCCACTTCGGCCGGATCTACACGATCAAGAAGACCGACGGCTCGGCGAACACGGTCACGATCGACGGCAACGCCTCGGAGACGATCGACGGCGCGACCACCAAGGTCCTCACCGCTCAGTACGAAGTCGTCACGATTCAGTGCGACGGCGCGAACTGGCACATCATCGGGTAGGCGACCATGAAGCGAGTGTTCGGGGCGTTGGTGCTGAACCAGGGAGCGGACGACGACTTCATCGCCGAGCTGAAGTCGTCTGACGTGGCCCACGGCGTGACCGGAGTCGCCGAGACCGATACCTACGGCCTCGTGCGCAAGGCGGTCGCCGCGGACGGGGGGCTGGCGGTTCAGGGGATTGGCGAAGGCCAGTACGGACTCTTCCTCGAAGGCACCGTGACCACGGGCGACACCACGAAGTCGACGGCGGCGCTCGCCGGCGTCTACCTCAACGCCACCAAGAAATCCGGCTCGGGCGTTGGCGCGCTCGGGGCGAACGAGAACATCGCCGTCTTCGCGAGCAACAGCGTCGTGCGGCAGATCATGGATGCCGACGGCGATTCGCACCAGGATGTGGGGACGGCCTGGACCAACTTCGACGACCACGACGACGTGGCGCTCCTGACCGAGCTCTCGGTCCAGGTCTCTCGGCCCGACGACCCGATCCGCACGCACTTCCGCTCGTTCCTGGAGGCGCACCGGGGGCGCCTGGAGGCGCTGAAGCTCGTCACGTTCAACGACGATGGGCACCACTTCGTGAATTGGAGCCGGATCACGATGCTCCTCGTCGGCGCCGTGCGGCAACTCGGCACGCGCGTCCTCGGACTCGAGAATGTCGTCGCGCAGGCGCGCCTCAAGGGGGCCTTCTGACCACGACCGTCCAGGACCTCTTCGACGGCGCGATCGACCGCTCGACGGCCAACAGCTCTGCCATCTTCGCGGGCAAGGACTCGGAGATCCTGCGGCGCGTGGACCGCGGGCAGCAACGCCTCTTCACGCGGCTTGCCCAGGAGAACCGCTACTTCTATGTCCAGGCCGCGACCCTGCCGTCGACGAATGGCGCCTCCGCGCGCACGGCAGACCTGGCGAGCCTCCCGGATCCGCTCGTTGAGCGGCTGCTCGTGGCGAAGCTGCCGAGCGGCGTCGAGCTCTCCCAGGTGGACCTCCAGGACCTCGAGGCCGAGATCGCGCCGCGGTTCTATCCGCTCGGGTCGAAGCTCGTCGAGGTCGGCAACGAGTGGGGCGCCACGGGCGTCGTCACGTTGTCGATCTGGTACGCCTACCGGCCCGTCCCGCTGGACCTCGCCGGGGCGTTGTCGCAGGTCATCACGATCCCCGATCGCTTCGCCGACTGGCTCGAGATCGACCTCGCGATCTACATGGCGGGCAAGGACTACGGCCGCGCGGCCGCTGATCCCCAGGAGATGACGCGCCTCGTTGGGGAACGCCAGGAGGTCTACAACGACTTCGTGCAGCATCTCGATCACTTCGCGGGCCCAAGCTCGCGCCGGTTCGTGTTGCCGGTGAGCACGACGGAGGAGAAGGCGTAGTGGGCTTTCCCTTCAAGTCTTTCTCGCCCATCACCCGCGGCGTCATCGACGGCGCCAATCCCCGCGCGGAGCTGGCGGGTTCGGCCAAATACGTCCGGAACGCTGTGTACCGTGGCGCCTACAAGCTGATCGCGCGCCCGGGGACGCAGGTCGCGCTGACGTTGAAAGACGACCAGGGCTCGCCGGCCAACGTGACGTCCGTCGTCGCGCTCTGTCACTTCGGCGACGGGTGCCTCGCTGTGGCACACTCGACGGTGACCTCCAAGTTCTATCTCTACTGGCTCACCGACGGCCTCGACAACTGGTACAACCTGTCGAAGGTGCTGCAGAACACCCTGACGCCCGCGCCTGTCGGCGTCCTGTGGTCGGGTATCGCCACACCCGAGAAGGTGCTCATCGCCGAGGGGCTGGGGGTTGCCTACATCGCCCACAACGACGCGAGCACCGTCTTCAAGACGCGGAAGTTCGACACGACGGCCGGGCCCCCGGCCACGCTCACCGACTTCCAAGCAGACCTCCGCGGCTCCGGGCTCGAGGACACGTACTTCCGTGGGGTCGTGAGTTTCCAGCAGCACCTCTGGGGCTGGGGCTACGGCAGTCAGGCGGGGGGCGACAACGATCGCCCCGAACTGCTCCGCTTCGGGCAACCGTTCTTTGCCGCCATGAAGCAGGGGGACAGCTTCGCCGTCGGACACCGCGTTCGCAGCCAGCGCGAGCGCGTGATCGGCGGCATCGTGGCCGGCGAGGTCCTGTACTTCGGTCTGCGCTACGCACTCTGGCCGGTGACGGGTTTCGGGCGGAACTCCTGGGACAAGGCGCGCCCGCTCGACAACAGCTACGGCTTCGCGGGGCCCCTGGCCGCGACCGAGGCGGGGAACGGCTGGCTCTACTACTGGTCGAACCGCGGGCCGTTGCGCGTGCAGGGGATCGCCCGTCCCGAGCCCTTGTACGAGCGCCTGCCCACCGCGCTGGCCGGTGTCGTCGATCCGAAGAACGTCGTGGCGCAGTGGGATCCCGACTTCGATCAGGTCGTCTTCCTGTACCAGGATCAGACGAGCGGCCGGGTCTCGCGCCTGTGCGCGTTCGACGTCCTGAAGGACGCTTTTTTCGGGCCGGATGGGGACATCGGCCTCGGGGTGCGCTGCGCGGCGCTCGTGCAACCCGCGGCGCTGACCGGGCCCGCGGGGCCCCCGGTCATTGTCTCCACGTCCGCTGTGGCCGGGACGATCGCGACGGCGAACTTCACCCCCGGCGACCGGAGCGCGCAGGCCGTCCATCAGGTCGAGTACCGCCAGGTGGGGACGACGCCTTGGGTGGTCGCGTCGTCGTCCATCCCGAACGTGCCCACGGGAGACATCGCGTTCCAGATCACGGGGCTCGTGCCGGGGCTGACGTACGAGTGGCGCGTGGTGACGACGCGGAACGGGCAGGTCAGTGCGTACGACGGCCCGGAGGCAGCGAGCACGTTCACGACGGCGATCAATCTCCTCGCCCCGCCCAGCAACCTGGCTGCCGTGAGCTACCTGAGTGACCCCGTGAAGGGCTTCTACTCCTTCGCGATCACCTGGCACAACTCGGGAGAAGAGGGCGTTTCGACCGAGGTGCACATCAAGAAGCAGATTGGCGCCCCGGCCTCGGGGACGTTGCCGCTGTGGGCGCAGTTCGACCCCGGCGTGGCGTCGGCCAACTACACCATCGGGACGCAGAGCGGAATCTGGTGGTTCGAGATCCGGCACGTGAAGGCGGGTTTCGTGGCGTCGAGCTATGTGGGTGGCCCGCTGGGTGAAAGTGCGCCAGCCTAAATGGGCTACGTGTACGTCGGGGAGGCGGCGGGCGCCCGGATCATTCGGTACGGCGTCGGCTTCGGCTCGGTGGGCGATCCCTACCAGCTCGAGGTTCGCTATTGGGACGCCTACCCGTTTGGGCAGGATGGCGAGGGGGTCGTGCGCGAGCTCGTTGCGTTCATTCGCCACACCGCTGGCTACAACGTTGAGGTCGTGCCGGTGGTCGACGGGGCCGAGCTCTCCGCGTCGCGATTCTCCGGCGGAGGGCCCCCGGGCGGGCTCACCGAGGAACTTGTCGAATGTCGCGCGGCGGTGTTCCAGCGGTGTACCCGCATCGGTGCGATCGTGCGCACGGTCCAGGTGCTCGGCGAGACGGAGGTCGTGGACGTGGGCTATCAGCCGATCGTGTTGCGGGAGTCGCCGTGATCGCGCTGCCGATGCCCACCATCGACCCGAACATCCGGGCGTTGTCGCGGCTCCACCGGGAAAGCCGGACGGGCTCGACGTCGGCGACCTGGCAGCTCTCGAGCAAGCCGATGTACGACGTGAACGACCTGGAGGCGAGCCCGGTCTTCGTGTACAAAAACGGGGCGCTTTTGCAGCCCACCGTTGACTATACTGTAGCGGGCGACACGATCACGTTTGCCGTGGCGCCGATTGCGGGTGACCGCACCACCGCGATCTTCTACTTCGTGGCGCAGTGAGGCCCAGGGGGGCAGGATGACGATGCCGGCGCTGGCGATGGCGACTCTCTTCAAGAAGCGGGCGCCGGCGAAGCCGTCGGCGGAGTCGCTGCTCTACGACGAGATCGCCGGGGAGCGCGAGCGCGGTGGGCGCTTCGACGCCGAACGGGGCGCGTCTCGTGGTCGGTATCTCGACATTCTGGGCGGTGGCGAAGCGGAGCTCGATCGCTACATCCGCGGCGCCGTGTCGGCGGGGATGCCCGAGCTCAACCGCAATCTGCAGGGTGCGCGCGAGAGCGCGATCAGCCGCGGCGTCGGGCTCGGCGAGCTCGGGACGAGCTATGAGGGCGACATCTACTCGGCGTTCAATCGGAACATCACCAATTCCGCCGCGGCGCAGGCCATGAACCTGTACGGCACGCGCACGGCCGGATACGGCAATCTCTACGAGTCGGACACCGGCGTCGCCGAAGGGTCGCGCAGCCGCTACCTGGACATCCTCGCCGGCCAGCGCGACGCCGACATCGCGAAGGCCAACGCGAAGAAGAAGCGCGGGAGTCTCCTCGGCACACTGGCGGGCGGGATCGGCGGGTTCTTGCTCGGCGGGCCGGCCGGCGCCTCGGCGGGGGCACAAGTCGGGAGCCGCCTGTGAGTCGCTACAGCCCGACGGTCCTACCCGATTACGGGGAGAATTACGGCGACATCCTCGCCTCGGGCATCGAGTCATATGTCCGGGCCAAGCGGGGGGAGAAGGCCGACGCGCGCGCCGAGGAGGAGTACAAGTACACGAAGGGCCGGCGTGAGAAGCTCGATCCCCTCGAAGAGGCGTTGCTGCGCGCCCAGCTCTACGATCGGGGGGTCGTCCAGGACGAACCGGCCGGTGGTGGACTCCCGGCAGAGATCGAAGGCCAGCGCGGCGGCCCCCCGAATCGCGGGGGAGACTTCCCGCGGTTCGGAGAGTACGGCCTACAGCCCCGTCCCGCGACGGGCCTCATGGCGCCCGGATCGTTCAACCCAGCCACGGGCAGCTTCAATCCGCCCAATACGGCTGGCACGTTCATACATGGCGGTCCCGAGGCCCCGACACGCGGCCCCGGGCGACCGCAACAGGACTACCAGCCGGGTGACTCTGCCGGGGGCGTGCCGCTGGGCAGCGGCTACCACCTCGACCCAAGCCGCACGCCCGAAGGCCGCAAAGAGTCGCAGCTCGCCCGCCAGATCGAGGCCGCGGTGCGCGCGGGGATTCCGCGCGACGAGGCCGAACTCGAGATCCGCGGCGGCGGCCTCAGCTCCGAGCACTTCCACCCCGGCGCCTTCCACCCGAGGACGCGCGCGGAGTATGACGAGATCGAGCAGCAGCAGCACACCTACCGCCTCCAAGAGATTGGGGCGATGGAGGCGGCGCGCCGCCGGGGAGACAAGGACACCGACCCGCGGTGGGACGAGCGTCGGAAGACGTGGGTGAAGCAGCTCGGCGAGCCGAGCGACGAGATGGAGCAGGACATTCTCGACGCGCTGGCGAGCGGGTACTCGACCGAGGAGATCATCGAGACGATGCCGGCGAGCCGGAAGAGCCGCGCCCAGCGGTATCTCCGCCGTGCCGCCCGCCGCGAGCAGCGCGGAGCCGCGCCGGAGCCTGAGTGAGCGAGCCGGGCCTCTGGCGTCACCGGCTCGACCCGCTGAAGCGGTGGCGGGAGGAGCGGGACGAGGAGAACCGGACGGACTCGGCCACCGCCGTCGCCCGGGGCACCCGCCTCGCGGAAGACGCCGACGCGATCGACGAGGGATTCCGGCGGGCTGGTGAGCCGCCGCGCAATCCCTTTTTCCAAGCGCCAGAAGCGCCCCCGGCACCCGAAGCGCCGCCCATGCGCCGGCTCGGCCCCGCGCCGCGCGAAGGGATGCGGCCGTCGACGCGCGCCGCGCCGGTAGAGGAGTTCGATCCCTACCAGAACGACTCGCAGCTCGCGCGCACGCTGACGCAGATCCGCTACCAGAGCCCGCTGTCGCCGTTCCTGGGGCTCGGGCAGACGAGCGCGAAGGTGTTGCGGACGGCCGAGGGACTAGTCGGGAAGATCCCCGTCGTCGGGGCGCCCTTCCGTGCGCTCGAGCAGGACCTCGACGCGCGCATCCGCCGCGACGAGGCAGCCGAGTCGACGGTGCGCGAGCGGTACATGAGTTCCGGCGAGCGCATCGCGCAGGACCTCGCCCGCTTTGGCGTTGAGTTCGAGACGACGGGCCGTATCCTGCCCATCCTGAAGGCTGCCCCCGCTGCCCGGGCCGTCCCCGAGGGGGCCAGCTTTCTGGCGCGCGAGGCCGCATCGGCCGCGCGGCTCGGCAGCCGGGCAGCCACCGAGGGCGCGCAGTTCGGGGCGTTCGAGGTCGGCAAGAGTCTAGCGACCGGCGAGTCGATCGAGGACGCCAGCCGTCACGGCACCGAAGGGGCGCTCGCCGGCGTGGTGTTCGGCGCCGGGCTCCCGGCCGTGGGATCTGTCGCGAGCACCCTGCTTCGGCCGATCGGGGAAGGGCTGGAGGCACTCCCCGGCGCGATTCGTGAGACCGCCCGCCGCGGCGCCCAAGATGCGCTCGTCGCCGACGCGATGATCCGTGAGGGGGTGAGCCGTGTCGGGGAGCGCGTGCGTGGGGCCACCGACCGCCTCCGTCGCGGGATCGCCGAGCGCGTCAGCCCCGAGCTCAAACGGGAGGCCAGCACGGACCCGCTGACTGGGGCGCTGAACCGCCGCGCGGACCAGGCCGCGACCGAGGCGATCGTCACGAAGCGCGAGCCGGGCACGCGCATCATCCGGCTGCGCGCGGACCTTGACAACTTCAAGGCCCTGAACGACGCCCGCGGCCACGAAGCCGGCGACCGGGCACTGCAGCGCGTCACCGAGGCGTGGAAGCAGGCGGCGCGCGAGGGCGACATCATCGACACGCCCGGAGCAGCCCGTGTCGGCGGCGACGAGTTCGGCGCGACGCTCCGCATTGGGGAGCACGCGGATCCCGAGGCGATCGCGCGCCGTTTCGAGACTCGGGCGAATGAGGCGCTTACCGAAGCCGGGCTCCACGAGGCGGGCGGCAAGGGCGTGGGGGTGTCCGTCGGCTGGGCGGAGCACGGCGCCGGCGGGGCGAAGGAGCTGGACGCGGCCGCGGATGCGGCGGCGGCTGCCCGGAAGAAGGGCCGCGGCGTTTCCAAGCCGCGCGGAGCGGTTTCCAATCCCCCGGAGACTGCGGCTGGCGCGCCACAACCCCTTCCGCGTGCCCCTGAGACTCGGGCGCCCGAGGAGGTCGGCCAAGCTGCCCCCGGGGCCCAGGAGCCGCCGATCGTGCCTCCTGGGGCAGCCCAGGAAGGCGCGGCCCCGCCGCCGGTCGAGGCCCCCAAGCCCAAGGGCCGCGGGAAGAAGGTCACGCCCGAGCAGCTCGAGACGGCCTTCCAGCTCGGCCGTGGCGAGAACGCCCTGCAGACGATGGGCGGGGTGCAGCGGGCGGCGGTCGAGAGCCGGCTCCAGCCCGAGCCGGGTACGTCGATCGGCTCACGAGCCGACGCGATCAAGCTCGAGATTCGCGAGCGGTTCGAGCGGGCGCTGGATCGCAAGGAGTTTGGGGCCGAGCCCGAGAAGGCACCACAGACCTTCGCCGACGCTGTGCGCGCGATGGACGAGCAGCTCGCGAGCTCCGAGCATCGGCACTACGACGTCAGCCGCTACGGCGAGGGCGACGTCACGGCCGCGCGCCTTCCTGAGCACTTCTACGAGGCGAGCTGGAAAGAAGGCGAGGTGCCCACGCCCGGGGATCTCCGCGGCCTGACGGGCTTCGGCAAGCCAGTCGACCAGACGTTGCGTCGCCTCGAAACCGCGAGCGCCCGGGCCGCCCGCGATGCGGAGATTGTCGAGCACCTGGCGGGCACGAAGGATCTGCCTGGAGCGAAGCGG